>Ga0335076_10009059_pt1 | contig 10030 bp, 8 predicted proteins | sample Lox_Sample_25_FD_206717 | JGI IMG/M metagenome (GOLD analysis project Ga0335076, IMG submission 206717) | Soil microbial communities from Loxahatchee National Wildlife Refuge, Florida, United States - Lox_Sample_2.5 | ecosystem: Environmental > Terrestrial > Soil > Wetlands | place: USA: Florida...
CGCGTTCGACCGGCTGTCGGCGACGCTCGCGGTCGGCAGTGCGGGCCGGATCGGCCTGTGCTACCTGGACCTTGACGGCTTCAAGGCGGTCAACGACCGGTACGGTCATGACGCCGGCGACGAGCTGCTCGTGACCGTGGCCGACCGGATCGCGACGGTGGCGCGTGACGCTGACGCGCTCGCCGCGCGGATCGGCGGTGACGAGTTCATCGTGCTCGCGGAACCCTCTCCTGGCGAACGGGGCATGGTCGCACTAGCCGCCGCCATCCTGGCAGAGCTGCGCAGGCCGATCTCACTGCGCGTCGGCTGGGTCGGCATCTCGGCGTGCGCGGGCGTCGTCGAGTGCGCCGCGGGGTCGCCCGCGGCGGCGACCATGGTCGCTGATGCCGACGCCGCCCTGTACCTGGCTAAGTCTCAGGGGCCGGGGCGGTGGGCTGTGTTCGACTCCGCTCGTCAGCCGGGGCGCCGATTCGCCCCGGGCCGCGGGTGGCCAGCACCGATCCGGCGAGGATAAGCGCGAACGCTACGCCGATAGCCGGCGTGAGCTGCTCGCCGAGGACCACGGCGCCGAGCGCGACCGCCACCGCGGGGTTGAGGTAGGTGATGACCGTGGCGCGCGCCGCGCCGATCTCCGCGATGAGCATGAAGTAGCCGACCAGTCCTGCCGCCGTGCATACCGCGCCGAGCGCAGCCAGCGAGGCGAGTACCCGCGCGGAGGGAACCGCGTGCGGCCAGGTGAGCACCGCCGCGGGCGTGTACGCGACGGCGGCGATGACCAGGCAGGTCGCGTTGGCCGCGATGCTCGGGACACCAATCAGCTTGCGGTTGGCGATCATCGGTCCGGCAGCGTAACAGACCGCGGTCAGCAGCACCTCGGCGTCGGCCAGCAAATCGCCGCGCCCGGCGTTCGGGGCCGCGAGCAGCGCCACGCCGGCGAACCCGAGCGCGAGCCCGGCGGCCCGGACCCTGCTCAGCCGCTCGCCGCCGAAGGACCAGGCGAGCAGCGCCCCGATGGCGGGCACGGAGGCGATCAGCAGGCCGCTCGTCGAGCTGGACAGCCGGTGTTCCGCGGTGGACAGCAGGGCCCACGGCGCGATGATCTCGATGACCGCATAAGACAGCACCCACGGCCAGTACCGGCGCAGCAGCGCGCGTCCCTCTGGCCGCCAGGCGCCCTGCGCCAGGGCCACAGGAACCAGGATCAGGGCCCCGACGGTAACCCTCGTCCAGACGAGCACGGGCACGGACACTCCGCTGTCTGCGACCTTGATCAGCAGGTACGGGATGCCCCAGATGACGCTCATCGCCGCGAACAAGAGCGCGCCACGCCTGCTCAACCGTCACCTGCCCTTCTCCGCCGGGAGCTCCGACAAGGCCAAAGACGCCGACCGCCGCGAATATTCCGACTTACAGGCCGACTACGCACAGCGTCGCCATCCCGGTTACCCTGCGGAGGTGATCCCAGCTCAGGCCGACGCCGGCGCAGGCACGGCACCGGCAGCCGCACATCAGGCGAGCCCGCCGCTGCGGCTGCGGTGGGCGCTCGCGACCGCGCTGGCCGGAGGCCTCGCGCTCGCCGCGGCGTTCCCGCCCGGAGGTATCTGGCCGCTCGCCGCGGCCGGGCCCGCGCTGCTCGCGATCGCCCTGTCCGGCCGGTCGCTGCGCGCCTCGTTCACCGTCGGGCTGGTCTTCGGCGTCGCCTTCTTCTTCCCGCTGCTGTCCTGGGTCCTCAACGTCGCCTGGTTCGCCTGGGTGGCGATCGCCGCCGCCTCCGCGGTCATCCTGGCGGTGTTCGCGGTGGCCCAGCGCATGCTACTCAGGCTGCCCGGCTGGCCCGTCGCGGTGGCCGGCTGGTGGGTGGCGCTCGAAGCGTTCAGGGACCGCTGGCCGTGGGGCGGCTTCCCGTGGGGCAGGCTCGCGATGAGCCAGGCCGCCGCGCCCACCAGGGGCTGGGCGGCGATCGGCGGCGCGCCGCTGCTGACATTCGCCGTGGCGCTGTTCGGCGGCACGCTCGCCTGGGTGGTGCTCGCCTTCTGGTCCGGGCGCGAGGGCCACCCATGGCGCCCGGCCCGCGTGCCGCGACGGCGGACCGTGCTGGCCGGCCTGGCGCTCGCCGCGACCGCCGGCCTCGCTATCTTCCCCGCCGCGCTCCCCCTCGACCCCGTAGCGGGCAACGCCAAGACCGCGGTGGTCGCCGCCATCCAGGGCAACGTCCCGCGGGCGCGGGCAAGCCTGGCCGACCAGCTCAGCGATTACCAGACGGTCACGCAGAACCACGTGGCCGCCACGGACAAGCTGGCACAGGCGGTGAAGGCCGGCAAGCTGCCCGAACCCGACCTGGTGATCTGGCCGGAGAACTCCACGGACATCGATCCCACCCTGGACCCGCCGACCTACCAGGAGATCTCCAGCGCGGCGGCGGCCATCGGCGCGCCGATCCTGGTCGGCGCCAACCTCGGGCTTACGGCGGACGACGTCCTGGCGGCCCCGCTGCGCAACGCCGGACTGCTGTGGCTGCCCGGCACGGGGCCCGAGGCCAGGTATTACGTCAAGCGCAGGCTCGTTCCGTTCGGCGAGTACATCCCGTTTCGCAGCCTCATCAGCAAGATCACGTCGCTGACCCAGCTCCAGCCGGTCAACTACACGCCCGGCCACTCCAACTACGTATTCCATGTCGGCCAGATCCGGCTCGGCGACGCGATTTGCTACGAGATCGGCTTCGATGACCTCGTGCGCTCCGACGTGCAAGACGGCGCGAACCTGCTGACCATGCAGACCAACGACGCCACGTTCGAACGCGAGGGCGTGATCACCGCGGAGACGGGCCAGCAGCTGGCCATGGCGCGGATCCGCGCCGTCGAGCACGACCGGGCCGTGGTCGTCGCGTCCACCACCGGGTACCGCCCGACGGGCACCTGATCACCAGCAGCGGCACCTGGCAGCAGGCGGAGCTCGAGGCGCGGGTGCCGCTGCTCAGCTACACGACGCTTGCCGACCAGGTGGGCCCGTGGCCGGAGTACGTGATCGTCGCGCTCACCGTCGCCGCCCTCGCGTACGCCGCGATTCGGCAACAGGCCGGCCGACGCAGGACAACGCCGGTAAACTGACCATCCCCCAGGAGTCACCTCGAGAGAGGATGGACCCAGCGTGAGACGGCGCCTCCCCGCAGCGGCGCTCGCTGCGGCCGTCTGCCTGCTCGCTACGGCGTGCCAGGGCAGCACCCCTGCAGCGGTCCCGCTCAACCCGACTTCGGTCGCCGGCCAGTCGGCGCAGGCGGCCGCGAAATACCTCGCGATCACGCCGGCCCCGGGCACGAAGAGCGCGAACCCGGCGGACGGCATCACGGTCAGCGCGCGGAACGGCGGCAAGCTGGGCAACGTCAGCGTGCACTCCAGCGGCGACGCGGTGACTGGCACGCTGAGCGAGGGCGGCACCAGCTGGCACAGCACCTGGGCACTGGACACCGGCCAGTCCTACACGGTGACCGCCACCGGCACGGATGCCCAGGGCCACCCGGTCACCTCCACCAGCACGTTCACCACGCTGACCCCGTCTACCGCGTTCCACACCTCGATCTACGAGGGCCAGGGCGCCACGTACGGCGTGGGCATGCCGATCATCCTGTCGTTTGACCATCCGATCACCAACAAGGCCGCCGTCGAGCGGTCGCTGCAGGTCACCACCTCCAAGCCCGTCATCGGCTCCTGGTACTGGGACGGCAGCCAGCAACTGTACTTCCGGCCGCGCGACTACTGGCCGGCCTACACGACGGTGAGCTTCACCGGCCACCTCAACGGCATCGAGGGCGCCCCTGGCGTCTACGGCGTGCACGATCTCACCCAGACGTTCAGCATCGGGCAGTCGGTGGTCGCGGTGGCCAGCACCACGGATCACCACACGCTGATTTACGTCGGCGGGCAACTCCAGTACGACTGGCCGATCAGCACCGGCCGGGCCACGATGCCGACCCCTGACGGCACGTACCTGACCGTGGACAAGGGCAACCCCGTCCGGATGATCGGCGGCACGAAGGGCACCCCCGGTTACTACAACGAGCTGGTCAACTGGGCGGTGCGGTTTACTTACAGCGGCGACTACTACCATTCGGCCCCCTGGTCGGTCGTCGACCAGGGCACCACGAACGTGAGCCACGGCTGCGTGAACCTGCCGCCCGAGGACGCCCAGACCTACTACAACATGGCGATCCCCGGCGACCCGATCACGATCACCAACAGCCCGAAGGCCGGCAACTGGGACGACGGCTGGACCGAGTGGTTCTACGGCTGGACCCAGTTCCTGCAGGGCAGCGCCACCCACATGGCGGTCGAGGCGGGCCCGTCAGGCAGCACGTTCGTCAGCCCGTCGTCGCTTCCCGCTGACACGGCCACGGCCCCGGTAGGCACCTCCACCGCGGGGAACTACTTCGCGGGCTGAGCAGTCAGCGCTACGGGCGTGGCGTGCTCGTGACGGTGCCGGACGTCGACTGCTGGTTGACATGCGTGGTCGGCGCGCCGGAAGAGACGGCCAGGATGATCCCCAGGGTGAGCGCCAGTGCGATCGGGATGAGTAGCGGCGCGGCGGCGCGTGCTGTCCTACGGCGCCGGGTGCGGCGTCGAGCGTCGCTCGTCCGGTTGCCGAAGCCCCCCTCGATCAGCGTCACGCTGCCCACCTCCGTTCGGCCGGGTGTCTGAGCAGTTCAGACTAACGCCGTTATGCAACGGTTATCTACCGTCTAGCGAAACTTGTCAAAGTGGCCATCAGGGAGCTTCCCAGAGGGTCGCGATGCCCTGGCCGACGCCGATGCACATGGCGGCGGCGCCCCGCACCGCCTCGCGGCGGCGCATCTCGTGCAGCAGCGTGGTGACGATCCGCGCGCCTGAGCAGCCGAGCGGGTGCCCGATCGCGATCGCGCCGCCGTTCACGTTGACCTTCTCCGGGTCGAGCTTGAGCTCGTCGACGCAGGCGACCGACTGGGCGGCGAACGCCTCGTTGAGCTCGACGAGATCCAGGTCCTCGATCCGCCAGCCGACCCGGGCCAGCGCGCGGTTCATCGCGGGCACCGGCCCGATGCCCATGTAGTCGGGGTGCACGCCGGCCGCGGCGGCGCCGGCGTAGCGGGCGATCGGGGTGAGCCCGGCACGGTCCACGGCCTCCTCAGACATGAGCAGCAGGGCAGCGCCGCCGTCGTTCAGCGGGGAGGAGTTCCCGCCGGTCACCGTGCCGCCCTTGCGGAACGCGGGCTTCTTGGCGGCGAGCTCCTCGAGCGTGATGTCCGCCTTGATGCCCTCGTCGGAGGTGACCTCGCCCTTGCTGGTGGTGACCGGGACGACCTCGCTGCCGAACCGGCCCGCGTCGCGGGCGGCGGCGGCGCGGTGATGGCTGCGCAGCGCCCACTCGTCTTGCCGTTCGCGGGTGATGCCGTACTTGTCCGCCACGTTCTCCGCGGTCTCGCCGAGGGTGATCGGCGGGTACATCTCCTGCATCTCCGGGCTGACGAGGCGCCAGCCGAGCCTCGTGTCGGCGAGGTCCAGGGACCTCGGGTACGGGTCGGCGGTCCGCGCGATCACGAACGGCGCGCGGGTCATCGACTCGGTGCCGCCCGCCACGCAGATGTCGGCGTCGCCCGCGGCGATCGCCCGCGCGGCGTCGGCCACCGCCTCCATGCCTGAACCGCACAGCCGGTTCACCGTGGCGCCGGGAACCTCCACCGGCAGCCCGGCGAGCAGCACGGCCATCCGTGCCACGTTCCTGTTGTCCTCGCCGGCCTGGTTCGCCGCGCCCCAGTAGACGTCGTCGATGGCGGCCGGGTCGACGGCCGGGTTGCGGTCGAGCAGCGCCTTCAGGACGCCGGCCGCCAGGTGGTCGGGACGGACCTCGGCCAGCGATCCTTTCACCTTGCCGATGGGTGTACGGCAGGCATCCACTACGAACACCGAGCTCACGCTGACCTACCTCTTCCGGTGGCGACCCTCGTCCGTTCCACCATAAGCCACGGCACGGCGGCCCCAGAATGCCCTGGGACCGCCGCGCCTGTGTCCTTGTCGTGGTGTTGTTGCGACCTGGTGTCGGCTACTGGCCGGAGGGGTTCTGCGCGAACCGGCGCCGACCGCCCCGTGCCTGCGTCCCGGTCGTCTGCCCCGCTGTGGGGTTCATCCCGGTCGCGGTGGTGGCACCCGTCGCCGCCTGCTGGGTCAGGCTGTAGGTGACCGCCGTCGCGACGCCGTTGCCGTCGAGCGTGGCGGTGACCGGGTTTGCCAGCCCGAAGTTCCCGCAGTTCAGGTTCGTGAACGACATCGACAGCCTGTTGCCGAGGAACGTGGCGAGGTTGTTGCCAACCGTGGGGACCGGGCTGGTGAACGCCGCGTCCTTCGCCATGTCCAGGTTGTCGTGGGCGGGCGCGATGTTGACCATGTTCTGGCAGTAGTCCGCCGCGACCGTGGCCGGGTTGGTGTTGCCGGCCAGCAGAGGCTGGTCCACCAGCGACCGGTAGACGTTGGTCTTGGCGATGTTCATGTTGCCGCCGACCAGCGTCATCTCGTCGTTCGGCGGCGTGACCGCGATCGTGCCCTTCTGGTTCACCCGCGCGCTGAGCTCGTTGAGCGCCTGCGAGGGTCCGGCGCCCGTCGGGTAGGTGCTGTCGGGCGCGGTGAACGGCGTGCAGCCGTTCGCCGGGTCGACAAACTCGCTGAGCAGCGCGTCGTCACTGCCGTTGGTGAGCACCGTGGCGCCGGCCAGGTTGGCCTTGTTGGCCGCGGAGTTCTGCGCGGTCTGGCCGTTGGCGTTGATCAGGTACTGAGTGACCACGTTGTCGCTCTGGTCCTGGTCGATCAGCGCGAAGTCACGCGTGGTCTCGCACGCCTGGCCGTCGCTCGCGGTGCCCGCCGGCGGGACCGTGAGGGTGCCGCGGGCGATAGCCGCGTTCGCGGCGTTGTAGAAGTTCACCGCGTTGCAGGCCGACACCTGGCCGATCAGCGACTGGCCGGACGCGTCTACGCAGTTGCCCTGATTCGCGCCGGCGCCGGTGAGCGCCAGGTTGGTGCCGTTGAAGCCGACGCTGATCTCCACCACGGACCCGGCCGCGATCGTCGGCGCCGTGGGCGCCACGGCTGGCTGCGTTCCCGCGGTGACCACGAGCGGGCTGTAGACCTGCAGCGAGCCGTTCGGGGCCAGGATCGTGGCCTCGACGAACGCGCCTTCGGTGCCCGCGTTGGCCATCGAGCAGCCGTCGCCGAGCTGCCACGGCGTGGCGAGGCCCTGCGCGCTGAGCGGGTTGGCCGGGACGGCGATCGTGCAGTTCATCGACGCCGCTGCCTGCGCGGGCGTCTGGTTCAGGCTGATGGCAGCGCCGGTCCCGTCGACCGGGGCCGTCGCCACGTCACCCAGCTTGAACGCGGCGACCTGGCCGTTGGCGAAGGTGTTCGCCGGCGCGACCGCCGCGCCCGTGCCCGTCGTCGCCGTGGCGCTCGCCGACGCCGAGGCGCTGGCGGTGGCCGACGCCGTCGGGGCCGGGTGCCTGAACCTGAACGCCGACTGATTGGCGTTGTCCGAGCCCGAGTGAGTCGAGACCGCTATAACGACCCCTGCAGTAAGGGCCAACGCCACTGGTATGGCGATGGGAACCGCAATGCGCGCAGCGCGACTACGTCGTGTGCGCCGGCGCATTACGGGCCGCTGGCCGGTGAGCATTCAATCCACCTCCGTGTCCGCTGTCACGCTCCCGACCGATTACGTTAGACCAGCTAGACCGGCGCGAACGGTGGAATGTCGAAGTTTTTCTCCAGGCTCTTTCTAGCTTATTTCTGAGAAAAATATTGCCAACTTATAACGTGCCTGATAGGTGCGTTAAGTTTCTTCGAGATACGACCGTTATAGACCTCGGCCGCCTCCCCTGGCGGCGACGCCGTAAGAACTTCTCACGATCCGTCCTCCGGCAGTGGCGGATCGTGACCCACTTGTTGCGAGGGTGTTACGCGAAGACTGCATCGGAATGTGGCAACTTTTTCCCCTAGACCGACGTCTTCTAGTTTGGTGGGCCGTGATGGAAGTTTCCCGTTTTGATAGCTGTTGCCCGTAGACTCTGATCGGCCATCAACGAACCAGAAAACGACGCGGTCTACGTCCAGGGAGCGCGTCGCGGGTGTCGCGTGTCCACTGGCCTGATGAACTGTCGAGGAGACCGTAACTGTGTCGTTCTTGGGGAGCGTGGGCCAGGGCAGCGTGGCGCTGTTCCGGCACCGGGGGATCGCTGCGACTGCGGGCGCGGCCGTGCTGGTCTTGATCGCGGGCGGGACGTTCGCCGCTGTTTCTTCTCAGCGGGCCAGCCACGACACGGTGGCCAACGCCAGTGACAGCAAGCAGCTGACCCGGACATCGGATGAGCCGCGCAAGGTCGTGGCGCCTACCGCGCCGCTCAGGGTCGTCTCCGTGACCCCGGCCGATGGCACGCACAGCGTCAATGGCGGGGCACCGGTCAAGGTGACGTTCTCGTCCGCGCTCGCGCCGAACTCCCCGCTGCCCACCCTCTCCCCGAAGATCTCCGGGAGCTGGCAGGTCGCAGGCGACACGGCGACGTTCACCCCCTCCTACGGCTTCCTGCCGGGGACGAGCGTCACCGTGCGCATCCCCGGCGGCAGTGGCGGCGTGCAGGGAGCGGCCGCCTCGGCGGGCACGCTGCAGACGTCGCAGAGCGTCAGCTACACCACCGGCTCGTTCTCCACGCTCCGGATGCAGCAGGTGCTGGCGCAGCTGGGCTACCTGCCGCTCGACTGGGCGCCGGACGGGACTGCCGCGTCGCCGACGGTGCCCGCCGGGGACCTGAACGCGCAGGTGTCCGCCGCCTACGAGCCGCCGTCCGGCACGTTCAGCTTCCAGCCGGGATACCCGAGCCAGCTGACCGACCAGTGGCGGACCGGTTCCGACAACATGCTCGACCAGGGTGCCATCAGGGCGTTCGAAAATGACCAGGGGCTCACGATGGACGGCGTGGCTGGCCCGCAGTTCTGGTCCTACTTGCTCAAGGCCGCTGCGCACGGCCAGCGCAACCCCAACGGCTACACCTACGCGCTCGCCACGCAGGGTTCCTCCAACGAGTCCCTGCAGGTCTGGCACAACGGCAGCCGGATCCTGAACACCCCCGCTAACACCGGCATCCCGGCGTCCCCGACCGCCGACGGGACGTTCCCCGTCTACGAGCGCCTGCAGTTCCAGATCATGAAGGGCACGAACCCTGACGGGTCGAAGTACGCCGACCCGGTGAGCTGGATCGCCTACTTCAACGGCGGCGACGCGGTGCACGGCTTCTACCGGTACAGCTATGGCTGGTACCAGAGCCTCGGCTGCGTGGAGCTGCCGCCGACCACGGCGCAGTACATCTGGCCGTACCTGACCTACGGCACGCTAGTGACCGTCCAGGGGCCGGTGGCCTGAACCCGCTTAACGCGCCGGCCGGACCCCGGCCGGCGCCAGGCGGCCGGCCATCGCGAGGTCGAACGCCGCGGCGAAGCGCGAACCCGGGATCGCGGCGGCGACCAGCTCGGCTTCCCTGACGGTGTCCACGTCGGTCAGCTCGGGCATCATGGCCACCCGCAGGCCGGCCGACGTCAGCCTGTCGAGCTGATGCCGGCCGGTGTCCTGGCGGGACATCGGCACCCCGGCCAGCAGCGACCGGTCCGGCTTGCGCAGGCCGAGGAGCCAGAACCCGCCGTCGGCTGCCGGGCCGAACACCGCGTCCGCCTCCCCGCAGGCCAGCGCTTGCGCGGCCTCCATGAGCAGGCCAGGCGTGACCTGCGGGGTGTCCATCCCGATCAGCACCATGGGCAGCGGCAGCCTGGCGTGGGCGTCCGCGAACGCGGCCGCCAGCCGCTCGTCGAGCCCGCCGCCGCGCTGCCCGATCACGTCGAACCCGGCCGGCAGCCAGTCCCCCGGCGCGCCCTCGAGCGCGAGCACGTGCCGGGTCATCGGCGCCGCCGCGGCCGCTGCCAGGGTGTCGGCGAGCGCCCCCTCCGCGAGTGACGCCGCGTCCTGGGGGGTG
>Ga0335076_10009060_pt1 | contig 10029 bp, 6 predicted proteins | sample Lox_Sample_25_FD_206717 | JGI IMG/M metagenome (GOLD analysis project Ga0335076, IMG submission 206717) | Soil microbial communities from Loxahatchee National Wildlife Refuge, Florida, United States - Lox_Sample_2.5 | ecosystem: Environmental > Terrestrial > Soil > Wetlands | place: USA: Florida...
GCGCGATTGCCCGACCGGCGTCGACATGGCGCGCATGAAGATCGAGTTCCTGCATCACTACAAACGCAGGCGCGGGCTGACGCCCGCCGATCGGCTGGTCGCGCACCTGCCGCGATATGCACCGTGGGCCGCGCGCTTCGCCGGATTGGCCAACCTGCGCGAGCGGTTGCCCGGCCTGGCTGTGCTCGGTGAACGCTGGTTTGGCCTGTCCGCGCGGCGGACGCTGCCGCGCTGGCGCAGCGACACGTTCCTGGCGACGCGTGCCACGTTGACGGCGGCGGCCCGCGCGACCGCGGCACCCGAGGTCGTACTGTTTGCAGACACGTTCAACAACTACTTCGAGCCGGAGAACGCACACGCGGCACTCAGAGTTCTCGAGGCAGCGGGATACCGTGTCCATATCGCGGCGCCCGCGCCGAACGACAGCGCACCGGCGCGTCCGCTCTGTTGCGGGCGAACCTATCTTGCGACCGGACTGGTCGACGAGGCGCGTCGCGAAGCACGGCGCGTCGTGGCCGCGCTGACTCCGTTCGTCGAACGCGATGTCCCCGTCGTCGGTCTCGAACCGTCGTGCCTGCTTGGGCTGCGCGACGAGTTCCTCGCCATGGGCCTGGGCGAATCCGCCCGCGTGCTCGCGGCCAACGCGTTTACGTTCGCGGAGTTCCTCGCGCGCGAAGCGAAGGCGGGCACGCTCGCGCTGAAACTGAAGCCACTGGCGAACCCGCGCGCGCTGCTGCATGGTCACTGTCACGAGAAGGCGTTCGCGGCACTCGATTCCGTCAAGAGCGTGCTGGGGCTCGTTCCGGGGCTCGACGTGCAGGTCGTCGAATCCAGTTGCTGCGGCATGGCGGGCAGCTTCGGCTACGAAGCGAAGCACTACAACGCGTCGATGCAGATGGCGGAACTCGCGTTGCTGCCCGCGGTGCGCGCAGCCGACCCCGACGCGCTCGTCGTTGCCAACGGCACGAGCTGCCGGCACCAGATCCACGACGGCACGCGCGCGTCCGGCCCGCGTGACGCGCTGCACCTCGCTCGCGTGTTGGAACGCGCGCTGCCTTGAATCCGACGCGTCGCGCACCGAATCTCCGGCGCGCACGACGACTCACGTCAACCGCGTCGCGCTCGTCATCAACTCACGATTGAACGGATTGCGCGTGAGAAAGCTGTCGCGAAAGTCGGGCGGCACGCGTTCTTCGGCGGTGCGTTTGATCCAGCCGACCATCCGCTGCAGCGCGTTGCGCGCGTCCCTTGCATCGTCGCTGTTGCCGTCGCGCAGCGCCGTGACCGCGATCTGCACCACTTCGCCCGTGTAAACGTCGTCGGGTTCGAAGTCCTGCAGCAGCGCGAGCGCGGCGCGCGCGTGCTGGCGCGCGAGATCAGGCTGGCCCTGGCGGCGAGCCGCCGCGCTCACGCGCGCGTGGGCGTGAATCGCAAGCCCGAAGCGCGCCGCGTCGGTGACGTTTTTCACCAGCAGCAACGCGTCCTGCAGTCCCTGCGGATCGCTTTCGCGCCCGGCGAGATTGACCGCCTGCAGGCGCCACCGCACCAACTGGCGGCCGCGCGACGGATACTGGTCGATCAGCAATGCAAGCGCCGAACCGCCGGTGCGGCCCTGCGCATGCGCGAGCATGAAATGCACCGCCTGCCATTTGCTGACCGCAAGCGGCGGCGTGCGCTCGTTGGGCGCGTTGTCGGCGAGCTCCTTCTGTGCACGCGCGAACTGACCGAGATGAACCAGCGTCTGCGCTTTGCTCGCGGCGACGAGCGGCACCCAGCCCGGCGTCTGCTCACGCGCACGAACGATCGCGCGGTCGAAATGATCCAGCGCGCTACCGTATTCGCCCAGCGCGCGCAGCGTGATCCCGTAGTTCAGATGCAGGCTCGAATACGGAATCGCGTCCTCGCCGATCGCGGCGAGCAGGCCACGTGCGCGTTCCAGCGCCGACATCGCGCGGCGCGCTTCGCCGCAGTCGTACAGGCAGACGGCGAGATTGAGCAACGTCTGCGCGGCGCCAGGCAGGTTGCCGTTTTCGATCGCCGCGTCGAATGCGCGCTGCGACATCGCCTGCGAATCGGCGCACTGGTCAGCGTGGTTGAGCAGGATCGCCAGCGACTCCCATAGCTCGAAGCGCTGCATCGGCGAGCCCAGCCTTTCGACGTCGGCCTGCACCGAGCGCAGCTCGCGCAACGCCGCGGCAGTGTCGTTGCGCCACGCGAGCACGGCGGCGAGATTGCGGCGCAGTTCGGCGCGCAGCAGCGGTTCGTCGGCGCCGCCGAGGACGTTCAGGCCATCGAGCGCCACGCGCTCGGTTTCGGCCATCTCGCCGCGATGGAGCAGCGTGACGGCGCGTTCGTTGTGCGCAAGCGCGCGCTGCACCGGTGTCGACGCAAAGCGGTCGAGCAATTCGAGCGCGGCGCCGCTGCGCGCTGCCAGGTCGACCTCGAAGCTGGCATGGCGCATCAAGAAAGCGACCTCGAATGCTCGCTCGTTGAGGCCGCGCTCGCCAAGCAGCCGCGCGGCGCGTTCGAAAGCATCGGCCGCTTCGGCGAAGCGCAACGCGCGCTGTGCTGCCTCGCCCGTCTTGACCCACGACTCGGCCGCCTGCTCGAGTTGCTGCGCCGCTTCGAAGTGCGCCGCGATGCGGCTCGGCTCGACGTCGCGCTGCTGCAGGTACAGCGCGATTTCGCCGTGCAGATGGCGCGCGATCGGCGGCGGCACCGACGCGAGCGCCGCCTCGTAGACGAGGTCGTGCGCAAACGCGCCGTCGCGCAACACCTGCGCGGCTTCGAGTTCGTTCCATGCGTCGGCCAGATCGAGTGCGCGCACACCGAGCACGCTGGCGGCGAGGTCGATCGAATGATCCTGTCCGGCGATCGCGGCACAGCGGGCCAGCTTGATCGCTTCCGGCGAGAGCCGCGCGATGCGGCGTTCGATCAGGGTGCCGACGCTGGCGGCGGGCGGCAGGGTTCCCGCACCGAGCGCCGCGACTCCCTGGCCGAGCAGCGTCTTGATCGATTCGAGCAGGAACAGCGGATTGCCGCCGGTGCGTCGCGCAAGCGGCGCGGCGAGCGCGGCGCCGTCCAGCTCGGCGATGCCGAGCGAAGCGATCAGTTCGGCGATGTGCGGGGTCGTGAGCGGTTGCAGGCCGATCGTGCGCGACTCGCGCGCGCCCCCGAGCGCATCGACATACGCCTGGCCTGCCGGCGCCAGCTCGCCGGTGCGAAACGCGGCGATCCACGCGAGCCCTGCATTGCGACCGCTCAGATGCTGCAGCGCCTCGGTACTGGCCGCGTCGGTGTATTGCAGGTCGTCGATGATGATCCCGCGCAGTCCACCGTGCACCGCCTGGGCGAGGAGGGCTTCGATCGCGTTGAGGAAGCGCACGCGGTCGCCGGCGGATTTCATCGGCTCGGCTTCGCCCAGTTCCGGCAGCAGGCGCGCGAGTTCCTTGCTCACGCCTTGCGGCACCGCGCTGGCGATGCGCTGGAGCAATGCGCGCAGCAGGCGCGACAGCACCGCGTACGGCGCATCGCGATCGCCGGGTCGCGCCGCGATCAACAGTGCACCGGGTTGTGCCTTGGCGAGATCGGCAACGAGGCGGGTCTTGCCCATGCCGGGTTCGCCGCTGACGAGCGCGGCGGATTCGTTGAGCCACGCCTCGTTGAGCGCCGCCCATTCGGCCTCTCGCCCGATCAGGCGCGGCGGGCGCAACACGGTCACCGGCATCGGCCGTGCAACCGCCGGCAGGCCGGTGCCCTGGTCGATCTGGCGTCGCAACTCCTCTGTCTCGCGCGCCGGCGCAACGCTGAGTTCGCGCCGCAGCACGTCGCGCAGGTTTTCGTAGGCCGATCTGGCCGACGCGGGATCGCCGTGCAGGTAGTGCAGGCGCATCACCCGGCGGTGCGCCGGCTCGAACAGCGGATCGGCATCGACCGCATTGCGTGCGTGCACGATCGCCGCGGTCAGATCGCCGTCGCCTTCGGCTCTTTCGGCAGCCGCGGTGAGCCAATCGATGCGTGTGCGCGTGCGGCGCGCGCGCTGCGTTGCCAGCCAGTCGTCGAACTCGGGCAGGTCGATCGCGTTGACGCCGGCGAGCAACTCGCCCGGCGCCGCCGGATCCGCGAGGTCCACGACGACGCGATCGGCGATGCGCAGCGGATCGTCGCCGACGACCAGGCCCGCGAGCGGCGTGCGGCGCGCGCGATACATCTGCTGGCGTAGTCCGCCGCGTGCACCGGCTTCGTCGGCGTCGGGAAACAGCAGCGCCGCGAGCCGCGCGCGCGCCGTCGGACCCTCCAGCGCAAGCCAGGCGAGCAGCAGGGCGTTCTTGCGCTCCAGCTTGAATTCGCCAGCGCCGATCAGCACGCGCGGTGAGCCGAGCAGGCACACGCAGGGTGGCGACTCGGCCACTTGCGATTCGTCGTTGCGCGCTGGCCGCCCTTGTGAATCGTCATGCGCGCCGTGCTGCCCGGACCCCGTCATCGATCGCCCCTCGCCGGTTGCTCGAGCGTGTTTGTAGCCGCGCGCCCGTCACCGCAGCGTCACCACGAGTATTGCCGCTTACGGGCGCATAAGACAGTGGGTCGATTTCCCTGAGCGAATCTTCCACAAAAGACTGAGTCGACACCCGCTGTGACGGCCGTGTAACGGCGCGTTTCCTAGTCTCGATCCTATCCGGCGTTGGCCGGGCCGGCCGCAGAGCCGTCAACACCGGGAGGATTGAAGATGTCGAACATCGCACCGTGGCACGTTGGAAAGCGCATCAAGTTATTCGCATCAGCAGCCATCGCCGCCGCGGTCGTATCCGGCTGCGGTGGAGGCTCCAGTCCCAGTCCAACCCCGGCGCCCACACCTGCGCCGACACCCGCCCCGACACCCGCTCCGACGCCGGCACCTACCCCGACGCCGCCACCGCCGGTGGCTTGCGGCACCGCCAACGGAACCGTGGTCAATCATTCGGCCAACATCTCGGCGAGCGAGACATGGGCCGGCAACGGCGTAACGCACCTGGTCGCCAACGGCCTCTCGATCACCGGCTCGGCCGTCGTGACGATCCAGTCGTGCGCGATCGTCGCCATGGGTCCGGGCGCAACCATCAACGTGAACAACAATGCGACGCTGCTCGCGGCCGGCACGGACAACACACACTTCGTCTCGTTCGTACCCAACGATCCGAACCAGCCATGGGGGATCCTGCGCGGCACCAGCGCGACCTCGTTGATCGAACTGCATTGGACCCAGCTCCTGGGTGCGGGTGCGTTCGGGGGGCAGTACAACAACCCGGCCATCGCGGCCATCGGACCTGGATATGCCGTCGTGCCGACGACCGGGCAGGTCAAGATCGACACCGTATTCATCCAGTCGCCGCAAGGCGATGGTGTTTATCTCGACTCGAATGCGACGTTCACCGCCGATTCGCAGAACCTGACGATCAGCGGCGCGAGCAACTACCCGATCGAGTTGGACATGATGGCGCTCGGCAGCGTGCCGACCGGCTCATATACAGGCAACGCGATCGATCAGATCAACGTCGGCGGACCGAACGCGAACGTCTTTGGCGACCTGACGATCCACAACCGCGGCGTCCCGGTGCGCATCCAGACGGGGGGCTTGACCGTCGCGCCACCGGCCACCTCGACGCTCACCAGCGTGACGTTGACCGTCGAAGCGGGCACGACCATCGCGTTCCCGCATGCAAACGCCACCACGCCTGGCGCACGCGTGATCTTCGGCCACAACGGCAACGATCCCCACAACACCGCCGGCGTACTGATTGCATTGGGTACGACCGCCGAGCCGATCGTCTTCACGTCGGGCGAAGCGAATCCCGCGCCGGGCGACTGGGTCGGGCTGTGGCTCGACACCGCGAACGGTTCGCAGCTCGACCACGTCATCATCGATTATGCGGGCGCCGACAGCAGCATCAGTTCAGCGAATTGCCGCCCGGCGGGCACACGCGACAACGCAGCTCTGATCATCGGTGACTTCAGCGCGCAATACGTGCCACCGTCGAACCTGATCACCAACAGTGTCATCTCGAACAGCGCCGGCTTCGGCATCGATGCGGTCTGGTGGGCGCCGACGTTCAACACACCGGATTTGACGGGGAGCAACCTCTTTTCCGGCAACGCCATGTGCGCGCAGACGTACAACGCGGTGACGCCGCCGGGAATCTGTCCGGTGCAGCACGGGTGCACGGCGAACTGACGAGCGCGCAAATTCCGAGCGAGGCAAGGATCCCAATCCTTTGAACGATTGGGATCCTTCGCTTTCATAGTGCCGATCGTCATCGATATTCGACGCGGCCGCAGCGGCACGTCGTGACGATTCGCACTGGTCGCGTCGACGTGACCGCGCGCAGACTTTCCATCAACGCTCGGGCGGAACACAGCCCGAATGGCATGGAGAGTCGCCAGTGGACACCATCGAAGCAAAGCTGCGCAAACCACCACCTGCACAGCCCGTCGCCGACGCACGCCGCCTCGAAGGCGTCGCGCGCCCGCCGGTTGCGGATCGCATCATCGAAGCGCCATCGCCGGTACCGGCCGGCACCGATCCCTCGATGCTGCACTGGCTGCCGCTGGTAATCCCGCTGCTCGCCGCGTTCATCTGTGCGATGGGCGCTCTTATCTGGTGGGCAGTGTTGTACTGATTCGCTCGTCGCGTAACGGGCGGAAGAACACCGCATAACGCCGAGGATCCGGCTGCGCACGTCAATTTCCAGAGCACGAAACGGAGTGCATCATTGATCCTTTCCTGCAATGCTCGGCGTATCGATCCCGGAGTACGCCGATGACAAACCCGCAGTGGACCTATGTCGACCGGCTGGCAGTGCGGAACATCGAGCCTGAGCGTCCCCGACTCGGCCTATTGGCGATCCGCCGCCCACCGGGGTTCGCCCGCCTACGTGCAGTTCCTCGGCGAAGCGTCGAAGTATCTGCTCGGCTATCGCGTCCACGTCGTCTACAAGCAGTTTCTCGACGTCGTCATCGCCAACTTCAATCGCTGGTATGAACATGGGCTGATCCGCAACCTGGTCGAGTCGGCTCCGACGCATCCGGTCGCCTTCGATTTTGGCGCCATCGACCTCGAGTACCTCACTCGCGTCCTTGGCGTGTACCTCTACATCTATTCCTGCCACAAGGGTGCCAACCACCGCCTGGTGCGCCGGTTCTCCGGCAAGCAGATGCTCTATCTGCGCGGCTATGAGTTCGCGGTGAGCGTTGCCGTTGGCGAGGGCATGGCGGCCGAGGCATCGAGCGTCGAGACGCTGCGCTTCAACACGACCGTAGAGAAGCTGCTCGGTCCCGATCTGTGCGTCTTCAAGGTCCTCAGTCCCGAGGAAACCTACTGGGAAACTGAAGCGCTCGACCGCAGCTTCCGCGAGCCCGACATCGACGCGATCGCCCAAAAGGCGATGCGCCCGTTCCGCTCCGTGTTCATGAACGCCCTCCATTGGCAGGAGCGCATGCTCGCCTTGCTGGACAGCATGGACCACTTCCTGGTGTACGTCTCGTCCATCACTCCGAGCGCGATGTGGGAGTTGGAGCAGTTGGACAGCGACTCGCGCCGCAGCCGGGTCACGGTCGTGTTCGACACCCAGGCCATCTCCAGCAAGAGCGGGATCCTGGGCTACCAGAAGGCGATGGTCGACCTAGGCGGCAATCTCATCTGGCCCAAGAATGCCCCGCCGCCCGGCGTCACGCCCGACGAACTGCACACCCGACTCGCCGAGAAATTCCATGTCGTGACTCTGGATGACTTCATCGCCAATCTCGACCAGTACCGTGAGCGCATCGCCTCCACGTCCTCGTCCCTGCCGCCCGGCCAGCGCGAGAGGACTCTCGACTTCCAGTTCTACCCGGCGGTCGCGGACGCACCGCTTGCCGACCTGCACGATTACTCGGCCTGGTTGAAGGCGCGCATCGAGACCGCAATCGCCCGCCAAGATATCGTTTGTGCGCTCCTCTTCCTGAACGACATCCAGCTTCACATCTACGCGACCCTTCTGCTCGGCGAGCACGGCGACACGGGTCGAGCGCTGGCCGCCTACAGTGGCCTGCTTGGCGCCGTCCGTGCCGCGTACTCGCGGTCCCCGAAGGTCAATATCTGGCATTCACCATTTCCGCACGAGCAGAACGTCTCACTCCTGGAGAAGCACATCCAGGTCGCCCGCGACTGGGGGATCTCACTAATGAGCTGCGGCCTCAGCGATCGCTTCGAGAGCATCTACGAGCGAGCAAAGGCGGAGTTCCTGGAACGCGAGGCGAGCACCGCCGTCGCCGTTGACAAGCTGCTGCACCGCTGGCCCATCGACCAGGGATGAGCTCGCCGGCCGAGATGCGATAGTTCGCGCATGCGATGGCTGCCCGAGCTCTTCCGCAACAAGAACTACATGCTGCTGTGGAGCGGCCAGGTCGTATCGACGGTCGGTTCCTCGGCGTCGCAGATCATCTATCCGCTGCTCATCCTCGCGCTGACTGACTCGCCGGCGGCGGCAGGAATTGCCGCAGCCGCGCGTGCGCTGCCATACCTGCTCTTTTCGCTTCCCGTCGGTGCGCTGGTCGATCGCTGGGATCGCAAGCGCGTGATGATCCTGTCGGACGTCGGGCGCGTGCTTGCCATTGCGAGCATTCCAATCGCGCTCGCGCTCGACGCGCTCTCGCTGCTGCAGATCTACGCGGTGTCGTTCGTCGAAGGAACGCTGTTCGTCTTCTTCAACATCGCCGAAGTGACCGCGCTGTCGCGCGTGGTTCCGGCGGCACAACTGCCGCAAGCGGCGGCACAGAACGAGGCCGCATTCGGCGCGGCCGGCATCATCGGCCCGTCGTTCGGAACCATTCTTTTCCAGACGCTGGGTCGCAGCGCGCCGTTCATCGCCGATGCAGTTTCATTCGCGCTCTCGGCGCTCTCGGTCATGCTGATCAAGGCCGACTTTCGCAAGGCCGCGCCACCGCCGTCGCGCGGCCTGTTGCACGAGATCGGCGAAGGGCTGCGCTGGATGTGGCAGATGCCGCTCATCCGCACGATGGCGTTCCTGACCGGTGGCCTCAACATGGTGAACGCGGCAGCGCCGCTGATCCTGATCGTGATCGCGCGCAAGCTCGGTGCGAACGCGGCCGAGATCGGTCTCATCTTCAGCATAGGCGCAGCGGGCGGGATCGTGGGCTCGCTGATCGGTGGCCAGATCCAGCGCAGCTTTTCGTTCACGCAGGTGATCCTCGCCGTGATGTGGATCAATGCGCTGCTGTTCGCGCTCTATGGCGTCGTCGCGCACTTCATCCTGCTCGGCGTGATTTCCGCGCTGATCTGGACCCTCGGCCCGGTCTACAACGTGGTGCAGTTCAGCTACCGGCTCGCGCTGATTCCGGATCAGCTGCAGGGGCGGGTGAACAGCGCGTTCCGTCTGCTCGCGTTCGGATTCAATCCGCTCGGCGCGGCACTGTCCGGTTGGCTGCTCGAATACGCCGGCACCGACACGGCGGTGATGGTGTTCGCGGCGTGGTGTTTGCTGCTCGCAGGTGGTGCGACGCTGAACCGCCACGTGCGCAACGCACGCCCGTTCAGCGAAGTCACCACCTCGACCTGAGCGTTCGGGAGCGAACAGTCGCGTCCGCTTACCTCTTCTTGTTGTCGGCCGCCGCGCGATAGCGCATCGCCTGGCGCAATTGTTCGATCGCCTTGCGGCTGTCGGCGATTGCCGCGGACTTGTGGCCGCCGAAGTCGTGCGGCGCATGCTCCATGTAGTCTTTCGCGTACTTCATCGCATTCACGCGGCGGCGCCTGTCAGTTTGCTGAATGATTCGCGCACGTGAAACGATGGTTGAAGCGAGGCGTGGTCTACTTTGTCGTCGGGTCGATGCAAGGAGACGGGCGAGGTGATTCGAGAGCGATTGTGTCGCGCAAGCGGAGTTGCCTGCGTGCTTGCCCTTGCGTCAATGCCGCTTCTGGCGCGAGCCGCGACGCCCGGCACCGTTTACTTCCCGAGTGCCGACGGCAAGACCGAACTCGTCGCGTATCTCTTCGAG
>Ga0335076_10009064_pt1 | contig 10027 bp, 13 predicted proteins | sample Lox_Sample_25_FD_206717 | JGI IMG/M metagenome (GOLD analysis project Ga0335076, IMG submission 206717) | Soil microbial communities from Loxahatchee National Wildlife Refuge, Florida, United States - Lox_Sample_2.5 | ecosystem: Environmental > Terrestrial > Soil > Wetlands | place: USA...
TGCATCAGACCGTAAGCTATCACGTTTCAGACTGTCCGATGTAGTGGAATTCAAATTATCTTGAGGGAAAACGATCAGGATCAGATTTGTCATTTGTCGTAAAGGCAATTCTTATATATTTTCATTACCATCCGCCGTCTGTGAGCCGACATTTCCTTTCATGTATCTAAAATTTCTCGTTCTTTTCTTTGCTGTACATGCTCAACTTTCCCTGGCGCTGCCGGCAGTGCCTGAGGTTATCACTTCGACGAGTCATTCATCTCTCCACCATCACCAGAGGTCTTCGGCAGCGCACCAAGGTAATCAGAGAGCCAATAAAAGCAGCGACAAGCAAAACCACAATCATAGCCAGGGCACTTCTTCTCGGAACAGTACGTCCCATAACAGTACCTCCATCCTCGGCGCAGCATATTTCATCACCAATAAAGCCAACAACACGATCGTCGTATCGAGTATCGGCAGTGACGGAAAACTTACGTTTGCAAGGGAAGTAAAGACAGGGGGGCGGGGTCTTTCCGCCAGTGGTGAAGCCGACGCGCTTTTCTCACAGGATAGTATCATCCAAGTCGATGGCGTAATACACCCAAATCAAGGACAGGTCCTGATATTTAGAAACTCTTTGCCGTGAATTCAGGCGATAACACACTTTCGATGTTCGAGGTCAACCAAAAAGACCCTACCCGATTAACCCAGGTCGGACGTCCCATCAACTCGGGCGGCAAGTTCCCCGTTGCCGTTGCGTTCTCTCCGAAACGTAACATGGCATGCGTTGCGAATTCCGGTGGTGAGTCGAACGTTGCATGCTTCGGAGTTTCGTCCAAGGGGCTGAGTCCATTGAACACAACGCGAGCGCTCGGACTCAACCAAACGAATCCTCCAACAGGCCCTGCCAACACGGTTTCCGATATTCTCTTCAACCACGACGAATCGAAAGTGCTGGTGTCAGTCAAAGGTACACCAAACGGAACTGCCGGTTTTATCGCAAGCTTCGACGTCGCAAGCGCCAACGTGACCGGAAGGAAGGCCTTTACTCTGTCCGGTAAATCAGTCAAGTCAACACCCGCCAAAGGCGTTTTACCCTTTGGCATGACTCTCGTAAAGTCTCAATCCTCGGATATCCTGTTCAGTACGGATGCCGCATTCGGTGCCTCGGTCTCACAATTCTCCGCGAGCTTAAACAAGATCGTGTTGTCCGAGTCCGTTCCCATCCCCAATCAAATTGCAACATGCTGGAGTGCATTATCTCCCCGAACCGGCTCTTTCTACGTCACCGATGTCGGAGTTGCAAACGTTACTGAATTTTCGGTGGATCCCAAAGGCCCTTCGCTGAAACTAATAGCAACACATCCTCTGGAAGCAATCGGGGGGAGAATTGACGACGCCGTTGCGAGTACTCGACAGGGAGACTTTTTGTATGTTTTGGCAGCAAAGGAAGGTGCAGTGGATGTCCTACAGTTGGATAGTCCAGGGAAAGCAACACAGATTCAGACGTTTAATGCGAAGGCGGCAGTGCCGGGTTTGCCGATTAGTGTGCAGGGGATGGCGGTGTTTGCTGTATAGAAAACGAAAGCAAATAGGGCTCAGGAATAAGGCTGTTGGAATAAAAACTTCGATTGCTACCAATCCGGTCAAATTCTGCACCTATGCCATCCTGCAATGTTAGCTTGCAGGAATATGGAAATCTACCAGGTAATCCACATCCGATACCGACCAATAACCAAATCAAGACAAGCACTACAACAACCATCAAAATCATAAGCTTAGTGTTCTTCCACCACATTCGTCGTCTACAATTAAGCAATGACGTCAATATAAGGAGAGATGAACCTGAGAGCAGTAGAGCGTTGTCTGAAAGCAAAGGCCGTTTGTTGCATGTTATCGGTCTTGTTGACCAACAAATCAATCCTCTCCCCACGCTCCAAGACCCGTTCGATATTCTGAACCATGACATCCTTGACAGCATTCATTTCCTCACGGATTTCCTTTCCCTTGTCCAGACCTGATCCCTTGGCTCCACCATCGGCCCATTCCATTTGCGTCTTGAGCGTTTTGGCAAACGAGTTGAGGCCGTACGGCGGCGCCGAGGCAATATCATGTTCGGAGAATTCTTCAGTAAAGGTCGTTTGAACGGAGGTGAGGAAGAGGAAGGGTACGCGGCGACCACTGGTATCGGATGTGATGCAAAGGTACGTCATGCCCTCGGGGATTGTGTCTGTTGCGGCGGTAGTGATGTAGTGCACAAGATGGTCGCCGTAGACGTACGTCAACTTGGAGGCTTCCTCGGGCTTGATTTTGTCGAGGATGAGGGAGGCAACCTGGGGCGCATTTGTTGTCGAAGTCGAGGCAGACGTGTATTCTGCCAGGACAGTCGACCCCCGAGCAACAACGCTGTACACCAGAGACATGGCGGGCAATGGCCTTGTCAGAGTCGGCGGGGGACGGGATGCGATGTGGAGAGTGACGTTGTCACCGACACCAACCCTAACCCTTCACAGGAGATAAAAATATATATAAAAAAATAAATTAATCCTTGATTGATCCTTTGTTTTCAGTTATATATCCTACCTGAGCCAAACATTTCCTAAATATGCCTTCACATACCTTAGACACCAAAAACAAAAAACACCACCGGTTAGGAATTTGAAGATCAGCTAAAGAAATCTTCACTATGGTCAACTCCGCCTTGCCTTCCACGGGTAATAGGGGAATGGGTCCTCGCAGGAAGCTTGTGAGGTCTTGCTCCAATTCCACCACCAGGTGGAAGTTGATACCCGGCCGATTGCACAATGACCTTCAAGCTGGGAATGTCCGCAAGTGGGACCTCGACACCTTGCACAGTAGATGCCCTCCAGTGCAAGTTCTTCTTGAGATATTCCACGGGCTCATCGCCCACGAGAGGAATACGATTGCGAATAAGTGCCTTCGTCAAGTGAACTGTGCCGCCAACACGCGTTTTTGCATCCGCTTGGTTCTTGCAGTTGGCGCAACCGGTCAATTCCGGGTCGCTGGCGAAAATACCGAATTTCCCAACGAGAATAGGGCTGGTGAACCAATCGTCCGGCTTCGCGGGGATCTCACTTTCAGGTCCGAGGAAGAAGCAGACTTGTCCGCTGCCTCCGAGAGAGTATTTTTCCAGAGTGGCGTTAACGGTCCATTCTTGATACGTGTCAGGAGTAATGACGTAATCCCTTCCAGGAGGCGGAGCGGTTGTGGTCCCTGCAGAAGGATGGGGATTGCTTGCCGGAGGATGAGGATTGCCGGTCCGTGGGTGAGAACTGCCAGGAGCAGGATTGCCGGCCTTGAGAGGGACTTGCGCCGGCGTCGCTTTCGGAAGCGCGAATGCGGCGTGCGCGGGGATATTAATGGCGTGGTTCTGAATGGTAGGCGTCGGCTGAGCCGCCGGGGTCACGCTAAGTCTTTCGAAGCCCTGAAAAAGAGATGAAATGACACTCTGAGGGGCTTCTGCCTTGGGAACCCTAAAAGCGGCGGACATAATGTTTCCTTCAGAATACAGGTCGTGAACGAGATTCCACATCTGTTGGTCGGTGGGGATTTGGGATGGAGACTTCTCCACTTGGGCGATCTCCGGATATGTGTATCCGTAGGCTGCGGTGGACCTACAATCCATAGAAGTTGCGAAATCCGATTGGGTCTTCCAGAATGGTTCCAAGGGAGTGTTGACGTTGATGTCCGTGTCCGTTGGATCGGTGTCGGGGTTGTGGACAAAAGTTCCTGCAATAAGCTACATTCGAGGATTGGGGAACGTACCGAACATATCTGGGCCAGCAGAAACGTAGACATCCGGATATGCCGTTTGCCACAAAGCGAGAAGTCTGTCGACATTGCAATGGTGAAGCCAAAAGATTGGATCGAATGCGGCAACAGCAGGGTCCCCCATGTGACCGCGGCCCCCGATGTCTGTGTGAATGGTATCGTGAATGCCTTCAATAGACGTCAAGGTGGGCATGCCAGGATGAATGCGGGACCAGGTATGATTGGAGAATTGTCCCCAAGGGTCGGGTTCGAAGAGTTGGTCAGGGAAAAGATCGAGGATCAGAGCCTTGAAATCGGTGGCAGCGAGTTGCTGATTCGCAATATTTGGTCGGGAGACTGCACCGGAGCTTAGGCTGGAAGGTTGACGCAAGGTTGCCTGCCAAATGCGGTAAATGTACCTCTTGAAGGAGGGGTCGATAGGGTGGAAGCTGTATCCCTGCAAAGGGTTGGGGTTTAGATCGGCCAAGATACCGTTTTTGCCGAGGATCCCAATCGTGTCGCTGACCCATTCATCTGGAAGGGTGGGATTGAGTGCCCAGTCCCAGTAAGGGAGACGCCAGGTCTGAGACGCAGTTTGCAGTCGTTGACCGACGTCAGGATTGGCTGCAGTGTAGTCCGAGACAATTTGAGGGAAGAATCCAGCAAGGAGCTGCTCATAAAGGGCGACATAAGGGCGATGCCAACTGGGGAATGTGTTCACTTGGCAATTAGTATGGCTGTGGCGCCAGGGGAATGAAGTACTTCCGTGATTGCAATATCCAGTGTTGGGATTGTCGCCTTGGACACCATTCCAGGCAGTGAACGGCAAGCCATGAATACCTACATCAATGAGACAAAAATTGAAAACTCCCTTACCTGCAATCTGGAAGTAGCTGGTCACCTGGCCTTGTGTCATGCCCATGAATTTCTGCAACGCAAGGATATAGAGCGTGAGGTACTCGGGCGATTGCTTGAAATCTTGCCACTCGAGGCGCTGAGGGAGCTCAGAAGGCGGACCCTGAGGGTTAAACCCAAGTTTGATGCCGGTGACGACGACGTGAGACATTCTCAGAAGACAGACAACTTGACTGTTGATCGAAGGTTCAAAAGTAGGGGAGGAAGAGGAGGGGAGACTGCTGATGAAGCGGAACCGGACAGCCTCCAGCTATTTATATGGCTGTGGGACGCACGGTTCGCGCTGCATGGGCTTGCCGCATCAGGGGAGCGGGGGGAGGCCAGCCGTCCGGGATCCGCTCTCTAACCTTCTGCGACTCAGCCACCAAAGTCGCCGAACGCAGGGTTTGCAACGGTACGTGGCATTTTCTCCACACAAATGGACTCATGTGTGGCAGTTCCAAGACGAAAAGGTGCGCCGTTCCCGGAGAGAAGTCACGTTCCGGAATGATCACGCAGGATCTCGTGACGAACCCATTTTTGATAAATTGCACCCAAAAACCACGTCATTCATGAGTCGGGGGGACACTGATCCGAAATGAACCCGACAATTGCGCCAGAAGTTTGGTGGCCAAACCCGAGGTTGGGATGCGTTGTTGATCCGCTTCCCAACGACCCGCTCAACGTAGGTTCTGAATTGAGAGACTTGCATTCAGCGACGCTTCACATGGAATGTGTGGGGTAGCATTCGGGAGAATACGGCAAGCTTATTGGCGGGCGAATCATCAATGCGCGGTGATCCCATCCCAACTATCGTCGCCGCCGCTGAAACGCGTTTGTTCAGTTAAAAGGATCCCGTTTCGGTCAGAGCCACCCTACCCGCCCAGGGTCTCTATGCCCGATTCGTGGCCCACATTAATTGGGTCTCTCGAGTCGACACTCGCTTTTTCGTCCGGAATCGGCCGCCATCGGCACACAAGCAAATACACATAGTAAAAGTCCCTGCGCTTATCAACCCTCTAAGCGCGTTATCTGGCGGGCACGGTCTGGGCAAGTAACCTTAATTTCCCGAACCCCCCACACAGACATATTACCGGGGAATTGTTCGGCGGGCAACTCGTCCCCTTCCCTCACCGCCGCTCGTACCTGCCGTTATAACCTCTCGGACATGCTGTCGTTACTACTCATACTGGCCGGGACAGCGGGAGTTCTTTCCCAGAAGTTCAGTTCCGTCCCCGAATGCGCCCTCGGATGTGTTAACGAAGCAACCCTTGGAACCGCCTGCTCTTTCGTAAACGTGAGTCACCACATTGTGAAGCAATGCGCTAATCGGTTTTTAGCTTCTCTGCATCTGCGCAAGTCCTTTCTTCATCAATTTTCTTGCGTCATGTACGCTCCAGAATTGTTCCGTCCCCGACCAAAAGCATACGGAACATGTTGTGGATACCGTTTGTCTCACCGCCGATCCGCCGATTACTCTTCCATCGTTTTTGACCGCAAACTCGACCGTTCCAACCGCGCCGGCCGCCCCGTCATCCAGTTCGGATGTCAAAGCTATTATCGGCGGGACGTTCGTTGGAGTGTCGGGATTGTTGCTGCTGATTTCCGGCGTTTGGGCCGTGATGTGGTGGAGGAGATCCAAAGCGCGCCGGACGGTGATCCCTGCAGGGAAAGTCGAGTCTTTTTCCGAAGCGTAGTTAAACGCTGATTATACCCTTGATGTTTATCTGTATACTATATATTTACAGTCTTTGGATTCGTTCGCTTGTTCTTAATTAGGCCTCTTCCTATAGCAGCTCAATGTAAACCATTCTGTCGCTGACAACTAGGGATGTGGGTGAATACCATCAAGAAATCTGTGCCAAAAGACTCAAGGTTGAGAACATATACTTTGCCATTCATCAGTATTTACTCTAAGGGTCTTGACTGACTCGTGCATTGCCCGGATACGTTTGGTGAAGAAATCGTCTCTTTTGCTCGAAATGGATTCGTAGAACCTCACACCGTCCAACTTCCAAATAGAATATTTTTCCTCGCGTCCGACTACCGATCAACCAGAGATATCTCTCAAAACCACGTGGAAGTAATCAATAGAAGCCTCTATTTTCCTTTTTTTAATGCCGCGCGACTTGGCAGCAGCAGTTCGGATCTAACCTTGCTTAATGCATTGGCGTAATGGAGCAAGCTGATACTCCAATGTCCTTCGATCTCACTTGGCGAGTGTGTAGGATGGCGGTTCGGCAGGGGTATATGCTGGAGGAGGCGGGTGTGGAGATTCGCTTTGTTCGGCCGCAATTGCTGTGGTAGAAATCGCTGAAGTCAAACTTCCAAGGAAGTGCAAATGGGAGGGTACGATCTGATCGAGGCTGGAGTTCGGTCGCCCATTGCAGCGGGCTATGATGACGACTCTGCCGGCGTCTCTGAGAACCGCGATATCTGACCCACGAGTAGAACACCGAACCACCCATAGCAATGAGTACGACTACGACCACGATCGCGACATACTGCATGTCGAAGATGGCGATGCTTCGGCACAATGGGACAATTAAATACAGTCTACAGTAGGAACCGTGAAAGTTCAGAGGAACCTGACCCCCCTTGCGGTATTTTTGCTAGCCATGCGGTTTCCACGGACTGCCAAATTCTTTTTTGAGACAAAGGCTGTTTAAGTCATTTTTGCCGAAGCGTACAATGTTAGGGAGGCGTGACCTGGCTTACCTCGCGTGGCGTGATTTGTCGGCTAGATTGACTCGCGCCCTGAAATTTCCGTGTGATCCGCGCCATTTATCGCTTCGGAGGAATCACTTGGCAAAAAGCACTCAGCGCGGGCGGCCTCGAGCTGTTTTTCAAATTCGGAAGAATGGGCGAGACCCCCATTAGGCGGTCGAGCAGCATAAATATCCCACGTCCCTTCGGGAAGAAGGGTGTTATCCCTTTCCTTGATCTCACGTCGTCCCAATCACGTCTACGCCATGAAAACTTTTTTCGGTCTTTTTTTGCTTGCGACTCTGACGACGGCTCACTTTACTCTTGATTATCCCTACACAACTGGCTTCGATGAAGATCAAGAACCCAATGCTCCCTGTGGCGGCTTTCCTCCCAGTCTCTCCAATTTGACCAATTATCCGCTCTCGGGGGGCGAGATTGCTGTCGACTTACACCATCCTGAGGCTCTTTTCCTCTTTCGTGCTCAGTTGATGAATTCTGATTCATGGGTCAACCTCTCAGATGGATTTGTCGATATGGTCGGTCTCGGTGAGGGATGTATTCATGCACTCCCTGTGCCATCAAATTGGTCTGGTCAAATCGGGGTTATTCAAGTGATTTGCCAACCTCCAGATGGTATTCTTTATCAAGTACTTTCACTGTCCTTACTTCTCATCTAATCCCAGTGCGCCGGGGTCAAATTTGTTGAAGGCGCTGCAGGAACGTCGAGCGCTTGTGTCAACGGTAGCCAAATTACGCTCACGGATACCTCCCAGTCCTTCCCCGTTTCCAACTCGAGCGTCACCTTCACCACCTCCGAGCCGTCGACTTCCGGTAGTGCAAGCGCGAGTACAAGCAGCACCGCCGCTGCGAAGAGTGGTGCGGGCAAATTCAGTGTCGCAGGCGGTTTCATCTTCGTCGCTGGCGCTATCTTAGGCACATTGCTTGTCTGATCTGGTAGCTTTGCGCATTTGTATGCTCTAGGAGGGTTTAGGCCCTTTTATTTAAGGATTTGGAGTCTCTTTATTCATTTCGAGTGGAGTACCTGGAGCTACTATAAAAAAAGTTCATATATCCAAAACGCTAACCGTTTTTATCAACTACATGTGCTCTGCGAGATCGGAGTCTTGTGCGACATCTTCGTTTGGATTCATCACAGCAATAGGTGATCTCATAATATCTTAGACACCTTGACTAAGGGACGTTTTATGTTTTTAAAGAATTTTCATTAGCATGACAGGGCTAAGGCCAGACTATATCATGCTACGGCACTACCATTTTTGGACGTCACAGACAACTTCCTATATTCCCCCAATACCTGTTGGCACCGACCAATTGCGCAAAACCAGCAATTCTATAATACAACTCCAACAAGCAACCTATCCGTCTTCACACCATCTCTCTCTTCAAACGAAAAAGAAGCAATATAGGAATAAAGAGAAATAAAACTAGTACGGAAATACCGTTGAAGAGAGAGGGTTGAAGTCTTCCATCGAAGCCGAAAACGACGATAAAAATATAACTGCAGGAACGAAAACCACCGATGCATGATGTAACGCCCAATTTTTAAGAAAACAAGGCAAATCAAACAGAAGAAAACGAGTTATGCAAAATCGGGTTGTATGATACACACTCTCAAGACTAGCCAGATGTCGACCGGTAGGATTCGAAGCGGTAAGAAATACTCAGGCTCGCTTGGGTGGTTCGACTGGGACAGAGTCCTTTCGGAACTCGCTGAGCACAGGATAGATAGACTGCAGGGTTAATTAGCAAAGGGTTCACAGAAAAAATAAATAAATAAATAATTGAGCAGTACCTCAAAGGCGCGGTAAATTTCCTCCCGGACTTTAGCACCGGTGAGCACGATCTTTCCCGAGACGAAGATCAACAAAACGATCTTTGGATTGACCATTCTGTAAATCAAACCAGGAAACAATTCCGGCTCGTATGACGAGAACATGCCATGACTGTAGGCAAGACCCTCCAACCGAATGGGGAATCGAACATCACAGCTCCCGACGATGTTTTGGATCTTGAAGTCCATAAACTTGGCGTTGAAACCAAGCTTCTGAATGATCCGAGCATACTTGCGTGATGCTAGACGTGAGTCGTCTTCCGACTTGGCGCCAGTGACAACCATCTTTCCCGAGGCAAAGATCAAAGCCGTTGTCTTCGGATCACGGATTCTCATAATCACCGCAGCGAAACGCTAAAGCGTCAGTGTTAGCACAACCATAATTCGCCTGTTTTGATATGATGAATACCTTTGGATTGTATTCGGCATTTCGAGCATGCAGGGCGATCGTCTTCAAGTCAAGACGACAGTCAAGGTTGACAGTGGCAACGATGTTTCTTTACCAAGTTTAGCCTCATTTCGAGACTTGATAAAAACAAAAAAGGGAGAAGAGGGCACTTACTGTAGCGTGGGCACAATGCCAGACACACCGCCAGTAGTCACCGCATCCTTGTCAGGAGCATTCCCGTTTGTCGTCGTAGCAGTTCCATTTGTGGTAGCAGCAGCAGCAGCAGTGCCGTTCATTCCCGCGCCACTCGAGGAAGAGGGGGGCAAGGCGAGGTCGGAGGTTTGGTCGGCATGAGACATAGGGAAGGAGAGGGAAGAGGGTGAGACGAATGCTTTAGCTTGGGCGGCGGTCGTGGGAAGGGTAAGCGACTC
>Ga0335076_10009065_pt1 | contig 10026 bp, 6 predicted proteins | sample Lox_Sample_25_FD_206717 | JGI IMG/M metagenome (GOLD analysis project Ga0335076, IMG submission 206717) | Soil microbial communities from Loxahatchee National Wildlife Refuge, Florida, United States - Lox_Sample_2.5 | ecosystem: Environmental > Terrestrial > Soil > Wetlands | place: USA: Florida...
GAGGTGGCATGCGCCTGCGGCGGGGTGCACATCGCGGACGCGCCGCCGGAGGCCGGCGGCGCCGCGCCCGGCACCGTCACCTACGGGGTCAACTTCCAGGCCTGGTGCGTGTTCTTGATGGTGATGCACCACGTCCCGGTGGAACGCTGCGCGGACATCATCGAGTCGATGGCCGGGACCAGGCCGTCGGACGGATGGGTGCACACCCTGCTGGCCCGGGCCGCCCGCGCAGTCGCGGCGGCGAACACCACGATCCGGGCGCTGATCCTGCTGGCCCGCGTGATCTGCGGCGACGAGACACCGCTGCGCGCCGGCCCGGGTCCCAGGGCGAACAAGAAGTACCTGCAGGTCGCCTGCACGAACCTGCTGACCTATTACTTCCTGGGCGAGCGGACGCTGCCCTCGTTCCGGGGCTTTGTCTACAGCGACCTGCACGGCACCGTCGTGGTGCACGACCGGTATCAAAACTACGACTCCTTCGACGGCATCAGCCACCAGCTGTGCTGCCAGCACTTGCTGCGTGACCTTGAGGACGCCGCCCAGTCCTACCCGGACGCGATCTGGCCCGGCCAGATCGCCGGGGCGCTGCGCGGCCTGATCCACGCCGCCAACGTGGCCCGGGACAAGGGCCTGGCCGCCGTCCCCGGCGAGATGACCGCAGAGCACCTCAAGCTGTTCCGGCACGGCGTCGCCGTCGGCCTGTCGCAGGTCCGCCGCATCCCCGGCGGCAAGAACATCAAGCAGCCCCCCGCCCTGCACCTGCTGGAATGCCTCAAGCACCGCGAAGCCGACGTACTGCGGTTCCTGACCGATACCGCCATCCCGCCCACCAGCAATCAGGCCGAACGCGACCTGCGCCCCGCCAAGACCCAGCAGAAGATCAGCGGCCGGCTCCGTTCGGAAACCGCCACCCGGCACCGCTACGCCGTCCGCGGGTACATGTCGACCGCCCGCAAGCACGGCATCGATGTCTTCACCGCGATCAAGGACGCCCTCGCCGGGAACCCGTGGATGCCGCCCGTCCCGGCCGCCATCCCGGCCGCCACCTGAACTGCACCCGAAACACATCACGCACCGCTTGGGCTACGTAACACAGGCACCTGAATGTTTACCCCCCGCCGATGCACCCTGTGCGGCTTACGTGGCCCCCGCGCCCAATTTGTTATATATAGGATGGCGCGGTAGATGCGGGATGGCTATAGTACGCCGGGCAGTCGGTGAAGCGGCCGAGTTCCTGCCCCGAATGGATTTGCCGGACCTGACAGACCCGAGGCCAACAAAGGGTTCCGCGTATCTCATTCATCACATCGGTCCGGCTCAGGGGGCGTTGGCTCGGCTAAGGGTAGTTCGCTGACCTGGCCGACACACCCGGACGATGTCCTTCTGCGTAGTAACTACCTGTTGGTCTGATCGGGTCGTATGAGGAACGTCCTCCTGATGTGGTTGACGGGCTTCATATCCCAAGACATGCAGGAGGACGTTCGTGGCTCAGGGTAGCGGGTTGACGCGGGGAGACCGGAACCGGAACCAGCGGATCGCTGTGTTGCGGGAGGTGGTCCGGCGGGACCGGGCGGTGCTGGCGGTTGACCTGGGTGAGGATAAGCAGGTCGCGGCGCTGGTCGATCACGAGGGCCGGGTCCTGGCACGCAAGCTCGTCAAGGCGAAGGCCTACCAGCTGGGCGGCCTGCTGGAGTGGGCGGCGGGCAAGGCCGCCGGGGCCGGGTTCGCCGGCCTGACGGTGGCGTGCGAGCCGACCGGGCACCGGTGGAAGGCGGTGATGGGGCTGGCGGATGCGGCAGGTCACGGGTTCGTGTGCGTGCAGTCGCTGGCGGTGGCGCGGGCGCGGGAAGGTGATGACTATACCCGGGATAAGACTGATCACCGGGACGCGTACCTGATCGGCAAGCTGGTGATCCGGCTGGAGTGCTACCTGCCCGAGCGGGCTGATGCGGCATGGGCGCGGCTACGGCACCTGGGGGCGCGCCGGTTTGCCCTGGTCGCCGATGTGGTCTCGTGCATGCAGCAGGTCGGTGACCTGCTGGCGTGCGCGTGGCCGGCCGCGCTGGGGACAGCGGCCCGGCCGCTGGAGTCCACCACGTGGCTGGCCGCGCTGGGGGTGGTCACGGACCGGTGCAACGGGGATCCGGCCCGGCTGCGGAAGATGGGGTATGACAAGTTCATCGCCGCGATCCGCCGTGAGCTGCCCCGCTGGGGCGCGAAGAACATCTACCACAAGATCGCGCGCGGGCTGTGGGAGGCGCTGGCCGATACCGGCGGGGTGGCCACGCAGCGCCGCGGCGCGCTGGAGCGCGTGCACCTGCTGATGGGCGACTGGCGGTCAGCGCTGGCCCGGCTGGCTGATGTGGAGGCACGGATGACCGGCGCGCTGGATGAGCTGGGGCTGACCGAGCTGGTGACCAGCATCGACGGGCTGTCAGCGGTCGGCGCGGCGGCCATCTTGGCCGAGACCGGGGACCTGACCCGGTTCGCCTCGGCGCGGTCGGTGGTCAAGCACGCTGGGCTGAACCCGTCCGAGCACACCTCGGCCACCATGGCCGGCAAGACCCAGATCTCCCACCGCGGCAGGCCCGGGCTGCGCGCCGCCGCCTGGCGCGCGGTGTGGGGCGGCATGCGCCACAACCGGGTGCTGCAGGCCAGGCACGGGCACCTGACCGGGCGGCAGGACAACCGGCTCAGCGACGGGCAGGCCCGGGCCGCGTGCGCGGCGACCCTGCTGCGCTGGCTGTATGCCGTCGTCACCCGGCGCCAGATGTGGGACCCCCGCATCGCGGCCGGCACTGTCCCGGCCCGGCACGACGTCGTGACCGCCCCGGCGGCCGCATGAGGTAAACCAGCAGGCTATAGACCTTCCTCCCGGCGGCGGGGCGAGCCCGCAATGGCGTAGAGCACAAGCTCGCGAAAGACCATGGGCAGCCCCGCCGCGCCTTTGCACTGAGCTCGATTGCGCGCTGTCGGGACCCGGCCCGCGGGCCAGGGAGAACCCGGTTGAGGACTACGTAGAGACGCAAGGCGCGGCGGAACACCCCGCACCGTCAGGGAACACCCGGGATACGCCATCTCCCCGAAAGCCAGTCCGGCGAAGCCGGGCCGGCCAGATCGCCGTGCCCGCAGACCATACGACCACCAGCACCGCAGGCACCTCAACGTCCGCAGCAACCACCCCGCCCGTTATCACCATCAGTGACCGGCGTAAAACCCTGCCTCATCCCTGGTCATCAGCCATCCTGCCCTCAGCCAGACCGCACCGGCTTGACAAGTTCCTGTTGCGATGGTCTTTCGGGGTTCCCGGTGACGTCTTGCGGGGTGCTGGGTGCGCCGGCAGGTCCCGCCAGTCGGGCCAGGCATGATCGAGGCCGTCTTCGGCGGCCGGGTTCTTGCGTCAAGGTCTCCGCCAATGCGGACCCCAGCTGGATGTTCTGCGACCACACCCTGAACCGGTTCCGGCGGTTCTGTTCCGCTAGCTCCTGCGCTGCCGTCATCCGGGTGAGACGCCTCCGGCGAGGCGGGGAAGACCGACGTACGATCGGTAAAGAGAATTTTTGAATTATTCCTGACGGACGGTGGTGCTACGGTCCCGGCTACGGGTGTCCGAGCTACGGTCCTGGTAGGCCTGCACCGGAAGGCGGTTCGCGGCTAAGCTCGCCGTGCGGTGAACTATTTTGTGGGCGGGGAACTACTTGTGGGGGGCAGCGGTGGCCTGGGCTGCTGGAGATTCCCGGCGGAATGGCGCTCGCGCAGCAGCCGTCGTGGTCGTTGCGGTGCTCGCGCTCGTGTCCGCCTGTGCGAAGGCCCCGCTGCCGCATACTGTGAAGCCAGCCAAGCGGCAAGTTTCCGCCACGCCCACGCCCGCGGCTGTTTCTCGCGATAACACCGCCGAGCTGGGTATTCCCGGTAGCTACCAGATCGGCCGGCGGCAGGTGACCTTCACCGAACCGGGCCACATCGGGCCGACCGGTGAGAACCTGGGTGCCCGCGTCCTGGTGACCGTGGTCTGGTATCCGGTGGCCCTGAGGTCGGACGGGCAGGCGGTCCACGGCCCGTTCCCGCTGGTGCTGTTCGCGCCCGGGTTCATGCAGTGCGGTGGCCCGTATTCCGATCTCTTGCAGGCCTGGGCCAGCGCCGGTTACGTGGTCGCGACCGTCAATTTCCCCCGTACCGATTGCAGTGCCGGTACGGCGGCGGACGAGGCCGACCTGGTGAACCAGCCGGCCGACATGTCATACGTGCTCACCAGGCTGCTGGCGCTGGACGCGCTGCCGCGGGGCTGGTTCTCCGGCTTGGTGAATCGCGATCAGATCGGGGTGACCGGCCAGTCCGACGGCGGTGACACGGTAGCCGCCCTGGCCGCCAACGCCTGCTGTACCGACCACCGGGTGCGGGCCGTGGCGGTGCTGTCGGGGGCAGAGTGGCTCCCGATGCCCGGGCGGTACTTCCCGCGCCAGGCACCGCCGATGCTGTTCGTGCAGGGCACGGCGGACACGATCAACCCGCCGTGGATGAGCCTGCAGCTCTATCAGGCCGATACGGTCGGCACCCGATACTACCTTGACCTGTTCGGCGCGAACCACACGGGCCCGTACTGGGGGACAAACCCGGTGGAGCACCTGGTGGTCCGGGTTACGGTGGCGTTCCTTGACCGGTACGTGCTCGGCCGGGCCGCAGCGCTGGCGGTGATGGCGCGGGACGGCAACGTCGCCGGGGCCGCGGCCCTGGTCAGTGACGGCCGGCTACCACCGTGACGCGCTTCCCTGGCGCGCGTTCAGCCGATTCTCCACAGGTAGGTGCTGCCGTTGGTGTCACCGGTGGCAAGAATCTGCCCGTCTGGGGAGAACGCCAGCGCGCCGACGCCGTGGCTGCCGGCTGCCGGGTCGGTCAAAGTGGCGCCCGCATTCCCGGTGCTGAGATTCCACAGGTAGGTGCTGCCGTTGTCGCCACCGATGGCCAGTACGTCGCTCTTGCTGATGGCGACGCCCCAGACGGTGGCCGGCCCGGGGATGACGGTGTGGGTTCCGCCGGCGATGTTCCACAGGTACGTGGTGCCGTTGTAGTTCCCGGTCGCGAGGGTCTTGCCGTCGGGGCTGAACGCGATCGCGGTGACGTACTGTCCGCCAGGGCCGACGAAGGTCTGCGTGGGGCTCGTCGATCCGGCCACGTTCCACAGATAGGTATTGCCGGTGAAATCGCCGGTGGCCAGGGTCTTGCCGTCGGGGCTGAACGCCAGCGACCAGACTCCCGCACCGGCCGGGTCGGTCAGCGTGGCGGTCAGCGTGGCCGTGTGATCCGCGGGGCTGATATCCCACAGGTACGCGTTGCCGTTTTTGTCCGCGGTGGCCAGGATCTTGCCGTCGGGGCTGAACGCCACCGCGTTGACGGCGGAACCCCCGGGATCTGCGGCGGCGCCGATTAGCTGGCCGGTGGCGGTCTGCCACAGGTAGGCGGTGCCGTTGGCGTCGCCGGTGACCGCCAGCGTTCCGTCCGGGCTGATCGCCGACGAGAACACCTTGACGCCGCTGCTACCGCGAAGCGTGGCGCTCTGGCGTCCGCTGGCCGTGGACCATACGTACGCGCTGCCATTCATATCGCCGGTGACCAGCGTCCCGCCGTCGCCGCTGAAAGCGACCGAGTCGACTTGCCGGGTGGTGCCCGGGTCGGTCAGGGTATCGACGATCGTGTAAGTGTCCGCGGTGCGCGGTGGCGCGGCGCTTTCGCTAGCTGACCCGGTGGAGAGACTGGACTTGGGCCGCGGGGCCAGCCTGGCCGCGGAACCCGCCGGACGAGTCGTTCCCGCGCTCGCGCGATGACCGGGCGCGTTACCCGTGTTGCTGGCAAGGACCACCGCGCCGAACGCGCCTCCCGCCGCCAGTACCGCGATACTGGCCACGGCGAGTATACCGCGGCGGAATCCGGCGCTGCCGGACGAGCGCGGCCTGGCCGGGGCCGCTGGCGCCGTCGGCACCGCCGGCCGCGGCGCGGCATCCTGCGTCGGCCGGGAATCCCCGGCATCCTGGGTTCCGATCCAGGCCACTTCGGTGGCCGGGTGGTCCAGCGCCAGGCTCAGGTGGTCACCGGAGCCCGGCGGCTGGTATCCGAGCGCGGTGCCCAACGCGGCGGCGAACTGTCCGCAACTGGGATACCGGTCATCGGGAGCCTTGGCCATGGCCCGCCGCAGCACCTCATCCACCCCGGGCGGCAGCCCGGGCCGCCGGGAGACCAGCGACGGCGGCGGCGCCGACAGCTGCGCGTACAGCACCGCCATCCCCTCCTCGCGGGGGAACGGCGGCTGCCCGGACAGCAGTTCGAACGCCGCACAGGCCAGCGCGTACTCATCGGTCCGCCCGTCGACCGTCCCGCCCTGGATCTGCTCCGGCGCGCAGTAATCCAGCGTCCCCATGAAATGCCCGGTCCCGGTCAGCGCCGAGGACACCGCCCCCTTGGTGAGCCCGAAATCCGACAGGTACACATGACCGGCCTGCCCCTGCCGGGCATCGATCAGCATGTTGCCCGGCTTGACATCCCGGTGCACCAGCCCAGCGGTATGCGCTGCATCCAGCGCCGAGGCCACCGCCGCGGTGATCGCCGCCGCCCGCGCCGGCGGCAGCGGGCCGCTCCGGCGCACCAGTGACCCGGCGTCACCGCCGGGCACGTACCGCATGGCCAGGAACAGCACCCCATCCGCTTCCCCCGCATCAAACACCGGGATGATGTGCGGATGATCCACCGCGGCCGCGGACCGGGATTCCCGGATGAACCGGCGCCGGAATGACTGGTCGGTCGTCAGCGCGGGTGAGAGGACCTTAAGCGCGACCTGGCGTTCCAGCCGCTCATCGCGGGCGCGGAACACCACCGCCATGCCGCCCTGGCCGATCTGCTCCTCCAGCCGGTACCCGGCCACCCGCGACCCCGCGGACACGCGGCCCGGCAAGGCAGCGCCCTGCGCTACCTCATCGTTCATCGATATTCGCCCGCAGCGTTGCCGGCCTGCCGGGCTCTTGACGCCGTCCATCGCCGCAGCAGCAGCTAATCGCAGACATAGCCCCCCACCAGGTACGTTTCCCTGCAATATACGCCTTCCAGCAGACTCAAGGCTACAGTAGGCGGCGACCCGAATCTTCCGGCACACGCTGACGAAGGCGACGAACTCGCCGGCCTTTCCCGACCTGGCGTCAGCCGCCCGCTTAACCACCTTGACCAGGTGCTCGTATTGCTTCAGTGTGATCATGTCATGCAGTATCCGCGATTTTGCGCGCCCACCGCCAGTACCCCTTGATGGTGTCCGCGAGCGGCATCCGGAATCCGGCGATCACCTCACGAATGGATTCGACCAGTGAATCTCCGTAACGCTCCAGATAGAGGCGGATCATATCGGCGAAGAAGGAGAAATGGCGTGCCTCATCCCGGCCCAGCCAGACCAGGATCTCCTTCAGCAGCCGCCCGCCCGCCCGCCCGCACTGGCGTTCGGTTGTGAACCTCCCTTGAGGGCCTTTCCTGAATGCGACTGGCTTGCCGGTTACGTCGAGTAGCTGCCGGGCGGGTTGTGTGGCTGCTGTTCCGGTTACGCCTTGTGAGATCTGGTGGCTGGCGCGGGGTTGCCGTGGCGCGAGGTGCGGTGTCCTGTCCTGGCTGCGGGGTTTCGCGCCGGTCCGGCATGGGGGTATCCCGGTGCGGCGGGGCCGGGGTAGCGGGTTCAGGGTCAGGCGGCTGGCGGGGCGTTCGGCTGCGCTGATGCCGGCGTGACCGGCAGCGGGAGCATGTGCAGCTGCGTCGCGGCGGGCACGGCGTGCCTGCTTTTGCGGGTCCGGACCTTCTTGATAGTGAACCGGGGGAAGTGCCGCCCGGGCCGCCAGGCGGGAGAGTGTCCAGCGAACGGTGGAACTGCCGTCCACAATGACCGGGAGATGTCCTCTCACCTGCGGCGACGGACGCCGTGCCGCTCCGAAAAGCCCGGAAATCGGTGGGACAGTCCCGTCATGAGCATCGACCATCACGTTAGGCAGGAATAGGGTCATAGGAGGCGCGTGACTGCGATCCTGGGCAATGTTCACGATGACGTGGTGACGTCGACCGTCACGATTCCGCCGGCCGGAACGGGCTCGCCGACACCCGCCTTGGCAGCCCCCGAGCACGGGTGGTTCGCTACAAATGGTGACAGGTCGGCGGCGTCAGGCGCGCGAATACCCGCCTTGCGCGGTGAGCTAGTCGTTGGCATCCGCAGGTGTCTGACCGCTAGAGCTCGGGCCGCCGGGGCCAGCCTGTGTCGTAGGACTGGGCTCGGTGGTGGGTTGACGGTGCGGGCTCGGGCTGCGTCGAGGACGTCCGGGCTGGTCGCGGCGCCCAGGTACATCTGCTGGCCCAGGTTTTGCCAGAGGGCACGCTCTTCGTCGAGGTTGTCCGGCAGACCGAAGTTGAGCTGCTTCAGCAGGTCGACCCGGTAGAGGTCGAAGGCTGCCCGGACCAGTTCGGCGTAGATGCGTCCAGGCGCCAGCGCGCTCCGGTAGGCGAGCGCGGCCAGCACCAGCCCGCCAGCGCCGCAGGCCCAGAACGCAGCGGCAGGGTTAAGCATGGCCGCCGCCAGGGCAGCGAAGGAGCCCACGCCGAGCAGAAACGCCAGCGTGCTGACATTAAGCAGCAAGGCCATCGAGGCACGGGCGTCGGACAGGTCGCCCCGGGCCGCGTCCGGGACGACCGCGATCAGCCGGGGCCAGAAGAAGACAGCGTCGATCCCGTACCGCTCATATGGGTACTCCTCGGCTGCCTTGATGATATTGCCGAGCCGGCTGGGTAGGACCCGGTCCAGCTTGGGTGGATAGTTGCGGTAGAGGTACTCCGTGAGGGTTTTGGACCGGTTGTTCTTATCCGCATACGCCGCTTGCTGGTCCTGCAGCTTCTTTTCCGTGTTCCCTAGCTGCTGCTTGTCTTTCAGTTGCTGCAACTGGGGGGCGAGGTCGCCATTCCTACTAGCCAGCATCTCGATCTCGCGGGGCCAGGTCTGCGGCGGACTTCTCTAGGGCGTTGATGGCCTTGCTCAGGCCGTCAATGGCCGCGTCCAGCGCTGTGATGTTCGCGTCCACCTTCCTGGCATGCTGACGATGCCAGCCCGCGACGGTGTTGGCCAGCCAGGCGGTGGGGCCACGGCGGCCCCAGTAACCTTTGTTCCCCCAGATTGGTTCTGTAGCGCAGCGTAGTACAATTAGCTACATGACCAGTCCTCTTAGCGTCCGCCTGAGCGATGCGACTATCGAACGCCTCGGAACGCACGCCCGGCGCCTGCACCTTCCGCCCCGGACACTGGCCCAGCGCTACGTCGAGGAGGGGTTGCGGATGGACGAACATCCACTTGTCCGGTTCGCCGATGGGCCCGTTGGCCGACGCGCTCGGCTGGTCGGAACCGGAAAAGACGTCTGGGAGGTAATCGCGACCGTCCAGGACAACAATGGAGATGCCGCCGAGACGGCGCGCTATCTGGAGATACCGCTCGGCCTCGTCCAAGCTGCAATCACCTATTACGGCGCCTACCGGGAAGAGATCGACGAATGGATCGAACTCAACGCTCAAGAGGCCGCTGAGGCGCATGCTGCCTGGGTTGCCGGGCAAGCGGCTGTTCAGCGGTGAAGCTCTTGCTGGATGAGATGCTGACGCCGGACATCGCACGCGAACTGCGCGCACGAGGACACGATGTTGAGGCCGTAGCAGGACACCCCGACTGGGAAGGTCTGTCAGATTCCCAGATAATGGTGATTGCACTAACCGAACGTAGGGCTATCGTCACCAACAACTTGCGTGATTACCGGCCCCTACACAGTGAAGCGATCACGCTGGGCGGCCGTGGGCACCTCGGCATGATCTTCGTACCAAGCAGTTACCGCCTCACCAGGGCTGACACTGGCCCGATCATCGCCGCCCTAGCCCTGTCTTTTCATCGGGGTTTGAGGGCTGACCGGCGTGCCTGAACGAGAAAGTGCTCCTGAACTGGGACGATAAGGGTTGTTGAGGACCTTACCGAACCCA
>Ga0335076_10009067_pt1 | contig 10026 bp, 9 predicted proteins | sample Lox_Sample_25_FD_206717 | JGI IMG/M metagenome (GOLD analysis project Ga0335076, IMG submission 206717) | Soil microbial communities from Loxahatchee National Wildlife Refuge, Florida, United States - Lox_Sample_2.5 | ecosystem: Environmental > Terrestrial > Soil > Wetlands | place: USA: Florida...
ACGCTGGGCTTAAGCCAGTCGGCGGTCAGTCGTCAGGTCGGAGCGCTGGAAGCCGACCTCGGCGCGCCGTTGTTTCATCGCCACGCGCGCGGGCTCATTCTGACCGAGCAGGGCGAGATGCTGCTCAGCGCGGTGCGCGACGTCGTGCTCAAGCTCGACGCGGTGCGTAGCCGGCTGATCGACAGCCGGGAAAAGCCACACGGCGAACTCAGGGTCACGACCACGCTTGGCCTCGGCGCCAACTGGCTCGCCCCGCGGCTTGGCGAGTTCGTCGATCTCTACCCGGAGATCCAGCTGCAATTGCTGCTCTCGGACGACGACCTCGATCTCGGGATGCGGGAAGCGGACGTTGCGCTCAGGCTGCGCGAGCCGATCCAGCCGGACTTGATCCGGCGCCGGCTATTCACCGTCCATTTCCACGCTTACGCTTCGGCCGACTACCTCAGGAGGCACCCGCAACCGCGCAAGGTCGAAGATCTCGACCAGCACCATCTGGTCGCATTCGGCGCGCCGACAGCGACCCACCTGCTTTACGATCTCAACTCTCTTTTAAGCTTGGGGCGGGATCCGAAGACGCCCCGCATGCCGCAGATCACCGTCAACAATCTCGCCGCCATGACGCATGCGGTCGAGCATGGGGTGGGCGTCGCGGTGTTGCCCGACTATTGCGTGCAGCCGGACTCCGGACTCGTCCGCTTGTTGCCCCAGGCCGATATGCCCGAGATGGACTGCTTCCTTGTCTATACCGAAGAGCTCAAGAATGTCGCGCGGGTCCAGGCTTTTCGCGACTTCCTGATCACCTCGGCGCAACGTTGGCGTTACTGACAACGTTCCGCGTGATGCCCCGGGACATGCGGGATTGGCCGCGCCGGACGCCGCGAGACATATCCGGGTTCAGCTGGGCGCCCGCGGCGGGGCCATGTCCGGCCGGCCCTTTTCGCCGCGGAGGCCGGCGGCCAGGCCGCGCAGCGCGGCTGCAAAATTGCGCGTCGATCCGACCGCCAGATATTCCCCGCTTCTGACAAACGACACGAACAGGGTCCACAGAAACCACCGCGGGTGATGCCGCCTTACGAAGTGAAGTTGGTTGCGCGCGCCCAGATAGACCGAAAAGGCCGATCGTTTGGCGCGGCCGCCGGCGGAGCCGGTCGTGGTGCCCATGACGTGGGGTACCACGGACCTGTGAGCGTATCCGACGCCGCAGGCAGCCTTGGCGCGAACCGCCCAATCGACTTCCTCCCAATAGAGAAAAAAGGATTCGTCCATGAGCCCGATCCGCTCGATGCATTCGCGCGTGACGTACATCGAAGGACCGGTCGGGGAGTCCATTCGCCGTTCCACATCCTCGGGGTCCGGTTCGGGCGACACCGGCGCGAACATATCAATCCCAGCCAGCCTGGCGGTGAGATTGTTCCATTTCAGGCCCCGGGAAAGCGCGACGTCAGAGCGGCCGGGGATCATCAACCGGCTTCCGACCATGCCCTTGCCTCGCCTTGCAGCGTAGGCGGCGAGCTCGGCTAGCGCATCCGGTTCCGGCCATGCGTCTGGATTGAGAATCCAGACCGCGCTCCAACTCGGATCGGCGAGCAACGGCCTGAGCCAAGCGTTGATCCCACCGGCATAGCCGCCATTGTCGCGGGCTTCGCCGATAGTCACCGGCGCCTTTCCCTCGGCGAGCCGGAGCTGAGCCGCTCGCACAAAGTCGTTCGAGGCCGGGTCGGCGTGTTCGACCGCCTCCTCGCACGGACCGCCATTTCCCGAGACGGCCTTCACCAGCGCATCGAATGCGGCAGGGCCGCCATTTTCGCAGACGAACACCCCGAATTTCGGACAGCCGCGCTGCTTTGCGATCGCGCTGAGACATTTGACCATGTCGTCGGCATGTCCGAACCCGACGATGATGATTGGCGCCTCGATGTCGGCCGGCATCCGGGAATCGCTCCTCATGCGAGCGGGGGACGGCCCGCCGGGCGGGCGCCGACCGACAGTCTCGGAAGCGCCTCTTGGGGCAGGGTCGCCATGATATGGCTTGCCGTTCCGCTCGGGGCGAGTGCGCGGCGCTTCAGGCGTCGCTCGCGTATTTGCTCATGATCGAGACCGTTTTGTCGAAATTGCTCATCTCCAAAATGTCGTCCGTCTCAAGCATCGTGTCGAATTCAGATTCAAGGGCGGCGATGAGAATCATGTGACCGACCGAGGTCCAAGCCGGGTAGTCCTGATAAACAAGCTTGGCGGTGTTGGTTTCGTCGTCAAGGTCGAAGCTTTCCTTGAACGCGCTAAAGACACGGTCCCGTACCGTCATTGACAACGCCTCCGCAATTGCAAGCTTTTTTGGCCTAGCGCGCGCCGGGGAAGGAAACCTCACCCCGCCCCGGAGAGAACGACCGCTTTTGAGAGCGAGCGCGTCACGAAGGAATAAGCGGCGACGAAGAAGCCTTTGCCCGCGCCAGCTCTTGCCATGACCCGGCGCCGAGCCGGCGGGGGCCCAATAACCACGTCGCTCTCATCCATGGGCTGGTCCATGATTGGCGTCCCGGCTCCAGCGGCTAATTCGTGGCGGCGATAAAGACCTTAGGACCCCAACAAGGCTGCCGTCGTGGTCCTTGTTGCTTGCCATTCGCCGCCGTCCCCGACGGCGAGTTCGCATAAATCGAGTGGCCGTGCAAGTCTGCGAAACCTAACGTCAGTCTGACGCTGGCAAGCACTAATGTTGACGTCGGGTCGGCCCAGGGGTCGCACGAACTCTTAGCCGGAACGAACCCGATGTTGAGCCGGGAGATCCCGAAGCCCCTGCTCAGGTTTCCTCGTCATATCCGACCCCCGCGAGAAGTCGCGCTTCCTTAGGAGGATTGGACCCGAAATCGGATGCAGCCGAGCGCATTCCGGACGGGAAGCACTCGGCAGCCCATCGTCAACGCGGCGTCGAGCGCGTGCTCGAATAGCGCAGGGGTGCACCCGCGAGCACTCGGCGATTCGTCGACGTCACGGGTGAAGAAAATGAGCCAAGATCGGGGCCGCGAGCAACGCTCGACCAGCCTCTTGACGCCTGCCGCGTCCGTCGATCGTGAGTAGAGAGGCTCGGCGCGCAGCGCGCCGAGATCCGCGACGCCGGCGTTGACGCCCGGCGAAGCGGACCGGCAGGCCGCGAAGCGTCCCTGCATTTTGAGCTTGGTTCCGAGGTCGATGTCGCCGAAAGAAAAAGCAAGGGTGGTGATCCGCAAATCGCCGAATTGGGCGCGAATGAACTCGGCGTTCGCCTCGACGTCGGCGGTCAATTCAGCGGCGCCGATCGAGGGCGCGGGCGCGCTCCTGGACGGGAGGCTGCCGATCTCATGGCCGTTGTCGACCAGGCGCCTCAGATCGTCGACGTGATAGTGCTCCTGACCGTCCACCGTCGCCCCGCAGAACTGGCGGCTCACATAAAAAGTACCGGCGGCGCCTCGGCGCTCAAGCGCCGGCGCCGCATTGAGCGCGGCGGATTTCGGAACACCGTCGAATGTGAAGGACACGATCGGCCGCTCGTTGACCATCGCGACCCCGCGCGCGCTGATAAGCTCGCGCGCGCCGTCGCGAAGCCTTTCGAGGAAGCGCCGATCCGACAAGAAGTCAGTTCTCCACGAGCGGCAGCGCGTGGGCGCCGTTTTCGACGCGCGCGCGGTCGATCACCGTGACGATGTCGCGCTCCGGCAGCTCCTCGAGCCTCGGGGAGACGAAAATTTCGTCCTCGCCGGCAGGGGCGAACTTCATCTCTTCAAGCACCTGCTGCGCCGACTGGTTGCGTCCAGAAAAGTGAAATACCGTCGACACGACGTCCTGCCCTCGGGCCATCGCACGATCGATGAGCCAGGCGAAGAACGCGTGGTCCACTTTCTTGTGCTGCACGCGGCAGCTCATGAAGAAATTCTCGACATGGAATCGCTCAACGTCGACGATCGCGAATCCAATAATCCCGTAATCGCCAAACTTGTCGGCGCAGGAGAGCACCAGCCCCTCCCTTCCGTGCGCGAGGCCGTGGAGCAGGTCCTCGACATCCTTGCGGGTGGACGCTCGTCCCGCGTAGTTGAGCTGATTCGTCCGCTGCGAAAGCTCGAAGACGCGAGCAAGATTTGCTGCTGCAAGAGAGCTGATCGTGAGCGTAATCTCGCAGGACCTGAGGAAGTCGAGGAACGAGCTGTCCGCCTCACGAAACGCGCTCTCGCGCTTCTCTTCGACCTTGTACATCTGGCGGCGGTTGCGAGCTTCTTCCGTCACCGGCGCATCGAGTTCAGGCATCGCCGTCAACCCGCCGATGCGAGTGTCATCCAGGACACGTATGTCCGGATGGGCTGAGGACACTTCCGCGCGCTCGAACGCCTGGTCGTCGATGAACACGAACGTATTCTTGTTGATGTTGAGTCGAGCCGCGATCTCGCTCATGCCCGCGCTCTTCGGCCCCCACCCGATCTGAGGCGCAAGGAAATACTCGCTCAGGCCGAAACGCTTGAGCGCGTCGAGCGCGTCATCGGGATTGTTCTTGGACACGACTGAATGGAGAATACCGCGCGCGTCGAGCTCCTTGATCGCCCTGACCGCGTCGGCGTTGAGAGTCAGATTCTCGAAGCCATCCTCGATCAACGTCCCGCGCCAAAGGGTATTGTCGAGATCCCAGACGACGCATTTCACCTTGGCGGCAGGCTTCGGAACCGCGGTCTCGGTCGATCGCGCCGGGGCTGCCATGGCGGCTGAAGCCTTGTGGGCATCCGTGAAGGCGACGAATTCGAGAACGGTGAAGATGAAAGCGTTGTCCGACAGCGTCCCGACCGGCTCGATCTGAACCAAGAGCCGGTTGTCGAGATCGACGACCGCGCGGATGTCCGCAGCGGCAAATTCGATGCGGTTGTACCCGGGTTTCATCGTGAAGTGGCGTTGGAAGTACCGTCCGGTCGAGGTCTTCGGCTTCACGGTCACGGTGAACATGCAATCGGCGGCGGTCTCGCTGAAACCTTCGACCAGGAACGCGTCATATGCCACGGCGCTAGGCCCGGCCGACGCAACTTTGGTCTTCGCGCGAGTCCAGGCGATGGCCACCCCATCGTGCAGTCGGTGCGTCAGCGGCGCGGCGGCGAGAAACTCGTTGACCACCGTCTCCCCAACGCGGAGCGCAAATCCTCGCTCGCGCGAAACCACCGCGGGCCGCATTTCCGCTTCGAGCTTACCCCACTTTCGGAAAGACACGCGCAGTCCAAGCTCGCCGGGCGCGCCTCTCGCGCGGACCGCTTCAATGCCCTTGTCGAAGCGCCGGCACTTGAGATCTCGTCTTGGCGTGTAAAATGCGCAGGTGCCGTAACAGGTCGGCATGGCGCATTCCGAGCAATGCTCGCCCCAGATCAGGCTCGAGCCCAAGGCGATGGATTTCTTCGTCGCTGCGAACAACCGCAGCGGGAGCTGGCTCCCGTCGACCAACAGCGTCTTCTGTTCACCGGCGACGGTTTGGCGCATCGGCATTCGTGGGTTACCCCGTTGCTGTCGAACGGCGAGGCAACTCGCCAGACGGTGGTGTCCGCGATATTCTACATTGCCTGTTTTGAATGTCGGACGACGAACGCTCCGTGATGCGCGCGCTCCAACTCCGAGCTGGGTTTTTGGCTTGGTTTACCCGCTCTATTCTTGGGCGAGTCGCTGCGCCAAGCCGCCGCACTGTGTATTCACGGTCTTCGGAGACAAACGCAATCGCCAGCTTCTTGGAACTAATGGAGGCGCCGCAGTGTGTCAAGGTAGTGCGCCAAAAGGCCTCCATGTAGAGCGGCAAGATTCGGCTAAAGCTCGGACTCGATCGCCCCCAGCAGCCGATAGCGCATCTCGCTGTCGTCGCCCGGAGCCGAGATGACAAACCGCACTCGCCCATGACTTGAGGTGTCCGCGTAGCCTGCCAGCGTGCGGACACCGTCCATGGTGCCGGTCTTGTTCATACCGCCGTCGTGCCCGTGGAGGAGGTCGGCGTGGGGCGCGAAGAGCTCAAGCACTTTGGCGAGGCCGCGGGCAGTGAAGTGGTCGTCTCGGCTGATGCCTGAACCCTCCTCGAGATGAATGGATTCGGCAAGGCCGTGAGCAGCGAGTATTTCGTTCGCCACCTTGAGCGACTTCTCGAGGCTGACCGGCCCGCCAAGCCGGCGCCCGCCGATTTCGAGGAAGACCTGGTTGGCGGTAAAGTTGTTCGAATCGAGGAGCAGCTGGGCGAGGATTTCCGAGAGCGGGCGCGACTCCCGGTGAACGTAGATCGGCTCCAATCCCTCGGGCGCCGTTCCGATCGAGATCTTGCCGCGGACCGCCCCGCCGGCTCGCGCAATGAAGGCGCTGATCAGCTCCCCGGCGTATTGGAGGCCGACCGCCGGATCCTGCCCGAGACTGATGCGGCCTTCTCCGTCCGGCCCCTTCGCGCGGAAGATCGCGATCGCGAGCGGCGTGATCGGCGTCTGCTCCTCGGCGGAGCGCACTTTGGCTCCGCTGCGCACCGCGTAGACCGTGTTGAAATTGACCGCCAGCGCCGAGTTCGGCGCATCGTAGGCCAGACCGTCATTTTCGATGCCCGGAATGCGGAGGTCCGGGGGATAGTAGCTACCGTCAACCACAATGCCAGTGATCGGCGCCTTGCCGATCTTGCCGACGAGATCGGCCGCCAGCGGCTTGAGCTCCTCCGAGATAAGGAACGGATCGCCGCCGCCGCGCACGTAGAGCACGCGCTTCGCGTCGAGATAGAAACGAGTCTCGAAACGGTAGTCGCCGCCCAGGACCTCCATCGCCAGCCAGGCCGTCACGACCTTTGTGACCGAGGCAGGGATGAAGGACTCGTCAGCATTCTGAGCGACCAGCTCGTCGCCGCTGCTGTCTTCCACCAGCACGACCGCCGACGGATCAAGGGCCGCGACCTTCTCCGCGACGCCGGCCAGAGCTGGCGCCGCCAGAAAAAGCAGAGCGAGCGCGATCAGAAGGCGCCACATCAGATGGCATTCGGTTGAATCACGCGCCCCTTCGCCCCGAAGGCCAGCATGAGCGCAAAGACCGCTGCGGAGAGGCGCTCAGACCTTCTCCACTTGGGTGAACTCGAGATCGACAGGAGTCGCCCGGCCGAAGATGGACACCGCAACCTTGACCCGCGAACGCGATTCGTCGACTTCCTCGACCACGCCGTTGAACGAGGCGAACGGCCCGTCGGCGACCCGCACGTTCTCGCCGATCTCGAATCGAATCGACGCTTTCGGCCGCTCGACTCCTTCGGCGACCTGGCCCTTGATCCGGTCGGCCTCGAGATCGGAGATCGGCATCGGCTTCTTGTCCGCGCCGAGAAAGCCAGTCACTTTGGGCGTGTTCTTGATCAGGTGGTAGACCTCGTCGGAGAGGTCGCATTTGACCAGCACGTAGCCGGGAAAAAACTTCCGCTCGGAATTGATCTTGCGCCCGCGGCGCACTTCGACGACCTGCTCGGTCGGAACGAGGATGTCCTCGAACTTGTCCTCGAGCCCGCGCTGGCGCGCCTGCTCACGAATGGATTCGGCGACCTTCTTCTCGAAGTTGGAATAGGCGTGGACGATGTACCAGCGCATGCTCATGGTCGGGCGTTCCACAACAATTTCCAAGCCTTGCATCCCACGTTCACCTTAGCCGCCCCGGCCGAAGCCGAGTACGAGCGACACGACCTGGCGCAGCACCTGATCGACGACGAGGAAGAATATGCTCACCGCGACGACCAGCGCCAGAACGAGACCGGTTGTGATCAGGGTCTCCCGTCTCGTCGGCCAAACCACCTTGGCGGCCTCGGCGCGGACTTGCTGAATAAATTCGAATGGATTGGTCATTGCTCGTCGATGGGGGCTTTGAAACTTCCGGCGCGGCGGGCAGCCTCGGCCCGGCCAGAAAAACTCGCGGCGCGGAGCCTCCCGGCGCCGCGCCACCTCGACCTCATATAGGATCGGGTGGCCTCCCGCCAAGCGAAAATGTAAGGCGCGAAGCGAGGATTCCCGGAACCCGCCGGGCTCGATGGCTTAGCTGCAGCTTGGCGGCGCAAGTCACCGCGTGTGAAGGCCCGCGTTTTCTCCTTGAGGCGCCATGATTCCAACACGCTTCGAGGCGCCGGATCTAGGGCTTTGGTTTCGCGTAAACTGAAACGATTTGTGATGGTTGCGCCGAAACGTTAACAACAGGGCCGCCAGCGATTCCCGGCACGAAATAGCCGCCGCAGCGGATCATCCGCGCCGCTTACCCGCCGAGGGGATGGGCGCTAACATTCGCGTAACAAGCCTCACCGGGAGTTGCGAAGTCGAATGACCAACTCCAGCCCGGCGCAGGTGAGCGTGTCCCGCGCCTCGATTGCAGTCGCGGCGTTCTCGACTGTGGTCGAGTGGTATGACTTCACTCTCTATCTTTACTTCGCCACTGTGCTTTCCCGCGTATTTTTCGGCGGCGGCGAGAACGCGCTGAGCACAACTCTTGCCGCATTTGCAATTGCCTATCTGTTGCGGCCGCTCGGCGGCTTCGTTTTTGGCCATATCGGGGATCGGTTTGGCCGGCGCAAAACAATGCTGCTGTCCGTCGCGCTCATGACGTTGACGATGCTCGGCACAGCCCTGCTGCCGACCCACGCGCAGGCAGGCGTGGCGGCCGGCTGGCTGCTTTTTCTCCTGCGCAGCGTCATGGGGTTTTCGGTTGGGGGCGAGTATATCGCCGTCGTCGCCTACTTGCTCGAAGGCGCGCCTCGCACCCGACGCGGCCTGATCACGTCGCTAGCCTCGGCGTCCAGCGAGGTCGGGGGACTTTTCGCGGTCGGCGTCTCCTTGTTGACCGTCAATTCGATGAGCGCAGCAAATCTAGAGACGTGGGGATGGCGCATCCCTTTTCTCGTCGGCGCGGCTCTCGCGGGAAGCGTTTGGATCGCGCGGACAACTATGCAAGAGTCGCCGGACTTCCAAAGGCAGAAGACAAGCGGAACCGTGCCTGCGAGCCCGCTGCTTCACGCGCTCATGAACCACCGCGCCGGCATATTGCGGGCGTTCGCCATATCCGCCTTGGGGTCGATTACTTACTATGTCGGGATCACCTTTGTTCCCACGTTCCTGATCTCTAGCGGAAAGATGGACGAGGCCGGCTCGCTTCGGCTCTCCACCGCCGCAGCGGTCGCCGTCATTCTCGTGACGCCCTTTGCGGGGGCATTATCCGACCGGCTTGGCCGCAAGCCGGTGCTGATATTCCTCACGCTGTGCAGCGCGATCCTGCCGGTCGCACTCTTCAATCTGATGGCCAGCGGCTCGCCTTCCTACGCTCTCTTCGCGGCAGTAACCCTCGCTTGCGCCGCCGGCGCCGTCAGCGCCGTTGGCGCGATAACGACCGGCGAACAATTCCCAGGCGAGGGCCGCATCAGCGGCTTGGCCCTGGGAGCGACCACGGCGACCGCAATCTTCGGTGGCCTCACCCCTTATGTCGCCCAGGTTCTGACTGAGCGAACAGGTTGGCTCACCGCGCCGGGCGCAATGATCGCGGTCGTGGCCGTCGCGGTCCTTCCGATATTGATCGCTCTGCCAGAGACTGCTCCAACGAAATAACAAAGGGCATGGTGCGGTCAGGAAGAGCACTGCCGCCACCAGTCTTATCCCGTTTCAGACCCGGAAGTGCTTCGACAGCTTGAGGCCTTGGTGCTGGTAATTGGAATCGGCGCCGTAAAGCTCGTCCGCGGCGCCGGCGAGCTTTTCGTAGACGAGGCGTCCGACCGGCTGGGCGTCCTCGAGCAGGAACGGCACGTCGCGCGAGCGTACTTCGAGCACCGCGCGGGCGGACGGCCGGCCGTCCGCGCCCTGGCCGAAGCCGGGATCGAAGAAGCCGGCGTAGTGGACGCGAAATTCGCCGAAGGCTGGATCGATCGGGGCCATCTCGGCGGCGAGATCGGCCGGGATCTGCACCTTCTCGCGGGAAGCCAGAATGTAGAACTGGTCGGGATCGAGGATCAGCCGTCGGTCCTCGCGGGCATGGATCGGCTCCCAGAAATCCTCGATTCGATAG
>Ga0335076_10009068_pt1 | contig 10025 bp, 5 predicted proteins | sample Lox_Sample_25_FD_206717 | JGI IMG/M metagenome (GOLD analysis project Ga0335076, IMG submission 206717) | Soil microbial communities from Loxahatchee National Wildlife Refuge, Florida, United States - Lox_Sample_2.5 | ecosystem: Environmental > Terrestrial > Soil > Wetlands | place: USA: Florida...
GAGAAAGGGCAACGTAGAAAGGACCGCCGGATTCGTGAGCGCGGCCATCCCCCACAACGCGCCGTAACCCAGCCAGGCGACCGGGCTCGTCGACCGCTCGAGGCGCAGTGTTGCCAGCACCAGGAGGCTGAATATCAGCGTGGTCAGGGTCGTTTCCCAAACGGTCGCGTTCGCCACGGCCACCGCCCAGGGGAAGAGAGCCCAGATCCAGCCGGCCCGGATCGCGGTGGGAAGCCCGAAGACCCGATGGGCAATGAAGAAGACCGGCAGACACGTCATGGCAGAAAACAGGTTGTTCAGGGTGAGCATGACCAGAGCCGACGAGGCCGTGTAGATTCCGAAGAGCCTGAAGACGCCGGCGACCAGGTACGTGTACGCGGGAGGCACGAGGGTCGTCGGCCCCGTCGGCTCGGGAAAAGGAGAGCTAAACCCCTGGCCGGAGGCGATGGATCGCGCCACTCTGCCCGTCTCCCAGCCGAACGTCCAATGGTCCCGCGCGGGATCGAGCCGATTGGTATAAAAGGCACTCATCACGATCAGGCGAATCAACAGAGCGACAGCGGCCATCGTCCACGGAGAGCGGAGCGGGCGCCAACCTTTGACCCGCACACGCGTCGTGGCGCCCGTCACGCCGCTCTCGCCTCCGCCGATCGGGATCGAGCCGGGATCTGAGATGCGCAGTCCCCGGGGATCGGCCGACCCGTCACCGACCGAGCGGAGCATCAGGCGAATCTTAAGCCACGCCGGGACGAGCGCATTGGACTTCGACAGGCTTCCGACTTGTTCCGCGATGTCAGGTTCCCCATGGCATCGATAGCCGCTTTCGCGACGACGATCGGGCACGGGGCCTCTCTGGCCCTGCTCGTCATGCTCTCGATCTCGATCGTCTATTCCATCCTCGTGCTCCTGCGGGTCGCGCTCTTCCAACTCCCCGAGAAGGCCGACGGCTCGTTTACTCCCCCGGCGACTCTCTTGAAGCCGATCTGCGGCATCGATCCCGAGCCGGTTCTCTACGACTGCCTGCGCTCTTTCTGCGAGCAGGATTACCCGAGATACCAGATCGTCTTCGGCGTGCGGGAGCCCGACGATCCCGCCGTGGCCGTCATCGAGCGCCTGTTGCGCGACATGCCCCACCTCGACGCCACGCTCGTCGTCGACAGCCGTGTTTACGGCGCCAACCGCAAGCTCTCGAACCTCACGAACATGTACGAGGACTCCCGGCACGACATCCTCGTCTCGGCGGACGCCGACGGGCGGGTCAAGCCCGATTACCTGCGCTCCACGGTCGCGCCTTTTGCCAGCGCCGACGTCGGCGCGGTGACGTGTCTCTACGTCGGCAGGGCGCAGAAGGGGGTGTGGTCGGTTCTCGGCGCGGACTTCATCAACGACGTGATTCTTCCTTCCATCCTGTCCGCCCTGGCGCTGGGCAAGCTGCGCTTTCTCTTCGGCAACACGATGGCCGTCCGCCGGAACGTGCTCGAAGAGATCGGGGGATTCCGCGGCCTGACGACGCAGCTCGCCGACGACTATCTGATCGGCCGGCGAGTCAGCGACCGGGGCCTGGACGTGCGGCTGGCTTCGTACACGGTCGAGACCGTCGTTTCGGAGCCGAGCCTGTCCTCGCTTTTTGCCCACGAGCTGCGCTGGGGCCGGACGTTTCGAACCGTGGCGCCGCTCGGTTGGACGCTCTCGGTCCTGACCGATACCACGGTGCTGGCACTTCTTTTCCTGCTGGCATCCGGCGGCCAACCCCTGGCTCTCGGCCTCTTCGGGGCGGCCGTCATCCTTCGGTTGGGCCTCCACAAGATGGTGCGCCACCGATTCGGCATCGACGGGCCCGATCGGCTCTGGCTGGTCCCGGTGCGGGATCTGCTGTCCTTCGCCGTCCGGATCGCGAGCCTCTTCGGCCGCAGCCTGGTCTGGAAGGGTGAGCGTTTCGTCGTCGCCCCCTCGGGGCATCTCGAAACGGAGGTCAGTCCTCGAGGGCGACGGGATGCGTCCGCTTCCGTGTCAGTGCAGGAGCCATGACACGAAGGCGCGCCACTGTGCGCCCTGAACCTCGGCGGTCCGATCCGGGTAGACGGTAACCCTGTCATTCCAGGTCCAGCCTGCTCCGAGCGACATGGAGCCGTAGACCGGCAGGCGGCCTTCCAGCCGAAGCGACTGGAGGCGGCTCGAGAGCGATACCTCGGACCCCGGAGCCGATGCCCCGCTGGTCGTGTGAACCCACAGAGCCTCGTAGCCGATCCAGAGATAGTTCAGACCCTCCCGTTCGAGCCGTGCCAGTGAGCGCACGCCGCCGCCGACGCCATAGTCGTAGGGCCTGCCGGCGGGACTGTACTCGTAGCGCGTGTCGTTCGCCTGGAGGGCCGTGACCGGGAATCCGACCCCGATGATCTCCGTGCGCAGCTCCAATCCTCGAGACAGCGGGAAGCGCGAGAGCAGATCGGCCGAGAAGGCCTGCGTCGAGAAGATCTGGGACTGATTGTCCGTGTATTCGTATCCCATGAAGAGACCGAGGCGATGTTCGGCGGCGGCCGACGACGAGATCCCCCAGGACGCGAGCAATCCGCGCTCCTGCCAGTTGATGCCAACGGGTCCCGACGAGGGGTAGACCTCCAGCAGCATCTCGAGATAGTCGAAGGGCTTTCGGTTCTCGCCGGAAAAGGGATCGCCGTAGTGGATCATCACGCCGAGGAGACCCTGGTTCGGGTAGAGCACGACGGAGGGAGGGCCGTCGTTCAGCCGCTGGTATCCGGCGTACAGGTCGGCGGAGAATCCCGCGGGCATGCGGTCTTCGGGGTTCGGGAAGTCTTTTCCCGTCTCCCCGCGGACTAACCGGTTGAACTCGCCCATGGGATTTAAGACGAACCCGCCGATCTCGCGCCAGAGCCGGCTGGACCCGCTGGCCGTGTTGTCGAGGAGCATGGTCGCCAGACGGTAGGAGACTTCGCCCGTCACGGTGCCTCCGAGCGAGGTGTTGAGGACATCGTTGAGCGAGGCCGCCTCGTTCTCGCCGAAGTACTCCCACATCAGGCTGCCGGCCGTCGCGAAGAGGGCCGACTCCCAGAAGTTGAACCCGTTCGCGCGCCCGGAGTTGTAATAGATGCCGCCCTGGAACGGGTGCAGGGCCTGGTTCGTCGCGAAGTCGTCCACGTGGTCGTAGACGAGACCGGTCCGCAGATTCGCCCTCCACGTGTCCAGCGAGATGTAAGCGAAGGGCTCCTTCAGGATGTAGCGCTCGATCAGCCACTCTCCGAGGTTCCACCCGAAAACCTCCGCGGCCGCGACCCAGAAGTGCTTCTTCGGAGCCGCGGTCGGTGCCGGCGGATTTCCCGAATCGCACGGCGGGGGCAGCCCGAGCCAACGATCGGGAGACGCGGGCAGGGCTCCGCCGGCCGGCTGGGAGCTCGCGAGAGCGAAGCCGCGGTCTCCTTCCGGAAAGAGGCGGAATCCGGGCTCCTCGATGCCGGTCCAGCCCTGCTCGTTCTGCGGCGCCCCGGTGCACAGCTCGAGAGCCTGTCCCGGAGCCGCCGCGGCCGCTCCGCCGCAGAGCAATGTCCCCGCCGCCCACAGCCACCCGACACAGGTTTGGAAGCACGCCCGGCGCAGGCCGCCGTTCCGTCTATGCACTTGATGAGTGTCCTCATGGCCTAACTCGGAGGCCGGGCAAGAGCGCCGATGATAGCTGAGGCTCCCGGTTTCCTTGCCGTTCCCTCGAGGCCTGATATTCTCAGGGGTCGATGATGATGAGGAAAACGCTGTTCTTGAATCCCCCCTCCTTCGAGGGGTTCGACGGGGGCGCGGGGTCCCGATACCAGGCCCGGCGGGAAATCCGCTCGTTCTGGTACCCGACCTGGCTGGCCCAGCCGGCGGCTCTGGTGCCGGGCAGCCGGCTCGTGGACGCGCCGGCCCGCGGGCTCTCGGTGGCCGACGTCCTGCCGCTCGCCGGGCAACAGGTGCTGGCGGTGTTGCGCCGTCATTCGCTTCGGACGTGCGGGTGGCGGAAGAGTTCAAGCGTGCCAACCCGAAGCTTCAGATCGGGTTCGTCGGCGCGCACGTGGCCGTTTCCCCGGAGGCCTCGCTTCGGGCCTCGGAGGCGGTCGACTTCGTGGCGCGCGCCGAATTCGACTACACGATCCTCGAGTTGGCCGAGGGGCGGCCTTTCGAGACGGTGGATGGAATCTCCTTCAAGGTGGACGGCCGGGTCGTGCACAACAAGGAGCGCGCGACGCTGGAGAACATGGACTCCCTGCCGTACGTCACCGACGTCTATAAACGAGATCTCCAGATCGAGGATTACTTCATCGGGTACCTGCTGCACCCCTACGTCTCGCTCTACACGGGCCGCGGCTGCCGGTCGCGCTGCACGTTCTGTCTCTGGCCGCAGACGATCGGGGGCCACCGCTACCGCACGCGCAGCCCCGAGAATGTGATCGAGGAGATCCGGCGGGCCAAGGAGCTTTTCCCGCAGGCCAGGGAATTCTTCTTCGACGACGACACGTTTACCGACGATCTCCCGCGCGCGGAGGCCATTGCGCGGGGGCTCGGCCAGCTCGGCGTCACGTGGTCCTGCAATGCGAAGGCGATCGTTCCCTACGAGACGCTGAAGATTCTCCGGGACAACGGCCTGCGCCTGCTGCTGGTGGGCTACGAGACGGGCAGCCAGCAGATCCTGAACAACATCCGCAAGGGGACGCGCGTGGACGTCGCGCGGCGCTTCACCGCGGACTGCCACAAGCTCGGCGTCACGATCCACGGCACGTTCATCGTGGGCCTGCCGGGCGAGACACCGGAGACGATCGAGAGCACGATCCGCTTCGCCAACGAGATCAACCCGCACACGATCCAGGTGTCGCTCGCCGCGCCGTATCCGGGTACGGAGCTGTACCAGCAGGCGTCCGCCAACGGATGGCTCGACCTCGACAGCCAGAACCTCGTCGGCTCCAACGGCGTGCAGGTCTCCTCGATCTCGTATCCGAACCTGTCCAAGAAGGAGATCTTTCAGGCGGTCGCCAGGATGTACAAGCGCTTCTACTTCCGACCCAGGAAGATCGTCGAGATGACCTCCGAGATGATCCGAAGCCCCGAGATGATGCGGCGCAGGCTGCGCGAGGGCGTCGAATTCATGCATTTCCTGACCGGGCGCGAGGATCACGTCTGAGGATCGTGCAGCGGGTCGCTTTCGCGGCCGGCGTCGTTTTCCTCGGCTGGCTGATTTTCCGGATCGGGCCCGACACGGTTCTTCCGAGCCTGGCGGAAGTCGGGTGGGGATTTGCTCTGATCGTCGCCCTCTTCGGGATCTCCGTGCTCGCGAACACCGCGTCGTTGCGGTGCATGCTTCCGGAGCCGGGCCGCCGCATGCCCCTTCGGACGCTCGCGCCGGTGGTGGTCGCCGGCGACGCCGTCAACGCGGTGACACCCACCGCGACCGTCGGGGGGGGGCTCCTGCGAGTCTCGCTGCTGACGCCGGGGATCTCGACCCCCGGGGCCATGGCGGCCGTCGGTCTGGCCGCGATGACGCAGTTCGTCGCTCAGGTCCTGTTCGTGTTGTCGGGGGTGCCCGCCGCCCTGACGCAGATTTCGGACACGCGGCTGCGCTCCGGACTGTTGATCCTGTCGGCCGTCCTCGTGTCCCTGCTTGGCGCGGTGCTCTTCCTCGCCTGGTCGCGCGCGGCGTGGCGCAACCTCGAGAGCCTGCTGTGCCGGTTCGGCCTGTTCCGCCGGTGGTGGGCCTCGGGTGGCGCGCAAGTGCGCTCGTTCGGAAGCCAGATGCTCGCGTCATTGCGGTCGCGGCCCGGCGACTTCGTCCGGTCCGTGTTCTTCGCGTACATCGGGTGGTTCTGGGGGGTCGTGGAGACCTTCCTGATCCTGCGCATGCTGAAGTCGCCCGTGGACTGGCGTCGGGCCTTCTCGATCGAAACGCTCGCGGTCACGATCGAGGCCATTCTGTTCTTCGTGCCCGCCAAGATGGGTACCCAGGAGGGCGGCAAGGTCCTGATCTTCAAGGCCATGGGCCTCGACCCGGCCCGGGGGCTCGCGCTCGGTCTGGTGCGGCGCGTGCGCGAGCTCGCGTGGGCAGCCATCGGCCTTGGCGTGCTGGGCGTGCTGTCGAGGGCGCGGGCGCGTCGCGGTGACAACCCGCCGGCTTCAATCGAGCAGGAGGTCGCGGGCGGCGGGTCCGGGAAGGATGATCGGCTTCGACGATTCGTCGCCTTCTGAGAATCGAGAAGAACGTCGAGTGATGGATCTGAAACCGTAGCGGCGAGGGTCACGGGCCGTCGAGACCTGCCGGCCAGTCGAAGATAGTATCCGGCGAATCCGATGACGCTTTCCGCCGGCACCCGCCTGGGGCCCTACGAAGTGCTGACGTCCCTCGGAGCGGGAGGCATGGGCGAGGTGTACCGGGCGCGGGATACGCGGCTCGGGCGCGAGGTGGCGGTCAAGATCGTTCATCCCCGCTTCGACGCCGACGCGGAGCAGCTCCGTCGCTTCGAGCAGGAGGCCCGGGCGGTCGCGGCCCTCGCCCATCCCAACGTCGTGACGCTCTTCGACGTCGGCCGCGAGGGCAGCCGCTTCTACGCCGTCTCCGAGCTGCTGGAAGGCGAGACGTTGCGGACCCGGCTCGCGCACGCGGCGCCGTCGTGGACGAAGGCCGTCGAGATCGCCATCGCGGTCGCCGAGGGCCTCTCGGCGGCGCACTCGCGCGGGATCGTCCACCGCGACCTGAAACCCGAGAACATCTTCTTGACCTCCGACGGCCGGGTGAAAATCCTGGACTTCGGCCTGGCCCGATGGGACCCTCCGCTTCCGGCTGGCGACGACGTGACCTCGGTGCCGACCGCGGCCGGCGGAACGGAGCCCGGCTGGACGATGGGCACGATCGGCTACATGTCTCCCGAGCAGATCCGAGGCGACAAGGCCGGGATCCCGAGCGACCTCTTCTCGCTCGGCTGCGTCCTCTACGAGGTCGCGACGGGCCGGCGGGCTTTTGGAGGCGGGACTTCGGCCGAGACGATGGCCTCCGTCCTCCGGGATCCGGCGCCCGAGCTCTCGGCCGCCGATCCCGACGCTCCCGCGGAACTCTGCCGCATTCTCGCCCACTGCCTCGAGAAGCAGCCCGGCGAGCGCTTTCAGTCGGCGCGCGACCTCGCCTTCGCGCTGCGCGCGGTCGCCAGTGCCGCGGCGGGTCCGAAGGCTTCGTCGGGACGTCGGCGCGCCATCGAGTCGATCGCGGTCCTGCCGCTCGGGAACGCCGGGGGAGACGCCGAGGCCGAGTACCTGGGCGACGGCATCACCGAGACGATCATCTCGAGGCTCTCGCGCCTGGCCGGCCTGCGGGTCATGTCGCGCAGCAGCGTCTTCCGGTACAAGGGAAAGGACGTGAACCCGATCGACGCGGGCCGGGAGCTCGGCGTCGGCGCCGTCGTGTCCGGAAGGGTCCTGCACCGGGGCGACGACCTGGTCGTTCGCGTCGAGCTCGTGGATCTCTCCGACGGCTCGCAGCTCTGGGGCGAGCACTACAAGCGGAAGATGGCCGACGTCTTCGACATCGAGAACGAGATCGCGACGCAGATCTCCGAGAACCTGCGCCTGAAGCTCTCGGGCGAAGAGAAGCAGAGCCTGACGCGCGGCGCGACCCAGAACGCCGAGGCGTATCGGCTCTACCTGCAGGGACTCTTTCACTGGAACCGTCGGACGGCCGACGGCATCTGGAAGGGGATCGAATATTTCCGGCGCGCCATCGAAGTCGACCCCGGCTACGCCGGCGCGTACGTGGGCATGGCCCACGGCTACGACGTTCTCGGTTTCCATGCGATCGCCGCGCCCGGCGAGACTTTCCCGCTGGGAAAGGCGGCGGCGAAGAAGGCGCTGGAGCTCGATCCGAACCTCGCCCAGGCCAGAGCGCCGCTCGCTTACGCGATGTTCTACTACGACTGGAACTGGCCCGAAGCGCAGCGCGAGGCCCTCCGGTGTCTGGCGGAGGCGCCCTCGGATGCGATGGCGCACAACTATTACGGCAGCTTTCTCACGGCTCTGGGTCGGTTCGACGAGGCGATGGCCCACTGGCGTCGGGCCCAGGAGCTCGACCCGCTGGCGGCCGTGCTTCGCGGAGCGACCGGCTGGAATCTGTACTACGAGCGTCGGTACGAGGAGGCGATCCGGGAATCGGAGCGGGCTCTGGAGCTGGATCCGACGTTCCCCATCGCTCTCGGAGTCATCGGGCTCGCCGCGAGCCGGCTGTCGCGACACGAAAAGGCGATCGACGCCATTCAGAAGGCGATCGTGCCGTCGGACAGCACCCGCTATCGCGCCGACCTCGTCTGTGTCTTCGCGAAGGCGGGCATGCTCGATCGAGCGAGGGCCACGCTGGCTGAGCTGGAAGGTCTCCGCTCGGCCCGCTACGTGTCTCCGTATTACCTCGCGCCGGCTTTCGCCGCGGTGGGGGAGAAGGAGAAGGGATTCTCGTCTCTCGAGAAGGCGTTTGCCGAGCGGTCCGGCGGGATGACCTTTCTGACGACCGATCCCAACCTGGACGACCTGCGTCAGGACCCGCGCTTTACCGAGCTCGTGCGCCGGGTGGGTCTGGTTCAGGCCTCTTGATCGGCTCGCTTCCTCACCCTGAACCGGGCAGGCGAGACTCGAGCGCCACTCCGGAACGTCGCTCTCTGAGGATTCGAGCGACGACGGTCGACACCTCCGCGACCGCCGCCTCGATCGGCTTTCCGCGGGGTGGACGCTCAGCTCCTGCGGAATATCCCCGGCCCTCTCGTTGCATCCGCCGCGGGAGGAACGGGGCCTCCGTCCTCACTCCGATCGCAGCGCCTGGATGACGTCGATGCGCGACGCACGGACCGCTGGTAGGAGCGATGCGAGGATCGCCGCGGCCGCCAGGAGCGCAGCCGCTCCGGCGATCGGAAGCAGGCCCGGCATCTGGGCCACGCCGAACAGCCGGCTCGCGACCAGGGCCAGCGCGATTCCGCCGAGGCCGCCGGCAAGGATTCCCGCGGCGGCGATCGCGGCGCCCTCGCCGAGGACACCGGCCCTGAGCCGGCGCGGCTCGCATCCGACCGCGAGCCGGATGCCGAACTCACGCGTCCGGGCGCCCACCGAGAACGCCAGCACGCCCGCGACGCCGACGACCGCGATGAGCAGCGCGATGCCGCCGAAGGCCGAGAACACGAACGCGTTCAACCGCTGCGGCGTCAGCACCTGGGTGCGCACGTCCTCGAGCGTCGCCGGCCGCTCGACCGCCTGGTCGGCGGAGAGGTCGTGGAGCGTGCGCGTCACGGCCGGGACGAGCGTGTAGGGATCTCCCGCGGCGCGGACGAAGAGGCGGCTCGGCTCGCCCAACTGCCGCCACGGGATGTACACCGTCATCGTCGGCTCCTGCACGACGTTTTCGTCGTCCACGTCGGGCACGACGCCGACGATGCGGAACGGCTTGGACTCGAGGCCGCTGCGTTTGTCGAACCACGCGTGCCGGTTGACGGCTTCGCCGTTCCGAAAGAATCGCTGCGCCACGCTCTGGCTGATGATGGCGACGGGCTCGGCGTCGGGACCGTCCTGGCCCGTGAAGTCACGGCCGGCGGCGACCGGAACACCGAGCACGGCGAAGAATCGAGGCGAGATCGGACGGAACATGCACGCCGGGTTGTCCTCGCCGTTTCCGGGCTGGTAACCCTCGAACCCGAACTGGAGCTTGGTGTGTCTGAAGTCGTCGCGCCAGGGCACGACCATTCCGGACGCCACGCCTTCCACGCCCGGCAGCGCGCCGATGCGTCGCATGGCTTCCTGGAAGAAGTGGTCGGTCGCTTCGCCGCCGGCGCCGGGCGCCGGAGGCGGGACGTCGACCGCCAGGACCTGCCGCATGTCATAGGCGGTGTTTGCCGTCGACATCGCATTCAACGTCGCGACGAGCATGCCGGCGCCCACGAGCAGCAGGAAGGAGCACGCGATCTGCGTCGCCGCGAAGATCTTGAGACGGCGGTTCGTGCCCGGCGTGATCCGCAAGCCGCCCGCGG
>Ga0335076_10009070_pt1 | contig 10023 bp, 6 predicted proteins | sample Lox_Sample_25_FD_206717 | JGI IMG/M metagenome (GOLD analysis project Ga0335076, IMG submission 206717) | Soil microbial communities from Loxahatchee National Wildlife Refuge, Florida, United States - Lox_Sample_2.5 | ecosystem: Environmental > Terrestrial > Soil > Wetlands | place: USA: Florida...
AATGCTGGTCAGCACGGCCAGCGCGGCCAGGATGCCGAGTACCGCCACGGCCAGCCACCAGGCGGGCGGGATAGCCACCCGCCCACCGCCGCTGGCCACGGCGAACAACGCGACACCGAGCGGGACGTCGAGCATTGCGCCGGGCAGCGCGGGCAGCAGTTGCGCCATCGACAGCCCGGCGCTGATCTGCTCGGGGGTGGCGCCGAGCGACCGGGCCAGGGCCGCCGGCCGCCGCGTGTCCAGCACGGTCGCCCACGCGGTGCACACCGCGTTCAGCCCGGCCAGCGTGACCAGCGCGACGGTCAGGATCAGCAGCACCTGCTCGTCCCGGCCAAAGATCGGATTGTTCAGCCCGCTGCCCCCGCCGGCGATCCGCTGGTCGGCGGTGGCGTGGAAGACCAGCACGGCGACCAGGCCGGACGCGGTGACCGTGGTGCTGGCCACAGGTCCCTGGCGGCCAGCCGGAACACCAAGCGGATCTTGCCCATGGCCAGCACGGCTGGCTCCCCTAACGGTTATCTAATAGATAGCGGTTATCTCCTGGAGACGTCAAGAGGCGGTAGCAGGCGTGGCGGCGTGGCCGCGGGCCGGATTCAGAGCCGGCTGAGAAGCCAGGCAGGCCCGGTGGAGAACGCCGCCCGGCACGATAGTCAGCGTGACCGGCGGCCACCGCGGCCGCCCGCAGACCGAAGGAGGAACCTGGTGACCGGCCTTGTCTGGCTCACTGTCCCGCTCATGGTGCTGGCCTTCTCGGCCATCGTCGGCATCCCGATGTGGCTCACGTTCCGGCGGCCGGAGACCTACCCGGACTATGCCGACGCGCGGGCGCACGACAAGGCCCGGCGGGAGCACGTCGCCGCGGTGGCCGCCGGGCAGCCGGCGGACAGCGGGCTGAGCCAGGCCCGTCAGCATGCCGCGGCCCAGGAGCCGGTGCCCGGGCGGCGGCATGCCGTCCGCGGGCGGCCGGCCCGCCCCTGCCGGGTGCCCGCCGCTCAGGGATAAACCGGGCGGCCGGCCAGGTCCAGCAGGTCGTCGAGCACCGCGCCGAAGCCGCGCACGGCCAGCGACAGGTGACCTTCCCCGGTCAGCAGGTGGGCCCGCGCGCCCGGGATGTGCCCGGCCAGCCAGGTGCCGTGCGGGTACGGCACCATCCGGTCCTCGCTGCCCTGCCAGACGGCCACCGGCACCTGGCCGGCCTGCTCGACCGGGAACCCCCAGTCGGCGACGAACGCCAGGTCATCGTCGCGCCAGCCCGCGATCCCGGTGCTCAGCGCGGCGTGGAACAACGCAGCCAGATAGTCCGCGAACTCCGCGGTGACCACGTCCCGGTCCACGGCCGGGACCAGGCCGCCCAGCGCGTCCGCCACCTGCTCGCCGGTGACCTGGCGGAGTTCGTCCGCCTCCGCGGTCAGATAGGTGGCCAGTGCCGCCTCGCCCTGCTCGGCCGCGCCGAACTCCTCGATGTTCTCCGGCCCCATCCCGGCGGCCCAGTCCAGGCCCGCTGCCCGGGCGGGCGCCACACCGGCCAGCGAGGTGGCGGCCAGGCAGCGGCCGGGCAGCAGCGCGGCGCAGGCCAGCGCGTGCGGCCCGCCACCGGACCAGCCGACGGTGACGAACTGGTCCGCGCCCAGGCCGTCCAGCACACTGGCCGCGTCGGCCACGGTGTCGGCCACGCTCCGGCCGGGCTGCTCCGTGGACTGGCCGTAGCCGGGCCGGGCGTACATCACCGTGCGCAGCCCGCGTTCGGCGGCCATGGCGGTCATCGGCGCGAACGCGACCAGCCCGCCCGGGGTGCCGTTGTGGAACAGCAGCGGCAGTCCGTCCGGCGGGCCCGCGGTCAGCACTTCCACGGACCGGCCATCCGGGGTGGTCAGGACACGCTGCTCATTCGCCATGCGCACCAGCCTAGTGCGGCCGGATTATGGCAGTTTGGCCGCGTTCAGGCTCTCCAGCTGGCCCGAGTTGGTGTTAGTGACCAGCAGCGTGCTGCCGTTCGGGACCATCGCGAACTGGCGCGGCGTCGCCCCGCTCTGCACGTAGCCGAGCAGTGCAGGCTGGCCGGCCAGTGCCTTGCTCACGTCGACCACGGCCAGGCTGGGCCCGACGCCCGGCTGGTTGTTCTTGTCGGAGTCGGCCACCACGATCCGGGTGCCGTGGTTGACGATCGTCATCCCGAGCGGCACTGCCCCCACCGGCACCCGGGCTAGCAGCGCGTGCCCGGGATCGCTGAGCAGCTTGGGCGCGGAGAAGCCGAGCAGTTCGTTGGAGCCGCCCGCGGTCGCCCATACGTGCTGCCCGTCGGCCGACACGACCACCCGGCTGGGCTTGCAGCCCGCGCTGACCGTCTTGATCACCGCGTCCGCGGGGCGGGTCTCCGCCTTGGCCATGTCGATCACGTTGATCACGCCGGCCCCGGACACCGTCGGCCGCCGCGGTTGGCTGGTCACGTAGGCCAGGCCACCGTTCGGGGCCACCGCGATCCCGATCGGCTGCGGGCCGACCGGGATCAGCCCGACCAGGGCGGCTGGGCTGAACCCCTTGTTCAGCGCCTGGTGCAGGTTGTACACGCCGACGTTCATCGTGTTCTGGTAGGTGACCAGCGCGTACCTGCCATCCGGGCTGACCGCCACTTCGACCGCATGCTTCTGGCCCGGGCTGGTCAGCGAACCGACTGGGTTGGCCGGGCCGTGCTCGAGATCGCTGACCCGGAACACAGCGATCCCGTTGCCTGAGCTGACCAGCAGGTATTGCCCGTCTGGAGTCAGCGCCTCACCCTGGGCGTGGTTCATCTTGACGGTCCACATCAGCTGCGGCACGGCCGGGGAGGTGTTCAGCACCGCGACCCCGGAAGCGATCGACACGAACGCGAAGCCGGGCCGCGTGGCCACATCGAACGGCTGCCCGCCGGTGCTGGTCATGTGCCGGGACAGGTGCTTGAGCTGGGCCGCCTTGGCCACCTGGGTGGTGCAGCCGGGCGCCTGCAGCACCGACTCCGCGGTGTTCTGGCTGGTCCCGTTCTGCCGCCCGATCAGGAAGAACGCCCCCGCCGCGAGCACCGCGGCCGCGCCCACGGCCGCGCCTGCCGCCGTCTGCCAGCGCCGCCGGCTGGCTCGCCGCCCTGGGCCGGGATACCCGGGGCCACGTGGCGGGGGCGACCCGGGCCAGCCCGGTCCGCCCGGCGGGGACGCGGGTGGTGCGCCCTCGGTGGGCGGCTCGAACGACGCGTCGTGGCTAGCCGCGGGGGCGGCCCGCCACAGGCCGGCATAGTCCGGGTCCTCGGACGGCTGTGACGCACCTGGGTGCTCCTGGCCCCCGCGGGGGGCCGGGTACGCCGGGCCATCCGGGGGCGTCACGTCTTCCGGCGGCCCGGCCACCGGCGCCCCCGACACATCCGTAGCCGGATGCAATGGCGCCCCGGAGATGGCCGTACCCGGATGCGACGGCGGTCCCGGCTCTGCCGCCCCGGGCTGCCACCCGGACACCTGGGTCGGCTGTGGCCCCGGCCCGCGGGCCCCAGGTTCCAGGCCGCAGGCCCGGCGGAGCGCGTCGGCGAACTGCGGGCAGGTGGCGTACCGCTCGACCGGCACCTTGGCCAGCGCCTTGGCCATCACCTCGTCGGCGGCGGCGGGCAGGTCCGGGCGGCGGCTGGTCAGCGCGGGCGGCGGGGCGGACATCTGGGCCCACATCACGGCCACCGACTCGTCCCGGGTGAACGGCGGCGCGCCGGTCAGCATGGTGAACGCGGTGCAGGCCAGTGCGTACTCGTCGGTCCGGGCGTCCACCGGCCGGCCTTCGATCTGCTCCGGCGCGATGTAATCCACGGTGCCGAGGAACTGGCCGGTGGAGGTCAGTGCGCTGTCCGACAGCGCGCGCTTGCTCAGCCCGAAGTCAGACAGGTAGGCGTGGCCGGGAAAGCTGGCCGAGCCGTCCAGCAGGATGTTGCCCGGCTTGACGTCGCGGTGCACCAGGCCGTGCGCGTGCGCCGCCTCCAGCCCGGCCGCCACCTGGGAGATGATGTGGCAGGCCTGCACCGCCGACAGCGGTCCCCCGTCGTTGACCAGCGACTGCACGTCCCGGCCGTGCACGAAGCGCATCGCGATGAACAGCACCCCGTCGGCCTCGCCCGCCTCGAAGATCGGGATGATGTTGGGGTGGTCCACCGCGGCGGCGGTCCGGGATTCCCTGATGAACCGCTGCCGGAACGCGGCGTCCCGGGCCAGTTCGGGGGCCAGCAGCTTGAGCGCGACCGGGCGCTCCAGCCGGGTGTCGTAGGCGCGGTAAACCACGGCCATGCCGCCACGGCCGGTCACCTCGTCCAGCCGGTACCCGGCGATCCGGGAACCTACCCCGAACCGGCCCGAGTCCGGCGTCTCGTCCGTCACCTCGTTCCCCCGCCCCAGCAATGTGCCGTCGTCTCGCCTGGCTCCATCGTTCCCGTTGCGGGCCCCGCTGAACAGGGCCCTCTGTCCCGCAATAGGCTGGCGTCAGCGGTGGCTGGCCTCACTGCTGGGCCAGCTCGGCGGTGAACGCGGGCCACACGACCGGATCGTGCCCGGGTACCAGCCGGTAACCCAGGTCCGTGGCGATCTGCTTGAGCTTGCGGATCTGCCCGACGCTGTCCGCCGGGGTCGCCCCGATCCGGCCGCCCACTGCGACCTCCCGGTCGATGTTCTCGGTCAGGTCGGCCGCGTCGAAGGCGAACACGAACCCGCCGCCACCCGCCATCCGGACCACGAAACTCTGGTGCCCCGGGGTGTGCCCGGCCGTGCACACCGCGGTCACCCCGGGCGCGATCTCGGTATCGCCGTCGGCCTGCCGCCAGTCGATCCGCGGGTCGTCGAAATCCACCCGGAAGATGCCGTTCTCTTCCGGGCCCGGCGGGCTGGACAACCCGTAGGCCAGTTCAGCCCGCTGGATGTGCACCGGCACCCGGCCGGCGAAGTGCTTCAGGCCCCCGGCGTGGTCGTAGTGCAGATGGCTGATGGCCACCGCGCGGATGTCGGCCAGGCCCAGCCCGGCCGCACCCAGCGCGGTCAGCAGTGGTTCCCCCGGCCCGGGCAGCACGGGCTGCTCCACCGGATCGGGATGGAACCGGGCCCGCAGCGCCGGGTCCCTGATCAGCGCGGTGTTCATCCCGGTGTCCAGCAGCAGCCAGCCGCCGTCGCAGTCCAGCGCCACCGCGGGCACCGGCTCGCGCAGCACCTCCCCCGACGCACCATCCACCGACACCGACTTCGGCACGTCCACCCAGCCCAGGGTGAGCGGCACGATCCGGCCAGCCCCCAAACCCATCATTTTGAACGCTCCTGCCGTGGAACTGCCCCGGTAACACCGTAGGGCTGCCGGGGCAGAACCATGATCAGGACCGGTCAGTTAGCCCGCAGCCAGGTGCCCGTGAAGCTGTTCCCGCCGCTCAGCGCGGAGATCGAGTCCTTATCCCGGCCGGCGTTGTCCACCATGATGATCTGCGTCGGATCGGAGTTGCCGATGGCCGCCCCATCCACCGTGGCGTTGGTGAACGTCACCGGGCTGAAGTGAGCCAGCGGCAGGATGCCGCCACTGGCCGTGCAGCACGGCGCCTCGACGATGACCTCGGCGGAGGAGTTGGCCGCCCCGGCCAGCGTCGCGTTGACCGTGTGGCTCCAGCCCTTGGTCAGGTCCTTGAGCACCAGCGTGTAGCTGCTGCCACCGTTGAAGGTGACCGAGCCGTAGAACTGGTCGCCCGGGCTGACCGGGTTGCTGAAGTTCACCGGGTAGGCCGGGTACATCTCATACCAGGAGTAGTACTCGGCGGTCCGGCCGGAACAGTCCACCTCGCTGCCGGTCTGCTCCACCGTGCTGCTGTTGTAGCCGTCCAGCCCGACCCAGAAGCTCGAGTACTTGGCGGACCCGCTGCACGTGCCGGTGGGCTCGGTCCAGTTGGCCGACACGCTGGTGTACCTGCCGCTGGCGGCGGCGTAGCCGGACCAGTTGGTACTTTCCGCCGCATTGGCCCGGCCACCGTGCGCGGCCAGCGGCCGGGTCCCATGGCCGGCGGGCCGGACCAGACGCACGGCAGGCCTGATCAGCGAACTGTGCCGGGCTGCGGGCGCTGCGGCGGCCGGGCCGGCCGCCGCGATCGCCGAGCCGAGCAGCACGGCCAGGCCAGCGAGCGGGATGAACCATCTCCGTAACATGTAGCTCCTCCTTGTGGGGGTTTGGCCAAACATGTCCCTACTCCCCAGTAGTTAATAAGAAAGCAGCACGGAGGCCGGGTCAATCGTGAGTTAAGGCCGGCCCGGATCCGCCGTGGCGGCCAGCCGGCTGCCGCCTAGATAGCGCCGCGGCGCTGCAGGAAGTTGAACGCGGCCCAGCCCACCGGCACCGGCAGCCAGAACGTGAGCAGCCGGAACAGCAGCACCGCGCTGACCGCGGTGGCGGCCGCCATGCCGGTCGCGGTGAGCCCGGCGGCCAGCGCCGCCTCGACTGCGCCCAGGCCGCCCGGGGTGGGCACCACCGAGCCGAGCGCGGCACCGGTCAGGTAGACCACGGCCGCGCTGGTCAGCGCGATGTGCCCGCCGACGGCCAGCACCGAGGCGGCCAGGCAGAAGATGTAGGACGCGCTGAGCAGGAGCGCGCCGCCGATGCCCTCGGCCAGCTTGGCCGGCCGCTGGACCATGGCCGCCAGCCGGGGCCAGACCTGGCCCAGCGCGGGGCCCACCCGGGCCCGGAGCAGCCGCCGGCCACGTGGCACGGCCAGCACGATGAGCGCGGCCACGACCAGCCCGGCGAGCACCCAGTACGCCCAGGTGGGCGGCTTGAGCGAGTGGCTGCGCGCCCCGGTGATGGCCACGAAGATGACCAGCAGCACGATGTGCAGGACGAACGCCACCACCTGGGACGCGCCGACGCTGGCCACCGCGACCGCCGGCGGTATCTTCCGCCGCTGCAGGTAGCGGACGTTGAGCGCGGCGCCGCCGACCGCCGCCGGGGTGACCAGCGTGACGAACGAGCTGGCCAGCTGGGCCAGCACGGTCCGGGGGAAGCTCAGCTTCTCCAGCACGAAGCCGGACAGCTCCCAGGCGGCGCCCGCGTAGCTCAGCGCGGACAGGCCGAGCGCGACCAGCATCCAGCGCGGGTCGGCGGTGCGCAGCAGCGTGCCCAGGTTGACCCGGGCCAGCTCGGAGGTGAGCAGGTAGATGGCCAGGATCGTGGCCACCAGGGTGATCAGGCTGCGCGGCCGGACCCGCTCCAGCCGGACCGGCGGCACGGCCTGCCCGTCGCCGGGGTCGAGGGTGAGCAGCCGGGTGCGCAGCTCCGGCAGGACGTGCCTGTGCTTTCGCAGGTACATCCGGGTCGACCGGGCCAGCACCACCGGCTGCAGCAGCGGCAGCAGGCCGGTCAGGTCGTCCCCGCCCAGCTTGCGCTGCCCCATGTCGGCGGCCCGGTCCGGGCCGGTCAAGGCGGCCAGCTCGGCCAGCAGCTGGGCCAGGTCCAGGCGAAGCTGCAGGTCGCTGGCCGCGATGTCCCCGCCACCCGGGTCGAGCAGCTTGATCCGGCCATCCGGGCAGATGACGATCTTGTCCGCGGTCAGCGACCGGTGGGTGACCCGGTGCCGGTGCAGCCGGAGCACCGCGTCCCATACCCGGCCCACTTCCGCGTCGGTCACGTCGCTGCCCCGCTGGGCCAGCGACGTGCCGCCATCGGCGTCGGTGGCCAGCGCCATGGCTTCCGGGCCGACCCGGAGCACGGCGCGCAGCCTCGGTGTGCGGACACCCGCGTCCTCCACCGCGTAGGCCAGCAGCGCCCGGCGCTCGGCCAGCCGCTCAGTGGACAGCGGGGCCCGCCTGGCCACCTGGTCGCGCAGCCGGATCAGCCGGTACAGCCGGTACAGCAGGCCGGCCGCCTGCTGGTCCCGGTCGAACACGGTCACATCCAGCCGCCCGCCGTCCGGGGTGACGGCCGCGTACCGCCGCGACTCGACGCCGGACACCGGCACCCGGCGCAGTTCGGTCACCGGCTCGCCGGCCGAGCCCAGGGCGGCCGCGATGGCCTCGGCCGGCGGCCGCTGCGACGGCGAGCCCGCGACATAGCGCACCGCGAGCGCGATCACCCGGCCGACCAGCAGGGTGATCAGCACGGAGAGCACCGAGGTGCGCAGGTCGGCCAGGCTGGTCACCAGGTAGACGCCGACGGTCAGCCAGAGCGCCACCCGCCACTTTGTCCGGCCGCTCAGGTCGATGATGGTGGTGAACGCGACCAGGCCGGCCAGCGGCGCGTCGAGCGGGGCGAACCCGCTCGTCCCGGGCGGGGTCATCGCGATAGCCCGGTACAGCGTCCCGGCGTACGTGATGTTGCTGCGCAGGATCAGGTCGGCCAGCAGCACCAGGGCGATGGTGCCCGCCCCGGTGGCTATCGCCTCGGCCAGCCGGCGGCTCTGGCGGCGGACCAGCTGCCGGATGGCCAGCGCCACGGTGAAGGCCAGCAGGCCGAACAGGGAGATGCCGCGGAGCGTGGGCAGCACCACGTCCTGCAGCCGCTGGCTCAGCTTGACCAGGTCGGTTTCCACCCCTTCGGTGGCGGCCCGGGCGGCCAGGCCCGCCCCCGCCAGCACCGCGATCCAGAAGGCGTCGGCCAGGCAGCGCAGCCCGTCGACCGGCCGCCGGATGCGCCGGGTGGGCTGGTCCTCGACCACCAGTCCAGTGCTAGCCCGGGGGGACGACCCCCCGGAACCCCCCGATCGCCGCTCCGCGCCGAGCCCGGCGGAGCCGGGCGCGCCGGGCTCCGGTCGCGGTGTCCGCGCGGGGGTGCTCACCCCGAGATCGTTTCATCCGGCGGACTCGACCGCATAACGGCCGCCCGGTCACCGCCGCCTCCGCCCCGGACCGAGCCGGACCAGGCGCCACCAGGCAATGATCAGGAACAGCAGGGCGAGGACGGCCAATCCGGCCATGTCGGTCAGCCAGGCGGCGCTCGTGTGGTTCCAGATCCATTCCGGCTTGAACGAGCCGGGCGGGATGATGTTGTTGAAGTTGACCGTGGACGCGGTCGCGGCGAAGCCCCACCGGGCCGGTGTCAGGAAGGAGATCTGGGCCAGCCCGACCGGCAGCGCCAGCAACCCGCCGCACAGGATGACCTGCACCATCACCGACAGCACCAGGAACGGCATGGTCTTCTCTGAGGTGTTCACGATGGCCGACACCAGCAGGCCCAGGGTCATCGAGGCGACCCCGAGCAGGGCGATGGCCAGGATGATCTCCAGCAGCGGGGAGGACGTCAGCACCGCGCCCTGGGCGGGCATCTTCAGCCCGGCCAGGCCGATCAGCACCAGCACCGCCGCCTGCACCGCGGTGATCACGCCGAGCACGATCAGCTTGGACCACAGGTAGGCGCCGGAGGACAGGCCGGCCGCGCGTTCTCGCTCGTAGATGGGCCGTTCCTTGACCAGCTCGCGAACTGAGTTGGTCGCCCCGGCCAGGCAGGCGCAGATGACCAGGGTGAGCAGCACAGACTGCGCCCCGGTGTTGTTGTGCCCGGCCAGCCCCTGCGGGGCGGTCCGGCCCATGGCCAGGATCAGCGCGCCGAGCACAACGGGTAGCACGCCCAGCATGATCAGGAAGTTGCGGTCCGAGGCGATCACCGCCATGTACCGGCGGCACAGCGTGGACAGCTGGCCCAGGGTGCCCCGGGTGCGCGGCGGGGGCGGTGGGGCGGCCGACCGGTCCCGGGCCTGCGCGGGCAGCGGGCCGGACAGCCCGGCCGCCACGTACTCGGCGTAGTAGTGCGAGTTACGGAAGTCGGCGGCCCAGTCCCGGTCCGGCTCCGCCTCGAAGGCCTGGAACACCTCGGCCCAGCCGGGCTTCTGGAAGTGCCGCAGCCCGTCCGCGGGCGGCCCGTAGAACGCCACCTTGCCGCCCGGTACGAGCACCAGCAGCCGGTCGCAGATGTCCAGGTTGGCCACGCTGTGCGTGACCACGATGACCGTCCGGCCGTCCTTGGCCAGCCGGTTCATCATCTCCATGACCGACTTGTCCAGCCCGGGGT
>Ga0335076_10009071_pt1 | contig 10023 bp, 13 predicted proteins | sample Lox_Sample_25_FD_206717 | JGI IMG/M metagenome (GOLD analysis project Ga0335076, IMG submission 206717) | Soil microbial communities from Loxahatchee National Wildlife Refuge, Florida, United States - Lox_Sample_2.5 | ecosystem: Environmental > Terrestrial > Soil > Wetlands | place: USA...
CACCGCGACCTATGGAAGCATCGGCGCGGTGATCGTGCTGATGGTCTGGCTGTATATCGCCGGATTCGTGATCCTGTTGGGCTCGGAGATCAACGCGCTGGTCGAGCACCACTCACCGCACGGCAAGGAGAAAGGAGAACATGCCGAAGGCGAAAAAGAGATCGACCCGCTCACGCGCGAGCGGACGCGGCGTGTCGCCCCCGACAAACCGCCGACCAACCCTGCGGTGCATCCGCGCCCCGGGAAGACCGTCTAGAAGTACCGATGGCACGAGCGACGCGCCAAGGCAATTGACCTTGAATCCGATCAAGTCCGAAGGGTCGTGACCTGCGCGACCTGCGGATCCGCCAGTGGCGGGCGTCACGCCCGAGTTGCGAGATTTCGCGGCCGCGGAAGCCGGCGTGCACGCTCAGCACGGCATCCGTGCGACACCGGTCGAAGCGCCGCGCATTTACGCGTAGCGCACTACGCGCTGCATTTGCGGCCTATGCAGGCATTCGATTTGCATGGTTTCGGCATCTGGAAGGAATTGCTATGGACTCGATTCTTCATATCGCCGAAACGTTCGCCCGACAACGACGCTTGTTGCTTCATCTCGCGACCGCATTGGCACCGCCCGAGATGGAGGCGCAGGCGCCGAACATCGCGCGCCCGGGAGGCGCTCAGGCCGCTCGCGACTATCGCGACGACGCGATGGTTGGTTGGATCCTGTTCCGGACGCTCGACTAAGACATCGCGCGTGCACGCCGGTCTCGTCCGTCGACATCCGGTCGGCACGGCCGTGCTGCTCGCGCTCGTCGTCCTGTTCGCGCTGCTTGCGATCGCGCTGGCAGCGGTGATCGCGCACCCCGAACGGATGCGCGGCCCATTGCAGCGGGCCATCTCCGCAAGCCTGCACCGCCAGGTCCTCATCGGCGACATGCGTGTGCAATGGGGGCACCAGCTGGCGCTCGAGCTGGACGATGTCACCGTCGCCAACCTGCCCGGCGGCAGTGAGCCGCAAATGGCGCGCGTTCGATCGGTGCACATGCTCTTGTCGCCGCTCCAGTTGCTGGCGGGGCGGATCGTCGTTCCAAGGGTGGCATTGAACGACGTCGACGTGCTGCTGGAGCGGCTGAAGGACGATCGGCGCAACTGGAGTTTCGGCGACGAATCAGCCCGGCAAGGCAAGCCGAGCGACCGGCTCCAGTTGGGCAGCGTGTCGCTCACCAACGGACGGGTGCGGTTCATCGACGAGAAGATTCCGATGAGCGCCATCGTGCAGACGCATGCAACGGACCAGCAAGCACAAGCGCTGTCACGCCGCGCCGATACACCGCCCGTCAACAATCGCTACGCCATGCGCATGGATATCAGCGGCAAATATCGTGGCAATCCGTTCTCGGGCCAGGCGCGCAGCGGCAATGTGGTGAGCCTGCAGAACACCGGCCTGCCCTTTCCCTTGCAACTCGATCTGAAGACCGGTGACACACGCCTGCAGATGGAAGGCTCCGTCGCGGACGTTTTGCAGCTTTCCGGCGTGGACATGCGCATGCAGATCGCCGGCCCCACGCTCGCCAACATCTATCCGTTGTTGCTGTTGCCGTTGCCGGCATCGCCTCCCTACACGCTGCACGGGCGGCTACGGCGCGATGGCGCGCGCTACGCAATCGAAGATCTCGGCGGGCGCATCGGTTCGACCGATCTCGAAGGCGAAGGCACGTACGTGGTGCGGGAGCCGCGGCCTCTTCTGACTGTGCAGTTGCGCAGCACCCTCCTCGACGTCACCGACCTCGGCCCGCTCATCGGCGTCGAGACCAAGAGCCGCACGGGCAAGCCACTCAGCCAGGCGCAACTCTCGACGCGCGAGCAGGCGGCACAGACCGACGCGCAAAAGCGTGGCGAGCGCGTGTTGCCGGCCGGGCGATTCGATCCCGCGCGGCTGCGGCTCATCGACGCCGATTTCCGGTTGCGGGCACATCGTGTCAAGGGCCTCGGCAGCGTGCCGCTCGCCGATTTCGACGGCGTCCTGCGGCTGCGCGACGCCGTGCTGCATCTCGATCCGCTGAAAGTCGGCGTCGCGGGGGGCACGTTCGCCGGGCACGCGACGCTCGACGCGCGCGAAGACGGCACGTTGCATTCGAAGGTACAGGCGGATCTGCGCCGCGTGCGCCGCGATCTCTTGATACCTGCGAAATCATCGCTCGCGAAAGGCTCGGGGCTGGTCGACATGAGCGCGGAGTTGACCGGAACCGGCGATTCGATCGCCGATGCGGCAGCCAAGGCCGACGGACACATCGCCGCCACGATGTACGAGGGAAGCATCTCCAACCTGCTCGATGCGGCAAGCGGCCTTGCGATCGGGCGCGTGCTCGCGGTGCTGGCGACCGGCGACAAGGAGATCAACCTCAACTGCGGCGCGGCGGCGTTCGACGTCCATCAAGGGCAAGGCAAGTCGCAGCTGTTCGTGCTGGACACCCAGCAGACACAGGTGCTGGGCAGTGGAGAGTTCGATCTTGCGAACGAGACCTTCAACTTTCACGTCGAGCCAAAGCCCAAGAAAAAGGGGCTCCTGTCGCTGCGCACTCCGATCGATCTGAAAGGAACGTTCAGCCACGCCGATGTATCGCTCGAAAAGAAGCCGCTGCTGGAGCGTGCCGGCGCCGCGCTGGCGCTCGGCCTGGTCGCGCCGCCTGCAGCGTTGCTTGCATTGATCGAACCCGGCACGGGCAAGGACACGCCCTGCGACCAGGTGCTGCGCGAAGCGGACAGCGCAAAGTCGAAAGTGAGCGCGTCGGCGACTGACGTGCGCTGAGGCGCGCCGAGTCGGCACGCGCGCCCGCAACGCCTGGGAACAATGCTCGGCGAGTACATCAATCATCACGTCGAAGAAGAAGAAGGCGGCGCGATATTTGAATCCCGCCGCCAGCGCAGCCACCGCGAGGATCGCCCGCAGCGCCGCGAAGATCGCGACGGCGACGACCGATCAGGCTGCCCATGAACGCGAGGGCAATCATCGCGACAGACCACACGGCGGGTTCCAGTTTCCCCTTCCGCTCGGTGCGCAAGGACGGTGCCCGAAAAGCCCTCCCGACGCTGTATCAGTGGAACGAAGCCCTCGTCGATATCGTCAAACGACATATCGCACATCGCTTCAAGAGGTCATCATGACAAGCAGAAAACCCGTCGCGACAAGCACCAAACCTCTCATCGGACCCGTCAATCCAAGTACCGTCGACGTGACGCTCTACGAAGATATCCGCTACTGGGCGAACGAGCTGGGGTGCACGCCCAACGAGTTGCGCGATGCGGTCAAAGCCGCCGGCAACTCAGTCAACGCCGTCAGGGATTATCTGGCGGCCCATGCATGACTGAGTCGGAGCAACGGAGGGGGAGTTCGCGCTAGAGGACGCGACGTCGGTCCGCTTGAACTGTCTCAACCCGCTTTTCGGCTTGGCTGGTCTTCGGGCTTGTTGAGCGCCACGAACAACGAACCTTCCTCCCGCCGCACCAGCAACGTCACGGGCTCGCCGGGTTGCGAACCCGCCACCAGGCGGTCGAACTCCTCCAAGCTGGAAAATGGCTGGTTGTTGACGGCGACGATCACGTCGCCGGTTTCGATGCGCTGTGCCACGGTCGGGTCGGCGACGCCGACGACAATCGCCGCGAACTGGACGCCGAACGCGCGGAGCCCCACAGGTGGAACTTCGCGCAACGCCAGCCCGAGTGGATTCTGAGGCGTCGATGAGAGAGACGGCTTTACCGGGCGCTTCTCGGCCTTGCTGGTGTCGGATGGCAGTTCCGCAACCGTTGCCACGACTTCACGTCGCTGCCCTTCGCGCGCAACCTGCAGCTTCACCTGCTGTCCAGGTGCGGTGTGAGCGACCCATTGCGGAAGTTGGTTCGGCTCTTCGATGTCCTTGCCGTCGAAGGTAAGGATGGCATCGCCGGGTTTCACGCCAGCCTCGGCGGCAGGACCCGCCGGATCGACGCTCGTCACGATGACACCCATCGGACTGTCCAGCTTGAACGCCCGTGCGAGTTCCTCGGTGACCGGCTGGATGCCAACGCCGATGCGGCCGCGCGTCACCTTGCCGGTCGTCTGCAACTGGTGCGCCACGTCGAGCGCGACTTCGATCGGAATCGCGAACGACACGCCCATGAATCCGCCGGTTCCGCTGAATATCATCGAGTTGATGCCGATGACGTAGCCGTTGAGGTCGAGCAACGGCCCGCCGGAGTTGCCGGGATTGACCGGAACGTCGGTTTGTATGAATGGCACCAGCGATCCGCCGGGCAGGATGCGCTCCGTCGCGCTGACGATGCCGGCTGTGATCGTATTGGCGAAACCGAACGGCGCGCCGATCGCGGCCACCCATTCGCCGGGTTTGACACTCGACGATGCACCCAGCGTCGCGACCGGCAGTCCGCGCGCGTCGATCTTCAGCAGCGCAACGTCGCTGCGCCGGTCAACGCCGATCACCTTGCCCTTGTATTCGTGTTTGCCGTCGGCCATGCGCACGGTGACCGTGTCGGCATCGGCCACCACGTGCGCATTGGTCAGCACGTCGCCGTCGGCGCTCACGATGAAACCCGATCCCAGCCCCTGTTCCTGCGGCGTGTCTTCGGACTCGCCCGGGCCAAAGCGCCGGAAGAACTCCGAGAACGGATCCGTTTGACGTTCCGACTTCGGGATGGTGCGCGATGTCACGACGTTGACGACTGCAGGCCCCTGTCGTTCCACGAGCGCCGTGAAGTCCGGCAGCCTCTGTGCACGAGCGTTGCTCGCGGTTTGCGCCGGTGCGTTATTGCCTTGGGCGACCGGATTCGGATTGCTTCCGGCTGGCGCCGACGCTGACGCTGGCGGGGTCGCGGGAACGTCGCCCTGCGGCGAACACGCCGCGGTGAGCGCGAGAAGAGCGCTCGCAACGATGACAAGCATCCCCGTCCGACAAGTCGAACGTTGCGAAAACATGGCCGCGAGCATGTGCAAGCCCTTCTCTTGAGGACAACCGAGCGATGACATGTTCGCTCGGCATTCCTCGTGCCCGCAGGCGGCAATCGATGCGGATCCTGAAGGACAAGACCCGGCCGAAAAGCCGGGCCGTCGATTCGAGAACACGCGCCCGCAAAGGCGCGTGCGTACTCAGACGTTCATTCTCTGCACTTTGGTGCCGTCGATGCTGAGGTTGGCCATCAATCCGGCATTGGTCAGCACATAGCCGACGACCGGTTGCTGCGCGGTCTGTGTATCGATGTTCGCGCTCGCGCCGGCCTTCAACACCGATACGGACGCGTCGACACCCGCGGTCCAGCCGTTACTGGCGCGGAATTTTTCGAGCGCCGCGTCCGTCATGAAGAGGACGTAGACCGCCTTCGACTCTGCGCCGGCAAGCAGGCCTACGGACGCCGCCGTGGTGCTGTAGTAGGCCGCGGTACGACCGCCGACAAGCAGCGCGCCTTCGCCGTACGAGCCGCCCACCACGAACCCGGCCGCGATCACCGATGGAAATACCAGCACACCGCGCGCCTTGCTCACGAGATCACGCGACGCGGGATCCTGCGCGTAAAGCCTGCTCATGGCTTCCCTGACGTTCGCATTGATGGATGCGCGCTTGTCAGCGAGGTCCGAGGGTGCGGTGTTCGGATTGGTCGTGGTACACGCCGCCAGGAAGGCGGCGGTACCGATGGTGGTCACAAAGCTTCGCCTGTTCACGTTTGCTCCTCGATATCGGTCTGTCGTCGTGCCCCGGGGTACGGCGACAGGCGTCGTATCGCGATTGACTATCGACTTATCGCTGGCCGCTTTTCCGATCGACCTCGGGAGGCTGGCCACCACCGCCAGGGCGGACTTTCGTCGGATCCGCTTCTCGTTCCTGTTGCTCGCGCCGCTTCTTTTGTTCCGGCGTTTCATCCGACTCGCGACCGACTTCCGGCCCTTGCGGCGAAGGCTGGCTGCCGCCGCCCGAGACGCGGTCGTTGCCCTGTTGCTCGTCCGGCCGGCGCTTGTCCTGCTGCGACTGACGGCTCGAGTCCTGGTCCTGACTGGATTGATTGCCCATGACGATCTCCTGAAAGCGGACTCACCAGCGAGCCCGCAGCCAGATGGCAACCTGCATTCCTTCCCATGCGCCACCGGGCACGGGCGTTGCCGACAAGGACGTTCAAGGTCGAAAAATGGCGAGCCGCTCGAAGACGATGGTCTATGCGGCGCTTGACCGGCATCTTTTTCCAGCAGCGCAATCGATCGATGGAGGTGAACTCATGATCCGCCAGGAGCAACCGCGGCAGCCGTGGCACGACGGACCCGGCGAGCGGACGCGTGATCCCGCTCAGGACGCGCGCGATCTGTGGCAAGACGCGCAGGCCACCGCGCGATCGGCGGCAGCCTCGCAGCAAAGCGCAGCCGCGCGCAGTCTCGGCGACTTCGCCGGTGTGCTCAGGCAAGCCTCGCGCGTCACCCAGGATCAAGGACCGACGGTGGCGCGCGTCGCAGGCGGGGTTGCCGACGCGCTCGAGCATCTGTCGTCACGCTTGCAGAGTCGCGACCTGAGTTCGTTGATACGTGACGTGGAGGACTTCGCTCGCCAGCAGCCGCTCGTCTTCATCGGCGCGGCCGTATTGACCGGATTCGTCGCCACGCGGTTGCTGAAGAGCGACGGTACCTCGCTCGCCAGCTCGCTGGGGCCCGATGGGCCACGCCGCGGTCCTGCCGAATCGCCAACTGCGCCGCCCGAGCCCGCCTCGGTCGCGCATTCGTAAAGAGGCCGTCATGGATACCACTCCTGCAAGCACCGCTGCTCCGACAGGTAAGGCCGACGGTGAACGCACGCTGGTCCGCCTGTTCATGGACCTCTGGCGAGAAACCTCGACACTCGTGCACGACGAGGTGGAATTGGCGCGTGTCGAAGTCGCCGGGAAAGTCGACCAGGTCGGCAACGGCATCGCGGTCATTGCGACCGCGGCGGCCATCCTCTGTGCCGGATTTGTCATCCTATTGCTGGCCGCGGTCAACGCCCTGGCGCTTGCGATGCCGGAGAACACCGCGCCGTGGCTCGCCCCACTGATCATCGGCGCGATCGTGATGATCGCGGGACTCGTCGCGCTGAGCAAGGGACGCCACGACCTGAAAGCACGCAACCTGCGGCCGGAGCGAACGCTTCAATCGATCCGGCGCGATCGCGAAATGGTCAAGGAGCATTTCAAATGAACCGCAACGGAGCGCGCAGTCCCGATCTGATCCTCACCGAAATCGAGCAGACCCGCTCGCTGATGGATTCGACTCTCGAGGCGATCGAACAACGCCTGACGCCCGGCGAACTGCTCGACCAAGGCATGAACTACCTGCGCAACAGCGGCGGGCGCGAGTTCATCACCAACCTCGGCGCGTCGGTCAAGAGCCAACCGTTACCGGCAAGCCTGGTCGGAATCGGCCTGGCCTGGCTGATGGTCAACCAGCAAATCGGTCGGGGCGCGACGCGCAATCCCTCCGCGCAGGAGCACATCGATCGCGCACGGAGCCCCTATCGGCAAGTACTGCAGGAACAGCCACTTGCGCTCGGCGTTGTCGGCTTGGGAGTCGGTGTACTTCTTGCCGCTGCCGCACCACGTGCGCGTTGAGTGCGCACGCCGCTTGCTGAACTTCTTCCCATCGTTCGAAGCAACCGAAGGAGTCACCATGCCTCGTTCAACTTTCCATTTGACCGTTCTCTGTGCTGCCTTGCTTGCGATCGGCCCGGCCGCCGCCCTCGCACAGACCACGAACGACTCGACCGACGCGACCATGCCGAAAGCGCAGGGCACGATGTCCAGCAAGGACACCGGCACGTTGAATTCGAGTGATCGCAAGTTCCTCGAGAAGGCCGCCTCGGGCGGAATGTTCGAGGTCCAGGCGGGCCAGCTTGCGGAACAGAAGTCTGCCAACGACCAGGTCAAGGAATTCGGCAAGAAAATGGCCGACGATCATTCGAAGGTCGGCGATGAACTGAAGCAGATCGCCGGCAACAAGAGTGCACAGGTCCCCGCGACGCTCGACAAGAGCGAGCAGAAGGAGATGACCAAGCTGCAGAAGCTGTCCGGAACCGACTTCGACAAGGAGTACATGAAGCGGATGGTTTCGGATCACAAGGATGACGTCAGCGCATTCAAGAAGGAAGCCAGTTCGGGCAAGGACGCCGATCTGAAATCGTTCGCCTCGAAAACGTTGCCGACTCTGCAAGAACACATGACGCTTGCACAGACGACGTATGACTCGGTCAAGCAGGCGGGCAAGGCGTCATCGGCCGCCGCCCAGAAGTAAAGTGCTGCGAGCCCGGGCGACCGGGCCCGCGCCGCTCGTCACGATCTCCGGTGAACAACGAAGGAGATGACGGCGAGCACCAGAAACAGCACGAAGAGAATCTTGGCGATCCCCGCGGCACCAGCCGCGATGCCGCCAAATCCAAATAGTGCTGCGACGAGCGCGATCACGAGAAAAACGAGTGCGTAATGCAGCATGTGACTCTCCCTGTTGACGATGCAGGGCATCGTAGAGAGAGCGCGGCAACCTCGCGGTGAGTACAGGCCGCCGTGGCGGGTCGGTGGCCGGAGCAGGATTCGGTAGGACGGCGCTCACAAGATCCGCGAGATCGTGCTGGATCCTAGCGAGGCGCGTCATTTCTTCCGCGTGTCCTCAAGAACTTCTTCACCGCATCGACGGACGTTCCCGCCATGGCGACCGCTCGCCGGAGCGTTTCCGCGCTGACATGAAGCTCCTTGGTCCAGTACCGGATCTCGTAGTCCTGATTGACGTTGATCTTCTGCGAGTCCGGTGAACCCGAAATCTGCCGGTTGTCTGACATGGTCATCTCCTGCAACAACTCTCCAATGCTTGCACGCGAGTTGCCGCATCACTGTCGCCAGACGGAGAATCAGCACGTAGGACAAGTCCGGTCGCGGTTCCCGACGGATCCTTAGCGCCGGATTTCGTGCAGCGCTTGGCATGACGACTCCCAGAAGGCGGACCTGAAAAGAGCCGGTGCCTTACGCCTTACGCCTTACGCCTGACGACTGCCTTTGCAGGTCGCTACTGCGCCTTGATCCCCGCCGCCTTCACCACCTTGGCCGCGTCATCCATCTCGGCGCGCATGAATCGGTCGAACTCGGCCGGACTCATCGACATCGTTTCCGCGCCGAGCGATTTCAGCTGCTCTTTCACGTCGGGGTCCGCCAGCGCGGTGTTGACGCTGCGATTGATCTTCTCGACCACGGCTGCCGGCGTTCCAGCTGGCGCGAACAATCCGACCCATAGGGTGTAGTCGAACCCGGCCAGGCCCGCCTCGGCGACGGTCGGTACATCGGGCAGCAGGCCCGAGCGCTTGCTCGAGCTGACCGCGAGCGCGACCAGCTTGCCGGCGCGCACGTGCGAGAGCGCGGCCGAGATCGGTGAAAAGAAGTACGTGACGCGCCCGGCCATCGTGTCGGTCAGCGCCTCGGGCGTGCCCTTGTACGGAACGTGCACGACATCGATGCCGGCCGCGAACCGGAACTTCTCGGCGTTGAAGTGCGTGCCGCTGCCGATCCCCGCCGAGCCGAACGTCAGCATTCCGGGTCGCTTCTTCGCATCGGCGATCAGATCGCCCATCGTCTTGTAGAGGCTCGACGGCGCGACCACCAGCACGTTGGGCTGTCCCGCCAGCGGCGCCACCGCGACGAAGTCCTTCAGCGTGTCGTAGGGCAGCGTCGGATAGATGAAGGCGTTCACCGCGTGCCCGGACGAATGCACCATCAGGGTTGCACCGTCGGGCGGCGCCTTGGCCACCACGTTGGCCCCGATCGTGCCGCCCGCGCCGGGACGGTTTTCGACCACGACGCTCTGGCTCCACATCTCGTTGAGCTTCTGGCCCATCGCGCGCGCCAGGATGTCGGTGGCACTGCCGGCACTGAACGGCACGACGACCTTCACCAGCTTGGTCGGATACTCCTGCGCCGATGCAAGCAGCGGCAGCGCGACGATCGCGAGCGCGGCCGCGAAGAGCGTGAGCAGCGACCGTGCCTTCATCTCAA
>Ga0335076_10009072_pt1 | contig 10022 bp, 10 predicted proteins | sample Lox_Sample_25_FD_206717 | JGI IMG/M metagenome (GOLD analysis project Ga0335076, IMG submission 206717) | Soil microbial communities from Loxahatchee National Wildlife Refuge, Florida, United States - Lox_Sample_2.5 | ecosystem: Environmental > Terrestrial > Soil > Wetlands | place: USA...
ATCAGCAAGGACTCGAAGTCACAGGCGAAGCTCGTTCATGGCATTCAGCTTGTAATCGCGCGGAACTACATAGAGAACTTGCGCGATGAAGTGAGCAAAGGCATGCGCGAGAAAGCAGCGCAAGGCATTTACCCGAGCCGGCCGCCGCTCGGCTACCGGAACAACAAATTGCTGCGCACCATCGAGGTTGATCCCGATAACGCACCGATCGCACAGCGAATGTTCGAGCTATAAGCCGCGGGTTCGTATTCGCTTGCTACTTTGCGGCTTTTTCTCAAAGCCGAGTACGGCAAGACCATTTCGAAGTGGCACATCGAAAAGCTTTTGAGGAATCCGTTCTATATCGGTACTTACGAGTGGGAAGGCAAGAGCTACGCAGGCACGCATCCTCCTCTTGTGAGCCCTGAAATCTTCTCCCGCGTACGCGAAGTGCTGAGTGGCAAAGCGCGGCCTCGCAAACAGATACACGAGTTCGCGTTTTCCGGTTTGCTCCGCTGCGCTTATGACAACTGCGCGGTGACAGCCGAATTCAAGAAGCAGAAGTACACGTATTACCGCTGCACGGGTTATCGCGGCAAATGCGACCTACTCCGCAGGAAAAGGCCAAATTGCTGAGACCGAACTGCTCGGTGGACGCGGTAAGTGTTTATCCAACTTACAGAAAGCCCTTCGACATGATCCTCGAACGGGCCAAAACAGGGGAATGGTGGGGACGACGAGACTCGAACTCGCGACCTCTGCCGTGACAGTCTAGGCATATACGTCTTATCAGCGACTTACGTTCTCAGCGGGGGCTGCCAAGTCGCTGAAAGGGACTGTAGGAACCATTCCCTATGGGTAAGTTTGTGGGTAGGAATCCTAAAAGGATCGGTGGAGGTGATTTGAACCACTGACCTTTGGGTTCTGAGTGGTTATTTGCTCAACGTCCAGTTCTCCGTGGTCAAATGGGGAACTCGTCGGAATTCACGCGTGTTGTTCGTTACCAGAGTCAAGCCGAGGCTGCGAGCATGAGCTGCAATGAACAGATCGTTGGCGCCGATTATCGTGCCCTTCTTTTGTAAGTCGGCGCGAATCTTTGCGTAATCGAGAGCTGCTTGATCCGGGAAATCTAGCACTCCGACATAGGCGAGAAAAGCGCCGAGTGCAGCTTCATCCTGCGGCCTTCGCGGCGAGATCTCAGCTCCGAATAAAAGCTCCGCCTTCGTGATCACCGAAATACAGACATCACTCACGAGAGTTTTCTTGAGCCGTCGCAAGACGGAGTCGTTTGAACGCTTCATGATGTAAGAGCTGGTGTCGGTGTCCAGCATATAGCGCGGCATCAGGATTCCCGCTCTTGCACCGGAAGGTCTTCCACACCTTCCATGAAGTTTTCCGAGGCCGCAGGGGCTTCGGACAGATAAGACGACCAATCCAGAGGTCGCGAAGACAGCACCACATCGCTTCCCACTTTCCGGATGTAGACTTCCCGAGTCTTAAACTGAAAATCCTTGGGCAAGCGCACCGCTTGGCTCCGGTTATTCATGAAAACTTTGGCTTTCCGTTGCATGGATTCCTCCCAGCATCACCGTCCTTATGGCATATACATAAAGTATATGCCGATCGTAGTTGTGGGCGCAACCCGATGGCGCAAGACAACTCGTTGGTGCGGATTTACCGCGGGTTTGTTGTCGGGAAGCAAGTCGACAAGGGTCGGGTAGCGGGAGAACTGCTTATGGGACCCAAATGTACCCTGATTGGTTTTCAAGGATGCTTGCACCGTGCTTGAAAGGAATGGCGGGGACGACGAGACGCGAACTCGCGACCTCTGCCGTGACAGCGCGGCGTGAAATGGTTTTACAACAACTTACAAGCACGCGGGGATTGCCAAACGCCGCGTAAGTCACATAAGACTGGTATCGCAAAGTTTGTCGGCGATTTTGAGGCCTGTGAGTTCTTCAACAGCTACGTGATATTACGCTAACTCGCGAGCGTATCCTATACTGCTGTCCGGTGACACGAGAAGGCGTGAGCCCCAGTCGTTTGGTCTACGGAGTGATTTACAACGACGAAGTTTCTGGACGACTCGTCAACGGGGGAATTCCTTGATGGCCGATGAAAGATACCAAGCGGGAATGCCCGACTATCAATCCTTCCTAGTGGCGAAGCATGAGCGGCTCTTCAAAACGCCCCCAAGCATTATCGATGAAATAGTTCGCAGAGCAACTGGTTCATCTCCTATCGAAAAACAACGGATCATCAAAGGCGAGGCAAATGAGGTCCACGCCATAAAGATCGACCGTGGTCTAGAAATTATCGTACGGATAAATAGAGAAAGTGAGGCTGAGTCACGGTTCCAAAGCGAGCGCTGGGCGATCGAGCAGGCTGCAAAGGTAGACGTGCCCGTGCCTCGTGTTCTTCTTGTGGAATCCCTAGAACTTGAGGGTAAGTCCGTCGGTGTATCAGTGGAGGAACGGCTCCCTGGTGTTCCCCTCGACGAACTCGCAAAGCACACAAGCGAGGAGGAGTTGGCGAAAATTCTGCAGCAAGCGGGGACCTTACTGTCACGAATCCATTCCGTGGAAACTGAAGGATTCGGAGAAATCGATGGGAACGGTCGTGGAGAACACGCATCCATTGCTAGTCTTTTCTTGGAAGGGAACCTGAGTGAGCGCGTATTTGCGGCAGCGCAATCCGCCTCTTTCGATCCGAGCATCCTTAGGCGAGCCCTGCACATCCTCCACGAATTCCAGAAGATTTGTCCTCCTATTCCTTCCCACATGCTCCACGGCGACTTCGGCCCAAAACATCTACTCATAGAGAACGGAAAGATAGCCGGCATCATCGATTTTGAAAGTGCGTGCGGTGGTGATCCGGCCCAGGAGTTTGCAAACTGGCAGTTTTTTTTCGAGAACGAATATTCGATCGAGTCGCTAAAAAGGGATACACCGACAAATCCGTTTTCGGTGGCGATTTCGAACGCAGGTTGTTTGTTTGGAAGCTGGTGATCGGCCTTTCTGGACTAAGCTATTACTTGGTCGAAGGGAACCAGTCAGGCATCAATCACTGCAAAAAGCGCATAGCGAAGGATGTTAGCTATTTCGACCGCACTTACAAGTAGGCAGGGGGCGGGTGGCGCAGAGAATTTTCTTTTCTGGTTGACGTACGTCGATGAAGTATATCACTCGGCTACTAACCCCAAACGAGACTTGAACTAGGGTGCCGCACCCTTCGGTTTAAGGGTCCGGATTTTGACTTTTCTTTTCTACGGACAGACGCGTGGCAGACGGGATCGTTTCCGATCCCGAGAACTTTTTCTACTTCTCTCGTGAGGATAAAATGGCGGGGACGACGAGACTCGAACTCGCGACCTCTGCCGTGACAGGGCAGCGTTCTAACCAACTGAACTACGTCCCCAACCGATGCTGGCTACTTTGCGGCAAATTGCGGGCTTGCGTGCTGCAAAGGTGATAACTGCACGACCCTATGAGCTTTAGCAGCTGTCCCTGCTCAGTCTTAAAAAGAAGGTCGTACGCTATTCAACTTATCCTAGCATAGGTCTCGAAAAGCGCGAAAGTCGCGCGGCGACGCGCTCATTCTAAAAAAGAGCCATCCAGCGTACTAGGGTGCCCTACAGCAATTTCTGCAGCGTTCGTCTTATTCTCTGTTTCGTTGGCAGGCTCCATCATTTTCTTCAGGTTGACGGTTCCTCAGACCGAATCCCGATTGCCCTCTCAAGGAGTTTTCTTCCAGCCGTGCTCACGCGCGCCGAAATGCAAAGCCGTCTGCTGCCCCTGATTGCCTTGCCGCTCTGGGTGTTGGCCATCGCGCTGCTTGTGGCATTTTGCTATTTTGCCAGCTCCCTGTGCATTACCGTTCTTTTTGCGTCCTTTCTAGCCATCGTGGTCGATCCGCTGATCACGTACCTGGAACGCTGGCGCATACCACGCATAGTTTCGTCTGCGGTGGTTATCGTAGCCACGGTGCTGCTGGTTGTCGCAGCCATCTACGCCTCCCACGATCAGGTTTCTGATGCTCTCGACAATCTTCCTCAGTATGCCCGGCGAATCGGGCATGCCATCGCCCCGGTCACTAAGAAACTGCAGAAAGTCCAAGATAGTGCTGGAACATTGAGCGCCGAGTCGCCGAGCAGGCGGGTGCCAGAAGTAAAACTCAAAAGTGAATACCCCGATTGGACGACGTATGTGATTCGCGGCGTCGGTCCCATAAGCGGAGCGGCGCTTATTATCGGAGCGATTCCTTTCCTGATGTTCTTCATCCTGATTCAGAAGGCCCATCTGAAGCAAAAGTTGTTGCTTGTTTCTGGCGAGGCGATGGACGTCTCTCTGTTTACTGCAAACGTCACTCGCATGGTCCGCGCCTTCGCTATCGGAAATCTAGTGATAGGTGCGGTGATGTCGGCGATCACGGTCGGAGTCTTGTATCTGTTGAAAGTTCAAAGTGCCGTACTTCTGGGAATCGTCAGCGGTTTTTTGAATCTGGTGCCCTTTGTGGGGGCGCTGTTCGCGGCGTTCGTGCCGTCCGTAGCAGCTTTATTTCAAGGTCAGTCGTTGGGTAGCGTCGGGATCATCTTGGTTACGGTGGTGTCGCTGCACACTTTCACGGCCAACTTCCTCATTCCCAGAATCATAGGCAGGCGCGTTAGTGTAAGTCCCGTTGCCGCCATGATTGGCATTCTATTCTGGGGATGGCTATGGGGACTTATCGGTGTACTGCTTGCCGTGCCTTTAACCGCACTCGTGAAAATCGTTGCCGACTCTCATCCCTTGCTGGATAAAATCGCCAATCTACTGGCCGAGCGGCCTCACGCGATACCGTCGTGGACCAGCGAAAGAGAAACCTGATTTGGCATCGGCTACAGGAGCTGAATGGCTACAATGATTGAATAAGGAACCCCACCGCGGCCGCGCACATCAACGCCGTTCCAATCCATCCTCCGAAACGCAAGTGGCGTGGAAGGGTAAACTCTTTCATCACCCGTGGATTTTGTGCCAGCAACATCGTCATCACCATAACCGGTGCGGCCAGAACGCCATTGACGACGGCAGCCAGAAAGAGTGCTTTAATCGGATTAATATGCGCTAGATTCAACAACAATCCGATCACCATGGTGGCCACCAACGCGAGGTAGAACTTTGGCGCTTTTGTCGGCTTTGCTTGCAATCCTACCCTCCAATGCATTACCTCGCCCACGGCATAAGCTGTCGATCCTGCCAGCACCGGCACGGCAAGCAAACCGGTCCCGATAATTCCGAGGGAAAACAGGATGTACGCGTATTCTCCGGCAAGTGGCCGAAGGGCCTTGGCCGCCTCGGCGGCAGTTTGGATCTCGGCACTCCCGTGAGCGTGCAGAGTGACAGCCGATGTCAGCATGATGAAGAACGCGACCATGTTCGAAGCCGCCATCCCGGAGTAAGTGTCCAGTTTGATCCGTGAAAATTGATCCTTCGCTTGTTCCGGCGCCCGCAGTAGCGCTTTTGCTTCCTTGCGATCTTTCACCTCTTCCGCCTCTTCGGAGGCCTGCCAGAAAAACAAATAGGGGCTGATGGTGGTTCCGAGGACCGCCACGGCCATCATTAGGTAATTCCTGGTCAATCCGTGAAGCGGTGGCATGAGTGTGCCTTGCAGCACCGCAGGCCATGGCACTTGAACCAGAAAGCCGGTGACCACGTACGCCAATATGGAGAGCGAAAGCCATTTCAAGTAATTCACGTAGCGCGTGTAACGAACAAAAACCTGAAGTAGCAATGTCCCCACTCCAAGCCACAGTATATGAATCCAGTTGGGTCCTCCCACAAGCATATGAGCCGCGTCTGCCATCGCCGCAAGATCCGCTCCCAGGTTAAATATCGAAGAAATTAGCAGCATTCCCACCACAACCATCACCAAGGCCGATGGGTATACCTTCCTGAGATTTGCCGTGAGGCCGCGGCCGGTCACACGACCGATCCGGGCACAGATCTCCTGGACGGCGCACATCAGCGGATAGGAAAACAGAGCCATCCACAAAACGCCGAATCCGAATTGTGCTCCCGCTTGCGAGTAGGTTGCGATGCCGCTGGGATCGTCGTCTGAAGCTCCGGTTATGATGCCAGGCCCCAGAAGCCGAAGAAGACTGCGTGAGGTGTTTTTGTTCTTCCGAATATGAGATGAATAAGAGGCCGGTGAGGACTTGCGCGCCCCTACCAGACCTCTTTGTGATGCAGATTCCGACACAATATTCCTTGTAATGGAAGTCGTGCCGGAATTCTAGATCCTGCCGATTAATAGAAGCACAAGAAGAATTACCACGACCAGGCCCAAGCCACTGCTCGGATAGTAGCCCCAACTCCGGCTGTAGGGCCAAGTGGGAAGCGCTCCGAGCGCCATCAAAAGCAAAATTACCAGAAGTATCGTCAGCATGAATCGCCCTCCTCTTGAACACATTGCGGGGGCTTCGACCGGAAATGCTCGCGCCCCCCGGTTCTCCGTCTGGTTCCATTGGAAACCTGAAGACCGCTAGAAACAATCAAGTCATGCCGGTACGCCGAGACGCGCAAAATCCTTAAATCCATCTCAAACCTTCCCCACCTCCTTACATCCTCCCGCCGTGGGAGCTACAGCAAATGCGGAATGGTCCGCTATCAGGACTTTGATGATTCTGGCGTTCACTTCGAAACTACAAAGGACGAACTATGGCAACCACGGAGCTCAAGAACGAATCCAAGACTGGCGCAACACATGACCGGGAACAATTGATACGCGATCTGAACGAGGATCTTTCGCGCGAGTATCAGGCCATCATCGCGTATGTAATCTATTCGCAGGTTCTAAAAGGTGCTGCGTACATGGACATCGCCACCGAACTTGAGAAACACGCTGCACAGGAACTCAGTCATGCCCTGATCATTTCAAAGCAGATTGACTATCTCGGCGGTATGCCCAACGCTCAACCGAAACCGGTAAAGGTCACCGGCGACAACGAAGAGATGCTGCGTGCCGACCTGAAGAACGAGACTGAAACCATCGAAAATTATCGGCAACGTGTGCGCCAGTGTGAAGCGCTGGGCGAATATGCCATGGCGGAATTAATTCGGGGGATTCTCGTAAATGAACAGGAGCATCAAATCGATCTCGCCACCGCGCTGGGAATCGAAGTTCCGCGAGCCAAGGAAGCTAGATCTTAAGAGCAAACCCACCAACTAGATCTTAGTGCAAGGCTAAATCACCGTCCGCCAAAAACTGCATCTGCAGAAATAACCGTTGTTGTGGCAGTGCCGGATCAGGCGTACCCGGAAACGGCGGGAGAACCGGGTCTGGATCGGGTGGTGGTAACTGCGGGTCTGGACGATTCGGCGGGAAGCCCGGCTGTGGTGGCTGAGGAGTGGGTGGCGTTGGTTGGGGCGGTTTCGGGTTTGGATCTGGGACGATTTCCGCAATCATCAATCCTCACATCGGGCCGCAGCAGGCACTATAACGGCGAGCATTACACACTCAACATCAGGCAAAGTCCTGATTTCCTGGATTGAGGTGATTTATTCCTGGTTGTGCAAGCGAGCGGGCGATTCTTTTCCGGGGATTACGGGATTGCTTCGTCCTTTAAGGCCGGTTACGCTGCCCAGGAACCCTGAGAGACGCGCTGGCGGTCGAGTCCCGATGGGAGTGACTGCACACGGTGATCCTTCGCAGGCCTTTGCAGTTTGACTGCGTTGGAAGTCATCCTGGCCGCCAGCGCCAATTGTCCTGCGGTTTCCTTGGGGAAGGTCTACCTCCAGTTTTCGCTGCCAATACATGCCCAGCCGGATGGAGCCTGTTCGCGATTTGCGCAAAATTAATTGCAGTAAACGTGGCTTTCCATCCAGGGACCCTGGCTTGCGTGAGAGAAATGCCACGAGCCGACAAAGGAGGATTATGAAGCAGCATTTTTTGCCCGGGGCCTTGCTCGCGGTGTTGGCCTTCGGGACCGTGGCGGGCTGTTCCAACCAGCCGGCCAAGTCTCCCGAAGTTGAAAATCAGATTCGCAGTTCTCTCGACCAAGCTGGCCTGAAAGACGTCAGTGTCAGCCAAGACCGCGACAAAGGCGTCGTAACTCTTTCCGGTACCGCCGCTACCGATGCCGACAAAAGCCAAGCCGAATCTATTGCGAAAAACATTGCCGGTTCCCAAGTCGTCGCGAACCAAATCGCCGTCAGGCCGCCGGGCGAAGAGAGCTCTATGAAGACCATCGACTCCGATCTTGACAAAGGCATTGAGAAAAACTTCGATGCGGTCCTCGTGAAACACAAACTCAATAAAGACGTGAAATACGACGTGAAAAACGGCGTGGTTACGCTAACCGGAAAAGTACATTCGCAGAACCAGAAGCAGAGCGCCGAGAAGCTCGCGAACGGCGTTCCCAACGTCAAGCAAGTTGTCAATGAACTGGAAGTGAGAAACCAGAAAGCCACCAGCAAAGCAAGCAGTTCCGACTAATTAACTTTTGTCGGTTCCGGCGGCGTTCCCAAGCGAATCACTCGCTTGAGGACGCCGCCTTTGTTCTGTGTCTTTTGTGTTCGTACATATCCTTGTCGGCACAGTCCATTAACTGTGCCAACGTCAGCGGTGAGTGCGGGTCATACTTCGCGATTCCCACGCTTAGCGACAATCTGTAGCGTGATTCATCGGCATTCGCTTCTTTCAGGTTTTTTGCCACCCGGCCTAAGATGGTCCTGACGTTCGGAACAGAAGCTTCCCACGCCAGCACCGCGAACTCATCCCCGCTCAAGCGTGCCAGAAGATCGGAATCCCGAAACGATGCTTCCAGCGCGTCCGCCGTTCGTACCAATGCCAGATCGCCTTCCCGATGTCCAAACGAATCGTTTATCTCCTTCAGATGATCCAAGTCGCAAAAGAACAGCAAAACGCTGAGCCTGTCGCGGTGCGCCATCTTGAGTTGTTGCGATGCTGCTGCCAGGAATCCGCGTCGATTGAAGAGGCCTGTCAAGTCGTCGGTGATGGCGAGAGACCGAATTTCCCGGTCAAGCATGGATTTCTCGACCGCCCACACTGCCGCTCGATTCAATGCTCCGTTCAACGCTTCAGAGTCGACCTGTTGGGCTTTCACAATTTCAGACAGATCTGAAAGTGCCCTCAGGATTTGATCCAACTCCTGGTCTTCGGACCTTAGTACGGAGGAAAATATGGATTCCAAGGTCTCCTTGCGTGGCTCTCGTCGCCTGGTGATGGGTAGCACTTCGCCGCCGACCTTAACAGCGGGCAACATGGCTTCTTTAGAAGCTTTGGTTTGGCTAGAATCGCTGTTTCGTGATCGGTTGCGCGTCATTGTCTTACTTAGGCACGACGACGGTACTCCTATACCGTCCCATCCTGCGCGCTTTTCCGCTATCCGGTGATGGCTGTACGTGTTGCCGCTTGGTAATGCTGGTAACTACTGATGTTGAGAGGGTTTAGCTCTTTTAGGGAGTTGCAGGTCCACTCCGCCAGCGACGGCCAGAATGTCACCCATTCCGTCGGGCGGTGTACTCCCTTTTCTTGATTCCCAGCCGCGTCTTTGCGTGTTCTGCTTACACCTGCGAGATTATGCACAAGCTGAATACCAACAAGGGAATCCATCGGCAGGGCATGATCGAGGAGGACACCCCGATCACCACTGCTGCGGAAAAAAAGCAGGTCGAAGAGCGGGTCGCCGTGGGTGTCAACGTTGTTTACGAAGCGATTCGCCTGGAAGGGGAAGTGGAACTCACCCGTCCTGCAGCCGCGCTGGCGTGGTCGGCCTTGGCAGCCGGCCTTTCCATGGGTTTTTCGTTCGTAGCGGAAGCCCTTCTGACCGCCCACCTTCCCAATGCGCCATGGACTTCTCTCATAACCAAGTTAGGGTATTCCATCGGTTTCTTGATCGTTGTATTGGGCCGCCAGCAGCTTTTCACCGAGAACACTCTCACTGTCGTTTTGCCCGTATTACTTCACAAGAATTGGAGTGTCGTCCTGAAGGTTGCCCGACTGTGGAGTGTGGTGCTAACGACCAACCTGATCGGCACGTTCCT
>Ga0335076_10009073_pt1 | contig 10022 bp, 7 predicted proteins | sample Lox_Sample_25_FD_206717 | JGI IMG/M metagenome (GOLD analysis project Ga0335076, IMG submission 206717) | Soil microbial communities from Loxahatchee National Wildlife Refuge, Florida, United States - Lox_Sample_2.5 | ecosystem: Environmental > Terrestrial > Soil > Wetlands | place: USA: Florida...
CGTAGAAGTCGGCCCATTCCTTCATGCGCCCCTTGTGCACGTTGTGCGTCAGGTGGTCGATGGTCGCGAGGCCGTGGCCTGCCGGATGGAGCTCCGCGCCCGGGAGCGGCTCGAAATCGACGTCGAAGAAGCCGATGTTGCCGATGTCGCCGGGCCGCGCGCCGCCCTTGCCGCGCCAGCGGTCGATGAGATAGATCAGCGAGTCGCCGATGCCCTTGATCGCCGGGATGTTCAGCTCGCCGGGCCCGGCCTGGCCGGCGTAGCCCCAGGCGCCCAGGCCTACGCAACGCTCGTAGGCCGCCTTCGCGTCCTGCACGCGGAACGCGATCGCGCAGATGCTCGGGCCGTGCTGCCGCGCGAAGCGCTGCGCAAACGAATCGGGCTCCGCGTTGACGATGAAGTTGATGCCGCCCTGGCGGTAGAGGACGACGTTCTTGTGCCGGTGGCGCGCGATCGCCCTGAAGCCCAGGCGCTCGAACAGCGCGCCCATCGCCCGCGGGTCGGGCGCGGCGTACTCGACGAACTCGAAGCCGTCGGTGCCCGCGGGATTGTCCCAGGTGCCGGCCATGCCGATCAGTCTAGAATAAATCCGGCGAAGGCAGCGCAATCTTGGGCGGACGAGAAATCCTCATCGCGGGCGGCGGCATCGGCGGTCTGGCGGCCGCGCTCGCGCTCGCGCTCAAGGGGCGGCGCGTGCGAGTGCTGGAGAAGGCCGCCGAGTTCGGCGAGATCGGCTACGGCATCCAGATGGGCCCGAACGTCGCGCGCATGCTCGAGCGCCTCGGCGTGCTGAAGGCGCTGGAGCCTGCGTCCGTGTTTCCCGAGGCGCTGATCTTCGCCGACGCGCTCACCGACGAGGAGCTGACGCGCATCTCGCTCGGCAAGTCCTTCCTCGAGCGCTACCGCTACCGCTACTTCGTGATTCACCGCCGCGACCTGCACGGCGGGCTGCTGCAAGCCTGCAAGCAGCGCGAAGAGATCGTTTTGGAGGCCTCGAGGGGATTAAAGACCTTTAATCAAAAAAGCGAAAGCGTGGTGGTCGTGTGCGAAGACGGCGCGAGCTACGAGGGCGCCGCGCTCGTCGGCGCCGACGGTCTGTGGTCGCCGACTCGCCAGGCGGTGGTGGCCGACGGCGCGCCTCGGCAGGCAGGCCACTTCGTGTACCGCGGCGTCGTTCCGGACGCAGAGATCAGGGATCGCAGCCGCGTTCAGACGATGACGATCTGGGGCGGGCCGGACCTGCATCTCGTCCAGTACCGGCTGCGCGGCGGCACCGTCATGAACAACGTCGCCACGATCGCGAGCCGGCGCTTCCGGTGCGGCGAATCGAACGCCGGCGCGCCCGACGAGCTCGAGGAAATCTTCGCGCAAGCGCACCCGCGCGTGCGAGACAGCCTCAGGTATGTCTCGCGCGAGCGCAACTGGGTGCTGCACGACCGAGATCCCGTGACGAACTGGACGGCTGGCCGCGTCACGCTGCTCGGCGATGCGGCGCATCCGACGCTCCAATATCTCGCGCAAGGCGCGCAAATGGCGATCGAGGACGCGGTGGTGCTCGCCGAGAAGGTTGCCGCGGCGGGAGAGGACTACCAGCGCGCGTTCCTCGCCTACCAGCGCGAGCGCATGAACCGCAGCGCGCGCGTGGTGCTTTCGTCGCGCTTCTTCGGCGAATGGTTTCACGTCGCCGGGGGCGGGCGCGAGCTGCGCAACGAGCTCGCCCGGGCCCGCGATCCGGACCATCCCTGGGAAGCCGACTGGCTCTACCGGGGCATCCAGCCCGACGGTCGCCTCTGATGCCCGGTCCGCACAATCCGCTGGAAGCGAAGCTCGACGATCTCAACGTCGAGCAGATGACGGAGATTCCGTCGCCCGACGAGGTCTACGCGCGCATTCCGCTCAGCGACGCTGCAGCCGAGACCGTACTCGCGGGGCGCGCGGCGCTGCGCTCGATCCTCGACCGCGCGGACCGGCGGCTGTTCGTGGTGGTGGGACCCTGCTCGATCCACGACCCGGAGGCGGCGCTCGACTACGCGCGGCGCCTGCGGCGCCTGGCGGACGAAGTCCGCGACACGCTCGTGCTCGTGATGCGCGTGTACTTCGAGAAGCCGCGCACCGTGGTCGGCTGGAAAGGGTTCGTGAACGACCCGTTCATGGACGACTCGTTCCGCATCGACGAGGGCATCGTGCGCGCGCGGACGCTGCTCATGCAGATCGCCGAGATGGGCCTGCCGACCGGCTCGGAGGCCCTCGACCCGATCTGCCCGCAGTACCTCGCCGAGCTGATCTCCTGGTACGCGATCGGCGCGCGCACCACCGAGTCGCAGACCCATCGCGAGATGGCGAGCGGGCTTTCCGCGCCGGTAGGCTTCAAGAACGGCACCGACGGCAGCCTGGAGGTGGCGATCAACGCGATCTGGTCGGCCGCGCTGCCGCACGGCTTCCTCGGCGTCAACCGTGCCGGCAGGACGAGCGTGATCCGCTCGAAAGGCAATCCGCACGGACACCTCGTGCTGCGCGGCGGCGGCGGGCGGCCGAACTACGACACGGTGAGCGTACGGCTCGCCGAGCAGGGGCTTGCCCGGGCGCAGCTTCCGGCGAATATCGTCGTCGACTGCTCGCACGCGAATTCGATGAAGGACCCCGCGCTGCAGCCGCTCGTGCTCCGGGATTGCGTGCACCAGATCCTCGAGGGCAACCGCTCGATCGTCGGCATGATGCTCGAGTCGAACCTGGAGGCGGGCAGCCAGCCGATTCCCGAGGACCGCTCCAAGCTGCGCTACGGCGTGTCGGTCACGGACCCCTGCATAGACTGGACGAGCACGGAGGAGCTGCTGCGACGGGCGCACCGCGATCTGGCGCCGGTCCTCGCGCAGCGCAGCGCCGGATCGAAGCCGAAACCGGCTAGCTGACGCGCACCGGCAGCGTGCGAAAGCCCCGGAAGCGCACCCGGCGGTCGCGCTCGGGCGTTCCTGCCAGCTCGAGGCGCGGGAAGCGCGCGAGCAGCCGCGAGAACGCGATGCGGCCCTCCATGCGCGCCACGTTCATGCCGACGCAGACGTGGTCGCCTTGCCCGAAGGCGACGTGGCGATTGGGCTTGCGCGCCACGTCGAAGCGCTCCGGGTCGGCGAACTGCGCCGGATCGCGGTTGGCGGCGCCGATGCCGATGGTGATCGAGGTGCCGGCGGGCAGCTCCGTGCCGCCGATCGTCGCCGGCGCGGTCAGGCGACGATTGTTGAGCTGGATCGGCCCGTCGAAGCGCAACATCTCCTCGATCGCCGAGTTGATCAATCGGGGATCCCTGCTGAGCCTGTGCAGTTGTTCTTCGTTGTTGAGCAGCGCCCAGAGACCGTTGCCGACAAGGTTGGTGGTCGTCTCGTGGCCGGCGTTCAGCAGGAAGATGCACTGGTGGTAGAGCTCGGTCTCGGTAAGTTGCGCGCCATCGTCTTCGCCCTGGATCAGGCGCGTGAGAACGTCGACGTCCGGGTCGCCGGGCCGCGCGCGCCGGGCGGCAATGAGCCGCTTCAGGTAGTCGACGAACTCGCGCACCGCGCGGTTTCCCGCCTCGAGCATCGACGGCGTGAGCGCGGGCTCCAGGCCCGAGAGGATCGCGATGGACCAGCCGCGCAGCGGGCTGCGCTCAGGACGCGGGATATCGAGCAGGTTGCCGATCACCTCGATCGGGATCTGCGCCGCGAAGTCGGCGATGAAGTCGCATGCGCCGCGCGATGCCATGTCCTCGAGCAGCGCCTCGACAAGGCGCACGACCGCGGGCTCCATGCGCGCGATCGCGCGCTGGTTGACCGCGCCCATGAGGATGCGGCGCACCCGCGTGTGCAGCGGCGGATCATTGAAAACGAGGCTCGTCGTGTGGTGCTCGTAGAGCGGCGAATCGCCGAGCTTGGGGCGGAATTCCGCCTTCTTGTCGGAGCTCGCGCGCGCATCGCGGTAGACCGCGATCGCGTCTTTGTAGCGCGAGAGAAACACGCCGCCGCCCTCGAGCGCGTGAATCGGGTCGTGCTTGCGCAGCGCCGCGTACCACGGATACGGATCGTCGAGGAATTCCGGCGGGATCCGCGTCAGCTGGAAATCGCGGACCGCGGCGCCGGAGATCATTCGGCTATTATGCCGCCATGCAACGCGTTCCCGCCGCGCCGTTCGAGCCTGCGCTGCAGAAGCGGCTCGAGGAGCTCTGGGGCAAGCCCGTCAATCTCTATCGCGCGCTCGGCAACCACCCCGCGCTCGCGGCGGCGTGGACCGAGTTCGCCAACGCGATCCGGCACGACAGCCGCACGCCGAGGGCGCTGCGCGAGCTCATGATCCTGCGCACCGCCCAGATCGCGCGCTCCGAGTATGAATGGGCGCACCACCTGCGCATGGCGCGCAAGGCAGGCGTGCCGGAGGCCAAGATCGGCGCGCTCGCGGGCTGGCGCGGCGCGAAGGACTTCGACGCGAAGGAGCGCGCGGCGCTCGCGCTCACCGAGGCGGTAATGGCCTGCGACGTGAGCGACGCGGTGCACGCAGAGGCGAAGAAGCACTTCAGCGACGCGGAGTTCGTGGAGCTGTCGCTGACCGCCGCCTTCTACGCGATGGTGTCGCGCATGCTCGACGCGATGCGCGTGGAGCTGGACGAGGACGTTCGCGATTACCGCCCGCGACTCTGAACATCGCCCGTCCGATCCGCCCGTGACCGCGCACCCGACCAGGAATTACCGGTATTACGACTTCATCATGGGCGCGTTCGTCACGGTGCTGATCTGCTCGAATTTCATCGGCGCCGCGAAGCAGGCCGTGGTGGAGCTGCCGCTCCTGGGACCGACGCCGTTCGGCGCGGGCGTGCTGTTCTTCCCGATCTCCTACATCTTCGGCGACATCCTGACCGAAGTCTACGGCTACGGCCGCGACCGGCGCGTGGTCTGGGCGGGATTCGCGGCGCTGGCGTTCGCCTCCTTCATGGCCTGGGTAGTCGTGAGCCTGCCGCCCGCGCTCTCGGACTTCATGAAGGCCTACCAGCCGGCGCTGGAGATGGTGTTCGGCAATGCCTGGCGCATCGCGCTCGGGTCTCTCATCGCTTTCTGGTGCGGCAGTTTCGTCAACAGCTACATCCTGGCGAAGATGAAGATCTGGACCCAGGGGCGCTGGCTCTGGACGCGCACCATCGGCTCCACGATCGCCGGGGAATTCGTCGACTCGGCGCTGTTCTACGTGATTGCGTTCTACGGCATCTGGGCCACCGCCGACGTCGTCAAGGTGGCGATGCTGCAGTACGTGCTCAAGACCAGTTGGGAGATCGTAATGACGCCCGCGACCTACCGCGTGGTGGGATTCCTCAAGCGCGCCGAGCACGAGGACTACTACGATTTGCACACCAACTTCACGCCGTTCCGCGTGAAGGTCTAGCGGCGAGACGCCCTCAGGGGGCGAGCTTGCCCGAGCGGTAGGCTTCCAGCACCCAGCGCAGCCGGGTGCGCACGTCGTTCGGCACGTCGTCGACGAGATACCTGCCTTCCACCTCCACGAAATACTGCCCCGCGATGCGCGTCGCGCCCTCGCGCAGGTCCCAGACCAGCAGGCGGTGATTGTCGATCGCGATCTCGGCGACGAGCCGGTTCGCCGGCGTGAGGTACTGAGCGAACACGCGCTTGAACTCCTCCTCGCCCACCGACGCGCGGTAGTCGCGCAGCACCTCGAAGCGCCGGCGCGGCGAATTGGACAGCAGCGCGGCCTCCTCGATGTCGCCCGCGCTGAGGTGCAGGTTGAGCAGCTTCGCCGTATCCAGCGCGCTCCTCGGCGCGAGCGCCTTGGCGTCGACGGCGCGGGTCGCCTCGGGCGGATACTGGCGCAGCGTGTAGGCGATGGTCGCGCCGCCGTCGATCTCCAGCGTGCGCGCTTCCTCGGTCTGGGCGTGCAGCGGCGCCGCGACGAGCAGCGCGGCCGCCAACGCGGCGACGCGTTCCATCATGCGGCAAGGCGCCGCGTCATGCTGCGGCGCGCACGGGCGCCTCGCGATAGCGCGCGATCAGCTCATCGCGCCTTGTGCGCGCGGCGGCGATGCTCTTCAACTTGATGTGGCCGTAGCCGCGGATCGCCTCGGGCAGCGAGGCGATCTCGATGGCGAGCGCGTGGTTGTCGCGCGCGAGGCCGCCCAGCAGGGTCTCGACGGTCTGCTCGTACTCGGCGATCAGCGCGCGCTCGGTGCGCCGCTCCTCGGTATTCCCGAAGACATCGAATGCCGTTCCGCGGAGGCCCTTCAACCTGGAAAGGATCCTGAACAAGGTCATCGCCCAGCCCCCGAACTGCATCTTTCCCGGTTCCCCGCTGCGCGGATCGGGCTTGGCGAGCAGAGGAGGCGCGAGGTGGAACACCAGCCGGTAGTCGCCCTCGAACATGCCTTCGATCTTCCTGCGGAACGCGCCGTCGCTGTAGAGGCGCGCCACCTCGTACTCGTCCTTGTAGGCGAGCAGCTTGGCATAGTAGCGCGCCACCGCTTCCGCCAGCTTCGTGGAATTGAGTCTTTCCAGCTCGAGCTTCTTCACCCTGTTCACCAGCGAGCGGTAGCGCTCCGCGTAGGCGAGGTCCTGATAGCCGGTCAGGAACTGCACGCGCCGCTCCACGAGCTCTTCCAGATTGCGCGAGAAATGCTGCTCGATCGGAATCACCTCGGCGGGCAGCGCGAGGCGGCGCACGCGCTCCAGGTCCACCGCCGCGCGCCGGCCCCAGACGAAGGATTGCAGGTTGAACGCGACCGCCACGCCGTTCAGCTCGATCGCGCGCTCGACGGCCTCGCGCCGGAGCGGCACCCAGCCCTTCTGCCAGGCGTAGCCGAGCATGAACATGTTGGTGGCGATCGAGTCGCCCATCAGCGCCGTGGCGAGCTCGGCGGCCGGCACGAACTCCGCGCCGCGTCCGCCGCAGGCGTCCTGAACGTCCTGCCGAAGGTTCGAACCCGGCAGCTGCCAATCCGGGTTCTTCACGAAGGCCGCGGTCGGCGTGGTCGTAGCGTTCACGAGCGCGCGCGTCTTCTGCGCCTGCATCTTGTCGAGCGCATCGCCGGACGCCGTGACCACGAGGTCGCAGCCGATCACCAGGCGCGCATCGCCGGTGCCCAGGCGCGCCACGTGCACGCCATTCGTGCTCGCGGCGAGCTTCACGTGCGACATCACCGCGCCGTACTTCTGCGCGAGTCCCGACATGTCGAGCACCGACACGCCCTTGCCTTCGAGGTGCGCCGCCATGCCGAGAATCTGGCCGATCGTGATCACGCCCGTGCCGCCGATGCCGGTGACGAGAATGCCGAACGGATCCTGCAGGGGAGGTATTTCGGGTTCCCGAAGAGAAAAAGACTCCTCGGCAGCCGCCACGCCGGACTTGCCCTTCTTTAGCCGTCCGCCCTCCACTGTGACGAAACTCGGGCAGAAGCCCTTCACGCAGGAGAAGTCCTTGTTGCAGGTGGACTGGTTGATCGCGCGCTTGCGCCCGAACTCGGTCTCCAGGGGCTCGACGGACAGGCAATTGGATTTCGCGCTGCAGTCGCCGCAGCCCTCGCAGACCATCTCGTTGATCACCGCGCGCCGCGCCGGGTCCGGATAGGCGTTGCGCTTGCGCCGCCGGCGTTTCTCCGAGGCGCAGGTCTGGTCGTAGATCAGCGCCGAGACGCCCGGCTGCTCGCGCAGCATGCGCTGGACCGCGTCGAGCTCGTCGCGGTGCCGGATCGTCACGCCCGGCGCCCAGTTCGTGCCGTTCGGGTACTTCTCCGGCTCGTCGGTGACGATGACGATCGGTTTCACGCCTTCAGCGGCGATCTGCCGCGAGATCATCGCCGGGTCGAGCGGGCCGTCGTGGCGCTGGCCGCCGGTCATCGCCACCGCGTCGTTGTAGAGGATCTTGTAGGTCATGGTGACCTTCGCGGCGACCGCGGCGCGGATCGCCATCAGGCCGGAATGGAAATAGGTGCCGTCGCCGAGGTTGGCGAAGATGTGCTTTTCCTCGGTGAACGGCGCCTGGCCGATCCAGGGCGCGCCCTCGGCACCCATGTGCGTGAAGGTCGAGGTGTTGCGGTCCATCCACACGGCCATGAAGTGGCAGCCGATGCCGGCGGTGGCGCGGCTGCCCTCGGGGACGCGCGTCGAAGTGTTGTGCGGACAACCGGAACAGAAGTAGGGCTGGCGCACCGTCGTGACGCGCGGCTTCGCGAGCGCCTTCTCCTTGAAATCCAGGAACGCCAGCCGCTCCTTGAACTGCGGGCCGAGCTTCTGCGCGAGAGCCAGCTTCTCGAGTCGCCGCGCGATCGCGCGCGCGACGATCGCCGGGTTGTGCTCGTAGTGCGCGGGCAGCAGCCAGGTGCCGGCGGGCTGGCCCTCGGCGCGGCTCCACTCGCCGTTGTCGTCGAACTTGCCGACGACGCGCGGTGCGCGCTGGCCCGCCTCCCAGGTGTACAGCTCCTCCTTGATCTGGTACTCGATCACCTGGCGCTTTTCCTCCACGACCAGGATCTCCTCCAGCCCCTGCGCGAAGCGGCGCGCGCCCTGGGGCTCGAGCGGCCAGCTCATGGCCACCTTGTAGACGCGAAGGCCGATCTCGCGCGCCACCTTCTCGTCGACGCCGAGGTCGGCGAGCGCCTGCATCGTGTCGCCGAAGCTCTTCCCGGTCGTGATGATTCCGAAGCGCGCACCGGGCGAGTCCCAGATGATGCGGTCCAGCCCGTTGGCGCGCACGTAGGCCGCCGCCGCATAGACCTTCCAGTCGAGCAGGCGCGCTTCCTGCTCGAGGAAGCTGTCGGGCCAGCGTATGTTCACGCCGCCCGCCGGCAGCGCGAAGTCTTCCGGCAGCCTGACTTGCACGCGCTCGGGATCGACGATCACCGACGCGCCCGATTCGACGACGTCGGTGACGCACTTGAAGCCGATCCAGCAGCCCGAGTACCGGCTCATCGCGAAGCCGTGCAGGCCGAAATCGAGATAGTCCTGCACGTTCGCGGGATTCAGCACCGGTATGCAGCAAGCCTTCAGGATGTGCTCGCTCTGGTGCGCGAGCGTCGAAGATTTCGCCGCGTGGTCGTCGCCGGCAAGCACGAGCACGCCGCCGTGCCTGGAGGTGCCCGCCGAGTTCGCGTGCTTGAACACGTCGCCGCAGCGGTCCACGCCCGGGCCCTTGCCGTACCACATGCCGTAGACGCCGTGATACTTCGCGCCGGGGAACATGCCGACCTGCTGCGTTCCCCAGATCGCGGTGGCGGCGAGATCCTCGTTGACGCCGGGCTGGAACTTCACGTGGTGCGACTCGAGGTGTTTCTGCGCCCGCCAGAGCGCCTGGTCGAGGCCGCCCAGCGGCGAGCCGCGGTAGCCGGAGACGAAGCCCGCGCTGCAGCAGCAGCAGCCGGATCAGCGCCTGCGTTCCGGTGAGGAACACGTTTCCGCGCTCGAGCGTGTACTTGTCCTCGAGGGAAACCTTGGCGAGCTGGGCGGGATCGGCCGGTGCGTTCATCGGGCAGCCTCCACGGGCGGCATCCGGATGATATTAGACTGTGGCGGGGCTCTTGGTTCGTTTCGACTCGAGCTGGTCCACCGGACGGTCCCAGTAGGGCTCGGGCCCGAAGGATTCGGCGAGATAGTCGATGAACACGCGCGTCTTCGCCGGCAGGTAGCGCCGGTGCGGGTACACGGCGTAAATTGCCACGTCGGTGCCGAAGTTATAGCCCGGCAGCAGCGGCACGAGTGCACCGTCGGCGAGCTGGCGGCGCACGTCCCAGGTCGACTTGAGCGCGACGCCGAGTCCGGCCATCGCCCACTCGCGCAGCACCTCCCAGTTATCGCAGGCGAAGCGCCCCGAAACGCGCACCGCGCCGCGCCTGCCGTCAGGCCCCTTGTATTCCCAGGTCATCTGCAGGTCGTTGGTCGTCAGGCAGTTGTGCTGCTGCAGGTCCTCGGGCGTGCGCGGCGCGTCGTGGCTCCGGAGGTACTCCGGGCTCGCGCAGACCACCCGGCGGTTGGGCGCGAGCTTGCGCGCGGCGAGCGAGGAATCTTCCA
>Ga0335076_10009074_pt1 | contig 10021 bp, 9 predicted proteins | sample Lox_Sample_25_FD_206717 | JGI IMG/M metagenome (GOLD analysis project Ga0335076, IMG submission 206717) | Soil microbial communities from Loxahatchee National Wildlife Refuge, Florida, United States - Lox_Sample_2.5 | ecosystem: Environmental > Terrestrial > Soil > Wetlands | place: USA: Florida...
ATGATGAATAGGGGGAAGCCGTTGGCAAGCAGCACGGCGTTGAAGTAGCCGGCCAAGCAGAGGCAGGCCGCCGCCAGGAAGCCGAAGACGACGCCGAGGCTGCGCCGCCCCATCTGCGGTGCGATGAGCGAGACGATGAGCTTGCCGATGACCCCGGTGCCGGCGACATAGATGAAATACTTCGCCGCTACCGCAGGGGTCACGTGGAGCGCCAGCGAAACGATCGTCGGTCCCCAGAGGTAATAGCCATAGGCGGCTGCGGAGGAGCCGAACCAGATCAGGATCGTCTGCCAGAACAGCCGCGGATTGACCGAGTAGAGCTCGGAGAGGCTGCCGCGCGGCTCGGCACGCGGCGGCGTCACGGGCAGCGGCACGTGGTCAAGCGGCAGGCCCAGCTGCCGCGCCACGGCTTCGCGCGCCTCGGCAAAACGCCCCTTGGCGGTGAGCCAGCGCACCGATTCCGGCACGAAGGCCCAGGCGAGCCCCGCGACGATGAGTGCCAGGAACCCGGTCAGCGCGACGCCGCGCCAGCCGAAGGCATGGAGCAGAATCGCGGCCGTGAAGGAGGCCAGCAGGGTTCCAGCACTGGCGAACACGACGTAGAAGCTGGTCAACCCCGTGCGCCAGCGCGTCGGCGTCTGCTCGACGATGATGGTCAAAGACGGGGTGACCCCGGCGGCGAGACCAAATCCCACAAAGAAGCGCAGGATCGCGAGCGGCATCCAGGCGCCCGTCGGCAGCAACCCGATGGCACCGGCAGAGAGGCCACAGATGACTGTCCCGATCACCGTCAGCATCTTGCGCCCGAAGATATCGCCGAGGGCGCCCCAGGCGAGCGAACCGACGATCGCGCCGACGCCCGCGCCATAAAGGATCAGCGCACCCTGGCCATAGGTGAGGTGCCATTCCGGCCCGATCACCGCCATGACGAAGGCGATCAGGAAGAAGTCGAAGAAATCGAGCAGCCAGACCCCCGCCATAATCACAAAGCTCAGCCAAAACCGTGGGTTGAGCGGCGCCGTGTCGAACAATGCCAAGAGTTCTTCCGAGGTTTGCTCTGCCATGGTCTCCTCCCTGATCGCTTTCGGCTGTAACGCAGCCGGTTTTGGGATTTGTGCGACGGCAGATCGCATGTTCGGGGTCGTGGCGCGTTTTCGACCGCTTCCGACCTTCCTCAAAAGGTTCGTACGCAACGCTTGCCGCTGGCGGGAAACCCGCGGATGGGCGATCTGTCGATCCGTCGCGCGAAAGGGGCCGCGATGCAGAGGTGCGTCCCCGGCTCGCTGTGGCTTAGGGTCGGTTCACTCGCATGCCGGCGCAAGTGAAATGTGCGTTAGGGCGGATACCCGATGGTTGGACGATTATCTGCGGTCCTTACGCCCGAAAGGGCAGGATCACGCCGCCGCCATAAGCTTTGCCGCACGCGGGCCAAGCTCGACCGTGACCGTCCAGAAGCGATCCAACCGGCGCAATACGGCGGCGGCATTGGCAAGGTTCTGCTCGGTGAGCGGACCCTTCGACAAGGTCGCGACATGGCGCTCATGCATTGCCGCAATCTTCTCGCGCACCGCGCGTCCTTTGTCAGAGAGTCGGACATGGACCGAGCGACGGTCATGCATGGATCGCTCCTGCAGAAGGTACCCGCCCTCGACCAGCTTCTTGAGGTTGTGAGAGACGTTCGAGCCGAGATAGCAGCCCCGGAGCATGAGCTCGGTGCAGGTCATCTCGAGGTCGCCGACGTTAAACAGAATCAGCGCTTGTACGTTGGTGATGTCGCTCACGCCCTGTGTGTCGAGCTCGAGCTTCACGAGCTCCAGGAACTGGCGGTGAAGACGCTGGACGAGCGCGACGACGTCGAGATAAGCGGTCTGCATGGCATCCTCTACTGAGGCGATTGTGCGCAGAGACCGAATGTAAAATGGCTAGGTTAAATGCAAATTGATTTGAGCGCTTCTTCTTGCCAAAAACGGCAAGTATAAATCGGGATTTGTCGCAAATTTATCTTAAATTTTGACCGGTCTTATTCTCTAAAGTGGTGTATTCAGCAGAGCCGGCCGGTTAGCGGCAGAGGCACGCTCCGGTACCGGAGCGTGAGCCCGGGTGAAGTCCCCGGCTTTCTCCGACCCTACGAGAAGTCCCCCGTGAAGGGGCTGCGGAGAAGATGCGGTTTCTGTGCATCGGGAGTATCGAACACCCATGGTTGCTTCGGCTTGATGAGCCCGTAGCCCATCAAGGCCGCGCAAGCGATGAAGAGCAGCAGGACAAGAATGCGCGCGCCCATGCCGGAATGAACCTGCCGCATGGCCGACGGCTTCGGCTTGCCGATCGCTTGGGGCCGCCCGGCTTTCGCCGCGAGCGCTCTCGAGACCTTGCGGTTGTAGACGACTTGTTCCTTGAAGCCTTCCGCATCCTCTTCGAGCGCCATCACGCGCACCGCCGCGATCATGTAATTGCGATTGGCGAGCGCTTGCGCATGTTCGACGGCTGCGTTCTGGCTATCCAAGATGCCGCGAGCCGTCCAGCGGCCGCTTTGGCACGTGAGGACCTCGTAGCGAACCATGACGCGCTCCTAGACTTGTACCGGCCAAAGTCTGCGCGCATATGGCTTGCATTTCGTTAAAGGTTGCGCGGATATCGCGTGGTATTCGCGTAAAATCCAACGTAATTATGTTTGCTTGTCGCTTCTCACGCTCGGCGAGCGATGAGATCGCGCGGAACCAGGCCCTTGTGAGCAACGTCCGTCGCCCGGCGCGGAGATCAGCCCCCGCTTCGGCGCTCGGCCTTACAAAGGCAGGCGACGGTGCGGACTAACGTTGGTGGCGGGAGTAGCTCAGCTTGTGCTCGAGGCCAAAGCAGGGGCGTCATCCTCGAACCCGTAGCGCCATCGATTGAGAGAGATGATCGCTCTTCGGCTCTCGATTTTTCGCGCGAGGAGCAGCAGCCCCAGGCGGTGGCGTTCACGCCATGCCGATCTCAATTTGGTCCAGTTGCTTTGATCAAGCGGAGACGCCTCCGATTCGAGCGATGCGATCGAGCGGCCCATGCGCTCGATCAAGCGTTCGATCTCTTCCGTCGGCATCGATGCTGAATCGAATGTTCCTGGATCCATGGCCATTCTCACTTTGAGCGGGCTTGTGCAAGGGGTAGCTGCCGAGCACTGGTGGAAAGACGCGCCCGCGGGGGCTTCGTGCCCTACTCTACGATGTAAGGGCCGCTCTCTTCACGAAAGACCACACAGAGTAGAGCCAGTTACGGCATTAATGATAAGAAGAGTCGCAGCAAATTTTAATCAAATCCGCGCCGCCGCTCGCCGTGCTTACGGCGAGCGCTGCACCGGCGGCGGATTCCACTGACCCAGCAGCACCTCTGCTTTTGGGGCGTAGATGCGCATGGTCAGGCTGAACGCGCCGTTCGGCGTCGGAAGCCAATTCGCATCCTTCTCGGCGCCGGGGTTTCCGTTCTGGAGATAGAGATCGAGCGACCCGTCCGCGTTGTACTTGAACGGCATCCAACTGCTGAGGGCAAAGCGGTTGAGGGGGTTTGCGACCGGAAAGCCCTCGGCGTCGTAAAGCGTGATCGACCAGAAGGCGAGTGCTGGCGGCGTGGCCTCCCGGCCGAAGTGGAGGGTGTATCGTTCGGCGCCGTCGAGCGCCTTGCCGGTGTCATCGACCAGATCGAGCGGGTGTATGGCGTCTGCGGGAAGGTTCGCGCCGAGACCCTGTTGCGCGATAAGGGCGCGCTTCAGGTAGTCGTTGCCGTAGACGCCCACCGTGTCGGTGTTCATGAGCCAGCCATTGGCCATGCGTCCCATCGTCTTCAGTTTCCATTCCATCAAATCCAATGCTTCCTCGGGGGCGCGGGACAGGGCGTCGCGAATGTCAGGATCGAGCTTGTCCATTTGAAAGCTCTTGCCCGGCTCGATGCCGATCTTCTTAAGCAGCGCGATCATCGGCTGATCCGTCAGGTGCGGCGGGATGACCTTCAAAAGTTCGGCGGCGTAAGCGAAAAATTGCGCCGCCGGCATGCGCTCGACCTGGGCCTTGGGCGGCGTCTTCATGTCCAGGGTCGGATCGATCGGTGCCGCGACCGGCTTTGACGCTTTCCCCCATTGCGAAAGCGGCGTGACCTTATAGCCCGCCTGTATCTTGTGAACCGCAGCATAGTCCTGCGGACCATCCGTCCGCGTGCGGCCGATGATCCAAACGAAAGGCGTTGGCGCGTCGATGCGCGTCATCCCCGGAGGCACAGTCCCGGTCCATCCCGGCGGCGTCACCAGAAAATCGGCGGCCGCAGTCCCCGTCGTTCGCCAACCCGGCGAGGCGAAGACGTCGGTCCACATGTCGAGCATCGGCAAGAGATAATACCGGCCCGCCGTGTCTGGCGCCGACACGACCACCGGCCCCGAGGTGAGGTCGAGCCACGCGCTGGAACAAAGCGTGTCGAAATTAACGCGCACCACGCTTTTGTCGTCGGCCGACGGGTATGCCGGAAAGCTGGCAAAGGTGTTCATGGGCGCCTTGCCGATCTCTTTGCCGGGCGCAACGTTCGTTGCTTGCCGGCGCGTCAGATCCATCGAGAGCAGCGGGTAGAAATAGAGATAAGCTTCGTTGGCGATCCCCTGCGCCTCCGGTTCGGTGATGGCGGGTTGCTGCGCCCGAGCCATGGGTGCAGCGATGGTCAAAGCGAGCGCGAGGCCAAGTGCGATTGCGCCACCAACACTGTTCCGCGAACGCGCCATCTTCTCCTCCCAGAGCGGATCGCCCTCCGAACGGATGGTAAAGCTCATGCCTGCGGTAGGGCGAACACAGCGCAGGGCGCGGCGATACCGCGCAAGCAATGCTCGCCCAGAGGGACCAGTGCCGTTGTCGTCGCCGCCGCGACCGCGGCGCTGACCAGCACGGTGCGGCCGAGAGGGCGGCACAGACCTTCGAGCCGGCTGACCAGGTTGACCGCCGGGCCGATCGCCGTGAAGTCGAGCCGGTCGGCGGTGCCGACGTTGCCCCAGAGCATGTCGCCGAGATGGAGCGCCAGGCCGAAGTGCAGGGACGGCAGGCCTTGCCGGCGGCGCGCCTGGTCGAGATGGGCCATGCCGGCCTGGGCCGCGCGGACGGCGCTGAGCGCTGCGTCGCAGGCGACCGACGAAGGCCGCTCGCCGATCGGGAAGATCGCCAGCACGCCGTCGCCGATGAATTTTAACACCTCGCCGCCAAAGGCGTGAACCGCGCCGGCGATGCGGTCGAACCAAGCGTCCAGCGCCGCCACGACGGCCTCAGGGGCCTGGGACTCCGACAATTCGGTGAAACCGCGCAGGTCACCAAACAGCAGGACCGCGCGGATGGTCTCGCCGGTCTCGCGCCGCGACCGCCCTGCCAGCACCTGTGCCGCGCTGCGGCGGCCGAGATAGGCCTCGAGCAACGCCGCCGAGGTCGCCCGCGAGCGAAGCTCGGCAAGCGGTGCCGCGGCGAAGCGCGCCGCCTGACGCAACAGCTCGGCTTCTGGCTCGGTCAGCCGCCGGGAGACCGCCCAGGCGAGCACCGGGCCAACGGAAGCCGGGCTGTTTGCTGCCGGGCCGGCAACGTCCTCCTGTACCAGCCCCGAGCCGAGGCCGGCGAGCCAATCGCGGCCGACCTTGCTCTGTTCGGGGCGCTCCGCCGAGCCGGCCGAACCCATCGACCCGAAGCCCAGCGCCTCGATCACCGCTCCGGAATCCGCCCGCCACAACCAGGTACGGCGGGCAATGATCGGATGAGCCGCCGTCAATGTCAGAGCACCGCCGGCGAGCGGCAAGCCATCGCCGATCAATTTCGCGCCGAGAGTCGCGAGGAAGTGGTCGGCACCACGCGCGACGCTGGCTTCGTCGACTAGCCAGGCGAGGACAGAGGGCAACCGCATCGGCGAGATCATAGGGCTGCAACCCTTGCAAGAGAATATGATTTCCCTAGAAAGAGAGGACCGTCTCGCCCGTCTCAGACGGTCGGTCGACGCGGTGCATGGTCCTGCGTTCTTGCGATAAAGGTCTCCGATGGCTGATCCGTTCATCGTCCGGCGTGAGGTCCAGATCGCAGCACCACAGGCGACCATCTTCGCCTTCCTGACGGATCCGGAAAAGATTCTGCGCTGGATGGGCACGGAGGCGACCGTGGAGCCGCATCTCGACGGTCTCTATCTCGTCAATGTCACGGGCCAGCACATCGCTCAAGGCCGGTTCACCGAGGTCATACCAGTCCACCGCCTCGCCTACAGCTTCGGTTGGCAAGGGGGGCACCAAAGGACGCCGCCGGAGTCGAGCCTGGTCGAGATCGACCTGATCGAGCGGGACGGCGGGACGCTGCTGCGTCTGACCCATAGCCGTCTGCCGGATGCGGAAGCCGCCGCCGCGCACGAGCAGGGCTGGATGCACTACCTCGCGAGGCTGGCCGTGGCCGCCGCCGGCGGTGATCCCGGACGCGATCCTAACCGCAAGGCGTGATCAGTTGGGAGCCCCCTTCTGGTCCAACAGCTTCGCCACGCGACCTTGCAGTTCGCTCAGCTTGAAAGGCTTCTTCAGCCGATCGTCCACAATCGGGTGGAGGTCCTCGGGAGAGAACTGATCCACGTCTGCGCCGACGATCATCACTTTGACATCGGGCCAATGTTTTTTCACAGCTCGGGAAAAGGCGATGCCATCCATACCCCCGGGCAAGCGAACATCGGTAATAACCAGATCGATTGGGGAGTGAGGCAGCAGCTGTAACGCCAGGTTTGCGTTTACGGCGGTGAGCACATCGTAGCCGCAGCTGGCCAGCGCCTCGGCCTCGGACTTGCGGATGCGGTCATTGTCCTCGACGACCAGAACCCTGAACCCCGACCGCGCTATGCTTGAACCAACCACGGCTGCTCCACACGCATGCTTGCTGTTACGATGTCCGCTGGTCAGGGCAGCTCTTGCTAGAGCCTGCGCTTTGCGACGCTCTGGGACGTTCGCGCAGGCTCGCAAGCAGCTGCTCGATCATGCGCTGCCCCTCGATCAGAGCGTCTTCCGCCTGCTCGGCGCGCTGTCGAACGGTATCGGCGTCGTGCGCATTCTTGCGAATGGCCCATAGGTCGCCCAGAAAAGCGCCGACAAGATTGCTGAACTCATGGGCGATGCCAACAGCCGTTCGATCGAGCGCGTCCAGCGCGATGTCTCGGCCTGCCGCAGCATCTGTGAGATCCAACTCGATCTTTCTGGTCGCGTCGATATCGATGCAAGTGCCAACGTGCCTACCCAAAATGCGAGCTCGGCGCCGGCGTAATAGGCGACACCCACGGCCAGCGCCATCACCATCTTGCCACGCGGCGGGAGCACTCGCCTGACGCTGATCACCAGCGCGACTAGCCAATGAAACAGCGATGCGGTCGCCGCCAGTGAGAAGACGGCATGCGCCGCCGTCACCGCCGACGGCGTGATCGCAACACCGTTGCGTGCAGGGAGGATCCTCATTGCGGTGGCCCCCCGCGCCCAGCATTGCTTGCCAAGCGCCATGCTATACCAATTGAGGGGCACGCCAAACCGCATATTCAAAATCGGTTATTCGGCCGCCCGATGCCGTGCGCATGCCGTCGCTCAGATCGTGCGCAGGTCACCCGGCTCGAGCGCGCGTCGAACTTGCTCGATGAACTCCGACATGCGGATCGGCTTGGCAAGGACGGGGGCACCGGCGAGCTCGAGCTCCGCTTCAGAAAGCGCATCACGGTAGCCGCTGACAAAGAGAAGACGTTGGCCGGGGCGCCGTTGCCGGGCCATTCGCCCGAGCAGGAAGCCGCTCAATGATGGCATGACGAGGTCGATGATGAGGAGATCGAATTCGGTACCTTCATCCAGAAGCTTGAGGCACTCGAGCGAGGTCGCAACCCCGTCGGCCCTGTAGTCTCGAGCGCGAAGCATTTGCACCAGAGCTTCGCGGGTGGCGGCGTGATCCTCGATAACCAAGATGGAGGATTGCGGCATCGCGCGACTCCTTCCGATCCAGAACGAGGTCAGTCCATCAGGGCAGCGAGGTCCAAGTAAGCGCGCTTGGCGCAGGTCTCGAGCGGAAAAACTAAGGGCAGCAGCGACCGGGTGCAAGCTGGTCAGCGGCAGGGCCGATCGGCTTTGGAATTGGCTGCGCAGACCGGAAGGCCCAGGGTCGACCTCCGGGTGAGCGGCGAGATGTCTGGCGCACAGGCCGTGAACCATCCTCCCTGCCCGGCTGGTTCGATGGTGGTATTTGGCGCATAGCAACCCTCCCCTGCGCGGCAAGCCCTTTCGCGCCCTGCCGTCAATGCGTAATCTTGCGGCTGAAACCACTAAGCCACCGGGAGGAAAGCATGAGCGAAGTCGACGGCGCGACCCTGATAGCGCGGAGCCTGAAACAGCAGGGCATTAACCACCTGTTCGGGGTCGTCGGGTTCCCGGTCGGCCCGATCGCCACCGCCGCGCAGACGGAAGGCGTCGCCTATATCGGCATGCGCAACGAACAGGCCGCCTCCTACGCGGCGCAGGCCTATGGCTATCTGACCGGCCGCCCCGGCGCCTGCCTTACCGTGACCGGCCCTGGCGTGGTGCACGGTCTCGCCGGCCTCGCCAATGCTCAGCAGAATTGCTGGCCGATGATCCTGATCGGCGGCGCCTCGGAGACCTATCGCGGCGGCATGGGGGCTTTCCAGGAGGAGCGCCAAGTGCTGATCGCCTCGCCGTTCTGCAAGTTCGCGCACGGCATCGAGAGCGTTCACCGCATCCCCTATTACGTCGAAATGGCAACCCGGAACGCGGTCTACGGCCGCCCCGGCGCCACCTACCTCGACGTGCCCGACGACATCATCACCGGCACATGCGACCTCGACAAAGTCGTTCAGGTCGAGCGCACGCCCGACCCGCCGCGGATGGTGGCGCCGGCGGAGAACATCGACGCGGCGCTGAACCTGCTCGAGAGGGCTGAGCGTCCGCTCGTTCTCATCGGCAAGGGCATGGCCTGGTCGCGCGCCGAGGACGAAGTCCGCGCTTTCATTGAGCGCACGCAAGTACCGTTCCTGCGGTCGCCGATGGGCAAGGGCGTGCTGCCCGACGACCACCCGCTGTCGGTCGCCGCAGCGCGCACGCTGGCACTGCAGAACGCCGACGTCGTCTTCCTGATGGGCGCCCGGTTCAACTGGATCTTTCACTTCGGCCTGGCGCCGCGCTTTGCCAAAGACCTCAAGGTCATCCAACTCGACATCGCGCCGGAGGAGATCGGCCATAACAAGGCGACGGAAGTGGCGCTGGTCGGTGATGGCAAAGCCATCATCCGGCAGCTCAACCAGGCGCTCGCCGGCCGCCAGTGGTTCCATCCGAAGGACACGCCGTGGCGGCGGATGATCACCCAGAAGGCGACCGAGAACGCGGCCCAGATCCGGCCGCAGATCGACGACGACGCGGCGCCCGCCAATTATTACCGCGCCTTGCGCGACGTCGCCGCCTGGATGCCGAGGAACGCGATCCTCAGCGCCGAGGGCGCCGGGACGATGGATATCGGCCTCACGCAATTGCCGAGCTTCAACGCCCGCTCCTGCCTCAACGCCGGCACCTACGGCACGATGGGCGTCGGCCTCGGCCAGGCCATCGCCGCCGCTATCGTGCATCCCGACCGGCCGGTCATCCACCTCTCGGGTGACTCGGCGATCGGGTTTTCGGGCATGGAGATGGAGACGCTCGCCCGCTACGGCTTCCCGGTCAAGATCGTCGTCTTGAACAATGGCGGCATCGGCCCCGGCATGCCGGAGATCCCGGAAAATCCGATGTTCAACTTGAAGCCCAACGCGCTGATTTACGGCGCCCGGTATGACCGGATGATGGAGGCCTTCGGCGGCAAGGGCTTCTTTGTCGAGAACCCGAAGGACATACGCGGCGCCCTCGACGAGGCGATGAACTTCCGCGGTCCCGCCCTCGTCAACGTCGTGCTCTCGCAGGGCTCCGCGCGCAAGCCGCAGCAGTTCCGCTGGCACAGCTGATGCGGTAACGGATCGAAGGGCCGCGCCACTCCCG
>Ga0335076_10009076_pt1 | contig 10021 bp, 4 predicted proteins | sample Lox_Sample_25_FD_206717 | JGI IMG/M metagenome (GOLD analysis project Ga0335076, IMG submission 206717) | Soil microbial communities from Loxahatchee National Wildlife Refuge, Florida, United States - Lox_Sample_2.5 | ecosystem: Environmental > Terrestrial > Soil > Wetlands | place: USA: Florida...
TCCACCCCGGGAGAGCGTGCGGTGCGCCGGATCGAGTCGAAAGCCGTCGAACTCGAAAACGACGGGCGCCTCCTTCGAGGACACGCCAGCCTCCGTTGACAGCTTGGTACGGCACTATAGCAGGCGTGTCAGAGATTTTCAGTTTTTTTCAAGCGCGCCGACGCGACGCCACGAGATTTCAGCGCCGCGCAGCTTTGCTCCGTGGCGCGCAGCGGAGCATCGTCTTAGAGTTGCCCGTTTATACGGAGGTGCAGGTGTTTCGAGGATGCAACGGGGTCCGCGACGTGGTGACCATCATCGTTGCCGATGACGACGAACTCGTCCGGAAATACTTCGTCGACGTTCTCGAGTTCGCGGGATACGAGGTGCTGCCGGCGCGTACCGGGCTGGAAGCGCTCGACCTCGTCCAGCGCCGAAATGACGCCTGCCTCTTGCTCACCGATGTACAGATGCCCGGGTTGGATGGGCTCTCCCTCGCTCGACGGGCGCGGGAAGTCCATGGCGATATCGACGTCGTCTACGTCACCGGCCGGGACAAGGGCGATCTGGCCGATCTGGCCGTCCCCGACAGCTGCATCCTGCGGAAGCCCTGTCGGGCGACGGTCCTGCTGAAGGCGGTCGAGATGATGCTCGCCGGCGCCAGGGCTCGGGGCCGGCGCGGCGAGGCTCTCGTCGCGTAGACGCGGCGCGGCGCTGCCTCGTCCGGGCGACGCCTGGCGCGGCGCCAGCCGTCGGCCGGCGCCGCATCTCACATCCCGATCTGATCGCCTTGGCAACGGCGACGGCACGATGCGGCAGGCTGTGTCCCGCGGCCTGCCTCGCATTGCCGGGTATTTCTGGAGCGACCGCACCATTCCGCTCGGGAAGAGGTGATCGGGCGGGAGGATGTTGCGCTGAATTTACTCATTCTTATTTGCTTCTTCTGGATAGTTCGCAGCATGTTTCGGGTTTACGGGTGCATCGCCGGCCAGCACGACATCCGGCTCGTCGTCGTCGCCGCCGTCATCTGCTTATTCGCCTGCTACACGGCGTTCAGCCTGCTGGCGCGCGCCGATTCCACTGCGCGACAGGGCCGCCTCGCCTGGCTCGGCGCCGCCGCGGCCGTGACCGGCAGCGGCATCTGGTCAACCCACTTCGTGGCCATGCTCGCATTCCGGCCCGGCTTGCCGATGGGCTACGATCCGGGCCTGACGGCGCTCTCCGTGGCGATTGCGATCCTCGTCTCGGGAGCGGGACTCCTCGTGGCCACACAACGCGGCGTCAGCGCTGCTGCTCTCGGCGGCGCGATTGTCGGGGCGGGCATCGCGGCCATGCACTTTACGGGCATGGCGGCGCTGAGCGTCCCGGCGGTGAAGCATTGGGACGCCGGCTATGTTCGCGCGTCGTTGATCATTGGCATTGCCTTTGCGGCGCTTGCCCTGACGATCGGCCGGAGCCGTCCGGATTTTCGCGGCAGATTGGCGAGCGCGGGATGCCTCGCGCTCGCGATCTGCGGATTGCACTTCACGGCGATGGCCGCCTTCAGCCTGGAGCCGGATCCGCGTGTCATCCTGTCGAGCGCCGTCATGGCGCCGGAATGGCTGGCCGTCGCCGTCGCGGCACTGTCGATCATGATCGTTGCGCTGTTTCTTGCCGGCGCCGTGGTCGACGAGCATCTGGCCCGGCGCGCGGTCGCCGAAGCCGGGCGCTTGCGCGAACACATTGCGGCGCTCGAGAGCACACAGCGCCAGCTCCAGGCCACGACCGATCAGCTGAGGCGCGCGCTCGGGGCCGCGGCCGCAGCCAGTCAGGCAAAGTCGCAGTTCCTCGCCATGATGAGCCATGAGCTCCGCACGCCGCTCAACGCCATCATCGGCTTCTCCGAAATCGCCGTCGGCGAGTTGTTCGGACCGATCGAACCGCGCTACCGCGAATACTCCAGGAACGTGATCGACAGCGGCAAGCACCTGCTCGGGCTGATCAACGACATCCTGGATTTCTCCAAGATCGAATCCGGCCACTTTGATCTGCGCGAGGAGGCCGTCGATGCCGCCGGAACAATTGCCGACACCGTTCACATGCTCCACCGGCAAGCCGAGGAAGCCGGCATTCGGCTGATGGTCGAGGTGCCCGCAAATCTTCCGCCGCTGCGCGCCGACCCGCAGCGGCTTCGCCAGATCCTGCTTAATCTCCTGGCCAACGCCCTCAAGTTCACGCCGCGCGGCGGCCAGGTCCAGGTGACGGCAATGGCCCAGGAGACCGGACTTGTCATCGCCATCCGCGATACCGGCATCGGCATGGCGGACGAGGACATTCCGAACGCGCTGGAGCGCTTCGTCCAGATCGACAGCGACCTCAATCGAAAGCACGGCGGAACCGGCCTCGGTCTGCCCTTGTCGAAGCGGCTGGTGGAACTCCACGATGGCATGCTCGAGATCGAGAGCGCCGTCGGCATCGGCACGACCGTCAGGATCACGTTCCCGCGCCAGCGCCTGCTGGACGCGGCGTAACGACCGGCCCGAGCGGCCGACCTCTCCCGCGTCACCACCTTTCCCTCGTCGCGACCTAAAACTGCCACAAAAATCATCGTAGGGTAGAGTTGTCTACCCAAGGGTGGAACATGGCAAGTTTGCAGCGTCGGATCGATGCGGCCGTCATCGCGGTCGCGGTCAGCATCCTGTTCGCAACGACATCCGTGCATCTGGCGAATGCGCAGGCCACGGCACCGGCCTCGACCTTTCGATTTCAGCACGTTTCGACCAAGGTCGAGGGCGATACGCCCGAGGCGTGCTTCCATTTCAGCGCGCCGCTCGACGGGCGAGCCGAAGCGCATTACGGCGATTACGTCTCGGTCGCGCCCAAGCTGACGCCCTCGCTGCATGCCGCGGACAACGATCTGTGCCTCGGCGGCCTCGCTTACGGCACGGACTACAAGGTGACCTTGCGCAAAGGGCTGCCGTCACGGGCGGGCGAGCGCACCACAAGCGACGAGACCGTCACCGTCAGCCTCGGCGACCGGCCGCCGGTGGTTGCCATCTCCGGAGACGGCTTCATCCTGCCGCGGGCCAAAGGCAAGGGGCTGGCGATCGAGACCGTCAATATCGATCGCGTCAAAATCCATGTCCTGCGCATCAGCGACCGGTTGCTGCCGAATCGACTGCATCCGTCATCCTCCTTCTTCGGGCCGACGGTGTTCACGGGGCAGACGATCACGGGCTTCCAGCTGCGCAGCCTGATCGGCGATTCGGCGAGCCTGGTCTGGGCGGGGACGATGGCGATCAGCGCCAAGCCCGACCACACCGTCGCGACCGCGTTTCCGCTCGGCGACATCGTCAAGCCGGGCGAGACCGGCGCCTACCTGGTTGTCGCCGAAGCGGCCTCGCGCGCGCTGCCCGAAGCGCTCTTCCGCTCGGGCGCTCCGGCCAACAACAGGGATTTCAGCGATTACTGGCGGCCCGTCGCGGCGCATTGGGTGCTCTCGACCGACATTGCCTTGACCGCGATCTCGGCGTCCGACGGCTTGCATATTTTCGCCCGCTCGCTGGCGACGGCCGATCCGCTCGCCGGCATCAAGCTGTCCCTCGTCGCGACCGGACTGGATATTCTTGGCGCAGGCGCGACCGGCGCGGACGGGCAGTTCGTCTTCGCCCCCGGACTGACGCGCGGCACGGGCGCCAGTTCCGCATCGAGCCTCGTGGCCTACGGACCGCATGGGGATTTCGCCATCCTCGACCTCACGCGGGCCGCCTTCGATCTCAGCGATCGCGGCGTGTCGGGGCGTCCCGCGCCGGGCGCGATCGACGCCTTTCTTTATACCGATCGCGGCATCTATCGGCCCGGCGAGACGGTCGAAGCGATGACCCTGCTGCGCGGCCGCGCCGGCGAGGCGGTTGACAATGTTGCGCTCACCCTCGTCCTTCGCCGTCCCGATGGCGTCGAGGCACAGCGTTTTGCGCTTCCGGCCCGACCGGAAGGCGGGTTTCATCGCCCGATCGCCTTGAGCCGGACGGCCGCGCGCGGCCTCTGGAGCATCGAGGCCTATGTCGATCCGACGGGCAATCCGATCGGACGCGTTGCCTTCGATGTCGAAGATTTCGTGCCGCAACAGCTCAAGGTGACGATCCGCGCCACCACGCCGGTGCTGCATCCCGGCCAGCCCATCGGCGCAAAGGTCGAAGGCGAGTATCTCTATGGAGCGCCCGCCGCCGGGCTCAGCGGCGAAGCCGAGCTGCGCATTACCCGCGACCCCAATCCGGTTCCCGACGCCAAAGGCTATCAGTTCGGGCTCGTCGAGGAAAAGATCGACGACCAGGTCCAGAGCCTCAGCCTGGCGAATGCGGACGGGCAGGGAACTTCGACGATCTCGGACATCCTGAAGCCTCCCGCCAGCGTCGCGGCCCCGCTCAAAGCAATCCTGTCGGCAGGGTTCTTCGAGCCGAGCGGCCGCATCGTGAAGGACCAGATCGAACTGCCGATCCGCACCCAGCCCGTGCTGATCGGGATCAAGCCGCGCTTTGCGGACGGCCATACCGAGGAGGGACAAGACGCCAGCTTCGACATTCGCGTGTTCGACGCGTCGGGTCGCCCGATCGCGCGTTCCAATCTCGAATGGCGGCTGATCCGCGAGAATCGCGTCTTCGACTGGTTCGAGGGGGGCGGCAATGGCTGGACCTGGCACTATCACATCGTCGATGATCCCGTCGCTTCCGGCACCCTCGACGTTGCCGAAAGGCCGGCGGTTTTGCGCCGGGCCGTCGATTGGGGCTTCTACCGCCTCGTTGTCGATGATCCGACGACGCAAGTCGCGACCAGCATACGGTTCGAGGCCGGGTGGCTCGCCGCCGCCGACACGGCGGACACGCCCGATCAGGTCAAGATCGCGGTCGAGAAGGCAAGCTACGCGCCCGGAGAGACGGCACGGATCCGGGTCGACTCCGCCTATGCCGGCAAGGCGCAACTGACGATCGCGGGCGACCGCGTGTTCGAAACCCGCGCCGTGATCGTGCCGAAAGGCGGGGCGACGTTCGATGTCAAAGTCGCGTCGGGCTGGGGCGCCGGCGCCTATGCGGTGCTGTCGCTCTACCGGCCGCTCGACGAGGGACGCGCACGCGATCCGGTGCGTGCCGTGGGCGTCGCCTGGCTCGGCGTCGATGCGAGACCGCATACGCTGCAGGTTGCGATCGGCACGCCCGGCAAAGTCACCCCGCAGCATCGGATCGTCATCCCGCTGAAGCTCTCGGGCGCGTTCGGCAACGGGGCGACCTACGTCACGCTCGCGGCGGTCGATGAGGGCATCCTCCAACTGACGCGCTTCCAGACGCCGGATCCGGTCGATTTCTTCTTCGGCAAGCGCCGTCTCGGCGTGGACATCCGCGACGATTACGGCAAGCTCCTCGACAACAGCGCGGCAAGCGGGCCTATCCGAGAAGGCGGCGACGAAGCGGTCGGCGGCGCCCCTCTGCCGGTCGTCAGCACGCGCACCGTCGCCTTGTTCTCGGGTCCGGTTCGCGTCGCCGCCAACGGCACCGCGCGCGTGGCGCTCGACATTCCAGATTTCGAGGGCCAGCTTCGCCTGATGGCGGTGGCCTATAACCGCCAGGCCGTCGGCGAGGGCGAGAGCAAACTGATCGTGCGCGATCCCGTCATTGCCGATCTGTCGCTGCCGCGCTTTCTGGCGCCCGGCGATACGGCACGCCTCGCGCTTCAGATCACCAATACGGACGGCGCCGCCGGAAGCTACCATCTTGCCCTTGCCGTCACCGGCGCCGCTCGCCTGGTTGCCGATCATACGCGCGACTACGCCTTGGCCGCCGGCGAAAGAAAACGCGACAGCGTGACGCTCGAGGGCCGCGATGCCGGCGTCGCCCTGATCGCCGCCGACCTCACCGGTCCGCACGGATTTGCCGTCCATCGCAGCTGGCAGATCGCGGTCCGCGCGGCGCATTACCCGATCACCCTCGAGGACACGGCGCTTCAGGCCACAGGCACGAGCTTCCGGCTCGATGCGACGAAGCTGAAGCCCTTCGTTCCCGGCAGCGTCACCGTCAGCCTCGGCTATTCGGGGTTTGCCGGCATCGACGTGCCGAGCCTGCTGCAATCGCTTTACCAGTATCCGTTCGGCTGCACCGAGCAGCTGAGCTCGACGGCGTTTCCGCTCCTCTATTTCAAGGATACGGCGCTGCTCGGTCGCGTGCCGCAGAAAGCAGCCGTCACCCATCGTGTTCAAGACGCGATCAACACCATTCTCGATCGCCAGGACGCGGCCGGCCAATTCGGTCTGTGGCGAGTGGGCGACGGCGAAGCGTCGGTCTGGCTCAATGTCTATGCGCTCGATTTCCTGGTGCATGCGGAGCAAGCCGGCTATTCGGTTCCCGATGCCGCCTTGAAACGCAGCTATGACTGGATCAGCCAGGCGGTCCGGCAGCTCGATCAGCAGAACCAAGGTGCCTATGCGCAGCGCGCGGATGCGACCCAGGCTTACGCCGCCTATGTCCTGGCGCATGCCGGCCGCGCCGATCTCGGCGATTTGCGCCGCATGCATGACGCCATCGTCTGGGGCTCCGCCGCCGACGGGCAGGTCGCCCGGGCATCCGTCTTGTGGAACAACGACCGCCGCAGCAATGACTTTGCCGACCCGCTCAGCCTCGGCTATCTCGCCGGCGCGCTCGCGCTGATGGGCGATCACGGGCGCGCCGTCCAGACCTTTGCCCTCGCGGACGCCAACGCCACCGATCTTGATCTGAACGTTTATTACCGCCGTTATCCGCGGTGGTGGTTCGATGATTTCTACGCCACGCCGATCCGGGACGTCGCCGGCCTCGCGGCGATTGCGGCGGAATCGGGCGAGCGAAAGCTCGCAACCGATCTGGTCGCTCAACTCGCGCGGATGCCGATGCGCATCGACACTCTCAACACTCAGGAAAAGGCATGGCTCCTGCGGGCGGCGCACGCCCTGAGCGCGGCCGGCACATCGGCAGGACTGACGGTCAACGGCCGGGAGCAGAAAACGGCGACCTTGCCCGTCGCGCTCGCGCCAAGCACGGAGGCGATCGAAGCGGGATACGAGGTCGTCAACACCGGATCACGCGATCTGTGGCGGACGCTGGTGATCAGCGGCGCGCCCAGGGTTGCGCCTTCGGCGATGGCGGCGGGCTATACCATCTCCAAGAGCTATGTCTCGCTCGACGGCAAGCCGGTCGACCCGGCTCATCTGCAGCAGAACGATCGCCTCATCGTGTCGCTGTCGGGGCGTTCGGACGGAGCGGATGATCGCCGCTCGGTGCTGGTCGACCTGTTGCCCGCCGGCTGGGAGATCGAAGCACCGATCACGCGCGAGAGCGCCTATCCGTTCCTCGGTCCCCTCACCAAGGCCAGGATGATCGAAGCGAGGGACGATCGCTTCGTTGCCGCTTTCGATCTCGGCGACAGCTTCAACCAGGACCCGTACAAGTTTCGGGAGAAGAACAGCGCCGAACCGAGTTTGGGGCGGCATGAATATCATCTCGCCTACCTCGTCCGTGTGGTGACGCCCGGGCATTTCACGCTGCCCGAGGCGGAGGTCGAGGACATGTATCGGCCCGGCGTCATGGCGCGCACCGATGCCGGCGAAACGACGGATGATCCGCGCTAGCCGAGTCCGGCGCGGCGCCGGCATCGCGCTTGCGGCCGCGGCTCTTGCCGGCGCGATGCTCACCGCGCTCGACCGGCTCTTGCCGCTCGATCTCACGCGGTACACGACGCGCTCGCCGGAGCTGCGCGATCACAGCGGCGCACTGGTCCATGTCGCCCTGACGCCGGACGGCATGTGGCGCCTTCCGGCGCGGCTGGAGGATGTCAGCCCGCGCTATTTGTCGCTGCTGATCGCCAAGGAAGATCACCGCTTCTGGCACCATCCCGGCGTCGATCCTCTGGCGCTGACGCGCGCCGCGTGGCAGCTGACGACGCGCGGCCACATCGTGTCGGGCGGCTCCACCTTGACCATGCAGGTCGCGCGGCTGCTGATGCCGCATCGTCATGACGTGGTTGGAAAGCTGATCGAGATGGCGCGCGCGCTCCAGCTCGAGGCGCATTACAGCAAGCGCGACATTCTCGCGATGTACCTTACGCTCGCCCCCTTCGGCGGCGACATCGAAGGCGTGCGCGCGGCGTCGCTCAGCTATTTCGGCCATGAGCCCGCGACGCTCAGCGAGGACGAGGCGGCGCTGCTGGTCGCGTTGCCGCAAAGCCCGACCCGCCTGCGGCCCGATCGTCATCGCGAACCGGCAATCGCGGCGGCGCGACACGTGCTTCGCCGCGCCGGCGTCGATCCCGCAGAGATCGGCGCCTTGGCCGTCGCGCGGCATCCTCTGCCGGCGCTTGCGCCGCATCTCGCCGCCCGCCTCGCCGGCATCGCGGGCCCGGTGCAGACGACGCTCGATCTGTCGCTGCAGTCCGCCGTCGAAGCTTTGGCACAGCGCGAGAAGCCGTGGCTCGGCGCGCATGCGGATATGGCCGCGCTGGTCGTGCGCAACGCCGACCGGGCGGTTCTCGCCTATCTCGGCGGCGCCGATTACTTCGGACCGGGCGGAATGGTCGATATGGTGCGCGCGCGCCGCTCGCCCGGTTCGACGCTGAAGCCGTTCATCTACGGCATCGCCTTCGACGATGCGTTGCTTGTCCCCGATACCCTCATCGACGATGTCCCGATCCGGATCGGCGATTATGCGCCGCACGATTTCGATCGCGAATTCCACGGCACGGTGACGGCGCGCGAAGCGCTGCAGCAATCCTATAACCTGCCCGCGGTCGAAATCCTGAACCGGATCGGACCGGCACGCTTCGTCGCCGCGCTGACGCAAGGCGGCGTTCGTATCGCCTTGCCGCGCGGCGATGCGACCCCCGGCCTGCCGATTGCGCTGGGCGGACTCGCGATCAGCCTCGAAGATGTCGTGACGCTGTACACGGCGCTTGCCGATGGCGGCGAGGTCGGACCGCTGCGGTGCTTGCGCTCGGACCCCGAGGGGCCGACGGCAGCGCTGATGACCGCCGCCTCGGCACAAGAGATCGGCGACATCCTGCGCGGAACGCCACGGCCGGACGGATTTGCCCCGTCGAACGATCGCGCCATCGCCTACAAAACCGGAACCTCTTACGGCTTCCGCGACGCTTGGGCGGTCGGCTACTCCGACCGCTACACGGTCGGCGTCTGGGTTGGCCGGGTCGAGGGCACGCCGCGTCCCGGCGCCTTTGGTCTCAACACCGCGGCGCCGGCGCTGTTCAAAATCTTCGATCTGCTGCCGGAAGAACCGCCCCATCTGTCGCTCGCCTCGGCTCGCCCCGAGACGCGAGTCGAGCTTGCACCCGGGCTCCGCCATTTTGGGACGGCCGACACCGCTTTCGCCCCAACCGCCGATCCGCCGCGAATTGTTTATCCGCCATCCGGTGCCACGCTCGATATTTCGGCGAGCGATGGCGCGGCGGTGCCGATCGGATTGGAGGCGAGCGGCGGCAAGCCGCCCTATCGCTGGATCGTCAACGGCATTCCCTTGCCGATGCCGCCGATCGGCAGCGTCATGTCATGGCTTCCCGACGGCCCTGGCTTCGTCCGGCTGTCCGTAATCGACGCCGACAATCACGCCACGAGCGAAGGTCTTCGGCTGGAGTGAGCCCCGCGCGTCATTGAGCGTGCGCGCGTTCCGCAGGCCGAGGCGGCCGCTTTCCCCAACACGTTGGTTTGCCGAGAAAATCTGGAGCGGGCGAAGGGATTCGAACCCTCGACCCCAACCTTGGCAAAGTTGGTGGGGACGCCGCAACCCATTGCTAATAAAGCAAAATTATTGACTTCCCGGGGCGTGTGTCAGTTTTGTGCCAGACCTGACCTCGCAGATCCTCCCCGTGGAAGCCGACGATCGGCGCGGACGGCGGCGAGAGCCGGGGTTCACCAGGCAGAGACGACGCGGCGGCAGCAGATGCTGGTCATCCTCCCAACAGAGGAGTGTGACAATGCACGACTGTCAGATCCCCCTAGTAGCCTCGAACGGGCGCACGCCGTGGAACAAGAACA
>Ga0335076_10009077_pt1 | contig 10020 bp, 6 predicted proteins | sample Lox_Sample_25_FD_206717 | JGI IMG/M metagenome (GOLD analysis project Ga0335076, IMG submission 206717) | Soil microbial communities from Loxahatchee National Wildlife Refuge, Florida, United States - Lox_Sample_2.5 | ecosystem: Environmental > Terrestrial > Soil > Wetlands | place: USA: Florida...
GAAAACGGAGAGTTGGTGCACTATGCAGTTCGGGGCTGTCCAATTCATCGCTGCCAATGATGTCGGTCTGCACATCTTTGGAGCCGAGTGCTGTCGCCAGCCCGAATACATAAGGTCTGTCCTTGCAGCCGGTCAGCAATCCGATGCTGAGCTCCGAAGGTGAATTGGGCAAGGTCTGCTTCTGAGTCTCGGCTTTTCTAGTGGAGGACTCGTCGGCAATGCCTATGGTGTGCATTGATTTTGGGTACTTGCTTTCAGCTTCTTGGATCAGAATGTCCACGTATTCCCGTGCGGTCTAATGCTAATTTCGATTCTGAATTGGCTCGGAAGAGCGCCGACGAGCTTCCTGAGGCTAAACCGAATCTAGACATTCAGCCCTCACGCTGGACTGCCGGCATACGGAGCAGGATCTCGCCGGGACGTGTCGATGCCTGCAGCTAAGGCCTTGGGCGGCAAGAAATCTGGCTTTGGCCCACGTCGAAGGACCCAATGCAGGACTCTGGTAGTATCCTGCGCCTTGGCCTCCCAGGTTAAGCGTTCTCTCGCATACGCCATTCCCTGTCGCCGTAGGTGCTCCAAATGATCCCGGTCTTGTGCCAACTCGGTCAGGATCGCCTCCATCTTCACCACAAAGTCGTGTTCATTTGTAAGTGGCACTTTGTAGCCTACGCCCGGGTGCACGATGTCGCCTGGCCCTCCGAAGTCCGCAACGATGGGGACAGCACCACAAGCGAGGGCCTCAAATACCACACCGGCGCCAAAATCGCGCACTGAAGGAAACACCATCGCATCGGCGGATCGTAACTGAGAGAAAACTTCCGCATGGCTGACCCAGCCCCGGAACGAAACGGATTTCTCGACCTCCAGGGACTTCGCAAGTTCCTCAAGCCTGTTTCGTTCCGGACCATCTCCGAGGACGGTGAAGCGAGCCTGACCACTTCGCAAGAGCGGGGCAGCCGCGCGCAGCGCCAGATCGCAAGCTTTACATGGGATCAGGCCACCTACGAAGACCAACTCAAGTTTGGCGCCTGGCTCCTTACGGCGCTGATCGTCCGAACAAAGGGACCGACTGATTCCGGGCTCCGGTACGAAGAACAATTTGTCACGATGAGAAGCGAACTCGGAATAGGTTTGCGACGAAGCGGCTATGATGGCTGCCGCTTTCCGGTAAGTGGATCGAGCGAAAGGCATGAATCGGTACAGCCCCCTCAGACCTGAAATCCACTGTTTCTCGTTGGCGGCTTGGCTGAAACCCTTCACGTAGGGAAGGCCGCCATTAATCGGCCCGATCACGAACGGTATAGGTCCCTTCCTCAGGAAGAAAGCGAAGGGGCTGGGAATGACAGCCGACATCGGTAGGATGCGCAGCACGACATCGAATTCACCCGTCAAAATTCGCGGCCGCAATTGCCGCCACGCAAGCCATTCGAAGACAAGTGAAAATGGGTAGCCAAAAGCGGTCAATGCCTGGCTCGTAAAGTTGGACTTGAAGATCCGGCGAAAGCTCCAGGCATAAAAGCGCTCGAGCCTTGGCATCCGAATGGTTTCTAGAGCACGAAATGGCGCCTTTGCGCGGCGTACAGAGGCTTCATTGGGTGCTCGAAGCACCAAAGTGACATCGTGAAGTTGGGCAAGGGCTGCCGCATGACAATAGGTCACATAGGAAATGCTGACGCGTTCGGGATCGCAATCCGACCCGAGCAGCAGAATGCGGAGCCGGCTCATGGGTTTTCCGTTCCCGGGCTCCTGTGCAATGTCGCCTTGTAAATCAAGACTCATTTTCGATTGATCTATTCTGTCTGCAAATCTTTCCGGAATGTGCAACTCGACTCCGAAAAATTGCTGCGAGACGTCCTCGGCCTTCACACTTTGGCTTCTGTGGTCGATGGAAACTGCCCAAGCGGTTGGAGTTTCGCATCCTGGGAGTCTTCGAGAAGCATCCCCGCGGGCCCTACCTCGACGGCGGAAGGCGAAGGACGCCCAACCATCCGTTCGGGCAACAGGTCCCGCATCAGGCCAGCAGTTTCACTCAGCGGCTTTAAGCCTCTGTGGAGCGCAACAACGGCTCCGAGATAGAGCGCGAAGAATACAAGCGAAACGGTGACCATCCGTACAAAAGCACCTTCGAGTCCAGACACCCTCGCAAAATAAGGCATCGCTTTGAAGATCAGAATGGTTCCAACGCCAGCGCCAACCGACGCGGCAAAGAACTTCCAGATGATTGCCAGGACCGGCCCCATACCGAGTCCGATAGGTTTGCCCGCATACCAGAACCCCGGAAACATCAGCAGGAAATACGAGGCCGTCCACGCGAAGGCGATTCCTGACGGGCCCCATCGCAGAGTCAGCAAGAATAGGCTCGCGGTACATACAAACTCCAACAAACACCAGCGGAACCATCGTTCGGGGCGTCCAATCGAAAGATGAATCCATCCATGAGTGTTGTACAGCAACATGACGCCGATTCCAGGACCGAACAAGGCGAAGATTCGACCGGCCTCGTTCCACCCAGACCCAAAAAGAAAGCGGATGAAATCCGATCCCACGAGCGCAAGATCCGCGCCGATCCCCATGCCGATCAGTGCCAAAACCGAAATCGTACGAAGAAAATACCGCTGGAACTGTTCGCGATCCCTGCTGACCTTGCTGAGTGTACTTACGACAACGGCTGAGAGCGGCGACAACAGTTGCGTTTCCGGCAGAACAAATAGATCGAAGGCCTTTTTATAGAATCCGAGGGCCCGATCTCCAAAACGCCAGCCCACGAGGAGGTTGTCGGTGTTGCGGGTCAGGTAGTTAAAGGCGAAACGCAAATAGACGGTTATCCCGAACTTGAACCCGGCGGAAGTGCCCGAGGCACGTCTCGGCCAACTTGGTACCCATTGGCAGACCGACCAACCGCCTGCGGCTAAGACTACCGTCTGCGCTACGCTGCCCCAAACCAGCGCCCAGTAGTGCCAGCCCCGCATCCCCAAAACGATCGAGATGATGTACTGAATTATCTGACCAACGAAACTGATGATAGCGGTAACCCTGAATTGCATGGAGCGCTGCAGCAGTCCGGTGTGTACGTAGCCCAGGCAGCCAATCACAATCGTCAGGGACATGCCGTACGTAACTCCAACGACAGCTGGGTTGTGAAAAAAGTTCGCCAGCAGCCGGCCCGAACCGGCAAATGCGAGGGTCAGTAGGCTGCCGACACCCAGATTGATCCAAAAAAGATTGCTGGCGAGAGAATCGGTGAGATCCTCGTGCTGCATGATAAATTCCGTGAAGCCAGCCAGCCCGAAGCTACGGAGCAGGAGGCTAAACGTTGTAACCATGGTCACGATTCCGAAGTCAGCCGGGAAAAGCAGCCGTGCCAGGATACCGATTGACCCAATCTGCAGTGCGAAGTTACCCGCCGACCCGGCAATCGCCGCACCGGCGCCACGCACTGCGGTGCGGCGTAGGTGCTTGCCCGTGATGACCGGGTTGAAAGAGCCGTCGGGCTGAAAAGGTTTCAACTATCTTCCTTTCGCGATGCTGGTTCTTTGCTTGCTGGAAATTGAACGTTGAAGGTTCGATTGCTTGAGGCCGTCGACAACGCCCCCTAGGCTGCCGGCACGAAGCTCGCTCGAAGCCACTCTTCCAAAACGACGAGGCTGAAGAGAACCTTGTGGTGATCGCTGGCGCCGGACCGGTGCTGCTCAAGGAGTCCGCGGACAGCGGCGGGCTGCAAATAGTCAAATATGTGCGACTGCGGATCGAGTAACATCCCTTCCATTTTCTGCGATTGTGCGGCACGGAACCATTCGTCCACAACATTCATGGCGAAGCCGCGTTTTTTGCGCCGGAGAATCGTGGCCGGAAGAAATGCTTTGCAGACTTCGCGGTGCAGCCACTTGCCCGCGCCATTGCGCACCTTGAAACTTGCGGGGAGTCTCTCCCCATATTCGACGACTTCCTTATCGAGATAGGGCACGCGCGCTTCGAGGCTGTGAGCCATGGAGAGCTTGTCGGCGTACATCAGCAGTTCATCCGGCAGTGTCGAGCGCATCTCGACGAACTGAAAGCCGCCGAGTTCGTCTGTGGCGTCCATCAGTTCTGAGAAATCTTCCCAAGATTTCAGAACTTCGTCTCCGGCCGCGGGCGGCAAAACATCCGATTTGAAAAGGCCATCGATCTGATCGCCAGGCAACAGGGAAAGGACTTGCTGATATCTTCGCAACCGTTCTGGAGTATCGAGCGAGCGCACGCCTCGTTTCAAGGTTTCATTCCTCGGCAGCGCCTCCACCGCCGAAGAAATAGGTCTGCGCACCCACCTGGGCAGGCCTCCCCAGAGTTCGCCATACCGAACTCCAACGTGGCGGCGATAACCCCCGAATAGCTCGTCGGGACCTTGACCAATCAGGGCGACCTTGACATCCTGGCGCGCTCTTTCACAGACGAAAAACATCGGCAAAACCGAAGGCGTCGCCACCGGCTCTTCCATGAACTGAACGACGCGGGGGAGCGACTCCTCGAAAGTCTTCCGGTCAAGCAAGACCTCCGTGTGCTTCGAGGCAAAGACGGCGGCGGTTTGCGCCGCGTCCGAGAGTTCGTCGTCGGCGAAGACATTGCCGTAACCGACAGTAAACGTGTGCCAGGAATTCCCGCAGAGATTCATAAGGGCCAGGAGGAGGGCGGAATCTATGCCGCCACTCAGCAGTAGTCCAACGGGCACGTCGCTGAGCAAGTGGCGTTTGACGGAGCGCTTATAAATTTCTAGCAGCTCCTCCCGCGCCTGGCTTTCCGCCTTCGCGGGAGAGAATGGCTGAGGACGATAACGATACCAGCGCCGCAGGCTGTACTCACCGCCCTCGAAAACCAGCATAGTTCCTGCTGCGAGTTTCTTGATGCCCGTGAAAACCGTGTGAGGCGAAGGCGTAAAGCGGTATCTGAGGAAAAGATTCAGAGCGGTGGGATCAGGCTCGAAACTCTGTTCCGCAGCGGCCAAGATGGTTCGAATCTCCGAACCGAACCATACGTTCCCGCCTTCTATTCTGTAATAAATCGGCTTGATGCCGAACGGATCCCGTGCGATCACCAGCCGCTTCTTATGTTCGTCCCAAATCGCCAGACCAAACATGCCATTCAGGCGGTTCAGGACTTCGTCGCCCCATTGCTTATAGCCCAGGACAATCACTTCCGTATCGCTGTGGGTTCGGAAGACGTGACCGAACCCCTCGAGTTCGCGACGCAACTCAGGGAAGTTGTAGATTTCGCCGTTAAAAACGACGCGGATCGTTTCCTCGGCATCGGACATGGGCTGGTGGCCGCCCTCGAGATCGATAATCGAAAGCCGACGGAAGCCCAATCCAATTGGCCCGCTGACGTAATACCCCTCGTCGTCGGGGCCGCGATGGACTATGCTGCGCGCCATCTTTTCGATGTAGCGGCGCGAGACCGGAGCGTGCCGTTCGTAGCTAAATTGTCCGCAGATTCCGCACATAGATTATGCTCTGGCGCTCGCAGGATTTACCGGCTGGTTGCTTTGAAGCAGATAGAGAGACAGGCTGCGAAACAGCTGCGCCTGCGCCCAGCGGTGCATGGGAACGTTGTCCCAGCCGAGCAACAATTGGCGCGTCCGAAATGCGCCGTCGGGCCGCTGCCAGATCGTCAGAGCTTGATTCACCACGCCGTCGACCAGGCGGTCCAGTTTCTCGAATCGGCCCCGGAGCAGGACGCCGAGATTGATGCATTCCGCATAGTCGTACAACTCACGGCGATAAATGATCAGGCGCGGAGGACGCGAAAAAGGCTTCGGCACACCCGTTTCATCGAAAAGACTGCGAACGTAATAGTCGACTCCGCGCTCAAGGGCCGCGGTAATTTCTCGGTTGCGGGTTAGAGCCTCGACCTTAGCCAGAGCCTTCATGACAAAACAGGTGTGAAAGTGATCGATGAAGAGCCGCTTTCCATCTTTCGCGTAATACCAGGAGCCGTCAGGATTCTGCGATTCCAGCACAAAATTAAGATTCCGGTCGGCGGTCTTCTGATATCGATCCTCGGAGAAATCCGCCGCCGCCTGCGTCAGCAGGAACGCCCGGTAGGCGTTGGCATTGACCACGCCCACCGATTGCTCGGGGATGGGGCTGTAGGAACAAGAGGCAGCCCGTTCGGAAGTCGCGAAATCCTTGTAGTCGATGAAGCCATGTTCAGCGATGGATCGCATGATCTGGCGCCAGCGGTCCTTGTGATCCACCTGGTAAACCGTCCGGAATGCCTCGTAAACGTATGGGACGGTTGTGATCAGCGGTGTTCCTGCCCAAATCGTGCCGCGCAGGGTGCCCCAGTTAAATGGATAACCCCAGCAATAGTTTTCGTAGCCGGGGCAGCGGGTATCTTCAAGGACTTGCAAAAAGTGGAGCGCTCGGCGGTAGCAGCTCTCCTCATTCAGATACGTTCCCAGGTGCGCGAAGCCCATGGCGTAATGCGCATCCGCGATCGGAAATCTCTGGCGCTTCCAGAAAAGGCTGCGAGCCGAAGGCAAAAAAGCTTCGCAGAAAATAATTGGCGCAACTGCCACCGTGCCGAGTAACGGCTTGCGATAGTAGAGCTGCTTCGCATTTCGGCAGAGATCGCTCGCATAGAATGTCTGAAAATCGTACGAAGTCTCTCCGTACGAGTCGAGCCAGGAGATAAAGCGACGCATAGATGCCAGCAGGTTTTCGCGCGGCACGGTACCTGTGCCGACTCTTGCGGGCGCGTCTATTGTGGTCTCTGCGATCGATGGCATGTTCAGTCCTTAAGGGGTATCAGTTTCGCGGAAATATAGGCTGACTATTTTGCGGATCCGGTTCCGATCGGATCGGTTTCCGCGGGCAGAAGCTCAAAATTGTTGACTTTCTTGAAGCGAAGCAAAGAGGAGAGGATCGCCTTCAGTTTCCGCATCTGCTCGGCGCGATGAAAGCGCATGAGTTCGGGTGAGACTGGCCGCTCCATGCGGCTCAGAAAAGCCGCCATATAGCCGGCCAACAACGCGCCACCTCCGACCATGTAAGGACGCTTTGTCGAACGATACAGGCAGCGGAAAATCTGCCAAAGCGGATGGCCGCCAAGAATGTAGTCTTTTTTGCCGTACGCGTAATTCGAGGCGACAATGCCGCGCTCGGCCGTTCCCAGAACCCGATGGTGCAAAAAGGATTTTTCCCGGAAGGAGCGCGTGTTCCAGCCGATCATGCGGGCAGTTGTCACTGCCATCCAATCGATGCCCCCGGCTTTGCTCGGTACATATCCGCCAATCTCCTCGAAGCACTGTCTCCGAAAGATTTGACACTGCCCGGAAACATACGTTTGGCCCTCGAAACTGTCGGTCGCGGAGTTGTATCCGTCGGGTTCGGTGAAGACGGTGCCGGCAACGCCCAGGCGGCTATCCTGGCTGAACTTGGAGAGCAGAAACTCGAAATGATCGGGATCCAGCGAGACATCAGCATCTAGGTTCCCAATGATGTCATACGGAAGCTGTTTTACGCGCTCCAACCCAGAGTTGAATGCCTGCACCTTAGCGGCGAAATGCCGTTCCTTGCGAACGGGACGATCGACCAATTCAATCCAACTGTAGCGTTCTGCATATTTGCGGACAATCTCTGCTGTCGCATCCGTGGAGCCGTCGTTGACCACGACCCATTTCAGCGGAAGCACGGTCTGCGCCACCATCGACTTGAGCGTGTTTTCAATCAAACGCTCTTCGTTGCGGCTGGGTGTGATCAGGACGTATTGAAGAGGATTGGCTTCGCTACTCAAATTGGTTCTCAGAGCCGTATGTTTTCCTGCGCGGCCTACGCGGCCTCGACGAACAGCCGATGCGCCAGTTCAAGCGCCAACAGCCGATGAATTTCGGTCGTGTAGTTGCGGTTTCCACGCAAATGCCCGTTTACGATTCGCTCGACTCCGGCCCGTGTGACATACGGTCGCGCTAGCGCGCGATTGTCGAAAAGCGTCTGACGCACATAATCGCCCAGTTGATCTCGGTACCAGACACGGAAATGAAAGGGCTTGTGGCGGCCGAGCCAGATGCGCTCCAGGTGAAGGGGGGCGAAGAGATGGTCGATCTGCGCCATCCACTGCGGCATGCCCATGTCGTAGGCGTATTCCGCTTTAAAGAAGAATTCGAGAAATGAACGGGTGAATACGCTGTTGAAGCCGCGAATGCCGCGATCGGTGCGAAAATCCGCCAATGCCCGGTTTCCGTCGAGAATCAGCTGCAAGCGCGCTTTGTCGTTTAATCCGATCTCCGTCGAGGGGCCGGGGGCGCGGTAGACCGTCTTGACGAAATCGTTGTCGAGATAGGGCGAGCGAATCGCGACCTGAGTCTGTTCCAAGCCGAGCACGCCATAGTGATGCCAGGGTGATTGGCGAAACGCCACGAACGAAACCGGGTGACACTGGCGGGACGCATCATAAGTTGCAACTGCCGACCGAATCTGGTCGAGGAGCGGATCGAAAATTCCCGGTGCCGGCTCGGTGGCTTTAAACATCACGGCGTGCTGGAGAATTTCGCTGCCATAAGTTCCTACCATGCGCACCGGCGCGATCTGTCGGACCCTCTCGTTAACGTAAAGGTCCGGCGAGCGGCTGAGATCCACGCACGCGTCGGTCAAGAAAATAGTACGTTCGGCGTAATGCGCAAACTGGGCGAGAAACTCGGAGCCCGCCGTGATTACCTGGTGCGGTTGCTGACAGATCTTCGCGACACCGCGTGCCAGTTTGACGTCTTCATGGTCGCGGTACATGCTCCCGAAGGTGTAGCAGGGCAGCGTGTTCGGTTCCGCCTTGTGCCACGCCATGATGATGCGAGTGTCCAAACCACCCGTCAGCGAAACTCCGATGGGCTCGTTCGGGATGAAGTACCGAGAAAGATTCCGCGTAAATGCGTCGCGCAGATGCGGGTAGTACTCTGCTGGCGGGAGCGCTTCCTGCTGTTCCCACTCCTTGGGTTCAAAGTAGGAACGCCGTGCCTCGATCGCCCCGTTTCGAGAACCCCAGACGGATCCTGGCGGGAGAAGGTGGATGCCGGGAAACAGTGTCCGATTCTCGAGCACGCAGCCGGTAGCGACGAATTCTCCAATCCCGCGCGAATCCATTGTGCGCAGCTCCGGCCGAACCTTCAGAATGGCCTTTGCTTCTGCGGCAAAGTAGAACCCGTCGTTGGCCTGGTGATAGTACAACCGCTGGAGCCCGTAGCGGTCGTTGAACAGAGTAGCCACACCTTGACGGCGATCCACGACCAACCCGTGAAATCGTCCGTTCAGTTGCTTCGGGAAATCCACTTCGTCTTCGTAACGATGGGCCAGATATGAGGAATCCTCGCTTGAGAACTGGTGCCCGCGTTGACGAAGTGCTGTCTTAAAATCAGGGTGAGGGAATTCCTCGCCGGAGAAGAAAAGATTAACTTCACCGTCTTCGTTGCGAAGCGGCATGCCATCGGCAAATGATCCGCGCCTGGCTACCCAGCCGACGTAGATGCCTTGTTCCTCGTCGCTCCAGGTGCCGCAGTTGTAGAACTGCTCATGGCGCAGACACTTCACCATTGCGAGCAACTGCTGCTCGGCGGTCGCTCTAGGGAGCTTTGTGATCAGACCTACGATTCCGGGCAACTTATCTCCTAAAGCGACTCGGCTTTCAAGTGAAGCCGGCGCTGGTACCAGCGATCGCGCAGTTCGCGCAGCTTCGCGGCAACCGGTTCCGGCACGCGCTCGGCCAGGCGCCGATGCAAGCCCATACGAAACGCCAGAGCGCCCCATCGAGTAAGCGGAACGTAATAGCGGGGTACGTCGACGCGCTGAAAACCATTGTTCTTCTTAAAATCACTCAAGCTGCTTTTCACCTTGTTCCCATACGCGTAGTTCGCGTAGGCCAGGCGAGTGATGCCGCGATCGACGCAGGAGCGAACCGCCTGCGCGATCAGACCGTTTGTCGGAGCTTTGTCACGGTGCTCGATCATTCCCAGAATGTGCATGACTCCGGCTTGGGATCTGGTTTCGTCCATGGTTAATT
>Ga0335076_10009078_pt1 | contig 10020 bp, 10 predicted proteins | sample Lox_Sample_25_FD_206717 | JGI IMG/M metagenome (GOLD analysis project Ga0335076, IMG submission 206717) | Soil microbial communities from Loxahatchee National Wildlife Refuge, Florida, United States - Lox_Sample_2.5 | ecosystem: Environmental > Terrestrial > Soil > Wetlands | place: USA...
CCGTTTCTGCGTTTCGGCTTCGTCGGCGGATGCGGCTTCATCGTCGACGAGACGGTGCTGTCGATCCTGCACTACCTGATCGGCGTCGACCGCTACAGCGCCCGCGCCGTCTCGATCTTCTGCGCGGCGACCTTCACCTGGTGGGGCAACCGCAACCTGACGTTCGCCGAGCATGCGGCGACGGGCGGCATCGGCGCAGTGGCGCGCGAGTGGCTCAAATTCATGCTCGCCAACGGCTTCGGCGCGCTGGTGAACTACGCCACCTATTCGCTGTGCGTCGGCTTCGCGCCCGCGCCGTTCAGCAATCCGCTGCTGGCCACCGCCATCGGCGTCGCCGTCGGGCTGGTGTTCAACTTCACGCTCTCGAAGCGCTTCGTCTTCAAGGCGGCGTGATCACCACAGCTTGAGATGCGGCTTTCCGGTCCAGCGCAGCGCGTCTGCCTTGACCGGCGCGGCGTGGACGCCCGCCGCCTGGCTGCCGTTCGGGCCGGAGAGCCCGGGCAAAAGGACCTGCGTGCAAACGAGGGTTCCCGCCGACACGAAGGTGGCGACGGCAAAGCCCGTCAGCGCGGATTTCAGCCTGTTCATCGGCGGTCTCCCGAATAGGCCGCTTCTCTTACAGTGATCCGCCAACCGCGCCAATCACAAGTCTGCGAATATCAGTCCGCGCCGCCACGCATGGCGGTGTCGACTGTCACGGATTTGACAATCGCGAACACGGGCTTTCCGGAAGCGAGTTGCAGGCGTTCCAGCGAGGCGCACGTGATCCGGGCCACGAGGCGCGTCGCTCCGCACAGTAGCTGGACGTCCGCATGGCCTTCGGCATCGCGGCCGATGTCGCGCACATGCATCAGCAGCACGTTGTTGGCGCTGATCGTGCGCGGCTCTTCCAGCGCCAGCATGATTTCCTCGGCCCGGATGCGCACCCTGAGCCGCGTGCCCGGCGGCTGCCGCAGCTCCGGCACGAGCAGTGTGCCGCCGTCGAAGGCGAGCGCCGTCAGTCCGTCACCGCGGCGCTCGCCCACCTTGATCGCGATGACGGCGCCGAGCGGCTTGGTGCCGGCAAAGGCCGGCAGCTCGAGTTCGGTGAGAATGTCGAACACCGAACCCTGCCGCACCACGCGGCCCTCGCGCAGCACGACGATGTCGTCGGCGAGCCGCGCCACTTCGTCGAGATTGTGGCTGACATAGAGCATCGGCAGCCGCGCTTCGTCCCGCAACGTCTCGAGATAGGGCAGGATCTCGGCCCGGCGCGCCGCGTCGAGCGCGGCGAGTGGCTCGTCGAGCAAAAGGATGTCGGGCGACGACAGCAGCGCGCGGCCGAGAGCGACGCGGCTCTTCTCGCCGCCCGATAACGCGCGCGGCCGGCGCGGGAGGAGCGGCTCCAGCCCGAGCAGCGCGACGATCCGGCCGATCTCGGCCGAGTCCGCCCTGACCTGCGCGCGACGCCAGCCGAACAGCAGATTGTCCTCGACGCTCATATGCGGGAAGAGGCGCGAGTCCTGGAATACATATCCGGTCCGCCGCAGCCTCGCCGGCAGCGACGTGGCGCTGTCGCTGTCGAACAGCAGCCTGCCGTCGACGACGATGCGGCCGCGGCGGGGCCGGAACGTGCCGGCGATGGCGTTGACGATCGTCGTCTTGCCGGCGCCGGACGGACCGAACAGCGCGGTCACGCCGCGGCGCGCAACCGTGAAGCGCGCGTCCAGCACGAAGCCGCCGAAATCGTGACGGAGCGCGACGTCGATGCTCATTGTTCGGCCTTCGCCCGCCGCGTCGCATATTCGGCGAGCGACATGAAGACGAGCGCCAGGAGGATCGACAGGATCGAGAGGCGGGCGGCCTCAGCCTCGCCGCCCGGCGCCTGCAGCGCGGTGTAGATGGCGAGCGGCAGGGTGCGCGTCTCGCCCGGGATGTTCGAGACGAAGGTGATGATGGCGCCGAACTCCCCGAGGCTGGCGGCGAAGGCGGTGACGAGGCCCGCGGCGATGCCGGGCAAGGCGAGCGGCAGGGTGACGTTCACGAGCCGGTCCCACCAGGAAGCGCCGAGCGTCTCGGCCGCTTCGTTGAGGCCCGCGTCGACGCTCTCGAGGGCGAGGCGGATCGCGCGCACCTGGAAGGGAAAGGTGATGATCGCCGAGGCGAGCGCCGCGCCCGTCCAGCTGAAAACGAAGCGGATGCCGAGATGGGCGAAGAGCCAGCCGCCGAGGCCGGCGCGGGTGCCGAAAACGGTGAGCAAGAGGAAGCCGACGGCGACCGGCGGCAACACGAGCGGTACGTGAATGAAGCCGTCGACCAGCGTCTTTCCCGGAAAGCGGCTGCGCGCCAGGAACAGCGCCGCCGCGAACGCGAAGGGCAGCGCGGAAAGCACCGCGACGCCGGAAATGCGCAGCGACAGGAAAAGCGCCTCGCTCTCCGCGGGGGTCAGGATGGCGTCCATGCGGCGGATGACCGAAAGAAGTCCGCAGCGTTATATCCCGCCGACTCCAACGTTGCCACGCCGCGAAAAGCAAAGGGCCGGACGCGATCGCGCCCGGCCCCTCGATCGGGCGGTCGCCTCAGTGCGTGTGCGCGTAGATCGACCAGAGATGGGCGATGATCTGCTGCTTCTCGTCCCCGTCGACCTTGTCGAACGTCCGGACGGCCTGGTCCTTCTGGCCGGCGCTCATATACGCCATGCCGAGGCGGACGAGAGCGTTGTCCTTGTCGGCCGGGCCCTTGGCGATGCCGGCCTGGATGAGCTTGATGGCGTCGGGATAATGTCCCTGTCCCCACGCATCTTCGCCGAGCTTGACGAGCGCGTCGCCGCTGGAGGCCTTGTTGGCGTCCGCCTGGGCCTTGGCGTTGTTCGCGGCATTGGTGCCCGCCTGGTTCTTGGCCATGGTGAGCAGGCGCGTCGTGCGGTCGCCGGTCAGCACCTTGGCGGCGATGCCTTTTTCGATCACCGACTGGGCCTCGGCGGCGAAGCCGAGCTGCAGCGCCAGCTGCGCCAGGAGATTGTAGTCGTCCGCCTTGGTGATCGAATTGGTCAGGAGCTTGAGGCGATAGATGTCGAGCGTCTGGTGATCGGCCAGGCCCTTGGTGCCCTGCGCGGTGTTCAGAAGCTGGTTCCAATATTCCGGCTTGTTGGTGCGTGCGACGAGCGTCTCGAGCGCCTTGCGCATCGAATCATTGTCCTGGCTTTCATAGGCGCAGCGCATCTGCAGCTGCAGTACGGCTTCGCCCGCGCCGCTGCCGAAGTTGGTCATGATGTAGTGGCTGCAGCCATGATAGTCGCGCAGCAGGTAATAGGCCTGCGCGATGACCTGCATGGCGTTGCCGTCGAGCGCGCCGTTCTTGCGCAGCAATTCGCCGTCGGCGATCACCTCGCGATAGCGGCCCGCATTGTAGTCGTTGGCGAACTTCGCCTTGACTCCGAGCGCGCCCGAGCCCGACTTGATCTCGATGTACTGTCGCATCTGGGCGATGACGGCGCGTTCCTCGGCGGTGAGGCCGCCGACCGCTTCGGCGGCGCTGACGCGCGCCAGGGCGGCGGTGTAGTTGCCGGAGGCGGCCAGCGCCTTGGCCTCGCTGAGCGGTTTGCCGACCACCGAACGCAGCGCGGCTTCGGCCGGGACTGTGGTGACGACGGCAGCCGCGGCGATCGCAGCGGTGCCAAGCGCGAATGCCATAGCGGCGGCGCGGGCCGATTTGAACAGCATCAGAGACCTCACTTAAACGGGCGCGGTTTCGGGCTCATGCTGCGCATGGTCCGTTCCACAGCCGCCCTGCATGTCATTGACTATATTGCTCGATGCCCGTGAACCCGATGTGGTCCACGCCGATACGCTGGGCGTCCGCCAACACTTTGGCGACGGCATCGTACTTCGCCAGCCGGTTCGGCTGAAGATGGATTTCCGGCTGCGGATCGTCCGTCGCGGCCGATTGCAGATAGCCGTCGAGCGTCTTGCGGTCCACCGGCGTGCCGTTCCACAGCACGGTGCCGTCGAAATCGACTTCCAGGGTGACGACCACCGGCGGGATCGGCGGCGGCTTCACGTTCGGCTTGGGCATGTCGAGCTTCACGGCATGCGTCTGGATGGGAAGCGTGATGATGAGCAGGGTGAGCAGAACGAGCATCACGTCGATGAGCGGCGTGGTGTTCATTTCCACCATCACCTCGCCTTCGCCGCTCTCATTGCCGACATTCATTGCCATGTGGCGATACCTTCAATCCGGTCTTTGACTGTTACGGCGCTTCGTTTCTGGGTTCGGTCAGAAAGCCGACCTTCTGGATTCCGGCGATCTGCGCCGCCAGAACCACGCGCCCGACCGCTTCGAAACGGACATCCTTGTCGCCGCGGATGTGCACTTCGGGAAGCGGATGCCCCGTTGCCAGCGCGCGGCGCAGCGCATCCTCGAACCGGTCCTTGAGTTCGGACTGATCGATGGGCGCGTTGTTGTAATAGATGTTCTCGTCCTTATCGACGGCGACCACGATGTTCTCGGGCTTCGTGATCGTCGCGATATTGCGCGCGTTCGGAAGATGCACCGGCACCGTCTTCACGATCACCGGGATGGTGACGAGGAAGATGATGAGAAGAACGAGCATCACGTCCACCAGCGGGGTGGTGTTGATGGTCGTGTTCAGGTCCGGATCCGAGCTGTGGTCGTCCGCTTGAACGTTCATCGCCATGGGTGTGGTCTCCGCGCTACCTGCGCCCCGGCCTACTTGCTCTTCGTGATCAGGTAGGTCTGCAGGTCGCCCGCGAAGCCGCGAAGCTTCTCGTTGATGACCTTGTTGCGACGAACCAGGAAGTTATAGAGCAACACGGCCGGAACCGCGGCGCCGAGGCCGAGGGCGGTCATGATGAGCGCCTCACCCACCGGGCCGGCGACCTTGTCGATCGAGGCCTGACCGGCGACGCCGATCGCGATGAGGGCTTGCAGAATGCCCCAAACGGTTCCGAACAGTCCGACGAACGGCGCGGTCGAGCCGACCGATGCGAGGAAGGCGATGCCGCTCTGCAGCGTCGAGTTGGCGTCTTCGAGCTGGCGCGTCAGCGACATGGCGATCCAGTCGTTGAGGCCGACGAGGCTCGTGCCGCCCTGGCTGGCGCGGATGCCGGCATCGGCGACGCTGCGGAACATGGAGTTCTTGGGCAGCTTGTCGACGCCTTCGGCGAGCGTGCCGGAGGTCCAGAAGCGCTTCTCGACCGTGCGCGCCTGCGAAAGGATGCGCGACTGCTCGAAGTACTTCATGAAGAAGATGTACCAGGTGCCGATCGACATGACGCCGAGGATCACGAGGATGGTCAGCGACACCGGATTGCGCTTGGCGACGATGTCGCCGAGGCCGTAGGGATTTTCGGTCGGAGCGGCCGATGCCGAAGGCGGCGTCACCGCCGGAGCGGCCGGCGCGGCGGCAGCCGGCGCAGCGGCAGGAGCCATCGTTCCGCCCGCCGGAGCGGCAGCAGGAGCAGCGCCACCCGGGGCAGCCATGGTCGGGGCTGCGGGGGCGGTCTGCGCGACAGCCGGGCCGAAGCCGAGGCCGGAAATCAGGACGACGGCGGCTGCTATCGTCAGGTGCTTCGAGATCATTTTTGTACTACTCCGTATTGTCCAGAATGACGAAGAACTCGTCGATTTAGTGAAGGCTGAAACGAACGATGGCCTGATGGTTCGGCGACGCCACGGGGGTATCGCCCTGCATGGCCGGCGTGTTGCGCCAGCGCGTCGAAACACACGAGACGGCCGCCTGATCCAGGCGATCGGAACCGCTGGACTTGGCCACGCCGACATTGGTGATCGCGCCGTCGACACCGACATCGTAGTGCACGAGCACGTCACCCGATTCATTGAGGCGGCGCGACAGGTCGGGATAATAGCTGTTGCAGTCGTGCGTACGACCAACTTGCTTGGACGGTGTGATCGTCGGCTCAGCCGGCTTGGGCTGGGTCGGCTGCACGGCCTGCACGGCCGTGATGGCGTTGTTCACCGGCGCGTCGCTCGCGATGTTGAGTTCCGGCGGCGGCACGAAGGGCGGCGGCGGCTTCGCCAGATCCGGCGGCGGCGGCGGCGGCGGCTTCACTTCGTCCTTGGGCTGAACGACTTCGGCCTTCAATTCTTCCGGCAACTTCTCGATCAATCCCGAGGCGAGACCGACGACCAATGCCCAGATGAGTCCGACATGCAGAATGCCGACGGCGATCAGCGTGCCGGTGCGCCGGGTCGTGTTCGGGGCCTCGGCCGGTACGTGTGATCTTAAGTCGTGTACTGGTTGTTCCATGGATCTTCCGTCGCCTACACAAAACTAATCCCGGCGCGGTGGCACCGGGACTGGCGGATTTGGGCCGAATACGCGTCCCCCTCCCGGCACCGGTTTCCGCCCGGTGCATTTTTTCTTAAACCCATCGTAATCACGGTTTTCACGGAGGGTCTAGTCTTTCGCTTTGGGAAACGCAACTTCGTGATGGGCCAGTTAACAGACTTGGCCCGTAAAGTCTGGATCGGCCGTCCCCGGCAGCCGACGCGCGCGGCATATTTGCCAAGGCTTCGCGACAGCGATGTGACGCGCCTTTCCCGCGGGATTCCGGACCTCGTAGTGGCTCGCCGTCGGGCGTCTCGTGCAGTCTTCATGCGTGGGTGCCTTTCGTCTGTACGGATGCGGCTAATCGTTCCACCTGTGCTTGAGAGTGCTGGAGAATACTGCTCCGCGCCGATGGCCAAATTGCGCCCGAGTGATGACGCGGCGCCACGATTCAGCGTTCTCGCGCAGGCTCGGCCGCTGGCCTATATTGCGCCTCGCTGTCGATTGCTTTGACAACATAAGCTTTTAGCCTTGCGCGGCGCTGTTGCGCGGCAATCGACACGCGGGCAAACAGGACGCCGGCAGCAAACCGTGAGGGCACATCCATGCGCTATCTGCACACTATGGTTCGCGTCGGCGACCTCGACGCCGCTCTGGATTTTTATTGCGCCAAGCTCGGGCTGAAGGAACTGCGCCGCGTCGAGAACAAAATGGGACGTTTCACGCTCGTTTTTCTGGCAACGCCCGAAGATGCCGAAAAAGGCGGCGGCGACGGCGTGCCGATGGTCGAACTGACCTACAATTGGGACGAGAAGGACTATGGCGGCGGCCGCAATTTCGGGCACCTCGCCTATCGTGTCGACGATATCTACGCCGTGTGCCAGCGCTTGCTCGACGGCGGCGTCACGATCAATCGGCCGCCGCGCGACGGCCATATGGCCTTTGTGCGTTCGCCTGACGGCATTTCGATCGAATTGCTGCAGGCCGGCGGCAGCAAGCCGCCGCAGGAGCCCTGGACGTCCATGCCCAACGTCGGAAGCTGGTAGGCAAAGATTCCGGCGGGGACGATGATGAATTTCGCCAGCGACAATCATTACGGCGCGACGGCGCAAATCCTGGCTGCAATCGCCGCATCGGGCCAGTCCCCGATGCCGGCCTATGGTGACGACGACGTCACCAAACGCGTGACCGAGCGCCTGTGCCGGATATTCGAGCGCGAGGTCGCGGTCTATCCGGTGATCAACGGCACGACCGCCAATTCGCTGGCCCTGGCGACGCTGGTGCCGCCGCACGGGGCGATCCTCTGCCATGCCGAGGCGCACATCGCGGTCGACGAATGCGGCGCGCCCGAATTCTTCACCCACGGCGCGAAGCTGGTCGCCATCGAAGGCGAGGCTGCGAAACTGACGCCCGAAGCGATCGAGCGCGCGCTGGGACATTTCCAGAAGGGCTTCGTGCATCACGCCCAGCCGGCCGCCGTCAGCCTGACGCAGTCGACCGAGCTCGGCACGGTCTACACGCCGGCGGAAATCGCCCGCATCGCCGGCCTCGCGCATGCCAGGCAGATGAAGGTGCATATGGACGGCGCGCGTTTCGCCAACGCACTCGTCGGCCTCGGCTGCACGCCCGCGGAGCTGACGTGGAAAGCAGGTGTCGACGTGCTTTCTTTCGGCGCCACCAAGAACGGCGCGCTGGCGGCGGAGGCCGTGGTCTTCTTCAATCGCGACGACGTGCGCGATTTCGAGTATCGCCGCAAGAAGTCCGGCCACCTGGTTTCGAAGATGCGGTTCATCTCGATCCAGCTCGAAGCCTATCTCGCGGACGGTCACTGGCTCGACAGCGCTCGGCGCGCCAACCGGCTGGCGCGGAGTCTGGCCGAAGGATTGTCGAAAGTTCCGCCGATCGAGATCGCCTATCCGGTCGCGGCCAATGCGGTGTTCGCGCGCATGCCGGAAGCGCTCGCCAGGAAGCTGCGCAAGGACGGCGTTCACTTTTACGACTGGGGCGTCGCCGCGGGCGGCAAGACGCTGGCGCGGCTGATGCTGTCCTTCGCGACGCCGGAAGAGGACGTCGCCCGCCTGATCGCTCTGGCGCGCGACGCCTGATCGATCCGCCGGACTCTAGATTCGTCCCAGCAGCGAGATCGTCCCGGTCTGCTCGGTCGCGTTGCTCGAACCGCGCACGAAATCGTAGGACAGGCCGATCGTCCAATTGTCCGTCGTCGCGTTCAGGTTCAGGCCGCCGACCAGATTGCCGCGGCTGGGATCGGGTCCCTGCACCACGAAAGGCGTGCCCGGCTGATTGCCGGTGAGCGACGAATTGATGTCGGCGAACGCCGCATGCAGCTTCGCCGCATCGTTGATGAAATCGAAGCGATAGCCGACCCGCGCCGACGGCTGGAGGAAGAAGTCGCCGAGGTTGATGTCCTCGCGGACTTCGGTGCCGAGGAAGGTGCGCAGCGAATTGGCATAGTAGGGCTTCACGGCGAGATCGAATCCGGTTCCGCCGTTGACTTCGGTGTAGCCCTCTTCGCGCATCGACATGCCGTCGAGCGAAATCTGCGGCGTGACGAAGGTCGAGCCGAACTTCATCAACGCGCCCATCGTCGCGCCGATCGATCCCAGCAGGGCGGCGCGGTTGCTGTCCGCCTCGCGGCTGAAGGTCGTCGTGTCCGTGGTATTCGGGATCGGAATGGTCAGGTTGAGGAAGCGCTTGCCCTTCAGGCTGCCGTAACCGACCGAGAACTGGGAATCCACGAACAGTCCGCGCCCGCGCCAATCGGTGTAACCGGTCAGCAGGTACCACAGCTCGCTCGTCCTGGAGTTCGCCGGCTCGCTCGCCTGGCCGGCCTGCACGTCGCCGGTGTAAAAGCTGAACGCGCCGCCGTACCAGCCGTCCTCGGGCGAGCCGTCATCGAGGCCGAGCGAGAATCCGAAGCCGTGATCCTTGAAGCCGGGCAGCTGCACGGCCGGGCAATTTCCCGCCGCGCAGACGTTCAGCGCCTTCGCCGCGCTGCCCGTCAGCGTCTGGCCGTGCGTGCTCATATATTCGCCGAACTCGTTGCCCCACAGGGTCAGCTCGCCGGGTTCCTTGGCGAAGAGCTGCAACTGGCGCTGGCGCGCGGCGACGACGCCGGTGCCCTGATCGGTGAGCGAGATGGCGACGGCGCGCGTGCCGCCCGAGACGTCCGGCACGAAGGCGCTGTAGGCGGCTTCGGCGTCGGCCTGCGAGTTGATGCCGGCCACCAGCGCCGCACCGAGCGCGTCGTCGCTCTGCGCTGCCGCGTTCGCGAAGGGGAAGATCTGCGAGGCATAACCCGTCAGGCCGAGTTCGGCTTCGGACTTGGGCACGACGGTCAATTCCAGAATGTCGTTGCCGCCGACGGTGACCTCTGCGAGCGTCGAGCTGTCGAACAGGAACGGCTTGGAGCCGCCGTTGACGGCAAGCGCGTAATTGGCGAGGTCGTTCGCAGTAATGCCGAGATTTCCATGCGGCGCGGAAATCAATTCGAACGTGCCGCCCTGCGGAACGAAGCTGCCGAACGACACGTTGAAGTTCGTGCCGGTGCTGAAGCTGACCTGATCCGACGCCTGGATCAGCGCCTTCGTGTTGAGGCCGCCGGTCACCGTCACATTGACGGTGCTGAGATTGCCGCCCATCGTCGTAAAGTCGGTCACTTCCAGATTCGTGTGCGCGGTCGCCGTCACGATGTTCTGCAGATTCAGCGTCGA
>Ga0335076_10009080_pt1 | contig 10019 bp, 4 predicted proteins | sample Lox_Sample_25_FD_206717 | JGI IMG/M metagenome (GOLD analysis project Ga0335076, IMG submission 206717) | Soil microbial communities from Loxahatchee National Wildlife Refuge, Florida, United States - Lox_Sample_2.5 | ecosystem: Environmental > Terrestrial > Soil > Wetlands | place: USA: Florida...
CTGTGGCACTCGTGCTATCCCACATGCGATTCCACCACCGCCTTTATTCAACTTGCCAACATGGTGGCCGCCACCTTTTACAGCTCGCCAGCATATGTGAAGTTGAACGGCCAGCCGGTGCTGATCGAATTCGGGATGGAACTGGTCGCGGTGGATTGGACAAGGGTTACGGCAGCTCTGCCGGGCGTTACGATCATTCATCGCAATACGGGCGGCTTTACCCAGGCCGGCAGCGGCGGCGGCTTCGCCTGGGACAATCCCGACCCGGCCGCGTCCGAGCCCGCCGGCTACGACGGCACGAGTTATCTGATCGACTTCTACAAGAACGCTGTCATGTATCCCAGCTTGCAAACCTACGGCTCCGTGTACAAGGGCTTCAACGACACGCTGGCGTCGTGGGCCCCTCCCGGCGGACGCCACATCGAACAGAACTGCGGCCAGACCTGGCTGCGCACGTTCAATGAGATCAATGCCTTCTATTCGCCGTCGAAGCCGTTGGACGCATTGCAGTTGGTGACATGGAACGACTACGAGGAGGGCACTGCGCTGGAAGTCGGAATCGACAACTGCTTCAGCCTGGCTGCCGGTATGACCGGCAGCGTGCTGGGTTGGAGTATCTCGGGCGACGAAAGCACGTTGGATCACTACACTGTCTTCGTGTCCGCCGATGGGCAGAACCTGATGTCGCTCGGCGATTTTGCCACGGGCACACGCGCTCTCGATCTGTCTGCGTTTAACCTCGGTCCGGCAACCTACACGCTGTATGTGAAGGCGACAGGGAAGCCATCGATCCGCAACCAGATTTCCACCGCAGCAAGCTATACGGTTCTCGACCGGCCGCCGGTCGCCGTCGTGAGCCTGACGCCGCAGTCCGGACGTGCACCGCTGAGCGTCGTTGCCTCAACCGCCGGGTCGACTGCTGCCTTCGGTTCCATCGCCACGAGCCTGATTGATTTTGGCGATGGTACGACGGCCGCGAGCCAACCGGCTTCGCACATCTATACCAAGGCGGGTCTTTACACCGTAACGGCGACCGTCACCGACGCTTACGGCATGAGCGCGCAGGCGGTGGCGGCGGTCAACGTGATCAATCAGCCACCAGTGGCGAAGTTGACGCTTTCGGCCTCCAGTGGAGTGGCCCCGTTTGCCATCAGTGCCTCCACCGCAGGCTCGAGTGATGTCGATGGGTCGATCGCGTCCATCGAAATCGACTTTGGCGATGGCACCGTCTCTGCGTCGGCTTCGGCGTCGCATCTCTATTCCAAACCGGGCAGCTACGTCGTGAAAGCCACGGTGACCGACAACCTGGGTGCGAGCACCACCGTCAGCAAAACGGTCGGCATCACGCCGGGCGTAACGATCGCCGCGCCGCTGCCCGGGGCGAAGCCATCCTCGCCGGTGCGCATCACGGCTACGGCGTCAGGCTACAAGCCAATCGCCTCCATGATCATCTACGTGGACAACGTGAACTCTTACTTGATCTATGCCAGTTCGTTGAACACGACGCTGAAGATGAAGCCCGGGCAGCACACCATCCTGGTCAAGGCCTGGGACACCTCCGGCACGATCTATCGCAACAGCGTGACGATCACGAGCAAGTAGTGTGGGCAGAACAACGAGAGGCACAGCCGCAAGCTGTGCCTCTGTTGTCTTGGTTCTGTTTTCTGCGGCTACTGTCGGATCATGGCGTCGCTCTTCAGGGCCTGCGGGAGTTCGGAGGCCGGCTGAACCAGGCCGCCGACCGCCTCGGGAACCAGCACCCGCGCCAGATCCGCCTCCGGATCGTAAAAGAGATTCTGCAGGCGGTGGGTCAGGTAGCGCACCAATGCCTCTGGTGTGGTGGCATACCAGCAGCACTGGCGCATTTGGGACGAGAATCCGCAGATGACCTGAAACCGCTCTCCGATCAGCGCCCGCGACACCAGCATCGCTGCCGTCAGGCGATGATTGCCCTCCACGATGGTCAATGGATGGGTCTCATCGACACCGATCAACACCACGGTGCTGCGCCGCGGCTCCAGACGCATGTGGTAGCCGAGCGAGTGAATTTTTGCCATGAACTGGGGCAAGTGAGATGCCCGGCCGTTGCGGATGCGCTCGGCGATCCGCTCCAGTTGGAATCCGCCCAGAGTGATAGCCCACCAGGGATGACGGGGAAAAACGCGCACCCGCTTCAGGTCGCAATCTTCCAGGTGGATCTCATACCACTGAGTGCCGGCGGGGATTTCGCGCCATAAGTGGCCTCGGCGGCGGAAGAGCAACGCCCGCCGCAGAGCATTCTGCGCGGGATTGGTGGTGTCGGGCTGGATCACGACGGACTCGAACTGGGTGCGGTCGCTGTGAAACTCCTCCTGGTAGTACTCATTTTTGAGAAAACCGGCGATCACCTCCGCCTCAGGGATCTGTCGCAACTTCTTCATAGCGCCTCCGGGCACGGCGCCGGTCGCTTCGCCGTCACAAATGGGAAAGAAACTGCAATCAGCAGGAGTGACATGAGAACCAGTTGAACCAAAATAACTTGCTGCAGGCTGGCGTGAAATAAGTAAATGCCGCCCACGATCAGGCCGCTGATCACCAACTGCAGCCAGGCAGTGTTGGCGATGCGGCGCGACATCTCGTACGCGATCAGAACAACCGACAGCGAATAGAATCCCGTGCTTGCCGCATAGAGAGCCAGCATGGGACCGACTCCCTGTACCGCGGTGCCGAAGGCACTGCCGAACAGAAGGTCGAGCACATTTTGCGGCGAGAATCCCAACCCCAGCGTGAAGACCACGGCGATTCCCAACACCAGCAGCACCGGAGGCAAGAGGAGGGAAGAGCTCTCCTTCTCCGCCTTTTCGGCCGCCGAGATGGGGAACATGGCGCTGACCACCGACCACGACAGCAGGTACACCACCCTGCCCACGAGCGCGATGGCGGCATAGACTCCTGCCTGGTCGGGCGGAAAGAAATGCTTCACCAGAAGGATATCGACGTTATTGATGACCACCTGCCCGGCAAAAAACACAATGGCCTGCAGTCCCTCGCGGAAGGAGGCTGGTTCGCCGCCTCCGGGTGCACTGCTCAGCTCCCGCGGCACCGGCAGAAAGTACACCGCTATTACCGACAGCGAGATTGCGGCGACGACGCCGGCGGTAGAGAAGCCGAGTGCGATGAAGCCCACCGCGCCGACCAGTTTGACCACCACCTCAATGACGAAACTCCAGCTCAGCCTCCCGAAGGCGCAAACGCCTTGCATGCCTCCACGCCGGACTCCCAGCGGCACGTAGAAAGCCAGCCCGCATGCCAGCAGGAGCACCAGCGTAGCCGAGGGCAAACGCAGATAGCGCGCGGTCTCGCGGCTGAACAAGGCCAGCGCCAGGCCCATCCCAATGCCCACGATCCAGGCTTGGCGAGAGAGGCCCCGATACACTGCGCTGCGTCCGCCGCTGGAGGCATTGCGCGCCACGAACTTGGCACAGATGAGCTGGAACGATAATGCCACTGCCGAAGCCAGCATGAGGACGGTGAAGACCGCGCACGCGTGCCCAAATCCGGTCGGGCCAAGCAAGCGCGCAACCGCCAGGTTGTAGGCGAAGTTCAGCCCTGCCACCAGTCCCGATCCCAACAGCATCACCAGGCTGCCATTGAGCACGGAGCGAGTCGCCGGACGTTTGGCTGCCAATGGAATCGGCGCAGGCCTGGCTACTGCCGGAGCCAGATCCGCCGAAACCGCGATCCCGTTCACATTCACTTTCCACGCCTTTCACTTTCGAACCCAGCTGCCTAATGCCAGGGCGTCCAACCCCCATACCGCAGCGTTTCGGAGCTGGCCGCTCTCCACGCTGCGCGGCGAAGCCGGGATTTGCCTGCCGCAAAGGCCTGCGTGCGCTTTTGCAGGTCGAACGACCGCAGGTACTCGCGGATGATCTGCGGCATGGTCATACGCAGGGCCGCCGAAAAGTTCTGTTCTCCCATGTCGCGCTGCTTCTCTTCCGACTCCAACAACTCCACCAGGGAGCCGGCCAAGGTCGCGGCGTCTGCGACCGGGAAAAAGTCCACCGCCATGCTCTCGTCCGAGGCCATCTCCAGGAACTCAGGCAGCGCCGAGGCGATCAGCGGCACGCCGTACTGGCAAGCCTGGTGCGCCGGGCCGCTCGAGCCAGTGGAGGAGTTGTAAGGCAGCACCACCACCGTGGATGTCTTGTACAGTTCGGGAATGTCATCTTCGGCCACGTAACCCTTGAACTCGATGCGATCATTGCCGCGGTGCTGGTCGGCGAGGGATTCCCAGTATCCCGGCATGGTGTGATGATTGGCGCCGGCCACGACCAGCTTGGCCGAGGGCACGCGACGCGAGACCTGCTCAAAGGCTTCGATGAGGGTTTCCAGGCGCTTGTAGGTGCCCCAGTGCCCGATAGCGAGGATGCGACGGTCGGGATTGTTGCGCTTGCTGAAGTCGGGGAACTCTGGCCGGGTGCCCAGGATGCCATGCGAGCGGAAGTGCACGTTTTCGGCGCGATACTTCTCCATTAGCGTGCGCCGGTAGGCGGGCAGCAGCACGGAAATCGAGTTCGCGGCGAGCAGGATCCGCGTGGCCACGGTACTGGCGACACGAAATACACGCTCGGCACGGATATTCGCCGCGCCCATATCCACGTGCTCCATCAGATGGTGGAGGGTTACGTGAGTGTTGTAGCCGGCCACGCGGGTGAGCGCCGGCGTGCATAATCCAGCGAAGGCCGCCACGGGATATTGCTGGGTGGCGAAAGTGGAGAACACCAGGTTGAACCACACCACGTCAGGCTTGATCTGCCGCACGGCCCGCAGAATACGGTAGGGATTGGCAAGGCTGTTGAAGCGCCAGCTGCGCAAGACGTCGTAGTCGGTAAGTTCCTCCTGCGCCGTGAGCCGCCGGCCGTGCGAATCGGTGGCCCAATCGCAGGCGGTGAGGTCGTCTCCCAGAATCGTGAGACTGATCAGCGGATTGGTCTGCAACTCGGTGGCGAGGTGCAGACCGTATTCATTTAACTGCCTTCCGCTGGGCGGAAAAGCAGTAACCAGACAGATTTTCATGGGCCCCCTGGCTCTAAAACACGGTCAAGCGAATCACTGGACGCCAAATCGCCGGGCCTGGGCCAGTAAAGTTGTAAAACGTCTCTTGTTCGACGCCTGCTGAAAAACGCAGCGGGTAGTCAACGCCAACGTCGCCGGTGCCGTCGTTCAGAGTGCGCCGGAGTGGCTTCACGTACGAGATGAAAATTCCACTGTGGACGTTGTCATAGTCGTGAATTCCCATGCCGCGTGACAGAACGAACGCGCCATCCACCGCCCAGTCGCGGTTCACCTTGTAGGTGAAGTCGGCCGCAGGTTCCGCCGCTTGTCCCAGCGCGTATTGCAAGTCCTGGACGCGCCATCCGCGCACGTACTGAGCTAATCCGCGCAGGCGAAGCTTTTGACCGAACTTGTGCTCCAGTCCGACGTAGCTGGAGGTGCCGTACCACTCGCGGACGAGCGGGCGGAACAGCAGGTCGCGGGCGGAATAACCGGTGACGAAAGCGGTGTTGCCCCACGGCCGTCCCACGCGAAAATCGACCTGACCATCCAATTCGCGCGAATGCAGGTCGCGCAGAGTGAAGGGGCCGGCTTCGCGGATGATGTCGCCGCTGAACGAGAGCCAGTTGAAGAACGAGCTGGTGGACATATATACGAATTGCCGGAAGAGGTCCTGGTTCATATCCACTGGATCGAGCGAGTCGCGGCGAATGATGTACTGCAGGCCGGCGTTAAACATGAGCGAGTTGCGGCCGATGTGAGCGACCGGGTTCAGAGCACCATTCCAGGTGTAGTCGTTGGTGTCACGGTCGACGATCAGCGTCTCCTGGGGCAGCGAGATCTGGCCGGTGGCGTGCCTCAACTGGAAGAAGCCGCTAATCGTGGGAACCCCGTCCTGGTGTACACGGAAGCCGTTTGTCCAGCGCGTTTCGTAGGAAAGGCGCGGGGGCGGCAACGGCCCGGTTCCAAGCACGCCAAACAGCTGCGCATCCTGCATGTAAATGGTGGCGTCGTCAAACACCGGACCGACATTCAGGTCTGAAAGCAGGCTGAACTTGTCGTTGATACGGTAGCCTTCGTCGCCCGCCAGGTCGCGCACCTGCTGCTCGGCCGTGTCGTCTTGGCCGGAGACCTCATTGGCATGGGCGAAGGCGGTTAGAGCGCGGGTATCCTGGTGCCGCTGGCGATAGACGTTGGCCATCGCCAGCATGTAGTCGTAGTTCTCCTGAAAGTCGGCGGGATTACCCAAGCTGTCCAGCTGCGCTTCCGCCTCGACATTGTTGCCCTGCGCCAGGTAGGTATTCGCCAGCCCGATGGCCACGACCTGGTCGGCGGCGCCGGCGGCCTGCGCCCGCTGGAAGAGTTTGGCCGCCAACTCGAAGTCATGCATGCGCAGCATCAGGTCAGCGGCCTGGAGCAGGTGCTCCGCGGTCAGCGGCGAGGCTTCCCCGACGCGCGATTCGGCAAAGGCCAGGCTCACCTGCTCGTGCGCCTCGTCCCACTTGCCCTGATGGACCATCGCTTTGGCAATTGCCAGCCGCGCCTGAACGCGGTCGGAGTCCGGCGCATCGAGCGCCCGCAGGAAGCGGTCCATGGCGGCGTCGCGGTCGCCCAACTCGAGCAGGGCGTCGCCGGTGTCGAGCAGAACGCTGGAGTCGTCGGCTCCCTCCTGCTCGGCCGCTTGCACATAGCGCAGCGTCATATCGCGGTTGTGCAAGCCGGCGTAGGCATGCGCCATCTGGCCGTAGATGCTGGGGTCGTCCGGCGACAGGCGTAGCGCCGTAGTCAAGACCTTGACCGATTCGTCATAGCGCCGCATGTGATACAGGGTGTCAGCCAACGCGAGTTGCAGCTTGAGGTCGTCGGGCGAGTACTTCAGGGCTGCGCGATACTCTTTTTCGGATTTTGCCAGCAAGCCTTGCTGCCGGTAGGCAGTCGCTCGGGCCAGATGCGTGCTGCCCGACTCTCCGAGGAGCTTCTCTGCGATATCGGTCTGCTCGAGGGCGGCTTTTCCGTGGTGAAGCTCGAGTTGGGCAAATGCCAGCCCGAGGTGGGCTTCACCATCCTTGGGATCGAGTTTGAGAGCTCGCTCGAAGTCGGCGGTTGCGCCTTCGGCATTCTGCAAGTCGTTATAGACGTATCCGCGGTTGACGTAGGCGGTCACGATCGTCGGTCCAAGGTCGATGGCGCGGCTGAAGTCGTCGGCGGCTTCGTTCAGCAACTGTGAACTCTTGTGGACATACCCCGCCAGCAGAGGGAGATCGGGCTCTTTCGGCAAGATCTTCTCGTAGCGCGAGGTCAAGGCCAGCAGATCGTCGTAGCGCCCCAGGCGGAGCAGATCGTAGCCGAGATAGACGGCGGCATCACGGTCGTTGGGCATCTTCTGGATCACCATGTATCCCAGCCGGGCTGACTCCAGATAGTTTCCCGTCCAGGTCAGGTAGCGCTCGCGCTCGCGCATCAGGTGGGGCTCGTTGTTCATCTCACCTTGCGCCCGCTTGAGCCACTGCTCTGCCAGGGAAAATTGATGCGCCTCAATCCCGGCGTTGGCGCCCCCGGCCACGATCATGGCGACTGTCGGCGACATCTTGTAGGCCTTTTCATACGCCACTTGCGCCTCGGCGAATTTGCGCTCCGAGGTGTACATGTCGCCGAGCGCGAGGTATGGAACATAATCCTTGGGGTAGGCGGCGGCCAGCTTGAGGAAGTAAGTCTCCGCGCGCTTGGAATCGTTCTGCTCTCTGGCCAGATAGCCGAGTGAGGTCAGCGCCCAGCGATCATTCGGATCAAGAGCGAGCACGCGGGCGTAGGTTTCGGTCGCCTGTTGGCGCTGTCCTGCCTTCCATAAAACGTTGCCGTATTGCAGCAGCACGTTGGGGTTGTTGGGATCGAGGCGCGCAGCCTCCTGCAAGTCGGCCATTCCACCGGCAACGTCATTGAGGTTCGATTTGATCGCGCCGCGCAGCCTCAGGAATTCGCTGCGATCGGCGCCCTGCAGGTTGAGCGGTGCAATGGCGGTCATGGCTGCCTGGAATTGCTGATGCGATTTGGCCTCGTCGCCCTGTTCGCGGTAGAGATCAGCCAGGCTCATCCGCAACTGGATGGGATACAGCGCGCCCTCCTGCGGAGTCTCGGGCAGATTCGACAAAGCCAGGTTGTACTCGCGAATCGCCTCATCGTCGCGGGCCTCAGCCTTGGCGACCTCCGCGCGGATGGCGTGCACGCGGTAGTAGTTCGGGTTGAGAGAAGCGGCCTGGTTCAGGAAGCCGCGCGCGCGTTCGAAGGCGTTCACCGACAGCTCGGCGCTCGCCGCCGCCAGCTGTAAGCCGAGCTGCGATGGAGCGCCCTTAGCCGCTTGTGCGTAGGTGTCGGCGGCCGCCTGCTTCTGTCCCGCCAGCTGATAGGTGTAGGCCAACTCGGCCAGGACGTCGGAATTCTTGTTGGGAATCTCCTGCAGCGCCGCGATCGCGGGAGGAAAATCCTTGATCTCGCGATAGTAGCCTGCGACCGCACGAAGCACCTCGGGGTTGTGCGGACTGCGGCTGCGGGCGCGTGCCAGCATCTGCTTGGCCAACTCGGGCTGCTGCGAACGCTGATATGCCAGCGCCATCAGCAGCTCGGCGCGACTGGAGGGCTGAATCGCCTCTCCCCGTTGCAGCACGTTGATGGCGCCCTGGTAGTCGCCGGTCTGGACAAACAACTCGCCTGCCGCGAGCAGATCGTTGATGCGACGCGGATTCGCCGCGATTACCTGCAGCAGCAGTTTTTTGGCTTCGTCGGTGCGCCCCATTTTGACGTAAGTCTGGGCCAGACCGGACAGGCCCTCCACCGAATTGGGCTGCGCTTGCAGTCCTCGTTGGAATGCATTGACCGAGAGCTGCGTCTGCCCGGAGAGCCGGGCCGCGTAGCCGAGCAGGAACCACAGGTGGAAGTCTTGCGGCGCCGCGTTGGCGGCGCGCTGGGCGAAAGTTACCGCGGAGCTATAGTCGCCACGCTTCAGCGCTGCTTCCGCAGCATTGGCTTGGCGTGAGACTTCGATGCTGGCGCCCCAACCCAGTGTCTCCTGTCCTCCAGCGGAGGCGGCTTTCTGTTTCTTGCCTTGCTGCGGAGCGGGCTGGGAGCTGCCGTTTTGCTGAATTTCAAACGTCTGACCGGCTGCGGGAAAACAGGCCAGCAACACCAGGGAACAGAGCAGACCGAGTTTTTTCCTCACGAGACCACCCGTCGAAACAGTGTTCGGCTGACGAGAGCACCCGCAAGTCCGATTCCATCTGCCGAGCAGCAGTTGCTCTGCCCTACAGGGGATTTTCTTGCCTGCCCTGAGCAGGCTTGCTCAAAGGTGGCATCGCGGTTCTCTCAATGAACCCGGGCGTGCTCACCCGTTTCTTTCCGTGACAAGCAAAGCAGAGCTTTACCTGATTTGCTTAACAAGGAAACCAAACCGCCATCATTCGGAATCGAAACTGCTCTGAAGAGAAGCAGCGGAGGAACACTTTGACTCCCTCGTCCCCTAGCAGCGCTCTGCGCCGGCCGATTCCACTGATGCTCATCCTGCTGGCCGCACTGGCCGTGCACGGTCCTCTGCTGTTGATGGAATTGCCTCTCGGCTCCTACGACGCCAACTTTCATATCTTCTTCGCCTCGCAGTACGCTCAGCACTGGTTCAATCCCTGGAACGTGAAGTGGTTTGGCGGCTTCTCGCAGACCACCTATCCGCCGCTTCCGCAGCAGTGGCTGGCACTGTTCTCGCACTTCACCGGCCTGAACCTGGCTTACATGCTGGTGCAGATGATCGTCATCCTGCTGCTGCCCATCGGCGTTTATCGTTATGCCCGGCTGTGGGTGGATGAGCGCTCCGCGAGTTATGCCGCGCTGGGCAGCGTGTTTCTGGGGTCGCTGGCATTCCTGGTCTACATGGCGGGGCAGCTTTCGACGACCGCGGCGCTGCCGCTTTATCTCAACGCTATTCCATATTTCTACGA
>Ga0335076_10009083_pt1 | contig 10017 bp, 8 predicted proteins | sample Lox_Sample_25_FD_206717 | JGI IMG/M metagenome (GOLD analysis project Ga0335076, IMG submission 206717) | Soil microbial communities from Loxahatchee National Wildlife Refuge, Florida, United States - Lox_Sample_2.5 | ecosystem: Environmental > Terrestrial > Soil > Wetlands | place: USA: Florida...
CCTGGTGCTGGTGCGACGGGACAATGTCGAACACTTGCTCATGATCGGCGGGCCGACCGACATCGTGGTCGAGCCGAATATCGTGCGTGCCCAGGGCCGCACCGATCAGATGCCGCAGCGGCCGCCCGGCGGTGCCGAGCCGCCACGGATCGCGCCGCTGCCGGATGCCGCGGGCTGGAACGATGGCGATGGCGCCCGCGAAGGTTTTGATCTTCATCCCGAACCGACGCAAATGCCGGAGCCGCCGCCGCGCCCCGCGCGGCCCGCCTTTGCCGAGGACATGCGCCGACCCCCGGTGCTCGCCGAACGGCGCGCCGAACGCGAGCGGGCCGAGCGCGTTGACCCCATGGCCGGTTTCTCGCCCGAGCCGATGGGTCTGCGACCTGAGGCGAGACCCGAGCCTCGCCTCGAGCCGCGCGCCGAACCGCGTCCCGAGCCGGCGTCGCCGCGCATGCCGCGCAGCGAGCCGATGATGCCCCGCACCACGCGCCCGCCGGCGGAGCCCAAGGTATCTACGCCGCGCTCCGAACGCCCGGCTCCTGTTCCCGCCCCGCCCCCGCCCCCGCCCGCGCCGCCGGCACCAGCTCCGGTGCAGACCGCGGACCAGAACCTCGCCGAGATGGCGCAGCGGCTGGAGGCCGCGCTCCGTCGCCCCGCAGGCAGCGCGGACGCGCCACCGGTCGCGCCTGAGCCCTCGCCCTCGCCGCCTGTGCGCGCCGTGCGCAACGAACCACCGCCGGTACCCCCGCCCGCGCCGTCGCCGAAAAGCAGCTTCGAGAATCTCGAGGAGGAGATGGCCTCGTTGCTCGGGCGACCGAAGTCGCAGTCTTCGTGAGACGCGCCAAAACCCCGCGTAGAGTTTTCCTTATTGCCACACTGATTGCCGCAGGCGCTCTCGCAGCGCCCGGCGCGCCTGCGTTCGCCCAGGACATCAGCATCAATCTCGGCGGCGCCGGCGGCGGTGGCGTCACCGAGCGTGCGATCCAGCTGATCGCGCTCCTGACGGTGCTGTCGATTGCACCGTCGATCCTGATCATGATGACATCGTTCACGCGCATCGTTGTGGTGCTGTCGCTGCTTCGCACCGCGATGGGCACGGCGACCGCGCCGCCGAACTCGGTCATCATCGCGCTTGCGATGTTCTTGACCGCCTTCGTGATGGGGCCGGTGCTGCAAAAATCCTATGACGACGGCATCAAGCCGCTGATCGCCAACCAGATCACGGTGGAGGACGCGCTGCAACGCGCCTCCGTCCCGCTGCGCAACTTCATGCTGAAGAACGTGCGCGAGAAGGATTTGAAGCTGTTCCTGGACCTTTCCGGCGAGCCGCCGCCGGCCACGCCCGACGCGATGTCGCTGCGCATCCTGGTGCCGGCCTTCATGATCTCCGAACTGAAACGCGCCTTCGAGATCGGCTTCCTGCTGTTCCTGCCTTTCCTGATCATCGACCTCGTGGTCGCCTCGGTGCTGATGTCGATGGGCATGATGATGCTGCCGCCGGTCGTGGTGTCGCTGCCATTCAAGCTGATCTTCTTCGTTCTGGTCGACGGCTGGTCGCTGGTCGCGGGCAGCCTCGTACAGAGCTACGGGGGGTAGGCAGCCTCACTGCCCGGATGAGCGAAGCGACATCCGGGGTTCCCGGGCACGGCGGTCCCGCGCATCGCTCTGCTGGCGCGGCTACGCAACTGGCCGGCTCGGCCAGGCTCGATTATGATGGGCGCCGACGCAGACGGGAACGCAGCCCATGCAGCAGCAATTCGACCGCTCAGCCGAAGACCTCGGCAACTCGATCCATCTCGAACATGTCAACGTCCAGATCCCCGACCAGCGGCTGGCGACATTATTTTATGTCACGGGCCTCGGCCTGACCCGCGACCCCTATCTGATGGTGTCCGACAGCAACATGTGGGTGAATGTCGGGCGCAGTCAGTTTCATCTTCCAACTGGCTCCGCGCAGGTCTTGCGCGGCCATACCGGCCTTGTGATTGCGGGCCGAAAGCCATTGCTCGATCGACTGGCATCTGTCGCTCCCAAGCTTGCCGGGACCGCCTTCTCATTCCGCGAGCATAATGATTACGTCGAGGCCACCTGTCCCTGGGGCAATCGCTTGCGCTGCTATGAGCCCGATGCCGGCAGGTTCGGCCGGATCACGCTCGGCATCCCCTATGTCGAATTCGACGTGCCCATGGGCACGGCCAAGGCCATCCGCGCCTTTTACCCTGAAGTCATGGACATTCCTGCCGAGCTCAAAAACGGAGACGGCATGCTCGCGCGCGTGAAGGTGGGCAAGGATCAGTATCTGCAGTTCCGCGAAAGCGAAGGCCGCCAGGAAGAGTTCGACGGCCACCACGTGCAGATCTACATCACGGATTTCTCGGGCCCCTATCGCCGCCTGAAGGAGCGCGGCCTCGTTTCGCAGGAAGACAATCAATACCAGTACCGTTTTCGCGACATCGTCGATCCATCAACCGGCAGGCACCTCTTTACCGTCGAGCATGAGGTGCGCAGCGCCACGCATCCGATGTACCTGCGCCCGCTGATCAACCGCGATCCCGCGCAGACCAATCGCACCTACGCCCACGGCCACGACGAATGGCACTGGGCGATGGGACCCGACGAATACGATCGGCGTTAGCTCGCGCATTGGAGAGCGCTGTAGCCCGGATGAGCGTAGCGATATCCGGGGTGAATAGTGGCCCCGCGTATCGCTTTGCTCACGCGGGCCACGCAGCCAGGGTCGAAACGTCATGGGCGCAACCGTATCGGTTCAACAGGTCCAGCCCCGCAAACTGGCTGCGGTTCGCCGCCAGGTTGCGATCGGAGAGGTCGGGACGGCCTGGGGTGCAGCCCTGGACCAGGTCTGGAAATTCCTGCGGAGCCAGCCGGGCCTTCGCACCGACGGACACAATATCTTCCTCTACCACCACCCGGCCGCGCGCAATCTGCCGATGAACGTCGATTTCGGCGTCGAAGTGACGCGAGGTTTTGATGCTTCGGGAGAGGTCTACCCGACGGAAACGCCCGCGGGCGAGGCTGCGGCCGCGCTGCACGTCGGAGGTTACGATCGGCTGCACGAAGCCCATGACGCGATCCACGCCTGGGCACAGGCGCACAATCGCACATTCGCAGGCCAGTCCTGGGAAATCTATGGCGATTGGTCGGACGACGCGTCGAAGCTCGAGACCACCGTGATTTATTTATTGAAGTAGGCCGCAGCGGCAATGACGCACTCTCCATCGTCATTGCGAGCGAAGCGAAGCAATCCAGAATCTTGCCCACGATGGCACTCTGGATTGCCTTGGAGCTTACGCTCGCCGCAGTCACGAAATCGACCTGTCAGCCGACGACGACTTCGCTGATCTGGATCACCGGTTGCAGATCGGTGTAGTTGGGGATGTCGCCCATGATCTCCTTGGCGTGCGGCCCAAAGCCCTTCTGGAAGGACTCGACGGAGTCGCAGAAGATGTGGCACATGCCCACGTAAGTCGCAGCCTGGCCCGGCGCCCCGCCCGCAACACCCTTGTCCACGGTGTAGAACTTGCAGGCATCGCCCATCCGTGTCTTCACCAGCGGCATGTGCTTGTCGCGATAATAGTCGTGGTCGAAGCGCGCGCCCTCCTTGTTCGGATACATGACGCTGACCTTGATCATGGGCGTACTCCCTTGGGATGATGTTTCGCCGGTTCGCTTCCGACGTTGCGTGAAACTTTGCGTTAGTTTTGTTGGCCGCGCAAGCCGGGCTTCGGTCAACCGAGGACTGGCATTTCCCGCAAAAGCGGTTCAATGTTCCCAATGTCACCACATCGCCGCCGCGTGAGCGACAAGCGGCAACCGCGATTTCTGCCCAAACATGGCTAAAACTCGCGGTTTGGTTGAGATCAAGGAGCGATTCGAGTCATGTTAGGTGCAGATGGGGATAAGCCGGCCGGGAAATCCGGCCGGCGCAAGGGCAAGGCGGCACAAACGGGCAAGAAGACCGAGCCGAAGCAGCGGAAGGAAAACCAGGCAAAGGCGCCGCAGCCGGATCAATTGCTGGAGGCGCTTGAAAGGGCGGCCAGCGCGCAGCTCGACCAGCAGGTCAGCGAGCAGCAGGTCAGCGAGCAGCAGGTCGGCGAGCAGCAAGTCGGCGAGCCCATGCCTGAAAAGGTCATCGCGCCCGTAGAGGTCATCGCGCCCGTAGAGGTCATCGCGCCCGTAGAGGATATTGCACCCGCAGAGGTCAGCGCACCCGTAGAGGATATCGCACCTGTCGAGGTCATCGCACCCGCAGAGGTCATCGCACCCGCAGAGATTTCCGCGCCCGTAGCGATCAGTGCACCCTTGGAGACAGTCGCGCCCGTCACATCCGTTGAGAGTGTCACGACGGAAGCGCCGGTTGTCGAAACCCCTGCGATCGCCGCGGCCGAACCTGCCAAAACGACACCGGTCAACCTGCAGACCCTTGTCGAGGCTTACGGCAATTATTCCAAGAAGTCGTTCGAGCAGACCAGCCGCTTTCTCGCAAAGCTCGCGAGCGCAGGCTCGCTCGCCAGGGCGATCGAGCTGCAGGCCGCCTTCGCGCGGGAGGCCTTTGAAACCTTCGTGACGGAATCGCAACGGATACGCGAGTTGCATGACCAACTGGCAAAGCAGCGCATGACGCGGCTGGAAGGTCTGGTGACCGGCATGCGGCAAGGTACGATCAACCCGACGCAAAAGACGTAAGCGGCTGCCCTGGCCTCACCGGGCCGCGCGCCCGGCCCGCTACCCCTTCACGTCATATTGCCTGGAGAGGTGGTCGCCGATCTGCACCAGCATCGCGACGCATTCGGGATAGCCGGGCTTTTGCACGGTGTCATTCTCCGCATCGGCGCGAAACTCCCAGGAGTCGCCCGAAGGGATCACCGAGATCGCGATGCCGTCGGGACAGTCGGCGTGAACCTTCAGCTCCGCACGCGCCATCGCGATCAGCTCGGCTGCGGTCTTGGTGGGCTTGCTCATGATCGTGGCGTCCTCCCTGCCTTGTTTGGCCGGAGGTTGCCGTTTTGGCGCGCGTCTGTCGAGGGGCCTATCTTGCCGCGCCGACCCGCCGCACGCCCTCGATCCTCGGCAACGCGCCGGTCGGATCCGGATCGGGCGGCGCGGTTGCGCGCGTCGATGCATCGGGGAAGCGCAGCTTCATCTCGCGCAGGAAGCCGTCGAGCGTGTCGACGGAGGCCGCGATCTTGGCGATCTCGACAAATTCGGCGCTCGAGCCGCTCGCGGGCTGGCTGGCCATGTCGAAGGCAACCTTGTCGGCCTCCCCGCTCATCAAGGCTGCGTATTTCTCGCGGAAGCGCGCGAGCCCGATTGCGTCCTCCGCCAGCGCGTAGCCGACCACGGCGCGGATGATGTCGCTTTTCTCGGCCGGGTTGAGCGGCTTGAAGTCGCGCCAGCGCTCACCGTAATAGAGCTCGATCTGCTCGGACGACTCGCGCCAGCGTCGTGCCGCCCAGTAGATGTCGGAGCGCAGGCGGATCGCCTCGCGGCCCGAAATGTTGGAGACGATGTCGAGGGCGAGATCGTGGCGGCCGATGTCGCTTTGCGCGCGCGCCTCGAGCAGCAGCCGCTGCTGGCGCAGATCGCCGGAGAGGTCGGCAATGCGGGTCGAGCGGAGCGTCGCGATCGCAAGATCCGGCTTGCGGCTGGTGAGATAGACGGTGGCCAGTTTCGCCGCGACCTGCGCGCGCGCCGAGCCTTCGAGGCGATGGTCGATCTGGTATTGCAACAGCTCCGCGGCCTGGTCGAGCAGATCGATCGCAACCAGCCGGTCGGCGAGCTTGCGGATCATCTCGTCGCCGCGCCGGCCGATCGGCGTCAATTCGCGGAACTCGTAGAACATCGCCAGCGCGTCGATCGGCGGCAGGTCGTCGCCCTTCTTGGTCAGGAACACCTGCGAGAACAGCGCCTGCGCATTGTCCTGCGCGGCCCGTGAAGCTTCCGAATTGGGTTTCAACCTGGTCGCCATCCGCGCGGCCGCGAGCGACTCCGGATAGCGCGCATTGTCGTTGTAGATCTGCGACAGCATCTGCAGCGTCTTGACTTCCGTCGCATCGCCCCGCCAAATCGCCGCCAGCGTTTCCAGATCCTTCAGCGCATTCGCCTGGCTGATCTCGTCGCGCTTCTGCTTCAGCGCGATCTCGAGCTGCTTGGCCTCGGCCGCGGCCTGGCGATCGGACGACTCCACTGCGAAGGCATATTCGTCGAGCGCATCCTTTTCGTTGCCGAGCGCTTCGGCAAGCCGGCCGCTCAACACCGCAATCGCCGCCTTCTGCTCGGCCGGCACGCCGATCACATCGAGCTCGGCGCGGCGTTTGGCGGCGCCAGCAAAGTCCTTGACTTCGAGGGATGCCCGCATCGCGTCCGCCGTGACGACGCGCTGCAGGTCGAGCGGCAGGGATGCAATCGCGAACTCGACATTCTTGAACTTTTCCCGCGCATCCGCCCACTTCTCCTGGCGCGCATAGGCAAGCGCCTTCCAGAGCTGCGAATCGTAGTTGGAGCCGATCAGGGGATTGGCGAGATCCTTGACCGCAAGCTCCGGCCGGTTGACCAGCATGCAGGCGATCGCATGCACCATCAGCGCGACCGATTCCTCGTTCTTCAGATTGGAATCGGCGAGCAGGAACTCGGTGACCGCCTTCGCCTCGTAATACATGCCGCGCGCCATGTAGAAGCGCGCCAGCGCAAGGCGCGGCTGCGCGCGGCGGTCGGTCTCCGCGGTCGCCGCCGCCAGCACCAGCTCGTCCTCGCGTTTGCTGAAATTGTCTTCCTGGTTCCGGCGCCACTCCTCGACGTCGAAGATCGGACGCACCGCATGCGCCGCCCGCTCCGACGAGACGTTGACCGAGGACAGCGTGAGCCCGCCGGGCTTGCCGACAGTGACCTTCCCGGGCGCCACCTCGACGCCGACGTCGTCGGAGTTCGGCCGGATGGCGACGCCATGGGCGGTATCCAGCAGCGAGAAGTCGACGAAATCCTGCCGCTTGATGATGCCGCGGATCGGCGGCTGCGCGGTGACAACCATCAGCGTGTCGCCGGCGTCGGGATCGATCAGGCGATGCAGATGGCCCGCCTGGGCGAGCGGCACCGCGACATTGGCGAGCGCGGGATCGGTGATGTTGCGCATCACCAGAAGCGGCTGCGGCGGAGCCTGCACCTTGTCGGCGAAGATCAGCGTCCATTTGGCGCCGCCTGCGCGCTCGTCCGCCGTGAGCGAGTGCATTTGCGGACGGTTGAGGCGAATGCGGATCGCCTGCCCCGCCTCCAGCGAAAGGCGCGTCACCTCGCCGACGATCGCCCCGCCCTTGGCGCGGATCGGCTCGACTTCGAGCGGCGCTTTTGAATCGAACAACAGCCACACCGTGTCGCCGCGGCGGAACGAGGCGGCCGCGGTCGAGGACGGAAACGAGAATGTCAGGCGAAGGCCTTCGCTGTCGCGCCAGGCATCGATGCTGGCCGCAGGCTCTGAGGGTTTGGCCTCGGTCGTGGCCGCAGCAGCAGGGGCCATCTTCTTCGGCGCTTCGGCCTGGTCGGGCTTGGGCGGTTCGATCGGGGCGGGCTTCGGTGCTTCGCTTGTGGCCTGCCTGGGTGCCTCGCTCGCGGCCGGCCTGGGAGCTTCCGCGACCGAAGGCTTCGGAGCTTCGGTCTCGACGGCGGGGCTTGCGGCATCCATCGCCCGAGCTTTTGCGGGCTCGGCCCGGGGGATTTCCTTCATGGACGGAACAGACGGCTCGGCCTCCGCGGCGGGTGCCGAAGGTTTCGCAGTCTCCGCATCGAGCATTGCCGGAGGCGGCGCAGGCTGCGTCGGCCGGGTCTCAACCTTCATCTCGCTGGCGATGGTCTCCGACGTCGGCGGCGCGATCTCCTCGGAATGTGCCCTTTCGGGATTTGTCTTTTCCTGATTTGTCTTTTCGACTGCCGAGGCGGGCTTCTCCGAGTGCGCTGGCTCGGCCGAGGCGGCCGACGCCTGCTGGGCGCGCGCGGCCTCCGCGAGCGGCAGCGCTCTTGCCTTCTCCGCCTGCTGGAAGGCGACATCGATGATGTAGTTCTTGTCCTCGCGGAAGGAGTGCACATCGACGTCGCCGATCAGCGCGATCTCGACCGTGGTCGCATCGCCCGCGACCTTCTGGTTGATCGAGGCGATGTTCGGGGGTGCTGCGACGATCGCATCCGCCAGATCGAAGGTGAGCAGCGCGTTGAAAAGGATGTTGAGCTTCTGCTCGTTCAGGACCGACGATGCGCCGACGCCGTCGGGCATCTCGAACACGAAGCGGACGAAGGTCGGCTGCACCAGCGCGCGCACGCGGATCGGCGGGCGCTTCTTCGCCAGCGCTTCGGCCCGCTGCTGGCGCAGCGCGCGTTCGGCCGCGCGCGCACGCTCGGCAAGCTCGCGCACCACCTCGATCGGCAGGCTCGGCGGCGCACCGGCCCAGCCGTCGGGAAGGAAATCGATGAAGGTGCGTTCGCCGGCCGACATGGTGTTGATGGTGACGCGGCGCGCCAGCGACAGGCGGATCGCGGTGCCGTCGGGGTCGCGCCGGGCGGAGGCGACGTAATCGGGCACCGACATGGCCAGACGGTCGATATTGATATCGACCGGCCGCTCGAAGCGGATCACGACGATGGAACCCGCGGTCACGACCTCCGACGGAACGTCGACGGCGAGCTTGAGCATCAGCCGCGCGTAACCCTTTTCCTGCGTGAAGGTCGCTTCGCCCTGGACCGCTTCGCCCTGGACCGCTTCGGCCCGGCAGGTCGTCGCAAAGGCTGCCGCGAACAAGAGGATGAGCGCGGGCGCGAGCGCCCGGCCCAGGCAGCATCGCGAGGTCCGCGACAAGGCGCGGACCTGCGAGCAAAGTCCCCTGGCTGCGTTGCGCGCCATTTCAGACATGTCTTCCGGTTCGGCAACCCGCCTTGTCGAGGCGGGCCGCGCCCTCACCAGCTACCCTAAAATTCCTGAATTAAGGATTTGTTGAATATGCCGTTTTCAATTTGACTTTTGCGGCAACATCTTGCCTTCGATCTTCGGCAGATCGGCGGACGCCCCTGCCGATTTGTCGCCGCCGGCCCTTCGCGCGAGCTCGACGGTGAGCCGTTCGGCGGCCTCCGGCGACATTTGCCCCATGATGTCCGACATCTTGCGCGGGGCGATCTTGGAGGCGATCTCGATCAGGACGCCCATCTCGAGCCGGTCGAACACCTTTGCGGCATCCTTCGGCTTCATGCTCTCATAAGTGGTGACGAGGCCCTTGAAGCGCGCGTTCTCGGCCTCGGCGGTCTGCTCCTTTTCGGTCACCGCGCGCTGCTCCATCGCCCTCAATTCCTCGACCTTGGTCTCGATCCGTTTCTCCGCCGCCTTCAACAGACTTTCGCGGATGTCGATTTCACGGGCGCGCTGCTCGAGCTCCTGCCGGCGCGACTGCAACCGCTCCAGGATCGCGCGCTCCGACGGCGAGACCGAATTCTGGTTCTCTTCCGGATGGTAGACGACACCGTTGGACTTGGTTTCCGGCACGGCCGGTTTCGGCGCCTCCTCCTTGTTGGCTTCCTTCGGAGCTTCCTTGGGCGCGCCGTGCACCGAGCCCGTGACGTCGTCCGGGTCGTGCTTCGGTCCGCCGGGGAAGTTGAGCATTTCCTGCGCCCACGATCCCCTCGCCTCGCCTATCGTGCGGGCTGCGGCCTGCGAGGTGGATTGCAGGCGGTATTCGAACACGTAACCTCCGTCGATCACCAGGCCTGCGACCTTCAAGACCGCGAGCGAGGCGATCGCAGTCACAACGACCGGGATGACGCGGATGTTACGAAACGATTTCATGCCGCGATGCCGCCGGACCTTCTGCGTTCAGAAAAGGCCTGCGCTGCGGCCGCGACCGCCTTTGCGCTGGAAAATTGCGTCTGCGCATTGCGCGCCGCGAAATCCCGCGTCGGCGGCTCCGGCGTCACTTGCCTGGCAACGTCGCGCGCCGGCTCGACGATCTCGCCCGCGGCTTGCGGCCG
>Ga0335076_10009084_pt1 | contig 10017 bp, 9 predicted proteins | sample Lox_Sample_25_FD_206717 | JGI IMG/M metagenome (GOLD analysis project Ga0335076, IMG submission 206717) | Soil microbial communities from Loxahatchee National Wildlife Refuge, Florida, United States - Lox_Sample_2.5 | ecosystem: Environmental > Terrestrial > Soil > Wetlands | place: USA: Florida...
GGTAGATCTGGCCGGAGAACTCGGTCGCGTCCTCGATCGCGCCGCGCGTCTCGTTGGTGAACTTGCAGAAGTTCACCTTCCACCAGTGCTCGGACTGGGCCAGCATCCGGATGTTGGCGCCCGCGCAGAACACCTTGTCCAGCCCGCCGGTGATGACCACGGCCCGCACCTGCGGGTGCTCGAACCGCAGCCGCTGCACCGCGTCGGCCAGCTCGATGTCGACCCCGAGGTCGTAGGAGTTGAGCTTGAGCTCGTAGCCGGGGCGCAGGCCGCCCGCCTCGTCCACGGCCAGCACGATCTGCGCGATCTCGCCGTCGGTCTCCACCCGCAGGTGGCGGTAACGGCTCGGGTCGGTGCCGAACGACACCGCCGGTACGCCGGGCATGGCACGCCGCCTTCGGGGCCGGATTCATAGGACCGGCAGCAGACCTGCCGGGATCCCGCTGGCCGTTCCCCCATTCTCAACATCTGCCTGGCGCTGCGTCAAGCATCTGTAGCATGTTGGCGCTGCGGCCCCAGCCCGGGGTAGACGGCCAGGGCGTTCCCGGCCAGCACCGCGGCCAGCACGTCGTCACCGAGGCCCAGCGCGGCCACGGCGCGGGCGTTGCGGGCGATGCCGGGCACGCCGGGCCAGTCGGTCGCGAAGATGAACTTGCGGGCCAGCCGCCGCAGGTCGAAGCGCGCGTAGTAGCCCGGCAGCCGGTGCGGCGGCAGCCCGGACAGCTCGATCCACACGTTCTCGTGCAGCAGCGCGAGCGACGCCGCGGCGTCGTACCACCATCCCCGGCCGCCGTGCGCGAGCACGATCGTCAGGCCGGGGAAGTCGCGCAGCACCGGGAGCAGGTGCTCCGGATTGGCCAGCGAGTTGTCCGAGCCAGGGAACGAGCTGGTGCCGCAGTGCACGACCACCGGCAGGCCGGCCCCGGCGCAGGCATGGTAGGCGGGATAGAGCATCGGGTCGGCGGGGCTGAACCCGCCGTGCACCGGGTGCACCTTCAGGCCCACCGCGCCCAGCGCGAGCTGGCGGGCCAGCTCACCGGCCACCGGATAGTGCACGTGCGGGTTGACGTTGGCGAGGAAGGCGAACCTGGCCGGGTTCTGCCTGATGATCGGCAGCAGCTCCTCGGCCGGCTGGACTCCGGTCACCTTCGGGCTGTACTCGCACAGCAGGAGCGCGTGGTCGGCCCCCTCGGACTCCAGCAGCTCATCGAACGCCTGCGGGATGACCGTGCCGGCGGGGTCATACACCTTCTCCCAGCCCGGCTGCCCGTGCCGGCGGGCCCAGTCCAGCCAGGCGGGCCGCAGCGTTGGCAGCCGGGCGGGGTGCAGATGGGCGTCGATGAGCATGAGGCCGTCGAGCATCGCAGCCCTTCCGGTCGGGTGGCAGTGGCTCCTGTGAGCTGACCCTAGTGGGCGGCCTCCGGCCGGCCGGTGGCATGCCGCCGGCGTCGCGGCAGGTGTCACTTGGGTTGCACGTCCGCGAACCCGTCACCGCTCACCAGCCGTCCGGAGTACGTTCGCTGGCAGGCATGAAATACTGTCTTTTCCCCGCGATCGGCTTGATCTCCCGGAAGGATCTCTAGTTGTCTATTATTTCGATATGAATACCGGAGAATCTCTCGCCTGGCCCGCCGGCCTGCTGCCACGGCTGGACGGATCGGCGGTCGTGATCACGCCACCCGGGGAAGGGCCGGGATACTGGGCAGGCGGGCCGAGCGCGGTGCTCGCGGAGGACGGGATCTACCTCGCCTACCGCCTGCGCCGGCCGGTGGGCAGCGGCCGCGGCTACGTGGTGGCGATCGCCCGCTCCGCCGACGGGGTGCGCTTCCAGACCCTGGCGACCATCAGGCGGGAATCGATGCAGGCGGAGTCGCTGGAGCGGCCCTGCCTGGTGCGCACCCCGGCCGGGCGGTGGCGGCTGTACCTGAGCTGTGCCACGCCAGGGACCAAGCACTGGCGGGTCGAGCTGCTCGAGGCCGCCGACCCGTCCCGGTTCGACGTCGGCGAGCGGCTGGTGGTGCTGCCCGGCGACGCCAAGACCGGGGTCAAGGACCCGGTGATCCGCTACCGCGACGGCGGCTGGCACCTGTGGGCCTCCTGCCACCCGCTGGCCGATCCGGGTGAGGCCGACCAGATGGTCACCGAGTACGCCACCAGCGCCGATGGGCTGGACTGGATCTGGCACGGCACCGCCCTGAGCGGGCGGTCCGGCCGGTGGGACGCCAGGGGGACCCGGGTCAGCTCGGTGTGCTACGCCGATGCCGCCATGGGCGCCGGGGGCGCCACGATCGCCGCCTTCTACGACGGCCGGGCCACCGCCGCGGAGAACTTCGAGGAGCGGACCGGGATCGCCACCGGCCCCGAGCCGGCCGCGCTGGCCGCCATCGGCACCACGGCGGCCGCCGAGTCGCCCTACGCCGGGCGCGGGCTGCGGTACCTGGACGTCCTGCCGCTCGGCGGCGGCGGGCACCGGCTGTACTACGAGCTGACCCGGCCGGACGGGGCCCACGAGCTGCGGACCGAGCTGCGGTAGCCGGCCCGGCGGCCGGCCGTGCCCGCGCCGGAGACGGCGCCCCGTCCCCGCTGGCGCGCCCTATCCCTGCTGGTACGCCCTGTCCCGCTGGTCTGATTCGGCCCGGGCGCCGCTGGCTGCGGGTGCGGGCTGGCCGTTCCGCGCCTGGGACTGCCCGGCAGGCCGGCTGCCGACCAGCCCGCCCGACCGGTCCCGTGGCTGCATCCAGTCGCCGAAGTCCGCCTCGGTGAGCTTCTCCAGCAGGGCGACGTCGTCCTCGACGTAGCCGAGTACCTGCTGCCGCTGCTCCCAGGTCAGCGGCTGGCGGGGGCGCGCGCTGCGCTGGAGGAACCGCTCGAGCGGCCTGGTCAGGACGGTGCCGGTGGTTCCGGGCAGGTGGCGCCCGGTGGCGGCCGCTGCCCGCAGCACCCCGGAAATTGCCCGGTGGCTGGGGGAGTGCACCGGATGGGCCGTCACGTTCTCGCGCGGCACCTGCGTGATGACCCCCGGCCGCACGCCCAGGAAGTCGCAGATCGCGTCCAGCGCCAGCCCCGGCACGTCCACCAGATCGCGGTAGCGCAGGACGAAGACCTGCTCCCGGGGGAATAGCCGCAGCAGGTGGTCAAGCTGCTCGCCGTACCGGCCGAGCCTGGTGTAGTGCCAGAAGGGTGCCCAGCCCGCCGCGACCCGGCGGTCCTCGGCCGCGCACGCCGCCGGGAAGTCGCCGATCGGGTCCAGCCCGGCCGACCACAGGTGCGTCCAGTTGGAGTGGGCCCGCTCGACCGGGTCACGCAGCACCGCGATCATCCTGACGTCCGGGATCAGCGCACGGATCCGCCGCTGCGCCTGCCGGTCGTACAGGTAGAAGGGGGTCGACTCGCCGCGCAGCGAGCCGGGCGGCGCGCCGGCGAACAGCGCCTCATAGTCCTCCCGCCGCCATATGTGCTCGCGGTAGGTCTGCGCGTCGCCTGGCCCGCCATGCCGCGGCGGGGGGCCGTCGGTGAGGAAGAACTTGGGCTCCTTGACCGGGGACATGAACAGCTCGGGATGGCCGGCCAGGGCCGAATGCAGCGCGGTGGTGCCAGCCTTGGGGGCACCGATCACAAGGAAATCTGGCAAGGCCACGAAGGTGACCTCCTCAGGCGGGTGAGAAATCCTACTATCTCGGTCAATTTAATAGGCTGACGTCCGTACGTCAACGCTCCCGTGCGGCCTGGCACGCTGGCGGCCCTGGCGGCGTGCCCCGGAGCGCCGTTGCTGGCGCTCGTTGCCCCGTTCTCCCTGCCCCATTCGGGCGCGGCGCACTCCACCCGGGGGCCATTTCGTGGCTGTTACGCCGGTCACACCCGGCCGTCACACCCGGCCGCCGCGGAGCCCGCACGGCTGCCGCTCGCGGGTCCGCCCAGGGCCGGGATGGGCAGGGGAGGGGCACCCAGGCAGCGGCCGGGGGACGGGCGGGAATCCCCGCCGCGTCCCCCGGCCGGTGAGCCGTCAGCCGCGGTTACATGGCCTCGGCAGGCTCGGCCTCCAGCTCGGCGGCAGCAATCGGCATGGCCGCCTGGGTACCGGCGAGGTCGGACCGCTTGATCCGGATCGCCACCAGCGCGATCGCGAACGCGAGCGCCGCGATCAGGGCGGAGACCAGGAACCCACGTGAGAAGCCGACCGCCAGCGCGTGGTCGTAGATCGCGCGGGGAAGCTGACCGCCGGATGCGTGAACCGTCTGTCCCGCCCTGGCGGCGGCCGCGGCTGCGGCGCCGACCTGGGCATGGATGCTGTTCGACACCACGGTCCAGGCCACGGTGCCCAGCAGGGCCAGGCCGAGCGCGCCGCCGACCTGCTGCCCGGTGTTGAGCAGGCTGGAGGCCAGGCCCGCGTCGCGGTCCTCCACCCGGGACAGGGCGACCAGGGTGAGCGGCATGAACAGCAGGCCCAGGCCGGCGGCGGTAACCATCATCGGGCCGAGCAGGCCACCGGTGTAGGTGCTGTGCTCGGTGATCCGCGACAGCCAGAACATCCCGCCCGCGGCGATCGCCGAGCCGGCCAGCAGCAGCGGCCTGGCCCCGATCCGGGGCACGAGCTGGGCGCTGACCCCGGCCATGAGCATGATCACGCCGACCATCGGCAGGTAGGCCACGCCGGCCTTGAGCGCGCTGTAACCCCAGACCGTCTGCACGAACAGGCTCAGGAAGAAGAACATCCCGAACATCGCGGTGCCCACGCAGAGCATGATCAGGTAGGCGCCGGACCGGTTGCGGTTGCGGAAGATGCGCAGTGGCATCAGCGCGTGCCGGCTGCGGGCTTCGATGAGCACGAACGAGACCAGCAGCACCACGGACGCGGCCAGCGCGGCCACCACCTTGGTGTCATGCCAGTGGGCAACGCCATTGGGGCTGGTGGCGGCGTTGGAAAGGCCGTACACCAGCGCGACGAGCCCGAGCGTGCTGGTGATCGCGCCGGGCAGGTCGAACCGGCCAGAGTGCCGCTCGGACTCCCCGAACGCGCGCGGCGCCATCAGGGCAACGGCGATCCCGATCGGCACGTTGACGAAGAACACCCACCGCCAGGAGGCGTAGGTGGTGAGCAGGCCGCCCGCGATCAGGCCGACCGCCGCGCCGCCGATGCTCATCGCGGCGTAGACACCCATGGCCCGGTTGCGGGGCGGGCCCTCCGGGAACGTGGTCGCGATCAGTGACAGCGCGGCCGGGGCGACGATGGCCCCGCCGACTCCCTGGAGGGCGCGTGCGCCCAGCAGCCAGGCCTCTGAGGTGGCAAAGCCGCCCAGCAGGGAGGCCAGTGAGAACAGGATCACCCCGGCGATGAGCACCCGGCGCCTGCCGAGGATGTCGCCCGCCCGGCCGCCGAGCAGCAGCAGGCCGCCGAAGGTGAGCGCGTAGGCGTTGACGACCCATTCGAGGCCGGACCCGCTGAAGCCGAGCGCCTGCTGGATGTGGGGGAGCGCGACGTTGACGATGGTCGCGTCGAGCACCACCATCAGCTGGGCGGTGGCGATGACCACCAGCGCCAGGCCGAGGCGGCGGGAACCGGGCTTGGCGCCGGCGGTGCCGGCCGGCCCGGTCAGGGACTGTGCGGATGACATGCATCCTCCTTGTTGAAGGCCGTACTGAACCCGCGCCGCGGCAGTGAGGTGCTGTGCCGCGCACGGAAGCTTGGTAGGTAGTCAGACAGGGGCAGCCACTGGCGGCTCGTACGCCCGCCCGATAGCGGCTGTCGCCGGAAAGGCTCTGGCCCCGTTAGCCGTCCACGCCGGTGACCGGCGCGCTGACCAGGACCCTGCTCACCTCCTCCGCATGCTGGGCGGTCCCGTGATGGGCTTCATGGCCGGGTGCGCTTCCGGCCTGAGCGGCCGGGAGGAGCTTGCGGATGAGGCCGAGCAGGCAGGCACGCTCGTCGTTGTCGAGCGCGTGCCGCCAGGGCAGGGCACTCAGGATCTCGGTCTCGATCCGCTGCTTCAGCTCCAGCCCGGCCGGGGTGAGGGCGATCCGCTTGACCCGCCGGTCGGCCGGGTCGCTCTCACGGGTCGCCAGCCCCCGCTTCTCCAGCTGGTCCGCGACGTTGGTGACGAAGGACGGGTCGCAGCGCATCCGCAGGCCCAGTTCCTTCATCGCCAGTGGGCAGTCCAGCCGGTGCAGCGCCTTGAGGAAGAAGATCGGCACCCCGTGCCGCTGGGCGACTTCCTCCGCCCGCGTGATCATTGCAGCGAGCAGTTCGGCCATGCCGTCAAGGATCTCCGCGTCCAGCCGGTCGCTGGCGCTGTCCCCTGTTGCCATCAGCACCCTCCGTGTCCGGCCGTCTACATGCTTGGGATCCTCAATAGTTGAGTAGCTCAACCTTAAGCAGCCTTGCTTGAGGAAGTCAACCCTTTACCGGATCAATCCTTGAGTAGCTCAACTTATCGGCCCAGTCACCCTGCCGGGTGCGCCACCTGCCTGCCGGGGCGGCCCACCGGGGGAGCGCTAGCCGCGGACGAACGCGCTGAGCGCGAGCAGGGTGAGCACCACCAGGGCGATGGACGTCAGGCCGGTGCGCAGTCGCGCGCGGCGGAACGCGGGGATCCTGGCCTTGTGCACCTTGAGGTCGGCATTGGCGCCGCGGGCCGTGCGCCAGTTCCAGCCGGCAAACATCCCGATAACGCCGCCGATGATCAGCATGGCGGCTGCGGTGCTCCCCACTGGCGGCGTCCCTCCCTGGGAATCGGCTGGCCCGCGACCGGCCTCACGCGTGAGCAACTCGCATGGTAGTGCCTGCGCTGCTGGTAGAGGCTGTGCCGCGCCTTTCACGGCCCGGCGTTTGCCGGCACCGAGGGGACCGCGCTGGATTCCGCCCAGATATTGATGCCGCCCTCGACCGCGTACCGGTCGATCGCGGCGAGCTCGGACTCGCTGAACCCGGGCTGGCCGGCCGCGGCCACATTCTCCTCCAGCTGCGCCACGCTGCTCGCGCCGACCAGGACCGAGGTGACCCGCCGGTCGCGCAGCACCCAGCCCAGCGCCATCTGCGCCAGCGACTGGCCGCGCCCACGGGCGAGCTCGTTCAGCCCGGCCACCCGGGCCAGGTTCTCCTCGTTCAGCTGATCCGTGCCGAGGCTGCCGTCCTGGCTGGCGCGCGATCCGGCCGGGATCCCGGCCAGGTACTTGCCCGTGAGCACGCCCTGGGCCAGCGGCGAGAACGCGATGCAGCCGATGCCCTCGGCGTCCAGGGTGTCCAGCAGGCCGCCCTCGACCCAGCGGTTGAGCATCGAATACGACGGCTGGTGAATCAGCACCGGCGTGCCGAGCTGGCGGCAGATCGCGGCCGCCTGCGCGGTCCGCTCGGCGGAGTAGGACGAGATCCCGGCGTACAGCGCCCGGCCCGAGGTGACCGCGGTCGCCAGCGCGGCCATGGTCTCCTCGAGCGGGGTCTCCGGATCGGCCCGGTGACTGTAGAAGATGTCCACGTAGTCCAGGCCCATCCGGGCGAGCGACTGGTCCAGGCTCGCCAGCAGGTACTTGCGGGACCCCCAGTCCCCGTAGGGCCCCGGCCACATGTCATAGCCCGCCTTGGTGGAGATGACCAGCTCGTCGCGGTAGGGCCGCAGGTCCTCGCGCAGGATGCGGCCGAAGTTCCGCTCTGCCGAGCCGTACGGCGGCCCGTAGTTGTTCGCCAGGTCGAAGTGGGTGACACCCAGATCGAACGCTCGCCGGACGATCGCCCGCTGGGCATCGACCGGCCGGTCGTCCCCGAAGTTCTGCCAGAGCCCGAGCGACACCTCAGGCAGCTTGAGGCCGCTGCGGCCGCAGCGGCGGTACTTCAGGCGCTGATAGCGGTCGGTGCCGGCAACGTATCCCATACCGCAAGTCTCGCATCCCCCGGCTGGCACTATTAGCACGGGACAAGCAACTACCCCGCACGGGACAACCAACCATCCCGGCCAGTGGCGGACGGGCGGAGGAGAGGGACAGCGATGTACGACGCGATGATGGCCGAGACCATCAGCATCACCGGGCACGGCGGGGACCAGATCGAGGCGTACCTGGCCCGGCCGCTCGGCCCCGGCCCGTTCGGCAGCGTGGTCGTGATCCACCACATGCCGGGCTACGACGCCGGAACCAAGGAGATCGCCCGGACCTTCGCCGTCCACGGCTACCTGGCGCTGTGCCCGAACCTCTACACCCGCGAGGCGCCAGGTGCCAGCCCGGACGACGCCGCCGCGGCCGCCCGCGCCCAGGGCGGCGTGCCCGACGAGCGGCTGGTCGGCGACGTCGGGGGAGCGGCCGCCTACCTGCGGGCCATGCCGGTCTCCAACGGCAAGGTGGGCGTGATCGGCTACTGCTCGGGCGGCCGCCAGTCGTTCCTGGCCGCGTGCAGCCTGCCGCTGGACGCCGCGGTGGACTGCTACGGCGCGTTCGTGGTCGGGACCCCGCCCGAGGGCATGCCGCTCAAGGTAGGCCCGATCGTGCACCTGGCCAAGGACCTGTCCTGCCCGTTGCTCGGCCTGTTCGGCGACGACGACCAGTACCCCTCGCCGGACCAGGTCGCCGAGCTGGACAAGGCGCTCACCGACGCCGGCAAGGAGCACGAGTTCCACAGCTACGCAGGCGCCGGGCATGCCTTCTTCGCGGTCAACCGGCCCGCCTACCGCCCGGAGGCCGCCATGGACGGCTGGCAGAAGATCTGGGACTTCTACGGCCGCCACCTGGCGGGCTGAAAGGGGAGCCGGCGATGTGCACCTACCTGACCGAGAACGTCGGTGTCGAAGGAAGCGGGAAGGGAACGGCCGGCTGGTTCGCGCTCAGCCAGGCGACCGTGTACTTCGACCACCCGCAGCATGCACCGGCCGAGCACACGCTCAACATCGACTTCCTGAACCCGGAGCAGGGGCCGGCCGCCCGGGTCGCGGTGGAGCTCACCGCGCAGTCGGCCCGCGCCCTGGCCACGGCCATCGAGTCGGCCCTGGCCTCCGTGCCGCCGGGACTGATCTGAGCCACCGGGACTGATCTGAGCCATCCGCCGCAGGCAGGCCCTGGCCCGTCTCCCTGCCCACCACGCCGCGAAAATGTCGGTGGGCCGTGCCAGGATCGGTTACTGGCGAAGGGTGATGGCATGAAGTTCCGGGTCGAACATGACGTGCTGGCGGACGCGGTGGCGTGGGTGGCACGAGCGCTCCCGTCACGGCCGGTGGTACCGGTCCTGGCCGGACTCCGGCTGGAGGCGGGCCAGGACCTGACGCTGTCGTGCTTCGACTACGAGCTGGCGGCCACGGCCAGGGTGGAGGCGGACGTGGCCGAGCCGGGCACGGCGCTGGTGCCCGGGCGGTTGCTGGCGGAGATCACCCGCAGCCTGCCCGGCCAGCCCGCCGAGTTCACCGCCGACGGCGACCTGGTCGGCCTGACCTGCGGCAGCGCCGAGTTCGCACTGGTCTCGCTGCCACTGGCGGACTATCCCGAGCTGCCGCAGACGCCGCCGGTGGCCGGCACGATCGACGGCGGCGAGCTGGCCTCCGCCGTGGCCCAGGTGCTCCCGGCGGCCAGCCGGGACGACACGCTGCCGATGCTCACCGCCATCTGCCTGGACATCCGGGGCGAATCGATGACGCTGGCCGCGACCGACCGGTACCGGCTGGCGGTGCGGGAGCTGCGCTGGGAGCCCGCCCGGCCGGGCCTGCGCGCGATCGCGCTGGTGCCCGCGCGCACGCTGGCCGACGCGGCCAGGACGATGGCGCCCGGCGAGCCGGTGCCGGTGGCGTTCACCCCGCCGGATGAGCCCGCCGCCGGGCGGGATCCCCACCCGGTCGAGGGCATGATCAGCTTCGAGTCCCGCGGGCGGCGGCTGACCGGCCGCCTGATCGGGGGAGAGTTCATCCGCTACCAGTCCCGGTTCCCGGACGGGTACGGCTGCCGGGCGGAGATGCCAGCCGGTTCGTTCATCGAGGCCGTCCGCCGGGTATCCCTGGTCGCCGACCGGGCCAGCCCGGTCCGGCTCACCTTCGGCCAGGGCCAGGTGGT
>Ga0335076_10009086_pt1 | contig 10016 bp, 9 predicted proteins | sample Lox_Sample_25_FD_206717 | JGI IMG/M metagenome (GOLD analysis project Ga0335076, IMG submission 206717) | Soil microbial communities from Loxahatchee National Wildlife Refuge, Florida, United States - Lox_Sample_2.5 | ecosystem: Environmental > Terrestrial > Soil > Wetlands | place: USA: Florida...
CTCGGAGAGACGCGTCCCTGCCTAGGACGGGAGCGCCGAGAGGAGGAGCTCGAGCATCAGCGCCGGGTCGCGGCGCACACGCTCGCCGGCGAGGCCGTCGCGCTTGCGGAGGTCGAGCGCGCGCGGATCGGTCAGCGGCTTCAGGCGCCCCTCGCGGATCAGCGCCTCGTCCACCCCGCCGAGGCGCCCGCCGTACGTCGTGTACACGGGCACGCCGAGCGCCGCCGCCTCGCGGTTCATCGTCCCGCCGGCGGAGACGACGAGGTCGGCGAGCGCGATCAGGCTCTGCGCGTCGACGGCCGTCTCCGGCAGGATCACCGACGGCAGCGCGAGCGAGCGCACGTACTCGCGCTGGTCGTCCGTGCGCGGGAGGACGACGGCGTGCACGTCCTCGAGCCGCCCGAGATGGTCGATCGTCATCGGGAACAGCGGATTCGAGTGCCGGTGGTACAACGACACGTCGGGCGGCGGGCGGAGCACGACGAGCACGCGCGCGGGATCGATGCCGAACCGGTCGAGCAGCGACCGGTCGGGCTCGAAGTCCGCGAGGTAGTACTCCTCCTTCAGCCCCGGATACTGGAGCAGCTTCGGCGGGGTGACGCCGTACGGCTTCAGCCGCTCCGGCGGGATCGCCTCGGGCACGACCACCTTCGTCGCCGCCCGGCAGCCGAGCTGGTGCTGCACCGTCGCGAACTCGTAGTCGAACGTCGTCGACGACGGGATCCCGAGCCGACGCGCCGTGATCGTCAGCTCGTGCGAGCCGTGCGCCAGCGCGATGTCGAACTCGCGCCCCTTCGCCCAGCGGCGGAGCGCGCCGAGCCGGTGCGTCATCTGCCGCGCCTTCTGCACGCGCGACCGGCCGCCGTGTCGTCCGATCACCTCCGCCTCCAGCCCGTGCAGCTCGAGCAGCTGCAGCGTCTGCGCGTAGTCGCGCGCCGTGATCTCCACCTCGTCGCCGCGCCCGCGCATGATCTCGATCAGGGGCCGGAACACGAGCACGTGCGCCGACGCGGTCATGTCGACCCAGACCCTCACCCGAGCACCTCGACGACGCGGAAGCGAATCGCGACGATCTCCGTGTTGGGGCGGATCGGCCGCTCGAAGAACCGCTCGTGCGCGACGCGCCAGTCCTCGACCGTCTCGAAGCCCTCGCCCTCGTCGCGTGCGAACTGCACGTCGATCGCGGACGCCGGGACGACCCGCGCCTCCGTCACCTCGACGACGGCGACCGGCTCCTCGTCGTAGCCCTCCAGCAGGAAGCGGTCGCCCGTCACCGGAACGGCCTCGCCCTCCGCCGCGTACTCCTCGGCGAGCCCGGCAGTCGCCGTCTTCTCGCCCGCGAGCACGGCGGCGACGAGCTCCGCCCGGAGCTCCGTTCGCGGGTGCGCGAGCCCGAACGGCGGATACGCGCTCATGCGACGAGCGCCTCCATCCGCGCGGAGCGCAGCAGCGGCGGCTCCTGCTCGACGTGGCGCTCGTACCACAGCGTGAACGCGAGCAGACCCCACAGCTGCCGGCTCCGGTCCTCGACGCCGGCGACGTGTTCGTCGACGAGCCGCGTCACCGTCTCCGGACGGAAGAACCCCTGCCGCCGCAGCGTGTCGGCCGACAGCGTCTCGCGCGCGAACGGCTCGAGCTCGCCGCGCAGCCACGCGGCGGCCGGGATCGAGAACCCCCGCTTCCGGCCGTGGACGACCTCGTGCGGGAGCAGCGGCGCGACGGCCTTCCGCAGCAGCACCTTCTTCGACAGGCCGCGCACCTTGTGCCGCGTCGGCAGCGCGAGCGCGAGATTCGTGACCACTGGATCGAGGAACGGCACCCGCGCCTCCAGCGAGTGCGCCATCGACGCGCGGTCCGTCTTCACGAGCAGGTCGTCGACGAGATAGACGCCGAGGTCGACGTCCTGGAGCCGGGCGAGCTCGTCGGCGCCGTCGGTCTCGCGATAGCGCGCGCGGTAGACGTCCACCGGGTCGAAGCCCGCGTCCCGGCCGGTCAGCTCCGCGCGCGCGTCGGTGGAGAAGATCTCCTTCCAGCCGTGATGGCGCTCGAGCGGCGGCAGGTGCGCCGCCCGCACGAAGCGCTTCGCCCGGTAGTCGAAGCTCGCCTTCGACGTGGACGTCGGCAGCCGCTCGACCACCGGGCGCGCGAGCCGCGCGAGCGGGGCGAGCCGGTCGGCGAGGAGGTCGGCCGCGTACGTGTGGTAGCCGCCGAACAGCTCGTCCCCGCCCTCGCCGGAGAGCGCGACCTTCACGTGGCGAGCGGCGAGCTCGGAGACGAGGTACGTCGGAAGCGCCGACGAGTCGGCGAACGGCTCGTCGAACGCCTCCGCGAGCGCGGGCAGGAGCAGCGCCGGATCGGGGCGGACGAGCAGCTCGTGATGGTCGGTGCCGTACCGCTCGGCGACGCGTCGCGCGTCGGCGCGCTCGTCGAAGCTCCGCTCCGCGAAGCCGATCGTGAACGTATGCACGGGGTCGCCGCTCTCCTGCGCGGCAAGCGCCACAAGAGCGGCCGAGTCGACCCCGCCGGAGAGCAGCACGCCGACGGGCACGTCGGAGAGCAGATGCGCGCGCACGGAGTCGCGCAGCCGCGCGCGCAGCTCCTCGATCAGCTCCGCCTCGTCGTCCTCGCGCAGGCGGTCGGCGGCCTCCGGCGCCGGCCGCGCGAACCGCTCGACGGCGACGCGGCCGTCCTCCTCCCAGACGAGCAGGTGCCCGGCGGGGAGCTTCCGTATCTCGCGGAAGATGGAGTACGGTGCCGGGATCGAGTTGAACGCGAGGAACGCCTCGAGCGCGTCGAGGTCGACCTTTCCGCGCGGCAGTGCGCGGAGCTCGGACGCGAACGCGAGCTCGCCGTCGACGCTCCGGTAGTAGAGCGGCTTGATTCCGAAGCGGTCGCGCGCGAGCACGAGCCGGCGCCGGCGCGCGTCCCAGATCGCGACCGCGAACATGCCCCGCAGCCGCCGCGCGAAGCCGAGGTCGTGCTCCTCGTAGAGATGGACGAGCGTCTCGGTGTCGCAATGGCTGCGGAACCGGTGGCCGGCGCGCTCGAGCTCGCGGCGCAGCTCGGGGGAGTTGTAGATCTCGCCGTTCTGGACGACGACGCACGAGCCGTCCTCGTTCGCGATCGGCTGGTCGCCGCCGGCGAGGTCGATGATCGAGAGGCGCCTTGCCGCCAGGGCGACGGGCCCGTCGAGGTGCTCGCCGGCGCTGTCGGGACCGCGATGGACGAGCGCCGCGCTCATCGCGGCGAGCCGGTCCGCGTCGGGCGACCCGGCCGTCGAGGCAATTCCGCAGATCCCGCACATCGGCCCTACTCTACGGACCGGTCCCGCAGCGCACGTCGCCTCGCGCCGCGGCGCGCGCAGCGGAGCTGAACGCCGCCGCCGCCGGCTTCGCGTGCTGCCCGCGCCACTCGAGCCCGGACTGCCAGCCTGCGAGGCGGGCCTCGTCCACGAGCTCGAAGTTGAAGATCGCGCGCACGGTCGGCTGGCATGCCGCGAGGCGGATCGCCTCCTTGACCCGCTCGGCCTGGACGGCCGGCGGATCGGTCGCCACGGTCTCGCGGCCCCGGTAGAGCCCCGCGAGCCGTCGCGGGACCGCGGTCTGGAATCCGTCCTCGAGGTACCAGATCGCGCGCGAGCGCTGCGCCGTGCCGGCGAACGCCGCGTCGAGCGTCGCCGCGAGCCGGGGGTAGTCGCCCTCGCCGAGGAAGCCGCCGCGGTGGCGCGCCGACACCGGCTCGCGCGCGCTCTCCGGATACGGGTTGTGGCCGAAGGCGTCGACGAGCGGGCGCGTCCGGCCGCTCGCGCGGTACGCGGCGCCGAGCGCGCGCAGGAACGCGGCCGGGTCGTGCGCGGACGCGGTCGAGTCGAGCACGACGACGCTCGGCCGGACGCGGTGGAGGACGTCGTAGCACCGGGCGAGCAGCGACTCGTACGCCGCTGCGCCGGCATTCCAGTAGACGGGCGAGTTCGCCTCGTTCCAGACGACGACCGCGCGCGCCTCCGGAACGCGCGCGAGCGCCGCGCCCGCGTACGCGCAGAAGCGCCGGCGCGCGGCCGGCGTGCGCGGTGTCACGCGTGCGAAGCCGAACACCGCGAGCACGACGCGGATTCTCGACGCCGCCTGCTCGGCGCGGTCGAGTTCGGTCGAGCGGACCGGCCCCGGCTTCGTCTCGCCGTACCACGAGACCCAGACGCGGACGGCGTCCGCGCCGAGCTCCCGCTCCGCGGCGACGATGTCGAGCGGGTTCGGCGTCCACTTCAGCCGGTCGTCGTCGACGCCGACGAGCAGCCGCGGCGGCGCCGGCGCGCGCGCCTCGACGAGCAGCCACACCGCGACGCCGGCCGCCGCGAGCGCGCTCACGACGAGCGCGATCGTCAGCCGTCGGGACGTCGCAGCCCCCGTACCGACTGCTTGATCAGGCGCCAGCCCGTCGCCGCGACGGTCCGGAGGTAGAGGCCGACTGAGCGGTCGGCGATCCACTCGAGGTCGTGCGCGAGCTTCTCGGCCATCGACGTCTCGTACCCGCGCCGCACCTGCGCGAAGCCGGTCAGGCCCGGACGGACGACGAGCCGCTGCCAGTACGCGGGCAGCTGGTGTGCGAGCTCCTCGAAGAAGCGCGGGCGGATCGGCCGCGGCCCGACGAGGCTCATGTCGCCGCGGAGGACGTTGAAGAACTGCGGGATCTCGTCCAGCTGCGTCGCCTTCAGCCAGCGGCCGATCGGCGTGAACTCCCCTTCCGTGCGCAGCACGAGCTCCTCGCCGAGGTACGGGCCGAGCCGCGTCTCCGCGTCCGCGGTCAGCGTCCGGAACTTCAGCATCGTGAAGACGTGCCCGCCGCGGCCCACGCGCTCGCCGCGGTAGAAGACCGGCCGGCCGCTGGAGAGGAGGATCGAGACGGCGATGATCAGCCCGAGCGGCAGTGCGACGACGAGGAAGATCGTCGAGAGGACGACGTCGAGCAGCCGGAGGATCGCGTCCCGCGGGCGTGCCGGCGTCTCGAGCGCGAGCTGTGAGTAGCCGCGGACGATCGTGTCCTCGATCCGCGTCGTCGAGTCGGGCACGCCGATGATGCTAGTCGGTCGTCCGGCGCCGCTCGTGCCGGCGCGGGCATAATCGTTGCTTATGGATACGCGCCAGCTCGCAGCGTTCTGTGCGGTCGTCGAGCGGCGCAGCTTCTCCCAGGCGGCGGAGCAGCTGGGGGTGACGCAGCCGGCGGTGTCGTTGCAGATCCGCTCCCTCGAGAAGCGGCTCGGGCTGCAGCTGCTCGACCGCTCGGGGCGGCGCGTCGAGCCGACGGAGGCGGGGCACCGGCTCTACCGGAGCGCGCAGCGGCTGCTCGCGATGGAGGAGCAGCTGCTGCAGGAGCTCGGCGAGGAGGCCGAGGGCGAGCTGAGCGGCCGCCTCGAGATCGGCGCGTCGACCGGCCCCGGCGGGACGGTGCTGCCGGTGCTCCTCGCGCAGTTCCAGCAACGGCATCCGGGCGTGCGTGTCGCGCTGTCGGTGTCGGACACACAGCGGGTGGTCGAGCAGGTCGCGCGGCGCGAGCTCGAGCTCGGCGTCGTCGGCGCCGCCCGCCGGCACCGCGGCGTCGTCTTCGAGCCGTTCTTCCGCGACGAGGTCGTGCTCGCCTGCCCTCCGGGCCATCCGTTCGCGAACCGGACCGTGACGCTCGAGGAGCTGAAGACGGAGCCGCTCGTGCTCATGCAGGAGGGCGCGGGCGTGCGGCAGGTGATCGACGACGAGCTGCGCGCCGTGGGCGTGCGGCTGCGCGACCTCGACGTGCGGCTCGAGCTCGGGCTCCAGGAGTCGGCGCGGATCGCGGTGATGGGCGGCTTCGGCGTGACGTTCATCTCGCGGTCGGCGATCGAGGCGGACCTCGCGGCCGGCACGCTCGCGACGGCGCGCGTCGAAGGGCTCGAGCCGGCGCGCGAGATCGCGCTCGTGCGCTCGACCGGGCGCGCGGAGACGCGCGTGGCGCAGGCGTTCGTCGAGTTCGCTCGGGCGCGGCTGGCGTGATCGTCCGCTGGGGCCTCGACGCGCTCCCGGCGGTCTGCGCGGAGGCCGGGGTCGGATCGCCGCTTCTTGTCGCGAGCCCGCGCTGGGACGGGATCGAGCTCCCGGTCGAGCCGCGCACGCGCTGGACCGAGGTGCCGTCGCACCGGATCGAGGACGCGGCGGTGGAGGCTCGTCTCGGCGACGGCGTCGTCGCGCTCGGCGGCGGCAGCGCGATCGATCTCGGCAAGGCGCTGTCGGCCGCCGCCGCGCTTCCGCTCGTCTCCATCCCGACGACGTACTCCGGCGCCGAGTGGACGACCTACTACGGCATCCGGCGGCCCGACCGGCGCATGCAGGGCGGCGGCTCCGGCGCGCGTCCGACGGGGATCGTCTACGACGCGGCGCTCACACTCGACCTTCCGCGCGAGACGACCGTCGGCACCGCGCTCAACGCGCTCGCCCACTGCGCCGAGGCGCTGTATGCGCATGGCCACAACGACGCCGCGGACGAGGAGGCGCTGGCCGGGGCACGCCTCGTCTCCGAGTCGCTGCCGCGGGTGGTCGAGGCGCCGGGCGACCTCGGGGCGCGGACGGAGCTGCTTCGTGGCGCGTGTCACGGCGGCGCGGCGCTCGCCGGCTCGATGCTTGCGCTTGCGCACGCGATGGCGCAGGCAGTCGGGGGCCGCTACGGGCTCCCGCACGGGACGCTGAACGGGATCTGCCTGCCGCCGGCGCTCCGCTTCAACGCCCGCTTCGCACCCGGCGCGGTCCGCCGCTTCGGCGAGGCCGTCGGCGGCGACCCGGCCGGCCGGGTCGAGGAGCTCGCCCGGCTCGGCGGCATCACACGGCTGCGCGAGTTCGGCGTTCCCGAGGGGGACCTCCCCGAGCTCGCCGAGCTCGCCGCGCACCGCGCCGGCAACCAGGCCAACCCCCAGCCCGCGACGCCGGTCGAGATCGAGCAGCTCCTGCGCTCCGTCTGGTGACCTACGGGAGCGGCGTCAATCTGCTGTGACCGGCGCCCACGTACGGCAGGACGAACGAGAGAACTGCGAGGACGGCGACCACGGCAATGCCCAGGTAGATCAACCGCCGTTTGGTGACGAATCCGGTCATCGACCTCCACGCACCTCCTATCCGGTCCCGACCAGGGACGTCGAGCCCCACGCGTTGCGGGACACGTCTTCGTAGTGACTGGGATGCAACGAGATGTACGGAACGACGGTCGGGCACGACCATCCCGCGCTCGACCGCATCACGAACCACGAGTAGCCGATCCCGCCGCTGATCTGCTGGCTCGTCGTCCAGCTCGTGGCGCAGAAGGTGCCCGTCGCGTTGACGCTCGACGAGTGGTACGTGATGTGGTCGCCGGGAACGGCGCACCAGTACGTCGTGTCGGCGATGTGCTGGTCGTACGGCCACGTGCCCCACGACGTCGTCATCACGTTTGCCGCGCAGGCGGGCGCCGCTGCCGCCGCCGGCCGCACGACCGCGGACGGTCCGGTCGAGAGCGACACCGCCGAGCCGAGGCCGACCGCCTGGGCGAGCGAGAGCCCCGGCGCGACGTAGACGGTCGCCCCGGGAAGCGAGGCCGCCGCGAGCGCTTCCTGTGCGCTGACCGGGCGGGTCACGACGGGACTCTGGACCGCCGGGCCGTCGACCAGCGCCTGCGCCTGCGCGGGCGGGAGCGGCTGCGGGGTTGCGGCCGAGACGGCCGGCGTCACGACGGCCGGCCCAAGGCAGAGAGCGGCGCAGGCGCCGCCGACCACCCATCGGACGAGCGTTCTCCTCATCACTGGATCTCCTTTCACTGGACGATCCAGAGACGGTACTGTTGTCAGAACTGACAATCAAGATGGCAAAATCGAACGCGTCCGCGATGGACGCGTGATTTGCGGCCGAGCGCGCTAGAGCGCGCCGAACGGGTCGACGCCCGTCCGCGAGACGAAGGCCGCGGGGATCTGCCGGCGGCGGGCAACCCGGAGCTTCGCCCTGAGGACGTCGCAGTGTGCGCGGACGGTGCGGGAGGAGATGCCGAGGCGGGCGGCCATCTCGTCCGCCGAGCAGCCGGCCGCAAGCAGGGCGACGACCTCGAGCTGACGCCGCGTGAAGCCGTCGGGAGGAACGATTGCAGTCGCCATTCCGGGATGGTCGCGCGGCGCGCTTGCGCGGTGCTGACGCCTCGCTGATGCCACGCGGGGAAGCGTGGTACGGTCGGCGGCAGGGTGGACTTCGCGATCCTGGGGCCGCTTCAGGTGCGCGATGCGGGCGGGGCGCCGGCCCCGGCGCCGGGCAAGCGCCGCGCGCTCCTCGCGCTGCTGCTTCTCGCCCGCGGCGCGCCGCTGACGGTCGAGCGCATCGCTGAGGAGCTGTGGGACGGGGAGCCTCCCTCGAAGGCGCGGAACGCGGTGCAGGCGCATGTCTCGAAGCTTCGGAAGGAGCTCGGCGACGCGGGGCGGCTGATCGACGCGGGCCCGGGCGGCTATGCGCTCGTGATCGACGAGGACAGCTTCGACGCGGCGCGCTTCGAGCGCCTCGTCGCGGCGGCCGGCCGCGAGACGGAGCCGGCGGCGGCGGCCGACCTGCTCCGCGAGGCGCTCGCGCTCTGGCGCGGCCCGGCACTGTGCGACGTGCCCGAGCGGTTCGCCGAGCGGGAGGCGGCCCGGCTCGAGGACGCGAGGCTCGAAGCGCTGGAAGCGCGGATCGACGCCGATCTCGAGCTCGGGCGGCACGACGGGCTCGTCGCCGAGCTCGAGGGTCTCGTCGCCGAGCATCCGTACCGGGAGCGGCTGCGCGGGCAGCTGATGCTCGCGCTGTACCGGTCCGGGCGCCAGGCGCACGCGCTCGCGGTCTACGCCGACGGGAGACGGCTGCTCGCCGCAGAGCTCGGCCTCGAGCCGGGACGGTCGCTGCGGGAGCTCGAGCGGCGCATCCTCGGCCAGGCGCCGGAGCTCGAGCCTCCCGTCCACAGGCCCGTTCGCTCGAACCTGCCCGAGCCGGCGACGGCGATGCTCGGCCGCGATCGAGAGGTCCTTGCGGCGGGCGCGCTCCTGCGCGTGCCGGGGATCCGGCTCGTGACCCTCACCGGCGCGGGCGGCATCGGCAAGACCCGGATCGCGCTCGAGGTCGCGCGCGCGCTCGAGCCCGAGTATCCGGGCGGAGCCTGGTTCGTCCGCCTCGGGGCGATCGTCGACCCGACGCTCGCCCTGCCGACCGTCGCACAGACGCTCGGGCTCTCGGCGACCGCCGGGGAGGACGTGGCCACGCTCGCCGGCTCGTTGCCCCACCGGTCCCTGCTGCTCGTGCTCGACAACTTCGAGCAGCTGCTCGACGCGGCGGGCAGCATCGCGGGCCTCCTCGCCGCCGCGCCGCAGCTGAACCTGCTCGTCACGAGCCGCGCGCAGCTCCACGTCTCCGGCGAGCACGAGCTGCCGGTGCCGCCGCTCGAGCCCGGCGCCTCCGAGCTCCTGTTCGTCGACCGCTCCCGCGCCGCGGGCGGCGGGTTCGAGCTGACGCCGGCGACCGCGGAGCCGGTCGCGGAGATCTGCGCGCGACTCGAGGGCCTGCCGCTCGCGATCGAGCTCGCCGCCGCGCGGGCGAAGCTGCTGCCGCCGGCGGCGCTGCTGGCACGGCTGTCGAGCCGGCTCGACCTGCTCACGACCGGGACCCGCGACGCGCCGGAGCGCCACCAGACGATGCGCGGCGCGATCGACTGGAGCTACCGGCTTCTCGATCCGCCCGGGCAGGAGCTCCTCGACGAGCTCTCCGTCTTCGTCGGCGGCGCGTCGCTCGACTCGATCGAGGCGGTGTGCGGCGCCGACGTCCTCGAGCCGCTCGCGTCGCTCGTGGACAACAGCCTCGTCCACCGGGGCGAGGAGGCGGAGCCGCGCTTCCGGATGCTGGACGTGATCCGGGAGTACGGGCTCGAGCAGCTCGCGTCGAGAGACGAGTCCGGCGTGCGGTCGCGGCACGCGGCGTACTTCCTCGCGCTCGCGGAGGCGGCGGAGGCCGAGCTCGAGC
>Ga0335076_10009087_pt1 | contig 10016 bp, 7 predicted proteins | sample Lox_Sample_25_FD_206717 | JGI IMG/M metagenome (GOLD analysis project Ga0335076, IMG submission 206717) | Soil microbial communities from Loxahatchee National Wildlife Refuge, Florida, United States - Lox_Sample_2.5 | ecosystem: Environmental > Terrestrial > Soil > Wetlands | place: USA: Florida...
GCTATGGCCCTTGCTGCCGAAGAAAAAGGCCGGGTCCGGATTCAGTTGGAATGGCTTGGCCGTGAAGCGAAAAAACGTCTCGTACATGATTTGACTCAGAAGCGGTGATTCAGTCCTACAAACGCCGCGTGCTCATGTCGGTTTGTCGACGACCCGGGTGTCGTGACGACCTCCGGTGCATTCGAATCGAATTGCTGCACCCGAGCCCCGACATAAGCGGTCGTTTTCGGCGCCATTTGACGCGTCATCTGCAGACGCACGAAGCGCTGTTTGGTGGTCGGCTCGCTGCTTGAGGCACCCAAGCCCCATGCGCGCAGGTACCCGCCGGTCACATTCAGGGACGTGGCCGTCGTCAACTGATGACTCAGCGAAAGCGACACCCCGTCTTGAGCGATGTTCTCCGTGTCTGGAAACACAGAGTCGGGCACATCCTCGTTCTTGCTCCAGAACGCCGAGATGGCAAGCGTATTGCGTACACCAATGAAGGTAACCGTCGCATTCTTCGATGTCACGAGCGAGACCCGTTGCGCAAACAGATCGGTCTGCGTCGCCAGCGCAGAGGGCAGGCCCTGGCGCGCAATCAGATCGTTGATGAACCGGGCACGTTCCGTTGGGTCGGGAAAACGCGTGGTGTACGCCGCGTCCAGCAATGCCGCGACGTTGTTGGTGGGCGGGAGGCTCAGAAACGCCTGGGGCGCGGTGACCACATCATGCGAAAAGCCGAAGTCCCAAGCGATGTACGGCATCCGATGCTTGAAATTCAGCTGCCAGCCGTGCCCGAAGAAGCGCTCTTCCCAAAAGCCATTCAGGTCGGTCCGATTCGACGGTCGCCACTGCAATTCGCCGCCGTAGACAATCTGTCGATTATCGGAGCTGTTGACCAGGATGTTGGTCTTCTCGTAACCGCCACGCACGCCGAGGATGAACTCTTGCGTGATCGCGAACCGGACTATCGCGCGCGCTGAATCGTCGGTCACCGACGGCAGGCCGGATTCTTGAAACTGCGTTTGCGAGCGCTTCACCTCGAACGCCCAGTCAAGGGTTGCCGGGCGCCGCTCGATGCGAAACACATGCTCGCCAAGGTATCCGTTATCGCCGCCGGTTTGCGGACCGCTGACGGCAGTCCAGCTGTTGGTACTGGTCAAGCGGTAGTCGATATCCGATCCGATGCGGCCCTCGATGCGCGGTGCGAGGCGGTACTGCGTCTCGGTGGCCGTGTTCAGGTTGGCGCCGCCATCGGGCCGGGGCGCAAACACGTCCTGCTGGGTCTGGCGCGCAGTCATGCCGGCGTCAATAAAGAGAAACCGCTCGATCGCTTCCAGGTTTGCCGCGAGGTCGCCAACAGGCAGGTATCGGTTGGGAGCGCTGCCGTTTGCATACGTAAGCGCGTCGAGTCCGACGGTGCCGACGACACGGAACCGCGACCCGATTCCGCTCAGCGACAGGCGCGGAATCATTTCGGTGATCAGGTCGGCCGTCGCCGCCGCAGAATCTTCGAAGCCGGCGTTGTCGGTCCAGGTCGAGCGCAGCTCTACCGATGGATCAACGCTCCAGCGCGCCGCGCTCGAAGAATCGGACCAGGCAATACCAGCCAGCGTGAAAGCCGAAACCAGGAGGCGACGACGCTTGCCAGATCCTTTGTGCTTGCCGATTCGATCGCGGCGTGTTGAGCATCCCCTCGGGATGGTTCGACCTTCAATACGGCGCATTGCCGTAATACCCATAGTAGGAGGCGGTTTCCGAGCCAACTACCTTGTTGAGCATCGTGTGGACGACCGGGCACGCTTCGATGGTGGACAACGCCTGAGACACGGCCGATTGCTGGGTGCGTTCGAATTCGACCACCACGACCACCTGACCCATGTGTGTCGCCAGCACGCGCGACTCGGTCGACGGGAGCAACGGCGGCGCGTCGAAGATGACGATGCGGTCCGTGTATCGGCTGGCCAAGTCATCCAGAAGCCGACTCATGCCCTCGCTTGCAAGCAATTCGGTCGCGCGGGGATGATGCGTACCCGCCGGCAAGATCGAAAGTTTCTCGACGTTCGTGCGAAACATCACGTCGGAAAGCTCGAGCTCGGGGTCGGTAAGCAGGTCGAGCAGGCCTTTGGTATTGCGCAGGCCCAACCGCTCCAGCACGGCCGGACGAGCCACATCGGCATCGACCAGCAGGACGGTGCGGTCGAGCTCCATCGCGATGCTCATGGCGAGGTTGATTGATGCGTATGTCTTGCCTTCGCCGGGCATCGAACTCGTGATCATGATGAGATTACCCTGCTTCACCGGTACTGAAGATTTGCCGAAAGCATTCGTCAGCAGCGGGCGTTTGACGACGCGGAACTCGTCGGCGAGCTGGGTGCGCGGGGAATCGGGTGTGATGTAGCCGCGCGCCGCGAGGCGCGCGAGATCGATGGTGATTGAACTCGATTTGCGTGCCGTCGGTTCAAACGGGGTGTCGTTGCGCGCGTATGGCGCGAGCCGACCAGGCAGCACGCTGGGCTCGACCACTCTAGCGATAGGCGCAACGGGCGCGGTAGTGATCGTGTTCCCTTCTTCGAGATGCTCCTTCACCGGCATGCGTCGCGCCGCCGGCGCTAGTCCCTCCGCTGATAGGTCGATGCCTGCCTTTCGCAGTTCTTCGAGCCGTTTCGCCGCTTGTTCGATGATGTTCATGGTCACCTCACGTACGCGGCAAGCATGCCCTGCCAGACTATCCATGCCCCGAAAACAACCAGGAGGGTGGAGAACGCGCCGGCAAAGGCGAGGTTGGACATCCGCTGGCGCTTGATGGTCACGGCATCCGGCCGCATCGAGATGGTTCCAAGGACGGGGCGTTGCCCCAGTTCACGCAACACATTCGCGCTGCCGACAGTCGGAAAGAGCTGCGCCATGAGGAAACTCACGAACCCGCCGACGCCGATCGCGGCTAGCAGCGCCAGGGGCGCCAGGGTCGCGCGGTTCGGGAAGACCGGTTTTGGCGATACACGCGGTGGATCGATGATTTTGAACTCCGCCAATTGACCGGTGGCATCCGCGTCTTCGGAAATCGAAGCCGATTCACGCTTTGCGACTAGCTGGTCGTACTGCCTGCGCAGGACGTCGTAGTCACGATTCAATTGGGCAAGCTCGGCTTCCAACTCGGGTTGCTTCCCCGCGGATGCCTTCAGCTGCTTGACCCGTCCTTCAAGTTCGGCGGCACGCCCACGCAGGGACGCGACGTTCGCTTCCGCCTCGGTTAGCGCGATCTTGATCCGCTGAAACACCGGATTGGTTGCTCCGCCCGCGGGCTTGGTTGCTTCGGCACGCTTGCGAGCGTCGATTTCCATCTGTCTCTGCGCTTCGAGCTGCCCGAGCAAGCGCCGCGACGCCTTTACATCCGGGTGGTCCTCGGTATAGCGCCGCAACTCGTCGTCCAACTGCTTCTTGAGGGCCTCGATGCGCGCATCGAGTTCGGGGACCGCGCTCGGCGCCGTCGGGACCACATCCGTGATCAGCGAAGGATCCTCGCCTATCAACTCACGCTTGAGGGAGTCGCGCGCCTGCTCCGTGGCGTGCAACTCCAGACGCACCTTGTCGAGCTCCTCGTTAAGGCTAGACATCTGGCCGAAAAAGTCTTTGCCGGCGCCCGTGGTCGAATACGCCAGGTTGCGCAGCTTGAAATCCTTGCGCTTAGCCTCTGCTTCTTCGAGCTTCTTTTCATACGACTTGATTTGCTCGTCGATGAAGACGCGTGCCGCCTCCGCGTCGCGCTTCTTGCCGCCGAGACCAGAGTCCACGAACATCGTCGTCAGCGTCTGCACGACGCGCGTGGCGCGACGCGGATCCGTGTCGCGATAGGTGACGAGATAGAGATTCTCGCGACCGCCGCCGGTGAGCTTGATTTCCCGCGTCAGGTCATCGATCAACCGCTCACGCTCGCGGTCGTCTTTCACGTGAATGCTCAGATCAGCATCGCGGATAAGTCGCTCCAAGTTCGGGACCGTGATCAGGGTGCGCGCGAGCATCGCGATCTGCTGATTCACGTCGGGCTGCACAGTTAGCCCCGACATCAGTGGCCGCAACACCGACTCGGTGTCGACGAAGATCCGCGAGCTTGCCTCGAAACGATCAGGAATGCGCGACAACACGACCGCCGCGGCGGCGGCAACGACCCAGGCGACCGCAATGCCAAGCCAGCGGCGGCGCCACATCCCGCGCAACGCCGCCGCCAACTGGCGGACAACTTCATCCATCGTTTGAACCTCGTCTGATCAGGTGCGAGACGCGCTGACCGCCAACTGGATGTCCATTCAGCGCGGTCTAGAACCAGCTCTGCGGAATGATGATCACGTCGCCCGGCTTCACATCCACGTTCGCCGAGATATCGCCACGGCGAAGCAGGTCCTTCAGGCGCACCGAATATTGCTTGTTCTTCTCGGTTCCGCGCACCAAGACCGCCCCGTTTCCGTCGGCGAAATCGGTCAAACCGCCAACCTGGATCATTACATCGAGCAACGTCATATTTTGGCGATACGAAATCGCCTGCGGCTTCGCCGCTTCGCCGATGATACGAATCTGCTCGCTGTACGGACCCTGGAATGCGGTCACGACCACGGTGACGATCGGATCGCGAATGTATTTCGCGAGCGCTTTTTCGATGTCGCGTGAGAGATCCGACGGACTGCGGCCGAGCGCGGGCAGGTCCTCAACCAGTGGCGTGGAGATGCGGCCATCAGGGCGCACGGGAACGGTCGTCGTCAACTCGGGATTGCGCCAGACGATGATGTTGATCGAATCAAGCGGCCCGATCAGGTAACGGTACTGCGGCGTAGCCGCCGATACCGGCGCCGGGGGATTCGAACTGCATCCAGCCATGGCCGCCAGCAGTGCGAGCGGGAACACCCAACCACAAACCGCCCGAAGAACAAGCGCGACCTTAATGCGAGTTGTCATCGAGTCCCTCCAGAATTTTGAATTAAAAGCTTTTCTTCTCGCAAATGAACAAAAGGCCGACGTCATCGGCCATAACATATTCACGTGAGTCTATACCAGCCGGATGACCAAAGCTACTTTGGACACCCCCAAGAATCCTTGGCGTCGTCGGGTTGACGACGACGGCAAACAGTGCTCGCCAATTTGGGGGACCGCCATCCTCGGCGGGGGGATTCTCCCCCCATTGCCCTGCGGGCGACATCGCTTCTTGAAGAACGGCGGACGGCGCGCGACGGCAGGCGCGCCGGGAACGCTCGTTGCCGATTTCGCACGCTGATTTTCCGGGTCAACGCGACCGTGCGATCAATGTGAGCGATGCGAGCAGTGAGAAATACCAATGAGGAATTCCAATGCCAGCGATTTCTGAAGTGATGACCCGCGAGGTCGCGACGATTGCACAGGAGGCGTCCGTACTCGACGCGGCCAGGTTGATGAGTGAACTCGACGTCGGCGCCCTTCCCGTATGCGATGGCGAGACGCTGGTGGGCACGGTGACGGACTGCGACATCACACTGCGCGCGACGGCCGCGGGCAAGGCGCCGCGCAGTCTCGCCGTAGCCGAAGTGATGACGCAAGCCTCCACGTATTGCAACGAATGCGATTCGGTCGACGACGTCCTCACCCGAATGCGAACGCTGAAGATTCCGCGCATCCCCGTGGTGGACGCGAAGAACCGCCTGGTGGGAATCGTTTCCCTCGACGACCTTGCGATGCGCTGATCAAACCGCGACGATTCATTCACGGCAATAACGCACGGCCTGACGGACCGTAGCAAGCTCGCGCGCGCATCACGCATGCCGACACATCGTTCGCGCACCGATGCCCGTCGCGGTAGCGCCTTCCGGCGACGGCGGGCCACGTGCACCTGCCCATAATCGAGTCGCAGCTTCGGCCGCTGCCGTGAAATCGAGGCCGAGCACCCCGTGGAGAATGCGGTTCTTGCAAGACGAACAACGCACGCGTTGGTGGCAACATCGCCACGCACTTCCGCTGAGTTGGTACCTCGTCGCGATCATCGGTATCGCGACGTTGCCGCTCGCGGTTCTCGCGGGCTGGCTGGTGCTGCAACAGACACGGGCATCGCAGACGCAACTCGAACGGGACCTGCGGTCGGCTGCAGAAAGCGTAGCGAGCGCGGTCGAGCGCGAGTTCGCGGCATCGAACGAGGTGCTTCGCGCGTTTCGCGCCCAGGCAGCCGTTCAGCCGGTCGCGCACACCGCGTTGGAGAACGGCCTGACGCGCCTGCTGGGCGGGCGCGCCGAATGGATCGGAGCGTTCCTTCTCGATAGCGCCGGCAATGTCGTCGTCGCGCGCGGCGATGAACGTGCGCTCGCCCTGGCAAGCAAGCCCGCGCTGCAGCGCATCCGGTTCGGCGAGAACCCGGCGCGCGACGCGTACAGCGTGATTCGCGAACAAGTCGGCGCTGAAGAGCTGACTGCGATTGCCGTTCCCTTCAACGCAGGACCGTCCGCGCGATGGACACTCTGCGCGGTCTTCCAGCCCGACAAATGGCAGCGGCTGCTCGAAACGCTGACCAGCTACGTCGAGGGTCCGATCGCGCTCGTGGACTCCGATCGACGCATCGTTGCGAGCGCGAGTTTCCCGGAACCAGGCACAGGTTCCGAGTTCATGGATTTCCCTGTCAATGTCATCGACACCGCGCGCGCACAGGGGATCGAGCGCATCCACGCCGGTGGTGCGCACGCAGCGGTCCTCGCATGGCAGGCTGTCGGCGCAAGTGGGTGGCACGCCGTGGTCCGTCTCAGCGGAGAACCCGGCGACCAAACGCGAGTGAGGCTGCTCACCGCGGTGCTTCTCGGAGGGCTCGCCGCATTCGCGGTCGGCCTGGCCGGCGCACTCGCCGTCAGTCGCAGCGTGACGTCGCCGCTCGCGCGCCTTTCAGAAGGGCGGTCATCCAACGCGCACTCGACCGTGACCGAGATCGATCGCCTGACCAAGGCGCTCGAAATCGCCCGAGCGGAACGCGACGCGGATCGTGCCGCGCTGCAGGCCAAGGCCGATGAGTTCGAAACCCTCTTTCGCCGTTCGCCGATCGGCCTTGCGATCGCGACCGATCGGGAGTGCCGCAGGGTCTTCGGCAATGCGGCGCTCATGCGCTTGCTGGGTCTCGGTGAGCAGGACCCGCTCTCATTCGAGTCTCCTCCGAGTCACTCGGCACAGTGGTTCGCGCCGGGCGCCGGCAACGCGGCGTTGCCGCCATCGGACTTGCCCCTGCAGCGGGCCGCCTCGCTCGGGGAATTGTCGCAGGGCGTCGAATATACGATCCAACGTGCCGACGGCAGCAGATTGCAAGTGCTCGGCTATGCGGAGCCGTTGCGGTCAGTGGACGGGACGACGCGCGGTGCAGTCGGCGCGTTCGTCGACGTGACGGAGCAGCGCCATGCGGATCACCAACGCTCGCTCGCGCTCGCAAGCGAGCAACAGGCGCGGCACGACGCGGAGATCGCGAATCGCTCCAAGGACGAATTTCTCGCGCTGTTCAGCCACGAACTGCGCAATCCACTGAGTGCCGTCGCGTCCGCGACCGAAGTGCTCAACCGCATCGGCGGCCAGAAGCCCGACGAGATCCGTGCGCGCGACGTCATCCGGCGCCAGATCCACCATCTCACACGGATGATGGAAGACTTGCTCGACGTGACGCGTGTCGTCAACGGCAAGATCACCCTCTCACGCGCCCCGATCGATCTCGCGGCCGCCGTGCAGCGAGCCGCATCGGCATTAAACCTCACCGGTCGTCTACGCGATCACCGCGTCGAATTGAACCTCGACACGGTCTGGGTCAGCGCCGACAGCATGCGCATCGAGCAGATCATCGCGAACCTGCTCACCAACGCCGCGAAATACACGCCCGCCGGCGGCACGATCACCGTGCAGGTCGCCAGCCGCGACGACCAGGCGCTTCTCGCCGTCAGCGACACGGGCGTCGGCATCCACCCCGACATGCTCACGCGCATCTTCGATCTTTTCGTCCAGGCCGATCGTGGTTCCGCGCGGCGGCAGGGAGGACTCGGGATCGGCCTGACGCTCGTCAGGCGGCTGGCCGAGATCCATGGTGGCGATGTCGTCGCACACAGCGAGGGTGTCGACCGCGGAACGCGCTTTGAAGTGCGCCTGCCACGCATCGTTGCTCCGCCGCGTGAATAGCGACGCCTCACGCATGCGACCGGAACGCACCGCGCGGCGGTCGAACGAAACGTCTATTGAAGATTTGCGCGCTGGCGACGTAATTCCACCGGCGCAACTTGCAGCATCTGCCGGTATTTCGTCACGGTGCGTCGCGCCAGCCGCAATCCCTGGCGAGCCAACAGCCGGGCGATTTGCGCGTCCGACAGCGGCGCGTGCGGATTTTCGGCGGCGATCAGATCCTTGATCACGCCGCGGATCGCGGTCGCCGAGGCGCTCCCGCCTTGCGCATCGGGAAGCGCGCGCGAGAAGAAGAACTTCAGCTCGACGATGCCGTTCGGCGTGTCCATGTACTTGTTGTTGGTGACGCGCGAAACCGTCGACTCGTGCATGCCGACTTCATCCGCGATCTCCTTCAAACCCATCGGACGCATCGCGAGTTCGCCATGCTCGAAGTATTGCTTCTGGCGCGCGACGATCGCCTCGGCGACCTGCAAGATCGTGCTGAAGCGCTGCTCGACGTTGCGCACCATCCACCGCGCCTCCTGCAATTGAGCGGCCAGATCCGCATGCCGTGAGTCGCGATGCTGGCGAAACAGCGCCGCGTACGTGTGATTCAGTGAGACGCGCGGCACGACCGCCGGATTCAGCGCAACCGCCCACAAGCCATGCACCTTGCGCACGACAACATCCGGGGTGACGTAGCGCACATCCGCTGCGCCAAACCGCCAGCCCGGGCGAGGATCGAGATGACGGATGCACTCGCACGCGAGATCCACGTTGCGACCTGGAATGCCGAGTTCGCGCGCGATCGAGGTGAACTCACGCGCCGCGACGTTCGCCAGGAATCGGTCGACGACACTGCGTGCAACAAGGCGGACCTGCTCCTCGGAGACAGCGTGACCCGACTTCGCGAGGATGATCGGCTGAGTCGAGCCATTCGCGCGGCCCGGATCTTCCTGCAATTGCAGTAAGAGGCACTCGCGCAGGTCGCGTGCGCCGACGCCCGCGGGATCAAGCGACTGGACGAGTTTCAACGCGATCTGCATTTCACCTTCGTCCGGCACCGGTTCGAGTCCGGTCAGCTGTGCGATGTCCTCGAGGCCGATGCGCAGATACCCGTCCTCGTCGAGTGATTCGATGATCGAACCGGCGATCGTGGCGTCGCGCGCTGGAAGCGGCTTGACGCCGATCTGGCGGTGTAAGTGATCCCGCAACGTCAGATGCATCGGCGTGAGTTCGCCCACGTCGGCATCGAGTCCGCCAAAAAGTCGCGGGTTGTTATGCGCTTCGTTGCGACTGAACTGGCTCCAGGCCTCGCCCTCCCACGGTGCTTCGGCGGCCTCCAACTGAGTCACCTGCTCCGGGGCCGGAAGGGCGGCATCCGCGACGACGGTCGCAACATCTGCTTCGACTTCGGCGGAATGCGCTTGCGCATTTCCTTCACCTGTCGAGGAAGACTCGCTCTCGGTTTCTTCAACATCCAGGAAAGGGTTCGAGCCGATCGCTTGCTGGACTTCCTGTGCGAACTCCAGCGATGAGAGTTGCAGCAGGCGCACCGCCTGCTGAAGGCGTGGCGTGAGTGTCTGGGTTTGACGTTGCTCGTGGCGGATGGCGGGCGCTGTACTCATGTTCGCTCCTGACGATTGGGGCGACGCGGAATATTCGTGTCGGGATACAGGAGACGACTCAGGATCCGTGCCAGCTGTGCCCCCTATCCCGCGTTCGAGTCCTGCTTGCAAATGCGCTGGTCAATCAACGCGTTGCATTCGCCCGCTTCACTGTCTCACGCAAGGTGAAGGGGAAGCTTTACCGACCCGGCGCAATTTCTACGCAGCGAGGGCGAAGAGATCGCGAGCACTGCGATCGCCTCGACTTTTTGGCGACCGACGCACACAACG
>Ga0335076_10009088_pt1 | contig 10015 bp, 7 predicted proteins | sample Lox_Sample_25_FD_206717 | JGI IMG/M metagenome (GOLD analysis project Ga0335076, IMG submission 206717) | Soil microbial communities from Loxahatchee National Wildlife Refuge, Florida, United States - Lox_Sample_2.5 | ecosystem: Environmental > Terrestrial > Soil > Wetlands | place: USA: Florida...
ATCCGGGTGCCGGCGGCGAAGGGCTGGAGGTCGGCGTACGCCGAGGTGCGCGAGCGGGCGGCCTTCGACTGGCCGCTCGTCTCGGCGGCGATCGGACTCAAAGTCGAAGGCGGCGTCGTCAGGGAAGCCCGGGTCGTCCTCGGCCAGGTGGCCACGATCCCCTGGCGCTCGGCGGCGGCCGAGAAGGCCCTCGTCGGCAAGCCCGTCGGTGCTGCGATCGCCGAGGCCGCGGGCAAGGCCGCGGTGGAGGGAGCGGAGCCGATGACCGACAACGGCTACAAGGTCGACCTGGTGACGACGCTCGTGCGCCGCACCGTCGCCTCTCTCGCGTGAGGAGCGCCATGGAAGACCAGCAGCTCGCGTCCGTCCCGGTCTGCCGCCGGCTGCGGACCAAGATGTACTACGTGGTGGGGCGGGAGCACGTGAACCTGCGCGTCTCCTCGCCGACCGCGCAGTACTGGTGCTCGCAGACGACGACGGTCATGGGTCCGGACGACCTGCCCTGCAGCCCTGAGGGCTGCCAACCCCACCGGGGGTGCTTCGAGACGGAGTAGAGCCGCCTCGGGCGCCGCGCCTTCCGGTCCCGTGCCAATCCAACGGATCGGATGCTCATTCAACGGATTGGGTGCCGGTGGCCTCGGAAGCCCTCATCCACCCCTCAGCAAATACCGTAACCGATTGTAAAAGGACACCTTAGATCCTCACGGCTTTCCCTCCGCTGGATGGAATGGTCCTTGCTCCCCTTTCGCGGCATGGTGTTGGTGTCCTCTCGGGGACGCCATCTCCGGAAAAACCCGTTCCCCCTTGGAGGTTTTGAAATGCGACTGAGCTTTCGTTGCCTCGCCGTGCTGGCGATCGCGCTCCTGATCCCGGCCGTCGTGGCAGCGCAGACGGAGTCCGGCAAGATCAGCGGCACCGTGACCGACCAGAGCGGCGCCGTCCTTCCCGGCGTCACCGTCAACCTGAAGTCCGTGGACCGCGCCACGACGCGCTCGACGGTCACGAACGCCCAGGGCGAGTACGTGTTCGCGAGCCTCGTCCCCGGCCCCTACGAGGTCACCGCCGAGCTGAGCGGCTTCTCGACCAAGCAGATCAGGACGACCGTCCCGGTCGGCACGACCGTGGCCGTCAACGTGCAGATGGCCGTCGGCGCGCAGACCGAGGTGATCACGGTCGTCGGCGAGAGCGCGGCCGCGATCAACACCACCACTCAGGACATCGCGACCACGGTGACCGAGACCCAGCTCCGCGAGCTGCCCACCATCACCCGCAACCCCTACGACCTCGTGCAGCTCTCGGGCCAGGCTTCGGTGGACAACGAGTCCAACCGCGGCACCGGCTACTCGATCAACGGCTCGCGCTCGGCGAGCACGAACGTCCTCCTGGACGGGTCGGCCAACAACGACGAGTTCGTGGCCGGGGTCGGCCAGGCCGTCCCCCTCGACTCGGTGCAGGAGTTCTCGGTCATCACGTCGAACTTCTCGGCCCAGTACGGGCGCGCCTCGGGCGGCATCGTGAACGTGGCCACGAAGTCCGGGACGAACCAGTTCCGGGGCACGGTCTACGACTTCTTCCGCAACGACGGCCTGGCCACGAACACGTTCGACAACAAGGCGAACGGGATCCCGCAGGGCCAGTTCGACCGCCACCAGATGGGCTTCAGCCTCGGCGGGCCCGTGGTGAAGGACAAGGTCCACTTCTTCGCGAGCGGCGAGTACATCCGCGTCCGCTCGACCTCCACCCAGATCTCCTGGGTCCCGACCCCCCAGTTCATCGCCGCGAGCGGCGCCGCCACCCAGGCGTTCTTCAACTCCTACGGCGGCAGCCCGACGATCAACGGAGCCATCCTCACCCGCGCCGAGGTGTCGTCGATCCTCGGCACGACGGCCGGTCCCTTCAACTCCCTGCCCGCGGGCCTGCCCGTCTTCGGCCAGGTGCGCAAGGACCTGCCTCACGACGCGGGCGGCGGCGACCCGCAGGACAACTACCAGCTGGTCGGCCGGCTCGACTTCAGCCTGAGCAGCGCGACGCAGGCCTACATCCGCTACGCGTACCAGAAGCTGGACGCCCAGCCGGGCACGAACTCGTCCGGCCCGTACTCCGGCTACGACACCCCCTACCTGAACCACAACAACAACATCCTCGGCTCGCTGACCCACGTCTTCTCCTCGACCTTCACCAGCCAGACGAAGCTCGTGTGGAACCGGCTGCTGAGTGACCAGCCGCTGAACGGCGCCGCCCAGCCCACCCTCTACATGAACCCCACCACCCCGGTGCGCCTCCAGGGCTATCGGATCGCCTTCCCCGGATACCTGCCGTTCAACCCCGGCAGCGCGATCCCCTTCGGCGGCCCGCAGTCGCTCCTCCAGGCCTACCAGGACTTCAACGTCGTGAAGGGCAAGCACGACATCCGCTTCGGCGGGTCGTACACGCACATCGCGGACGACCGGACGTTCGGCGCCTACGAGAACGCGGTCGAGGACCTCAACACCACCCAGACCGCCATCCCGTCGCTCGACAACTTCGTCACCGGCAACCTGAAGCGCTTCCAGGTCGCGATCGATCCGAACGGCTATCCGGGCGGGACGTACACGACGCCGGTGAATCCCCCCACCTTCCTGAGCAACAACACCTACAACGAGTTCGCCGTCTACGGCCAGGACACGTGGAGCGTCAGCGACCGGGTGAAGCTGAACCTCGGCGTCCGCTACGAGTACTACGGGCCGCAGACGAAGAGCAGCCCCAAGTACGACTCGAACTTCTACTACAGCGACCCGGGGTGCTCGGTGAACACGAGCAGCCCCACCCAGATCCTCGACTGCGTGCGGGGCGGGCAGACCCTTCCGACGAACGAGAGCCCGATCGGCTCCCTCTGGAAGGCCGACTGGAACAACTTCGCGCCGCGGATCGGCTTCGCCTGGGACGTCAACGGCGACGGGAAGACGAGCGTGCGGGCCGGCTACGGAATGGCCTACGAGCGGAACTTCGGCAACGTGACCTACAACGTGCTCTTCAACCCGCCGGAGTACCTGGTCGCGTCGATCGACGCGCCGACCGACGTCAAGTCGATGCCCGTGTTCACGGACAACCAGGGGCCGTTCGGCGGCGTCGCCGGCGTCACCAAGACGATCCCCGCCGGCAGCCTCCGCCACGTCGACCAGAACATCGTGACGGCCTACAACCACTTCTACAGCGTGTCGCTGCAGCGGGAGGTCCTCCCCAACACGACGGCCTCGATCGAGTACACCGGCTCCACCGGCCGGGACCTCTACGACCTGGCCGACATCAACAAGCGGGGCGCCGCCCTCGTCTACGAGGGAATCGGCACCGCCGGCCAGCGCGTGAACACCCTGTACGCCGCCTTCAACACCCGCGGCAACCGCGGGCAGTCGCAGTACAACGGCGTGACCCTGGGCATCGACACGCGCAAGCTCGGCAGCACCGGCCTCCAGTTCACGGTCAAGTACACGTACAGCGTCGCCAAGGACAACCTGAGCTCGACCTTCTCGGACTCGGGCAACGACTTCAACCTCGGCTACCTGGACGCGTTCAACCCGATGCTGGACTACGGCTACGCCGGGTACGACGTGCGGCACAGGGTGATCTTCGCCGGGATCTGGGAGCTCCCGATCGCCCGCAACTCGAGCGGGGCCACAAAGACGTTCCTCGGCGGCTGGCAGCTCAACTGGATCTTCACCGCTCGCAGCGGCTACCCCTTCACGCTCTTCGACTGCACGAACGGCCTCGGGTACTGCATGCGCGCCGAGGACCCCGTGGGCATCAGCAAGAACGCGACGGGCGGCCCGGGCACGGGCAACCCGAACGAGTTCACGCTGCTCGACCTGTCGCCGCTCACGCCCTCGGCCGGAGGCTACGTGAACCCGATCACCGGCAACTCCGACTTCGGCCCCTACCCGTCCGACATGACGCAGCGCAACGCGTTCCGCGGCCCCGGGTACTGGAACCTCGACCTGAGCCTCTCCAAGCGCTTCCGCTTCGGCGACCACTACGCCCTGCAGCTCCGCGCGGAGGCCTACAATGCGTTCAACCACGCGAACATGTACGCCGTGACCGGGAACGCCGACCTCAGCAGCTCCACCTCGATCACCGGCTTCAAGGGCTACACGGCGAGCGGCGGCATCGTGGGCGACGGTCAGCGCCGGATCCAGCTCGCGGCCAAGTTCGAGTTCTGATCCGGACAACCTGACTCTCATCCCGGGGGGGAGCCGCGAGGCTCCCCCCTTTCATTTCCGCTAGAATCGGCCGATGGCCCGTCGTCGGGGCGCTTCGCTTCGCCCGCCCGTCCCGCGACCCGCCCGCCGCCGACTGGCTCTCGTCGGTCTCGCCGTCGTCGCCCTCGCCGGCGCTCTCGCCTCGACCCGTCTCCTCGGACCGAGGGCCGTGCGCCGCGAGCGGGGCCTGAGCGTCCTCCTCGTCACGATCGACACCCTCCGCGCCGATGCCCTCGGCTGCTACGGGCGCGCCGGTGCCGAGACGCCGTGGATCGACCGTCTGGCCGGCGCTGGCGTTCGGTTCGATTTCGCCCACGCCCACGACGTCGTCACGCTCCCGTCGCACGCCAGCATCCTCTCCGGCCGCTATCCCTTCGACCACGGCGTGCGCGACAACGCCGGGTTCCGGTTCCCGCCGGGGATGGAGACCCTCGCCACCCTCCTCCGGCGCCACGGCTACCACACCGGCGCCTTCGTCAGCGCCTTCCCCCTCGACTCGCGGTTCGGCCTCGGGCGCGGCTTCGACGTCTACGACGACCGCCTCGGCGACGCGGAGGCTGGCTCCGACTTCCAGATGCAGGAGCGGGCGGGCACGCGCACCGTGGCCGCCGCGCGGGAGTGGCTCGCGGCCACCTCCGGCCCGACCTTCTGCTGGGTGCACCTCTACGAGCCCCACGCGCCGTACCAGCCGCCCTTCGAGTGGCGCGGGCGCGTGCCCACCGCCTACGACGGCGAGGTGGCGGCCGCCGACGCGGCTCTCGGGCCGCTGCTCGGCCCCCTCCTCGCCCGCGGGAACGAGAGCGGCACCCTGGTCGTGCTCACCTCCGACCACGGCGAAGGGCTCGGCGACCACGGCGAGGCCACCCACGGCGTCTTCGCCTACGAGTCGACGCTCCGGGTGCCCCTCGTCCTCCACCACCCGCGGCTCTTTTCCCCGCGGGTCGTCACGACGAGCGCGCGACACGTCGACCTCGTCCCCACCGTCCTGGACGCGCTCGGCCTGCCGGTGCCCGAAGGCCTCCCCGGCCGGAGCCTGCTCGGGGTGGCCGAGGGCCTCGCGCCGGGCGAGGCGCCCCCGAGCTACTTCGAGACCCTCACTCCCGCCCTCACGCGGGGCTGGGCGCCCATCCACGGCGTGCTGCGCGACCGCCTCAAGTACCTCGACCCGCCGCTCCCCGAGCTCTACGACCTCGCCTCCGACCCTCGGGAGCAGAAGAACCTCGTCGCCCTCGAGCCCGGCCCGGCCGAGGAGATGCGGGCCCTCCTCGGCCGGCTGAGCGCGGGGGACAAGGGCACGGTGCGCACGGCCGTGCCCTCCGAGGTGCGGGAGCGGCTCGCGAGCCTGGGCTACGTCGGCGCCGGAGGCGGGGTGGCGATGCGCTACGCCGAGAGCGACGACCCCAAGCGCCACGTCGCCTTCGAGAACGGCCTCGAGAAGGTGATCGAGCGCTACGTCGAGGGGGACCTCGGCGGCGCCCTCGCGTCATGCGAGGCCCTCGTGCGGGAGAACCCGCGCGTGCCGCTGGGGTGGCGCCACCTCTCCTTCCTGAGGCGGAAGGCGGGCGACCTCGCGGGGTCCGTCGCCGCGGGTCGCGCCGCTCTCGCCGCCGATCCGGGCAGCGTCGAAGCCGCCGTGGAGCTGGGGCGCCTCCTCGACGAGATCGGCCGCCCGGCGGACTCGGCGGCCGCTCTCGCCCCCTACGCGAAGGCCGAGGACGCCGATCTCGACGTGCTCGTCACCTACGGGACCGCCCTCGCGCGGGCGGGGCGGAAGGAGCCGGCGATCGCGGCTCTGCAGAGGGCCCGGCAGGCCGACCCCTCGAGCGCCCTCGCCGCCTTCAGCCTCGGCACCGCGTGGTTGCTCTCCGGCGAGCACGCACGCGCCCGCGAGGAGCTCCAGGCCGCGGTCGCCCTCGAGCCCGGGATGGCGCGGGCCTACGATTCGCTGGGCCTCCTCTCCGCGGTCGACGGCAAGCCCGAGGAGGCGGCGCGGCTCTGGACGCGCGCGCTCGAGCTCGCCCCGGACGACGCCGACACTCTCTTCAACCTCGGCACCCTGCTCTGGCGGGAGGGGCGGCGCGAGGAGGCGCGGCCGAAGCTCGAGCGATTCCTCGCCGTCGCCCCGCCGGCCCGCTACGCGGAGGACCTGGCCCGCGTCCGAGCCCAGCTCGCTTCGTCCGGCGGGCGTCCGGCGCCCGCTCGACCCTAGCACGATGACGCGGAGGGTCGTCTGCGTCCTGCTGGCCGCGGCCTCGGCCGCTCTCGGCGGCGTCCGGCCCATCTCCGGAGTTCGCACCGTTCGAGGAGGTCCGACCCGTCCTGACGGCGATGCACGAGGCGCTGCCGGAGGGGCTCACCGGCCTCCCGGACGAGCGGCTGGCCGCGGTCTGGCCGACGTGGGTCCGCGAGCGCGACAAGGCCGTGCGGGAGCGGCTCGTCCGGGGAGAGGAAGACGCGCTCGACAGACCCGGCGGCGACGAGCGCCTCGTGCTCTCGCGGTCTCTCCTCGACCGGCGGGGGCTGTCGGTCGCGACGCCGGCCGGACGCTCCCGGACCGCGGCCTGGCTGGTCGCGAGCGCGGCGCTCGGTGGGCTACCGGACGGTCGTCTTCTCGGACCGCCCCGACGACGGCGAGCATGTCATCTTCTACCGCCGTCTGCCGGACGCGACGCGCCGCTGAGAAGGGCTACAGCTTGCGCCGGACCCCTGTCACGAACTCCAGCAGGTCGCCCAGGTGGTGCTCGACGACGTTGCGGACGATCGTGAGGTCGACCTCCTGGTAGAGGTGGACCACCACGTTACGGAACCCGGCCATCTGCTCCAGGCGGCCGCTCAGGTCCGCCGACAGGACGCCGGCCCGTCCGAGCAGGCGAAAGACGTCGCGGCTCGTCTCGGGCTCCCCGAGGCGGTCGTCAGAGACGATGTGGGATCCCACGTCGAGGGCAGCCTGGATGGCGAGCTGCAGCGTGTGCTCCACGAAGCGCTCCTCTCGCAGGTCGTCGGCAATCCGCTCGGGGCGGGCGAGCGTACGCAGCTCGTTGACGCAGGTCTCGATGAAGGCGAGCTTCTTGGCGACGAGCTCGGCGTCGGTCATCGCCCGGTCTCCGCGACGCTGCCGATGGCGGCCGACGACGGCGGCGGGTAGCGGCGATAGAGCCGGCGGATCGGGGCGAGGTCGAAGTACTCGTTGCGCTTGCGCACCTCGAACCGGATGCGAGCCGACGGTTCCCGGTCGATGACCAGCCTGCCGTCCCGGAGCACCCGGTGGACGAGGTCCGCCGAGGCGCGGTTCAGGGCGACGACCTGGACCGGGCGGCCGAACAGGCGCTCGAGCGCCGCCTCGATCGCGAACTGTGGTGCCTGGAGCGTCGCTGGCGGCTCCGCCAAGAAGAGAACGCCGATGTCGACGTCGCTGTCAGCCCGCGCCTCACCCCGGGCGACGCTGCCGAACAGGTAGACCGCGGCGGCTCCCCGGGGATCGCTCTCGAAGAAGGCTCGGAGACGAGCCTCCACGGCGGCTGCACTCACGGTGCTCATGATACCGCTGCACCTTCGAGCGGAGAGGCCAGAAGGATCCCGCGCGACTTCCCCAATCTCTCGCCGCCGCAGAGATCGGAGCGCGTCCCGATCGCGGCCTTACGCCGTCTGGATGACGCGCAGGACGCGGAGGTTCTGGATCGAGACCTGAGCCGCGACCTGGCTCGCCACGGCCAGGAAGGCCTGCGCTGCGGGCGCCTCGGGGGCGGTGGCCACGATCGGCAGGCCCTCGTCGCCTCCCGACCGAACGCGGGTGTCGATCGGCACCTCGCCCAGGAACGGGATCCCCATCTCCTCGGCCATGCGGCGTCCGCCCCCGTTCCCGAAGATCTCCGTCCGCTCCTGGCAGTGCCCGCAGACGAAGAAGCTCATGTTCTCGATGACGCCGAGCACCGGGATGTTGAGCTGGCGGAACATGCCGACCGCCTTCCTCACGTCGGAGACCGAGACCCCCTGGGGCGTCGTGACCACGACCGCCCCCGCCATGGGCACGCTCTGGGCCATCGAGAGGGCCACGTCGCCCGTGCCCGGCGGCAGGTCCACGACCAGGTAGTCGAGCTCGCCCCACGCCACGTCGCGCATGAACTGCTGCACCGCGCCGTGCAGCATCGGCCCCCGCCAGATGATCGGCTGGTCGGGCGGCACCAGCATCCCCATCGAGATGACCTTGATGCCCTGGGCCTCGGGGGGCACGATGCGCTTCTCGCCGTCCACCTCGGGGGTCCGCGCGCAGCCCAGCATCTGCGGGATGTTCGGCCCGTAGACGTCGCCGTCGAGGAGGCCGACCCGCGCGCCCTTCCGCGCCAGGCCCACCGCGACGTTGACCGCGGTCGTGGACTTCCCGACCCCGCCCTTGCCTGCTCCCACGGCCACGATGTTCCGGATGCCGGGAATCTGCTGCCGGCCGAAGCCGCCCCGGGTGCTGACGTTGGCCGTCATCTTCGCCCGGGCGGCGGTCACCCCGGGCAGCGCGGCCACGAGCGCCTCGGCCTGGGCCTTCATGTCGTCCTTGACCGGGCAGGCGGGCGTCGTGAGCTCGACCGTGAAGTCCACCTCCCCGCCCTGGATCAGGACATCCTTCACGAAGCCCAGGGACACGATGTCCTTGTGGAGATCGGGGTCCTGCACGCCGCGCAGGACGGAGAGGACCTGCTCCTTCGTCACGCTCACCAGGTTCACCTCGACAGGAACGACAGGAATCGCGTCAGGAGGCGAGGGCCTTGTCGACGGCCTCCTGCAGCTTCTCGAACTTCGTCGGCGGGGCGCCCAGCATCTTCGAGCGGATGACGCCCTTCGCGTCCAGCACGAAGGTCGTGGGGAAGCCCTGGTTGACCCCGAAAGCGTCGCTCGTCTTCTCGTCGCCGACCAGCTGGCGGTACGGGATCTGGTACTCGCGCACGAAGTCGTTGATCTCCTGCGGGGAGCCCGAGTCCATGACGATCCCGATCACCTCGATCCCGCGCGCCTGGTTCTTCCGGTAGAACTCGGCGTACTCGGGGATCTCCTTGATGCACGGCCCGCACCACGTGGCCCAGAAGTCCACTACGACCACTTTGCCCTTCAAGGAGTCGAGGCTGACCCGGCCGCCGTTCAGGTCGGGGAGGTCGAACGGGGGGGCGGCCTTGGCCTCCTTCGACCTGGGGGCCGGACCACAGGCCGCCACGCCGAGGACGACCGCCAGCATTACGAAAGCGCGACGCCGCTTCGCCATCCAGCTAGTATATCCCTCGGCGCCCGCCACCCCGGAGCGCCTCGGGACGGCGTCAGCCGATCGTCGCCAGCCCGGGGAAGAGCCTCGAGAACCACCGCGCGACGAGGGTCAGCCGGTCGGTCACGAGGAGGAGCCCCACGCCGACGAGCAGGACCCCGGAGACGACCTCGACCGCGCGCATGGACCGGCGCAGCCCCCCGGCGGCCCTGAAGAACCAGTTGACGGCCAGGGCCGAGAGCAGGAACGGGATGCCCAGGCCGGCCGAGTAGGCGGAGAGCAGCACGACGCCCTGGGCCACCGTCTCCTGCTGGGAGGCGTAGAGCAGGATGGCGCCGAGGATGGGGCCGATGCACGGGGTCCACCCGAACGCGAAGGCGAGCCCGACCACGTAGGCGCCGACGAGCCCGAGGGGGCGGCTCTGGACGTTCGCCCGCTTCTCGGCCAGCAGCCACTGGATCTTGAAGAGGCCGGCCGTGTGCAGGCCGAGCACGATGATGACCACGCCCCCGATCATCCCCAGCGCGCGCTTGTGCTC
>Ga0335076_10009089_pt1 | contig 10015 bp, 8 predicted proteins | sample Lox_Sample_25_FD_206717 | JGI IMG/M metagenome (GOLD analysis project Ga0335076, IMG submission 206717) | Soil microbial communities from Loxahatchee National Wildlife Refuge, Florida, United States - Lox_Sample_2.5 | ecosystem: Environmental > Terrestrial > Soil > Wetlands | place: USA: Florida...
TTGCCGAGTTTGCCGGCGATCGCGACGCGCGTGCGGCAAGCAGTCGGTGCCGATTGCGGCGTGCGCGAACTCGCGAGCATCGTCAACGGCGATGCGGCGATCGCCACGAAGGTCGTGCGCGCGGCGAATTCGCCGGTGTATCGCACCGACGCAACGATCACGACGGTCAGCGACGCCGTGTCGCGACTCGGCGTCAACACGACTCAGCAGCTGGTGTTGTCGTTCGTCATGAAGGAAATTTTCTCGACGTCGGTCGATGCGCTGAAAACGAAGATGCGCTACGTCTGGACGCACACGCAGGCGATGGCGGTCGGCGCGTTCGTGCTGTCGCGCGAATTCAAGGTGTTCGAACCGGAACGCGCGCTGCTCGCCGGTTTGCTGCACGACATCGGCGCGGTCGCCCTGATCGCGTATGCCGAACGATTTCCGCGCGTGTGGGAAGACGCGTCGACGCTCGATCGCGTGCTCGCGGCGCTGCAAGGCGAAGTGGGTGCGATGATGCTCGCGCGCTGGACGTTCGAGCCCGAGTGGGTACGGCTCTCGGCCGAAGTCGATCAATGGCAGCGTCCGACGCCGACGCCGGACTACTGCGCGCTGCTGCAGGTCGTGCATTTCTGTCACCGCAAGTCGATTCCGGACGACGCAGAACAGCCGCGCGCGGCGCTCGACGCGTTCGGTTGGACCGCCGCACAAGCGCACGAATGCCTAACGAGAGCGTTGGGGCGCGTACGAGGCGCGTCGACGTTGCTCGGCGAGAGCTAGCCGCCGCGCGGCTCGCCTACATTCCCGGTCGCCTCCGACCGGAACCAAAGCAGCACCGCTTCGATCCGATGAGTCGAATCGCCGCGAACTCGTTCGCGCGCTCGCGTACACTCGCGCGGATCTGGCGGAGTCGAGCGATGGACGCGCGCGGCGCGACGGCTTGGGGACAAGCGATTCTGATCGGCGGCGTCATCGGCGCCGCGTTGTTGCCGCTCGGCGCGCTCGGTCATCGAATCGGTCTGTGGTCGTATCAGACGGGATTCGTCTTTCTCGCGGGCGGCGCGTTCCTCGCGATCTTCACGGTGATCGCCGGCGTGTTCGCGCTGATCCTCACGCTGAAAGCCGGCCGCTCCGAAGGGCGGCAGAGTTTGCTGCTCGGATTGCTGTTGAGCGGGGCCGTGGTGTTGTTGCTCGGCCTCGAGATCGGCAGCACGACGACGGCGCCGGCGATGCACGACATCGCGACCGACGTCGGCGATCCGCCGGCTTTCGACAAAGCGATCGCGCTGCGCGGCGCCGACGCGAATCCGCTCGACTACGACATCGCCGCGAACGCCGCGAGACAGCAGATCGCGTATCCGCGCGTCAAACCGATCCGCACCGACAAGTCGGTCGACGAGAGTTTCGATCGCGCGGTCGAGGTGCTCGAGAGCATGCGGCTCGACATCGTCAACGCCGATCGCGACGACGGCGTCATCGAAGCCGTGGCGACGTCGTTCTGGTTCGGCTTCAAGGACGACGTCGTCGTGCGCGTGCGGCCGCGCGGCGCGGGCGCGACGGTCGACATGCGGTCGGTGTCGCGGGTCGGCATCGGCGACCTCGGCGTCAACGCGAAGCGAATCGAGGAATTCATCGAGCGATTCAAGGCCCCGTGACGTTCGACGGCGCGTTGACTGGACGCCGGAGTCTTCGCGGCGCGGCGGCGTAGAGTGCCGATCAGAACCGCAGCAGGTGCGCGTCGAGCGAGTCGAGATCGACCACGCCGACCGCGTTGTAGCCTTCCATGTGTCCGGCGCATTCGCCGGGGTTGAAGATCAACCGGGATCCGGCGCGCTCGAGCCGGTGGTGATGCGTGTGACCGTGCAGCACGACGTGGTGCTCGTCGCGCAATACGCCGTCCAAATCTCGCGGATCGTGCACGACGACGATCCGGCGGCCGTGCCAGAACAACTCGAGCGGCGGCGCGACGAATTGAAAGCCGCGTTCGGCGATTGCCGGCAGCAGTGTCTCGAATTCCTGATCGTTGTTACCGAACACGCCCCACAGCGGAGCCGTCAGGTTCGCGAACGCGTGGATGGTCTTCGCCTGCGTGACGTCGCCCGTGTGAATGACGCGATCGACGCGCGCGGCGTTGAAGATCTCCACGATCTTCGCGACGTTCCTCAGGTTGTTGTGCGTGTCGCTGACTACACCGATACGCATGGGAAGGATCGACGGAGGAAAGGAAAGCGGAAGCGACCTAGGGCGATCGCTTCCGCCGTGACCCGACTCAGGCCGCTTTTTCCAGGATGTGGATGCCGCAGGCGCTGCCGAGGCCGATGACGTGCGTCATGCCGATGCGCGCATTCGGCACTTGGCGTTTGCCGGCTTCACCGCGCAGGTGCGTGCACACCTCGAAGATGTTCGCGATGCCGGTGGCACCGAGCGGATGGCCCTTCGACAGCAGACCGCCGGAGACGTTGACCGGAATGCGACCGCCGAGCGCGACCGCGCCGGTGTCGATCATCATGCCGGCTTCGCCGTCCTTGCAGATGCCGAGGTTTTCGTAGTGCAGAATCTCCGCCGTGGCGAAGCAGTCGTGCAGTTCGATCAGGTTGACGTCGTTCGGACCGATGCCCGCCATCGCGTACGCTTGCTTCGCCGCGAGGCGCGTGCAGCTGTTGACGTCCGGCATGACCAGATCGCGTTCTTGCCACGGATCCGACGTCATGATCGAGGCGCGCACTTTGACGGCGCGCTTCATCAAACCGAGCTCGCGGACTTTCTTCTCGGAACAGAGCACCGCGGCTGCAGAACCGTCGACGTTGATCGAGCACATGAACTTGGTGTTCGGGTACGCGATCATTTCGGCGTTCATCACGTCCGCCAGCGAGAACTCCTTCTGCAGCATCGCTTTCGGATTCATCGTCGAGTGGTGGTGATTCTTCACCGACACTTTGGCGAACTGCTCGAACGTCGTGCCGTACTTGCGCGAGTGCTCCATGCCGGCTTCGGCGAATACCGCCGGCATCGTGCCGGAGCCCATGAGACCTTCGCGCGAGATGCCGCCGCCGCCGCCGCCGCCGAGGAGACCCGAACTCATCTTCTCGACGCCGACCGCGAGCACCGTGTCGTAGAGACCGGCTTTGATCGCCGTCCACGCTTCGCGAAACGCAGTCGCGCCGGTCGCGCAGGCGTTGGCGACGTTGACGACCGGAATCCCGGTCTGGCCGATCTGCTGCAGGATGCGCTGGCCGACCATGCCGCTCGCCTGGCCCAGGTTGCCGCAATAGAAGGCCTGCATGTCTTGAATTTTCAGGCCGCAATCGTCGAGCGCACCGAGCGCCGCGATCGATCCGAGCACGTCCACGTTCGGACCCGTGCCGGCCTTCTGGAATTTCGTCATATCGACGCCGACGACATATACGTCACTCATTTACGTGCCTCCTTTAAGCGGCCCGGGGTTGGAAGAAGTATGCGAGATACGAATTGCCTTCTCGATCCTTGCGGCCCGCGTCCTTGATGACGACTTCGACCGGCATATCGAACTTGAGTTTCTTCGGATCGGGATCGACGTTGATCAAGTTGCCTTTCAGCGTGCCGCCGCCTTCGAGGTCGACGATCGCCGAAATGTACGGCACTTCGACGCCCGGGAACGATCGGTGCACGATCGAGTAGGCGTAGAGCTTTCCTTTCGTGCCGAGCTTGTGCGCTGCGAGTTGGTCGCGTGCGCCGCACTTCGAACAGACCGCGCGCGCGCCGAGGAAAATGGCGCCGCAGCTCTTGCACTTCGAACCTTCGAGATAGGGGTCGCCTTTCTCGGGAATCTTCAAAAATTCCACTGCAGGCAGTGGCTTGGCATCGCTCATGTATTCGCTCCCTCTGTGTCTTTTCTAATGCGAGTGGCTTACCCAGGCAGCGCAGCATACTGCCTTACTCGGGCGGCCAGCAACGACACACAGGGGCGGAAAACGCGCGCGCGGTTGCAGCGAACGGGCCGGTCGGTCGCTCGGTCGTTCGGGGTCGGCGCGCGCGCAATGCGGTCGATCGAAGCGGGTGTCGGGTGGGCCGATACGCCGTTCGATCGAGACTTCGGTCAGTCCTTCACGCCGAGCCGCTGATGCATGATCGGGCTCGTCGTCGTGTACTGCAGATGCACCTTCTTATCCGGCTCGATGCGGGCCTTGATTGCGAATGCCGCGAGTGCCGCCTCGTGGAAGCCGGACAGGATCAGCTTCTTCTTGCCGGGGTAGGTCGCGATGTCGCCGACCGCGTAGATACCGGGGACGTTGCTCTCGAACTTCTCGGTGTCGGTCGTGATCTGGTTCTTGTCGAGGTCGAGGCCCCAATCGGCGATCGGGCCGAGCTTCGGCGACAGGCCGAAGAAGACGAGGAGGTGGTCGAGGTCGAACTTCGACAACGATTCGTCCGTCGCGCGCACTTCGATCTTCTTCAGGGCACCGCCTTCCGCTTCGAATCCGACGACGTTGCCGACCGCGAACTTCATCTTGCCGGCCGCGATCAATGCTTCCATCTTCGCGACCGACGCCGGCGCTGCGCGGAACTTGTCGCTGCGGTGGATGAGCATCATCGACTTCGCGTGCTGCGCGAGTTCGAGCACCCAATCGAATGCCGAGTCGCCGCCGCCGAGCACGATCAAATCCTTGCCGTAGTGCACGCGCGGATCCTTCACGCGATAGAAGACGCAGCGATCGTGCAGGTCGTCGATGCCGTCGACGCGCAGTGGCATCGGCTGGAACGATCCGACGCCGCCGGCGATGACCACCGCCTTGCAACGCAGTTCGGTGCCGGCGCTGGTCGTCACGGTGAACGAACCGCCTTCGTGCTTCTGCACGCCGGTCACTTGCTGATCGAGGTGGAAGGTCGCGCCGAACGGCTCGATCTGCTTCATCAAGCGCGTGACGAGATCCTGCGCGTCGCACACCGGAATGGCCGGGATGTCGTAGATCGGCTTGTCGGGATACAGCTCCGTGCATTGGCCGCCGGGTTTCGGCAGCGCGTCGACGATGTGCGCCTTCAAACCCAACAAGCCGAGTTCGAAGATCTGAAAGAGTCCGCAAGGTCCGGCGCCGACGATGACGACATCGGTTTCGGTGGTCATGGTGTCTCCATTAATCAACCCGTAATCGCGCGACCGAACGGTCGCGTCAGTGAACGACGCCGCGCGCGCGCAACAGCTCGATGATGCGCGTCGCACAGGCTTCGATGCCGAGCGCCGCGGTGTCGAGCGACAGATCAGCGCCGGTCGGTTCGTCGAATTCGCTCGTCACGCCCGGGAAGCTCGGCAATTCACCTCGCTCGGCGGCAGCGTACATACCTTCTTTGTCGCGGCTCTTCAGCACCTGGATCGGGGCGTGCAGATACACCTCGATGAAGCGGTCGGCGCCGACGACGTCGCGGGCGCGCGAGCGAACTTGTTGGTGCGGCACGACGAACGCGGTGAGGCAGATCACCCCGGCCGCGTTGATCAATTTCGCCGCTTCGGCGGCGCGGCGCATGTTCTCGGAACGGTCCGATGCGGTGAAGCCGAGATCGCGGCTCATACCGAGGCGGAACGTCTGGCCGTCGAGCACGGTTGCGAGGCGGCCGAGATCGAACAGCTGGCGTTCGACGGCGCTCGCGATCGCGGTCTTGCCCGTCTTCGACAGGCCGGTCAGCAATACCGTGACCGCTTTCTGACCGAGGCGTTGCTCGCGCTCGACGGCGGTGACGGTCGAGCGGCGTTCGTGAAATTCGCCGTGCGGGCGTTCGTTCCAGTGATCGGTCGCCGCGGTGCCGCTCGGCGTGCAGATCATGCCGGCGCCGATCGTGCCGTTGCCGATGCGATCGATGACGATGAATGCGCCGGTTTCGCGATTGTCGTCGTACGGATCGAATGCGATCGGTTCCGACAACGTAAATTCGCAGCGGCCGATCTCGTTCAATGCGAGCGACGATGCGGCGACGTGTTCGAGCGTGTTGATGTCGGTGCGATGGCGGATCGCCGACACGCGGCCGAACAGCTGCTTGGTTCCGTGTTTGATGACGTATTGCTTGCCGGGAACCATCGGCTCTTCGGCCATCCAGACGAGCTCGGCGTCGAAGCGGTCTTCGACGTTCGGTAGCGCGCCGTCGGTGACCAACATGTCGCCGCGGCTGATGTCGATTTCGCTCGTCAGCGTCAGCGTAACCGCGAGCGGCGGGAAAGCCTCTTGGAGATCGCCGTCCATGGTCACGATGCGCGCGACCGTCGACGTCTTGCCGGACGGCAGCGCCGTGATGCGATCGCCGGGCCGGACGATGCCACTCTGCACGGTGCCGGAATAACCGCGGAAACTCGAGTCCGGGCGGCTGACGCGCTGCACCGCGAAGCGGAAATCCTTGAAGTTGCGGTCCGACGCGATCTGCACGTTTTCCAACAGGTACATCAAGGTGCTGCCTTGGTACCACGGCATCGCTTCGGATTTTTCGACGACGTTGTCGCCGTTCAGCGCCGAGATCGGGATGAACTCCAAGTCCTCGATGCCGAGGTTCGCCGTGAAGCGCATGTAGTCCGCGCGGATCCGTTCGAAGACTTCCTCGTCGAACTCGACGAGGTCCATCTTGTTCACGGCGACGATCACGTGCTTGATGCCGAGCAACGACACGATGAACGTGTGGCGGCGCGTCTGCGTCAGCACGCCTTGGCGGGCGTCGATCAGAATCACCGCGACGTCGCAGCCCGACGCACCGGTCGCCATGTTGCGCGTGTACTGCTCGTGCCCGGGCGTGTCGGCAATGATGAATTTGCGCTTCGACGTCGAGAAGTAGCGGTACGCGACGTCGATCGTGATGCCTTGTTCGCGTTCGGCTTGCAGACCGTCGACCAACAGCGCGAGGTCGAACTCGCCGTCATCGCCGGGTTTCTTCGATCGCACGGACTCGAGTTGATCTTCGTAGATCATCTTCGAATCGTGCAGCAGCCGGCCGATCAGCGTGCTCTTGCCGTCGTCGACGCTGCCACACGTGAGAAACCGCAGGATTTCCTTGCGTTCGTGCTGCTCGAGGTACGCGAGGATGTCTTCGGCGATGAGTTCGGATTGGTGGCTCACGCGCGCTCTCCGGTCGTCGCGGCGCGCGTCGCCGCAAAGGGTAGGCGGCACGACATCAGAAATATCCTTCGCGCTTCTTCTGTTCCATCGACGCGACGCTGTCGTGGTCGATGAGGCGGCCTTGTCGTTCGGAATGTTTGGTGAGCAGCATTTCTTGAATGATCTGCGGCAGCGTGTCTGCTTCGGACTCGATCGCGCCGGAGAGCGGATAACAGCCGAGCGTGCGGAAGCGGACGCTCTTCATCTGCGGCACTTCGCCTTTGCGCAGCGGCATCCGATCGTCGTCGATCATGATCAGCGTGCCGTCGCGTTCGACGACCGGCCGCTTCGCCGCGAAATACAGCGGCACGATTTCGAGCTTCTCGAGATAGATGTATTGCCACACGTCGAGCTCGGTCCAGTTCGACAGCGGGAATACGCGCACTTCTTCACCGCGGTTGATGTTGCCGTTGTAGATGTTCCAGAGCTCCGGACGTTGGTTCTTCGGATCCCAACGATGGTTCGAGTCGCGCACCGAGTAGACGCGTTCTTTCGCGCGCGACTTCTCTTCGTCGCGACGCGCGCCGCCGAACGCGGCGTCGAATTTGTACTTGTCGAGCGCTTGCAGCAGCGCCTGCGTCTTCATGATGTCGGTGTATTTCTTCGAACCGTACGTGAACGGCGTGACGTTGTTCCGCACGCCTTCCTGGTTCGTGTACACGATGAGTTCCAAGCTGTTCTCGCGCGCGACGCGATCGCGGAACGCGATCATGTCCTTGAACTTCCACGTCGTGTCGACGTGCAGCAGCGGGAACGGCAAGTTGCCCGGGTAGAACGCTTTGCGCGCGAGGTGCAGCAGCACCGTCGAATCCTTGCCGATCGAATACAACATGACCGGATTCTCGAACTCGGCGACGACCTCGCGAATGATGCGGATGCTCTCGCTTTCGAGTTGCTTCAGGTGAGTGATCTGGTAGCCGGCCATCGTCGGGACGTAGGCAAAAGGGCCGCCATTCTAATGTCGGCGCCGTCGCTTTCGTAGCTGGAATTGAGGCGGATTCGTTATATGGATAAGTCCGGCGCGGCGCGGAACGACCCCACGCGTTGCGTTGGTTAGGGCGCAGCCAGCGCTTCGCGCAGTAGTTCGTTGAGGCGCTGCGGGTTCGCGCGACCTCGAGTCGCCTGCATCGCTTGGCCGACGAAGAAACCGAACACCTTTTCCTTGCCTGCGCGGAACTGCGCGACCTGCGCGGGATTGTCGGCGACGATCTTGCGGATCAACGCGGCGAGCTCGTCCGAGTCGGAGACCTGTTCGAGCCCTTGCGATTTGATCAGGGCGTCGACATCGGCCGCGGTGTCGCCGGCGTTCCAGAGCGTTTCGAACAGCGTCTTCGCGATCTTGCCGCTGATCGCTCCGGTCGAGATCTTCGCGATCAAGGCACCGAGTTGATCGGACGAGATACGCGTTGCTGCGGGTTCCAGTTCGTCGCGGTTCAGCGCGGCCGACCAATCGCCCAAAACCCAGTTGGCCGCGAGCTTCGCCTCGCCGCAGATCGCGAGCGTCGCTTCGAAGAAGCGCCCCACTGCAGGATCGTCAGTGAGCCGCGCCGCGTCGTAGTCGGAGAGCGCGTGCGCCTCGACATAGCGGCGACGCTTCTGATCGGGCAACTCCGGCAGCGCGGCCCGCACCGACTCGATGAACGCCGCTTCGACCGCGACCGGCAACAGATCCGGCTCCGGGAAGTAGCGGTAGTCGTCCGACAATTCCTTCGTGCGCATCGTCCGCGTTTCGTCGCGATCGGGGTCGTACAGCCGCGTCTCGCGCCGAACTTTGCCGCCGGATTCGAGCACTTCGATCTGTCGCGCGACCTCGTGCTCGATCGCGCGTTCGAGAAAGCGGAACGAGTTGAGGTTCTTCAGCTCGGTGCGCTCGCCGAGTTCGGTCGAACCGGCCGGGCGTATCGACACGTTCGCGTCGCAGCGCATCGAACCTTCGTTCAGGTTGCCGTCGCAGATCTCGAGATAGCGGACGAGCGTGTGCATCTGACGGAAATACGCGGCCGCTTCCTTCGACGTGCGCAGGTCGGGCTCCGACACGATCTCGAGCAGCGGCATGCCGGCACGGTTCAGATCGATGCCGGTCATGCCCGCGAAGTCCTCGTGCAGCGATTTGCCGGCGTCTTCCTCGAGGTGCGCGCGCGTGATGCGAATCGTTCGCGTCGAGCCGTCGTCGAGGCGCAACTCGATCGAGCCGGCGCCTACGATCGGATGCTCGAACTGGCTGATCTGATAGCCCTTCGGCAAATCGGGATAGAAGTAGTTCTTGCGGTCGAATACGCAGCGCGCGCCGATCTTCGCGCCGATCGCGACGCCGAACGTGACGGCCATCCGTACGGCCGCTTCGTTCAACACCGGCAACGTGCCCGGCAGCGCGATATCGATGCCGCTCGCTTGCGTGTTCGGCGGCGCGCCGAACACCGTGCTCGTACCGGAGAAGATCTTCGAATGCGTCGCGAGCTGGACGTGGATCTCGAGGCCGATGACGGTTTCCCACTGCGTTTTCATGGCGTCACTCGAGTCCGGCCGGCGTGCGGCGATGCCAATCGGTCGCGCGTTGATAGTCGGCGCCGAGCGCGAGCAGCGCGCTTTCGCTGAAGTGCGGTCCGATGAATTGCATACCGACCGGTAGACCTTGGTGGAACCCGCACGGCAACGCGAGGGCCGGCACGCCGGCGAGACTCGCCGGCACGGTGAACACGTCCTGCTGATACATCTCGACGGGATCGCTGATCTGCCCGACCGGAAACGCGACGCTCGGCGCCGTCGGCGCGAACAGCGCGTCGACCGTTTCGAACGCCTTGACGAAATCGTCGCGGATCAGGCGCCGCACTCGCTGCGCCTTCAAGTAGTACGCATCGAAATAGCCGATCGACAGCGCGTACGTGCCGGTCAGGATGCGGCGCTTCACTTCGCGGCCGAACCCT
>Ga0335076_10009090_pt1 | contig 10015 bp, 5 predicted proteins | sample Lox_Sample_25_FD_206717 | JGI IMG/M metagenome (GOLD analysis project Ga0335076, IMG submission 206717) | Soil microbial communities from Loxahatchee National Wildlife Refuge, Florida, United States - Lox_Sample_2.5 | ecosystem: Environmental > Terrestrial > Soil > Wetlands | place: USA: Florida...
GCCGAGCGGCGCGGAACCCTTCACACCATCCAGCGTGCGCAGCGTCCCACCAAGGTTGCCGGTGTCTTTCATGCCGGGGCGCCAGGTCACCGTATTGCCATTCAGGGTGAACGTAATCGAGAGATTTTCTGGCGTGAACCTGCCGCCGCTGCGGTACTGCAATGACAATTTCTCAGTCGTGATCTCAAGAAGCTGCTGGACCCCAGCCGACTGGGACAGCACCTCAAACTTCGGCACCGGCAGCCGGCGGTTGATGAACACCATCGAGGCGTGATCCTCGAACTGCTTCGTCGGCGACCACTCCATGCGGATGAGTTGCGGCGTCAGGATCGTGAAGCGCGCTTCTCCGACGGTGACCACCGCCTTGGGATCGGCCACCGGATTATCCGGCGTTTGCGTCACCTCTTGAGCGCAAGCAGAGCCGAGAGCGACCAGCAGCAGCAAAGCAGGCTTGACGATTGACATGAGGGCCTCGAAGGAAGCGGTATCTTACCAGCACACGCGTCGTAGGACCCTAAGCGAAACCGGTGTCTCTGCATAGCGTCATCAAGGTTTTTCTGTTGGACAAACTGCGCGCACGGGGTCGTGCGCGCTCCATTGTGTTTTTGCGGGTCTTCTACCGATGCCTCTTTGGGCCTCACCCGTATCTCGCATGAGAAAATGAAGTGAATGATTCAACTTTCTGCAGCCGGCAAGCGCTTTGGGCCGAAGCTGCTCTTCGAAGATCTCAACTGGCTCATCACGCCGCAGGACCGTGTCGGACTGGTCGGCGGCAATGGCACCGGAAAAACCACGCTGATGAAGATGCTGGCCGGCTTCGAGTCGCCGGAGTACGGCTCGGTAACCATCGCCAAGGGGACCAGTCAGGGCTATCTGCCGCAAGACGGCCTTTCGCTCTCCGGCCGCACAGTGTTTGCCGAGTGCATGCAGGTGTTCGATGACCTGCGCCAGATCGAAAAGGAAATGGAGTCACTCACGCACTCCATGGCCGAGCTCGATCCCGCCAGCGCCGAATACGAGCAGGTCGCCGACCGCTTTCACCGCATCGAGCACGAGTTCCGCTCGCGCGACGGCTACGCTACCGAAGCGCAAGTCGGCAGTGTTCTCACCGGTCTCGGTTTCAGCAAAAAAGATTGGGCCCGCCAGACCGAAGAATTTTCTGGTGGGTGGCAGATGCGCATCGCGCTCGCCAAGCTGCTGCTGCAAAAGCCCAATCTGCTGCTGTTGGACGAGCCCACCAACCATCTCGACCTCGAGGCCCGCAACTGGCTCGAAGATTACCTGCGGCAATATCCCTTCGCCTTCGTGCTCATCTCGCACGACCGCTATTTTCTCGACGTCACGGTGAAGAAGATCGTCGAGATCTGGAACAAGCACGCGCACTTCTATCCCGGCAATTACGACGAGTACTTGCGACAGAAGACGCAAAAGCGCGAGCAGCTTGAAGCAGCTTACCGCAATCAGCGCGAGCGTATTGAGCAGCTCGAGGTGTTCATCAACCGCTTTCGCTATCAGGCCACCAAGGCCAAGCAGGTGCAGAGCCGCATCAAGGAACTGGAGAAGATCGAGCGCATCGAGATTCCGCCGGAGGAGAAGACCATCCATTTCACCTTCCCGCAGCCCAAGCCGAGCGGGCGCGTGGTAGCGGAGTTCGAAGGCGTCGCGAAGAGCTATGGCGAGAAGCAGGTGCTGCGCGGCGTCAGCTTCAACATCGAGCGCGGAGACCGCATTGCCCTGGTCGGCGTGAATGGGGCGGGAAAATCCACGCTCATCCGCATGCTGACCGGCAATGAGCCTTTGACCGGGGGCAGCTTCAAGCTGGGACACAACGTCGAGCCTGACTACTTCGCGCAGGACCAGTACAAAGCGCTCGACATCGGTGTCCGCCTTATCGACGACATCGGTCGCGTCGCGCCGCGCAACACCGAAACCGAACTCCGCAACCTGCTCGGCTGCTTCCTTTTCTCCGCCGACGACGTGTACAAGCCAATCGGTGTGCTCTCAGGCGGCGAGCGTAACCGCTACGCGCTGGCTCGCATGCTGTTGCATCCGTCGAACTTCCTGCTGCTCGACGAGCCCACCAACCACCTCGACATGCGCGCCAAGGACGTGCTCCTAAACGCGCTCGAGAAGTTCAATGGCACCGTCGTCTTCGTCTCGCACGACCGTTACTTCATCGACAAGCTGGCGACCAAGGTGTTTGAGGTCGCGGGCGGAGGCGTCGCCGTCTATCCGGGAAACTACGAGGACTATCTCTGGAAGAAACAGCAGCCGGCGATATTGCCGTCGTCACTCGGTTCGGAGCCATCGAATGGTCACCGGATGGCAGCCGAATCAATCGCCGGGTCTCCTGAGCCGCAGCCGAAGGGCAAACGCCTGAACCCCATCAAGCAGCGCCAGATGCAGGAGCGGTGCGGACAGATCGAGCAGGACATCTCGCGCCTGGAGACTGAGATCGCCGACACCGAGACAGCGCTGGCGACGTTCGTCAGCGTGGAGGAGACGTCGCGGCTGACAGAACTGCTCGATCGGCGGCGCAACGAGTTGAAGGAATTGATGAGCGAGTGGGAAGAACTCTCGCGGGCTTTGGACGGCGTGGCCAACATCTAACGCAGAGGACGCTGAGGACACGGCGGGTGGGAAGGCGCTCCGAGATCGCTTGGCACTCGGGCGGTGCGCCCTCGCGATCCTGATGCCCAAGCGCGGGGCTACACGAACATCACTGATTCCCCCTTCTGGATTGGGAGTCGGATTTTACGGAAAGGTCGAGGCGCTGGTGGGAATCCGTTCGAGGATTTTAATCACCTGGCCGCTCTGCAGCACCACGCGCTCCAGCACCGCCTTCATGTTGATGACCTTCTCCTGCAAACCGCGCTGCTCGGAGACGACCATCAGCCGCTTCATCTCCACGACGATTTCCTTCGCTGCCTCGACCAGATACGCCATGGATTGCGCGTGCGGCTTCCATAGGTGCGCGAAGTTCTGTTTACTCTCGTACTGCTGGATCTCGCCAATCATGCGCGCCTGGATGGCCAGCCCGCGCGTCACCGCGCCCGCGTACTCCGCGCGATAGCTCTTCTCGCCCATGTAGTCCGTGCGAAACGCTTCGATCTCCGCCCGATTGAGGGCAATGTTGCCGTGAGGCAGCGGCACGGCGGCTTTCACCCCAGGCTCAGTGCTGCGCAGGAAGTTGCGGATGCTCTCCTGCATGCTGGCGAGCTTGCCCTCTTCCACATTTTTGTCGGCAGGGCGAATACCGGCATCGGGTACGAGGCGCGGGCCGGCAGCGGGTTGTGCCGGTGCACCGCGCTGTGCGGACTTCTTCTTGTCGAGGACCTTCTTCACCCGCACGATGGTGCGGAACTGCTCCTGCGCCTTCCCGTAATCGCTCTTGAGAATCTCCGTGGGCTTCTCGCTGATGATCTGGCGCACGGAGTCGGCGCGCACGCCATCTTTGGCTAAGTCGGCGTCGTTCCGGACGCGGTCGGCGGAGCCCTTGATGTCCTCCATGGCGGCGTGAAAGAGCTGATCGAAGCGCCGGCCGAAGAGAGTGTTGTACTCGGCGATGGTCGCCATTACGCGCGGGTGATAGATGGCGGGTCCAAACACCTGCTTGATCTCGCGCACCCGCTGCACGATGCCGGAGTCGGTGAGCTCGTCGAAGCGCTGCAGGCGCTCCACATCGAGCCAGATATTGCGGAACTCACGCAGCAGCTCGCGGGCCTGGATGGCCAGCGCCTGCACATCTTCGTGCGCCAGGATGCCGTACACCTCCTCCTCGAACACCGATGGCTCGTCATTGAAAAACGCCGGAGGATTCGGCTCCTCCATGCCGTGGTGCAGGCGATAGAGATAGGTGACGACGAAGTCGAGCTTATCGCGATCCACGTCGGCGGTGGATTGCTTGCGCACCAGATGGCGCAGCAGTGATTGGGCAACTTCGCTGGAAGCCACGGTGCGCAGGGCATCGCGCATCATGGGCGCGGTAATGGCGAGATCGAGCACGCTCAGCCACTGGCGCAGTGCAGCGAGGGCGTGGCGCAGACGCTCACCCTCATCTTTGCCGACGGGGCGATGAATCGCGTCAGGCAGGGGAAGGTGGTGGTGGACAGCGTCCTCGATGACTGCCAGATAGAAGCCGTGCACCGCCGCCAGGTCGATGAGTTCGCGCGCGGCCTCCTGCACAGGAGGAGGCTTACGCGACCAATCGACCGCGCGGAGCGAATGTTCCTCGACCACCCAGTCGGGGATGGCGCCGCTGCGGCGGTCGCTGCGGCGTCGATCGCCCTGCCGCCGATCCTGCTTGCGCCGTTCGTCGCCGGCGCGCGCGCCTGGAACCCGTTCGGGAGCGGCGGCCGCCCCGCGAGACCTGCTCGATTCAGACATCAGGAATTACTCCGTCCCAGCCCAATGAATGGCGTTGAATAGCAGTTTGAAGTCAGCTTCGGTCTGGCCTCGATGTTGCACTGGAAATCCAAACATTACAAGCTTGCCGGAACCCATGGTGAACGAAACGATGGCAGCATGGCGGACCAGACGGTCGGCGCCCTTGATCCAGCCGGACATGAGTACGTCGCGCTCCGCGTCTGGGTACCAACCCACGACGGAGTGCGGCGCGTCAATGCCGCCGGGGGTGGTTTGAAAAGCCACCGGCGCTTCAACAAAAGCGGCGGTTTCATCCGGCATGCCGTAGGCGATTGGGTTCGTGGGGTCGAGGTGCACTCGCAGCAGCGAGCCAGGGCAGTTGAAATCCTCCGGGCGCACGCGGCCGAGGGTATTGCGCACCGGAATGTTGAAGTGCTCGGCGAGGAAGTCGCTGGATTCGGTGAGGGAGATGAGCGTGCCGCCTTTGTCGACGAAGTCCTTGAGAGCTGTGACGCCCTCGCGGCCGATGCCACCCTGGTACTCGGCCGGGAGTTCCTCAAAATATTGGCCGCTCCCTTCCTGCGTGCGTGGGCGTCCGTCAACGATCATGTCGGGACGCATGCTGGGCAGGATGATCACCTCGTAGGAGCCGCGGAGATTACCGGCCTTGATGGCCTTGTTGTCGAGCGACTTGGGGTCGAAGTCGTATTGCTCGAGGACCCAGCGAGTCCAGCCCTCGTCGGCGTTGGCGGACCAGGGCTTGTAGAGTCCGACGCGAACGGCGTGAAGCTTGGCGACATCCACCGCCGGCTTCTGGGAGACGGCTTGCAATTGCACATGGAGGCGCGAGGCGAGCGGGGCGATTTCGTCGTTCGCTTCGAAGATCAGGGTGCCGGGCGGATAGTCGTGCCCTTCGGCGGTAAAGCCTTTCTTGGCGACAGAGACCGATGCGTTCTGCTTGAGGGCAGCATTCAGCACGCGGGTGGCGTTGTTGGTGTTGGGCAGCATCAGCATCGGGGTTTTCTTAGCGAAAGCTTCGCTGACACTTGGCCAGTCTTTATCCGTGATCGGGTGGGCGTTGGCTGCCCAGTTGGCCGGAAGCGTGACCTTGTCGACCTGCACACCCATCATCAGCGGCAGCGACCAGGCGGCAACGTCGTACGGCGGCACGATGGGAGCGTTGGGCGCGGGCTTGAACTCCGGATAGTGCTGGATGCTGAACATCTCCGCCACGAATTTGCCGTAGGGCTGGGCGGTCGGGATGATGAACTCGCGGTCATCCTCGGACGCGAGGACTTCGACACCGTGGGCGCGCATGAGGTGAGCCAGGCGGGCAGCGGCGACGGGATCGTGTTGATCGGTGCTGATGCGCCAGTACTCGTTGGGCTTGCCTTCGTGGACGGCATCCATGGCCATGGTGGCAACGCCGCGGAGGTAGTGATCGTGGTTCTTGGAGGCCGTCTCAAGCAGCGCATCGGAGATGATGCGCTCGTAGTCCATGATGTCGCGCAGGCGCCAGGTTCCGCCGGGCCAGGGGTTGGGAAAGTTCACCTGCTTGTCGTACTCGATCAGGCCCTTGCTGCCGCCGGAGAGCTCGGTGGGCGAAACATCGATGGGCGAAGCAACGCGGGCCGAGGCAACTTCGGTCAGCAAACCGGTGACGTTCTTCCACCAGGCGGTGTTGCGCGTGCCGCCGGGCCAATAAGCGTCGAACGAGTAGCCATAGATGACGCCGGACTTTCGATTCTCTTCCAGACGCCACGACATGGTGACGCCAATCTCATTGAGGCCGCGAAAAATCAGGGGATTCAAGCTTTTGGCGATCGGCTCGGCATAGGGCGGGGTGAAGATGCGGGGCCCGGTGGTGCCCATCTGGTGCTCGTCGAGCCAGATCTGCGGATACCACTCCTGGTACACCGCCCGGTTCATGGCGATGGTCTCTTTCTGGGTGAGCATGTACCAGTCGCGATTGTTGTCATGGCCGACGTAGTGGTGGTAGAGCCACGGCATACGTCCGCCTTCATACTTGGTGCCGAGGTACTTGCGATACCACTCGGTGACCATGATCTGGCCGTCGGGGTTGAGCGATGGCACCAGCAGGAGGATGACGTCGTTCAGGCGGCGCAGGGTCTCGGGATCGTCGGAGGTGGCGAGAGCGTGAGCCCACTCCATCGCCATCTGGCTGGAGCCGATCTCGGTGGAATGAATATTGCAGGTCACCAGAACAATCACCTTGCCGTCGTGGACCAGTGAGTCGATTTGCTGCTGCGAGAGCTGGCGGGGATCGGCCAGCTTGCGCGCAATCTCTTTGTACTTGTCCTTATTCTTAAGATTCTCTTCCGTCGAAATGAGGGCGATGATTAAGTCGTTGCCCAGCGTTGTGGGCCCGAGGTTTTCGATCTGCACCCGCGGCGAGGCAGCCGCCAGTGCCTTGAAGTAGGAGACGATCTGACGATAGTCGGCGAGTTGCTTATCGGCGCCCACGTCAAAACCGAGGAACTGCGAGGGCGTGGGAACGTTGGCAGCCGAGGCAAGCAACGAAAGCAACAGGCAACCGAGCAGGACGCGGCGGACGGCGCGCAAAGGCATGTGGTCTCCAACAGGTGAGGTTGAGAGCGGGACATTGTAATGCAGCCGTCAGCTGTCAGGTATATCAGCTTTTAGCTTTTAGCTCTTAGCGATTGGATCCCCGGGCTGTACGCCGCTCACGATCCGAGTCACGCCGTTCTGGTTCTCGCCCAGCTTCACCAAGCGCTGCGCGAATTTGTCCTGCCCCTGGGCGACATAGACGAAGGGCTCGTTCTCCGGCGTGCGCAAAACCGCCGAATCAGGAACAGCGATGGCGTCGTTGATTGTCCCGGCACGCACCAAGGCGGTCACGTACATGTCCTTCTTCAATTTTTCCGCAGGATTCTGGGTGACGATGCGGGCCTGCAGAGTGTGGGTATTGGGGTCCAGCGCCGCACCCAAATAGGAGATCTTGCCCTCGAAGGTGTCGGGATATCCGTCGGTTTGGATCTGCGCGGGATCACCGACGTGGACGTACGCGAGGTCCTGCTGATAGACGTTGACCATTACCCAGACGCTGCGCATGTCGGAGATAGTGAAGCACTGGGTATTGCCGGCTTGCAGGAGTTGGCCGGGAGCAACCAGGCGCTCGACGACTTCCCCGGTGATGGGCGCGTAGACGGCGACCTCCGAAGTGGTCTTGCCGCTTACCATCGCATCGGGATTGCTCACGCCCACGATGCGCAACGACTGCTCGGCGGCCTCAAGGTCGGCCTGCGCCTGCACCTCGCTGGACTCGGCTTGCTCAAGGTCACGCTCGGCGATGGCGTGGTGCTCGTAGAGATCCTTGGCGCGGACATAAGCCTTATGCGCGAGAGCGTGGGCGTCGCGAGCCTTCAGGTAATTAGAGCGGAGCTGCGCATAGTCGGGGCTGGCGACGTAGAGCATGGGCTCGCCCGCTTTGACGACCTGTCCGGGCACAACGACGATGCGGCTCACAGGGCCACTCACCTGGGAGATCACCGGGGTAGTAGTGAAGGCGTTGTAAGCCACGGAGCCCGGCAGACGCAGCACCCGCTGCATGTGACTGGGAGCCACGGTGATCATCTGCAGATGAGAAAGCTGGTCCTGAGGAACAGTAAACAGGGCCGGGGTGTCGGACTTGGTGTCGTTGGCGGAATACGAGGTCATGTTGCCGGCTGAAACCTTGTCGTTCCCGCACCAGACCGAGAGGCAGGCAACGACCCCAGCCGCAGCGAACAGTAGGTAGTGAGTAATATGGAGGCGCTTCATGGCAATTGCCTCGTTCCTACAGCTTCACGAAGCTGCTCGACATTCGTCATATAGGTCGCCAGCGCTTGCCGGTACGACAACTCTGTCCCGCGGTAGCTACGCTCGGCGTCGAGCAGGTCGAGCAGGCTGGCCGCACCGCGCTTATAGGCGTATTCGGTAATGTCGCGCGATTCCTTGGCCTGCTCCAGATAGCCGGAGACGTAGAGCTTGACCACCTCATCAGCGCTATTCACCGCCTGGAAGGCGTTCCCCACGTCGGTCAGCACGGTTTCATCAGCCGCGGTGGAGGTAAATTGCGCCTGGTCCTCGGCAAACTTGGTGCGGGCGATCTCGCCCTGGTTGCGATCGAAAATCGGCATTTCCATGTTGAAGAAAAATGCTCCTGTATTGATACCGGCCACGCGCGAGTAATTGAACGAGGCGTTCAGGTCGCGCTTTCCATTGGCCTGGGCAAGCGTGTATTGGCTGTGGGCTGCGGTCACGCCCTTCTGCGCGGCAGCGAAGTCGGGCCGGTTGCGCAGCGCCGTCGCCTGCAGGTCATCGAGGTTCAGTTTCAGCGGCTGGTAGGCAAGCTCGCCGACCACGTCATAATCCCCGGGCAGCGCTTCGTAACCGACCAACTGGCGGAGACTTTGCAGCGCCTGGACTTTGGCCAGACGGGCGCTATTGACGTCGGTCTGGAACTGCAGAGTTTGCAGCTTGATCTTGAGCAGGTCGCCTTCGCTGATGTCTCCCGCTTTGTAGCGCTCGTTGCTGATGTCCACCGTCTGCTGGTAGCTGTTGAGCGCCTCCGTCGCATAGCCGAGAGTAGATTCCGCCAGCAGCACGCTGATGAACTGCTGCGCTACGTTGAACGACAGGGTGCGCTCCGCGTCGGACACCTGCGACCGGGTTACGGCGGTGCTGTCCTGCGCCGCCTGCAAGCGGTGCTGGCGTTTCTTGCCGCGCTCGAAGAGGTAACCAACTCCTATGTCCCACTGCGCTTGCGTGCTCAGGTAGTCGGTGCTGAAGGCGCTGGGGTCGAACAGCGGAATGAACTGCGAGTCCCAGGCCAGCACCGGGTTCGGACGCAGGTTGGCGGTGACCTCTTGGGCTTTGTTCTGGTCAATTTGGGTGCGCGTCGCCTTCAGCGCCGGACTGTGCGCAGCCGCCAGTTGAATGGCTTCATCGAGGGTAATGCGTTTCGTGGTCTGCCCTACCGCCAGCGGAGCCAGCATCAGCAACAAGAGGCCGCATGCACAGCTGTGAGGGCGCACGATTTGCCGCCACACGGGCAGTTTCGCTCTGCCTTTGCGCGTTGGCATACACGTTCGTCTGGGTTGTGCGTGCATCAAAGTGGTCCTCCGGCCAACATAGGCGACCGCCAGCAGAGAAACCCAAGCTGGGCCGCCCGTCATCCCTGGGAATTCAAGACAGAGAAAAAGAAGATCAGGCTTGCGGAGGGGGCCGCGTGTACAGGGAGAACGACTGGATGGATTCGTACTGCTCCGACGGCTTGGGAACCAGCAATACCGCGCTGATAAACGCCACACCAGGGAGCGCTGGGCCGACATGGACTGTCACCGGCAGATGCGCCGACAGGCACAGCAAACAGTGATCGGGTGCGACTGGCGTGCCCTGCGAACTCGAGTGAACGTGGATGGCACTGTAGCTGTTGACCAGCACCAGCCGCTATTGTAAACCCAGGGCGCGCCACAAAGTAACGCTCAGGTGCCCAGATAAAAATCGGCACGTCCCGCCAGAGTTACTGGCGAGGAGTCTTCTCGTAGATGACTGGTTCGTCTTTGCCGGCCAAGTCCTCGGGATGATAGCGAGGAAAGGGCATGACCGGCTGCCGGAAGGAAACTGG
>Ga0335076_10009091_pt1 | contig 10014 bp, 10 predicted proteins | sample Lox_Sample_25_FD_206717 | JGI IMG/M metagenome (GOLD analysis project Ga0335076, IMG submission 206717) | Soil microbial communities from Loxahatchee National Wildlife Refuge, Florida, United States - Lox_Sample_2.5 | ecosystem: Environmental > Terrestrial > Soil > Wetlands | place: USA...
GTGCACGACATGACGACTGTCAGCGACTTGCAGCTCATCGCTGCGATGCTGTTTCTTTGGGAGCGAATGAAGATCGTCGTCGAGCCTACGGGCGTACTCGGTGCAGCGGGCCTGTTCGAAAGCAAGCTGCGTGTGGCGCCGGGGTCGCGGGTGGGCGTAATTCTCTCCGGCGGCAACGTTGACTTGCGCGACGTTTGCGGATGGCTGGCACGATCGTGACTCGTCGCCCGCCAGTTGGCAGCGGCGATAATGCGAGCTAACGCTTGTCGCCGACAGACCGCAGCGCCTTTTGCACGAACGTATTGTCGTAGGCTTGGCCAACGTCCAGGGCCGATGCAGCTTTGACTGCCGGATCGAATGTCCGCAATACATCGTATAGGTTTTGCACGCCCGCTTGTGGGATCAAACCGTCCTTGGAGTAGGTTGCCCGCGACTTTTCGAACGCTGCGAGGTACAACGCTCGATCACCCGCAAGATACTCGGGCGGGACGGCTCTCGCCACATCCTCTGGGCTGGCTTTCTGCAACCACGCGAGCGCACGCACCATCGCGTTTGTGAGCGCCTGAACCGTGTCCGGGTGATTGCGAATGAATTCCTCTTTCGTATACAGGCAACCGGCCGGCAGCGCGGCGCCGAATACGGCGCGCGTCGACTTTTCGCTCATGGCGTCGGCAACCACCTTGATGGCGCCGGAACGTTCGAGCACGGTGATGGCCGGTTCCACGTTGGCGATGGCGTCGATCTGTCCGCTGCGAACAGCTGCGATCGCGCTGGGGCCACTGCCTACGCCGACGATGGACACATCCTCGGAGGACAAGCCCGCAGACGCCAGCACTCGGTTTACGAACATGTGCGTGCTGGAACCCGGCGCCGTGACGCCGATCTTCATACCCTTCAGGTCGGCAGGCGAACGGTATTGCGCAGACTTGGGCGTAGCCACACCGAGCGAAATCGCGGGCGTGGCGAGCATGAGCACGAAGGCTTCGAGTTTCTGTCCACGAGCCTGCAACACGATGACGTGGTCGAACCCGCCTGCGGTCACGTCGGCGCTGCCGCCGAGCAAAGCCTGTAGAGCCTTGGATCCACCCGCAAAATCGGCGATCTCGACCTCCAGTCCCTGATCCTTGAAATAGCCGAGCCGATCTGCCAGGGCCAGCGGCAGATAGTAGAGCGCGCTCTTGCCCCCCACGGCGATGGTGACCTGACTTTTTTCTGGTGGCGCAGCATGCGCAGGTAGCCAACACAGCAGAAGCCACAGCGTCGACGTCAACCAAGCAACGCCCGTCCACATGATCTGTCAGCTCCCTCCCAGACCAGCCAGGTCGATTTCGCCTACTTTGTCGAAGGGGATGCTCGATCCATCGCTGCGCCCGAGCTTGCCCTTGATGCGATAGCGGAATTTCTCCGGCGCACCCTTGGTCAATTGCGAGATCTGAGTGAGCACACCGGACAGATCGCTGATGCAGCTGCCCTCGATGATTGCGTCGCCGTACTTCGGCACCGTGACCGACTGTCTGGCCACGCCCTTCGCAAACGACTTGCCGTTGAGCTCGATCGTGTAAGCTGCTCCGTCGAGCGCGATGTCGAAGTTGTTCGGATTCTGCACGCGCAGCTTGACCTGATACTCTTGTTCGAGAATGGACATCTGGCCCGGCGTAACGTCCGACAGCGTCACCTCCAGCGGCTCCATCTTGGGGACTGTCGCGCATCCGATCAGCAGCGTCGACCATAGCAGCAACCCGAACCCTCTCATGAGCCACCTCCCTCAGTAGTGCTCCGCGCTGGAACCTGGCCTCCAGCGTAACAGCCGCCGCTCGGCGATCGACACTACCCGGTCCAAGACCAGCGCGCAAGCCGTGAGAACAACGATTCCGGCCAGCACTGTATCGATGTCGAACACGCCTTCCGCCTGCAAGATCAGATAACCCACGCCCCTGGAAGAGCCCAGATACTCCCCCACCACAGCGCCCACGAAAGCCATGCCCACGGAGGCATGCAAGCTGGAAAAAACCCAGGCCGTCGCGCTGGGCAAGTAAACGTGACGCAACAGTTGCCGCCTGCTCGCGCCCAGCATTCTCGCGTTGTTGAGCACCACCGGACTCACCTCGCGTACGCCGTTGTAGACGCTGAAGAAGACAATGAAGAACACCAGCGTCACGCCCAGCATCACTTTTGATCCAATACCCAGCCCGAACCAGACCGCGAAGATCGGCGCGAGGATCACCCGGGGCATCGAGTTCACTGCCGTGATGTAGGGATTGAGCAAACGCGATGCGAACGGGCTTAGCGCGAGCCACAGGCCGATTGCCAGCCCAAGCACGGTGCCGATGGCGAAAGCCAGCAGCGTTTCGAGCAAGGTCACGCCCAGGTGCGGAAAGATCTTGCCGCTGGCAAACCACTGGGCGATACGCTGCGCCACCACCAGCGGCTCACCGAAGAAGAAGGGCGGCAACACGTCCCAGCGTGTCAGTCCATACCATGCGCCCATCACGGCGCTCAGCAGCAGCAAATGCCATGGCCACATCGGCCGCAGGCGCCGAACGCGTCCATGGTCGTCAGATCCGCGCTCGTGCATGGGCCGCGATAACTTCGGATTTGAGCGTCTGCCAGACCTGCCGGTGCAGATCGATGAAGCGGGGTTGCAGTCCAATTTCGGCCACGTCCCGCGGGCGCGGCAGGTCCACGACGAACTCGGCGATAGGACGCGACTCCGGCCCCGCCGCCAGCACGACAACTCGATCTGCGAGCGCGATCGCTTCCTCCAGGTCGTGCGTCACGAACAGCACCGAGGCGCGGTTTTCCGCCCACAGGGACAGCAGCTCGTTTTCCATCAATTGCCGCGTCTGGACGTCGAGAGCGCTGAACGGCTCGTCCATCAGCAGTACGCGCGGCTGGAGGATCCACAGCTGCGCCAGCGCCACGCGCTTGCGCATTCCGCCGGATAACTCGTGCGGATACTTCGCGAAATGCCCCTCGAGCCCGACGCGCCCCAGCCACTCTTGAGCGCGCTGCCGCGCGTGGCCGCGTCGCGCGCCGCGAAACTCCAGACCCGCGGCCACGTTCTCCAGGGCATTGCGCCAAGGAAAGAGCGAGTCGGGTTGGAAGAGATAGCCAGCATCTCGATTAATGCCAGTCAACGGCGTCCCGAACGCGCGGATCTCGCCTGCCGTCGGCACGAGCAAACCGGCGGCAACATTCAGCAGTGTCGACTTACCGCAGCCGGTCGGGCCGACCAGCGCGACAAACTCGCCATCGCCTACCCTCAGGCTGGCCTCGTGTACCGCGGGGTAGTATTGCCCCCGCCTCGTGCGGTCCGGGAAACGGCAGCTCACCCGCGTGAATTCGAGGGCAGCGGTGGCAGCACCGGCGGGCTCCATCGACTGCACCGCTGTCAAGCCATCGACCGATGAGGCCGCGCCCGAGCGCGGCTTTTGACGCGCGTACGCAAGGCTTATTCTCCTGCCACCGTCATGTGCTCGACCAGGATCGAGCCGCATTGCCGCGACCCGCGCACCACGGTGTCGGTCCCGATAGCCACGATGCCGCGGAACATATCCTTCAGGTTACCGGCGATGGTGATTTCTTGGACCGGATAGGCGATCTCGCCGTCTTCCACCCAGAAGCCGGCAGCCCCGCGCGAGTAATCGCCGGTGACTTGATTCACGCCCATCCCGAGCAGTTCCGTAACCAGCAAGCCGCGGCCCATCCGCCTCAGAAGCGTCGGGAAATCCTCGCCGGTGCTGTCCAACAGAAGATTGTGGTTGCCCCCCGCGTTGCCGGTCGACGTCATGCCGAGCTTGCGCGCCGAGTAGCTGCCCAGAAAGTACCCCTGCAGAACGCCGCGCTGGACGATGTCTCGGCGCCGCGTGGCGACCCCTTCGTCGTCGAACGGGCTGCTCGCCAGGCCGCGCTTGATATCTGGGAGATCCTGGATCCGGACGAGCGGCGAAAACACGGTTTGACCCAGGCTGTCGAGGAGGAACGAAGCCTTGCGATAGAGGCTGCCGCCGCTCACCGCGCCGACGAAGTGGCCTAGCAGGCTCGAGGCAATCGGAGCCTCGAACAAGACCGGGGCTTGCATTGTCGGTAGTCTGCGCGCCCCAAGCCGTCGCACGCACCGCTGACCTGCATGCCGACCCACCGCACGCACGTCCTCCAGATCGCCCGCCGCGCGCGCCTGGGCATACCAGTCGTCACGCTGCATCCCGTCACCCTCGCCAGCGATCACGGAGCACATGACCGTGTGACGCGAGCTCGGATAGCCGGACAGAAAGCCGAGTGTGTTACCGTAGGCAAAGTGGGACTGCTGGGTGGAAAGCGAGGCACCTTCGGAGTTCGTGATGCGCGGATCAACCGCCAGCGCTGCGGCTTCGCACTCGCGCGCCAATTCTATGGCTCCCTCAACCGGTAAAGACCATGGGTGATATAGCTCCAGGTCTGTAGCACCATCTGCTAGCAGCGCCTTATCAGCCAGGCCGGCCGCGTCATCGCTGGCCGTGAAACGCGCGATGGAGAGCGCTGCCTCGACTGTCTCCTTTACCGCCTTGCTGGTGAAGTCCGAAGTGCTGGCGTGGCCACGACGCTGATCAAGGTAGACAGTCACGCCGACGCCCTTGTCGCGGTTGTATTCGATGGTCTCGACCGCGCCCTGGCGCACGGTCACACTTTGGCCGAAGGCTTCGCTCACCTCGGTTTCAGCGGCGCTCGCACCCTTGCTCTTGGCGTGCTCTAGCACGTCGCGCGCGATTTGACGGAGTTGATCGAAGCTGTGCGAAAACTCGCTGCCTGACACGGGTATCCAGTGGTAGATGTTGTTGTTACTGATGCCGCGTATGGCGCGTCGGCGGGTTGGTATGATACCAGCGATGACCGACGCCAAAGCAGGCAAGCAAACGGATCCGACCGCGGTCGATCAGACCACGCCGAGCAAGACGCAGCGCAAACGCGACAGCCTCGCGCTGCAGGATCTCGGCCAGGAACTGACTCGACTCACCGCACAGCAGCTCGCCGAACTGGATCTGCCGGATCGGCTGGTCGATGCCGTGCTTGCCGCGCAACACATCAGCAAGTTTGGGGCATTGCGCCGGCAAATCCAGTACATCGGGCGGCTGATGCACGAGGTGGACGCGGAGGCGATCAGAGCGCGCCTGCGGACCTGGCAGGGGGTGTCGCGAGAAGCCAACGCGCATCTGCACCGCCTCGAGCGCTGGCGCGCTCGCCTCCTGCAGGACGAGACCGCGCTCGAGGAGCTGGCCAGGAGGTTTCCTGGTTGCGATACTCAGAGACTACGCCAGCTCGTACGCAGCGCACGGCGCGAGGAGAGCGAAGGCAGGCCGCCGCGCAGCTATCGTTCGCTGTTCCAGGAGCTGCGCCGCATCCTTCCGCCCGACCCGGGGGCGCTCGAATAGTGCACGGCGCCGGTCCGCCCGGCTAAAATCCTGCTGGAAATGGACACACAACAGATCACCATCGGCCTGGTCTCCATCAGCGACCGGGCCTCGAAAGGAATCTACCAGGACGAAGGCATCCCTGCCTTGGAGGACTGGTTCCGCCGAGTTCTCTCCACGCCCTGGACCACGGTCAAGCGATTGATCCCGGATGAACGACCGGTGATCGAAGCCACTCTGCGGGAGCTCGTCGACGCGGCGCGATGCAACCTCGTTCTCACTACTGGGGGCACGGGCCCGGCGCCGCGCGACGTTACACCGGAGGCCACCCTGGCAATCGGGGACAGGGTCATGCCGGGCTTCGGCGAGCAGATGCGCCAGATCAGCCTGCACTACGTTCCCACTGCGATCTTGTCTCGACAAGTGGCCGTGATACGGGGACAGGCGCTGATCATCAATCTTCCCGGCCAGCCCAAGTCTATTCGCGAAACGCTGGAAGGCGTGAAGGATGCGGAGGGGAAAATCCTGGTGCACGGCATCTTCTCCGCCGTGCCCTATTGCATAGATCTGATCGGAGGCCCGTACGTCGAGACCGATCCAGCCGTGGTCAAAGCGTTCCGACCGAAATCCGCGCAGCGCCCCCGGTAACTCTGAGAGCAAACGTGAGCGTTGAGCTGCTGCCGAGCATCGAGATCGAGACTGCGCCTCAACCGACCGCCAGCGTAATCTGGATGCACGGGCTCGGTGCCGACGGCAACGACTTCGTCCCCATCATCCCGGAGCTGGGACTGCAGGGACTGGCGATCCGCTTCGTGTTCCCTCACGCCCCGCTGCAGCCGGTGACAATCAATGGCGGATACGTGATGCGCGCGTGGTACGACATCGGCTACCAGGATCTCGCATTGAAGGAGGACGAGCGCGGTGTGCGTGACTCCCAGCACGCCGTGGAGGAGCTGATCGCGCGCGAAATTGCGCGGGGCGTTCCCGCCGACCACATCGCGCTGGCCGGCTTTTCGCAAGGTGGAGCGATCGCTCTGCAGTGTGGGCTGCGCTACTCCAAACGGTTGGCCGGAATCCTCGCGCTGTCGACCTACCTGCCGCTACCGCACACGCTGGAACGGGAGCGCAGCCTGGCCAACCGCGAGATTCCCGTGTTGATGGCCCATGGAATCGAAGACCCGATCGTTCCGCTCAAACTAGCGCAGGCTTCGTGCTCCAAGCTGCTCACGCTCGGCTACCCAGTCGAGTGGCACGAATATCACATGCCGCACTCGGTGTGTGCTGAGGAAATCGAGGTTGTCGGACGTTGGTTGACGAGTCGCCTGACCACCTGAGTGGTTCAAGCGGCACGCCGCATAACTCGAAATGAAGCCATATCGAAATCGTGCCCGCCCTCCAACAGCTCTTTGGGCACGAGCAGGTATTCACGCTCGTAGGCGTGCATTTGCAGACTCTGGCGCGGTGAGAAGCTGCCCAGCCGCATCAGCAAGTTGAGCTCTCCGGTGCCGGTGCTGTCGGCCTTGCTGGAAGGCAGCAGTAAGGCATCTTCGCCGGCCGCGTTGCCCCCTCCTGCGGGGTACAGTTTGACGCGCGCCCCGCCTTTTGCCAGGGTCTGGATCCCTACGTAGGGTTGCTGATCGCTGCCGCTGGTCAAACGTCGCACGATGCCCACCCCCCAGGCTGACCCGTCTTCCCGCTTGATACCGAGCAGCGTCCCCACCTTCAGCCAGTCTCCCTTGGACTGAGCAATGATGGCGCCATAACCGCCCTCGCTTTCGTTCTCCACCGTCCACGTTTCGATGTTGTCGTGGAAGGTTAGGTCCTTCGACTCCCCGGAAATGATCGCCAGGATGTCGTCGAAATCGTGCACAACGTGGATCCGTGAGACCGAACCACGGCGCTCCTCGGCGCGCGCTGGCGGAATCGGAGCCCAGTAACGTGCGAGGTGAAGCAACACCTCGGTGACCAGGCTCGGTTCATAGTTGCCGCCGAGGTTCAAGTCCGAAGGGTACACCCCGGTCTCGGCGATCGTGGCGATGACCCTCTGCGCAACGTCCGACGCTGTCCCGGACCCGAAGTAACGCACGGTCGGCGCAGATCTTACTTTCGCGACCAGCCGTGCCGGCGCTCGTGCCACGGTAAGGTCGATATGATAGTGACAGCCCTTAGCCAGTCGATCCTGCAGCACGAAGTATTCGGAGAATTGCGCAACGATGCGCTCGGCTAACTCCAGCTGTCGCGGCAGCAGGCAATCCGTGGCAGACATCATCAACATCAACGCCTTCAGGTACTCGCGTTGAGGCGTGGATTCACCCTGAGCCCCCATATATACAGCGCAGGACTTTGTCGCGAACCCGGCCGTCTCGGCTCGCGCATACAAGGTGCCCAAGCGTCCCCACAGAGTGGGATCGATCGGCCCGTAGCGAATCAACAGCCATTTGAGCTCTGACGTCAAGGCGCGCATCGCGCGGCAAGTGATAGAAGGCGCGAGCGGCTTGAGCGCCGTCGCACCAGGCACGCCTGCCTGGATCCTCTCCAGACAAAACTCATATGCAGCCCCGAGCTGCCGCCAGAACTCGATCTGGGCGCTCCAGATCCGCTGCTCCTGAAACCGCTGCCTTCGATTCCCGGCATTCAGGTATTCCTGCGCGAGCTTGCGCTGATCCGTCTTTCCGGCAGCATCGAGCTGGTCGATGATCTCGAAGACACGCTGCGGCTTGAGCTCGACGGAACCGCGGGTGCGGTCCAGCCAGAAGCTCAACTCCTCCAGCAGCTTGAACGAGTCCCCAGCGGGCAGTTCGGCGAGAAATTCCCTGGCCGCCTTCTCGTCGGCCATGGGATGGTCGGATTTATTTTTGTTCCATCCGAGCATCGTGATCCTCTCGTGTTGGTAATCGTGCCCAGCCGCGTCATAGGTGCCAGAGCGGGTAACAGGCTGGGAGGCCATGGGCCAGAACGACCCCGTAGGAATAGGGCCCGCCGCTCCCGCCAGCAAGTTTTGTTCCTCGGAATGGGCTGGGGGGCCCAAGAGACAGGAAAAGAGCGGTGCTTCGGAATACTTCGTGGGGCCTAAATCACGCCGTCCGCGCGCAACCTGTCGATATCGCCATCGGCATAACCAAGCGCGCGCAAGACCTCCCCGGTGTGCTCTCCCAAACTCGGGCCGAGCCAGCGCGTCGTGCCCGGTGTATCCGAAAACTTGGGGATGATCCCAGGCAATTTCACCGCCGTTCCGTCGGCCAGGCGATGCGTCTCCAACATACCGCGCGCCTGATAGTGCACGTCGCGCACGATGTCCGCGACATCGTAGATCTTGCCACTCGGCACTTCCGCCGAGGCCAGCACCTGCAGCACGCGCTCCAGATCGTGTTGCGCACACCAGCCGCCGATAATCTGGTCCAGTTCCTCGGTGCGAGCAACGCGCCCCTCGTTCCGTGCCAACGCGGGATCGTCAGCGAGGTCGTGCCGGTCGATCGCGATCATGAGGCGTCGGAAAATGCTATCCGCGTTCGCGCCGACGACGATGTACTTGCCGTCGCGGGTGACGTAAGTGTTGGAAGGGACGATGCCCGGCAAAGAAGCGCCGCTGCGCGCGCGGACGAATCCGAACATGTCGTACTCGGGCACCAGACTTTCCATGAGGCTGAACACCGCTTCGTACAGAGCGATATCCACGACCTGCCCGCGTCCACCATTGGCGGCGCGAGCATGCAATGCCATCAACGCACCGATCACGCCGTACATGGCTGCGACGCTGTCGCCCAGACTGATGCCGGCGCGCACTGGCGGCCGATCGGGGTGACCGGTCACGAAACGGATCCCGCCCATGGCCTCGCCGATCGCGCCAAAGCCGGGTTGATCGCGGTACGGACCGCTCTGACCGTAGCCTGACAACCTCACCATGATCAGGCCCGGGTTGCCGGCTGAGAGCTGATCGTAACCGAGGCCCCATTTCTCGAGCGCGCCGGGCCGGAAGTTTTCCACGAGGATGTCGCAACCCTGCGCCAGCCGGCGGACGACCTTCTGCCCTTCGGGGTGTTTGAGATTGACCGTGACCGATTTCTTGTTACGCGCTTGAACCAACCACCACAGAGAGGTGCCGTTGTACAACTTCCGCCAAGAGCGCAATGGGTCGCCCTCGCCGGGCGCTTCGATCTTGATAACCTCCGCGCCAAATTCTGCAAGGATACGAGTGCAGAAGGGACCGGCGATGAGGGTGCCAAGCTCGAGCACACGCAGCCCGGCGAGTGGACCAGCCGCGTCAGACGAATGCGCCACGAGTTACGGCGCAAATTCGCGCAGGACTCGGCCAGCCTTTGCCGCGTCCTGCGCTACGCCGCTGCCATCGACCACACGTTGGCCGTTGATCCAAACACCGCGCACGCCCACGCCTGGCGTGGTCAACCGCGAAGCTCCCGCCGGGAGATCGAATGTACGCTCCGCCTTGCCCCGGCCAACCGTCCCCGGTTCGAACAGCAGCATGTCTGCCCATTGTCCCGGCATTAGTCGACCGCGGTCACGAATTCCAAACAGGTCGGCAGGCTGGGCACAAAGCTTGTACACCGCCTGTTCGGCCGGCATGGCTTCACGGTCGCGTACCCAGTGACCGAGCAGGTGCAGACCGAAG
>Ga0335076_10009093_pt1 | contig 10014 bp, 8 predicted proteins | sample Lox_Sample_25_FD_206717 | JGI IMG/M metagenome (GOLD analysis project Ga0335076, IMG submission 206717) | Soil microbial communities from Loxahatchee National Wildlife Refuge, Florida, United States - Lox_Sample_2.5 | ecosystem: Environmental > Terrestrial > Soil > Wetlands | place: USA: Florida...
CGCTCGGCGCGTCCGAGTCGGCGCGAGGCGAGACGCTCTACTGGCTCGAGGCCGGTGGCGAGCGCACGCTGGGGTTTTGCAAGCTCCGAGCCGCGTCGTTCGTGAACTTCGGCGTTTTCAACCGTGTGTTCGATTCGCAGGTGCTGACCGACTTCTCGTTCATCGAGCACAGCCTCGGGCTCTCCCCCGCCGGGTGCGACGCATGATCCGGTGGTTTCTTCGCGGCGTATCCCGCTCGCGCATAACGACGCGCTATCCGCGCGGCGAGGAGCCGCCGCCACCGGGGTTCCGGGCCCGCGCGCTGCTCGACTCCGGGACGATCGGCCGGGACGATGCCGCCGCGCTCGCCGCGTCGTGCCTGCCGGGCGCCCTGGCCGTGACCGCCGAGGGAAGCCTGAGGCTCGACGGCAGCCGCTGCATCGGCTGCGGGCTGTGCGTGGACGCGATCCCGGAGCGCGCGGTGACGATCGATCCGGGATACGAGCTGGCGGTTCGGAGCCGTGACCGTCTGGTCGTGGGCGACGGCGCTCCGGAAGCCGACGTCACGGCGGCGACGCTGGCGGGCCCATTCCGGCGGTCGCTGCATATCCGCCATGTCGACACGGGGTCCGACGGCGCGGTCGAACAGGAGATCGCGGCGCTGCTGAACCCCTACTACGACATGCACCGGCTTGGCTTGTTCTTCACCGCGACGCCGCGCCATGCCGACGTCCTGCTGGTGACGGGGCCGGTGACGCGCCCGATGGAGGAGCCGCTGCGCCGCACTTACGAGGCGATGCCCGAGCCGCGGGTCGTGGTGGCCGCCGGAACCGACGCCTGCAGCGGCGGCATCTGGACGGCCCCGGAAGTACTCGGCGGGGTCGATCGGGTGCTGGCGGTCGACGTCTACATCCCGGGCGATCCACCCAGTCCGATCGCGCTGTTGCACGGTCTGCTGCTGGCCGCCGGGCGCGTGCGTGAAGCATCCGCGCCACGGATGCCCGGCGACGCAAGTGGCGGCGTGGCGCGTGCCGGGGGAGCCGGCGGATGAGCGCGCTCGCGATCCTGATGGTCGTCGGCTGCGGTGGCCTCGCGCTCGCCTCAGGCTTCGCCGCCGGGGGTACCGCCGGGCCGTGGCGAGTCGGCGCCGGCGTCGCGGTGGCGGCTTCGGTGGCGCTGGCGGCGGCCGGCTTCGTGGCCGTGTTCGCCGAGCAGCTGGTGTGGCAGCCGTTCCAGTGGTTCGGCCTCGGGCGAGGGGGTGTGCAGATCGATCAGCTCGCCGGCCTGTTCCTGATCCTGACCGGCGTCGTCTCGGCGCTGCTGTTCCTGGCCGCCTCGACGGAGGGCCCCGGTGCGGCGCGCGTGCTGCGCCCGTGGCTCGTGCTGTGCGTGGCCGGGGTGATCGTGGTCGACAACGTGTTCGAGTTCCTGATCGTGTTCGAGCTCACGGTGGTGGTGATCTACGCGCTGATCAGCGTGCGCTACGACGATCCGCGCGCGCGCCGTGCCGCCGAGCTCACGCTGACGCTGGCGAAGCTGGGCGGTGGGGCGGTGCTCGCCGGCCTTGTGCTGCTCGGCGTGGACGGCGGCAGCTTCTCGTTCGAGCACCTGGCGGTGAGCGGGCCCCATCTTTCCTCGGCGGTGCGAGGCGTCTGCTTCGCGCTCCTGTTCGGCGGCTTTGCCGTGAAGGCCGCGCTGATCCCCCTGCAGACGTGGCTGCCGGGCGCCTACGGCGGCGCCGACGCCGACAGTTCGGGGTTCGTCGCGGCCGTGTCCCTGAACGTCGCGTTCTACGCGATGCTGCGGATGTGGTTCGGCTTCCTCGGCCACCCCGCGGTGTGGTGGGCGGTGGTCGCACTGCTCGTCGGCGCGCTGACCGCGCTGATCGGGATCCTCGGCGGCATCCTGCAGCGCGAGTTCCGGCTGTTCGTCGCGTACTCGTCGATCGAGAACTCGGGGCTGATCGTCACCGACCTGGGCCTTGCGCTGATGGGAAAGGCGCAGCATCGCCCCGGCCTGCTCGGTGTCGGCCTGATCGCCGCCGCGTTTCAGATAACCGCGCACAGCGTCGCCAAGGGCGGGCTGTTTGCGTCGGTTGCGGCCGTCGAGCACAGCACCGGAACGAGCGACATGGAGCGCCTGGGCGGCCTCTACCGCCGGCTCCCCGCGGCCGCGATCGCGACCCTGGCCGGCGGCGCCGCGCTCGCCGCGCTCCCGCCGTTCAGCGGCTTCGTGTCGGAATGGCTGGGGCTGGAGGCGCTGATGCAGGGCTTCCGGGTCAGCGGCACCGGCTCTCACCTGGCGATCGCGCTCGCTGGCGCGCTTGTCGCGCTGACGGCTGGGCTGGCGGCGCTCGCGTTCGTCCGCGCCACCGGGATCACTTTCCTCGGGATGCCGCGCGACCGCTCGATCGAGCCGCGTCCGGAGTCGCGTCCGGGGCGCGGGGGGATGGGTCTGCTCGCGCTCGGCTCGCTGGCGATCGGCGTCGCCGCGCCGTGGGTGGTCAAGGTGCTCGAGCACGGGCTACTGCCGGTGGGCGGGGTCACCGCGATCGGGCACGTGAGCCAGCCCGGCTGGCTCGTCGAGCCCGGGTACGCAGGCTTCGCGAGCATCAGTCCGACCGTGATCGCGCTCACCCTGACCGGGTTCGCCCTCGGGGCCGCGTGTATTCGCCGTCTCGCCAGCCTTCGCCGCGCCAGGCGAGTGCCGGTGTGGGCGTCGGGGGTGGCGATCTCCGGCCGGCGCGTCCAATACACCGCGATCGGCTACGCGAACATGGTCCGGGTGATCTTCAATGTCGTGTACCGCGTCCGGACGCAGCTGCGATCGATCGGCGATCAGCGCTTCCCCGAGCGGCTCAGCATGATGCGAGCCGAACCGCGGCTGTTCGATCCAGCGTGGCTGTACCGGCCGATCACCGGCGCTTTCACCAAGGCGGCCGAGGCCGTCCGGAACATCCAGGCCGGTCCGCTCGGCCTGTACCTGCTGTACCTGCTGCTGGCCTTCGTCGCGCTGCTGCTCGTCGCTCCCCGGCTTGGCTGAGCGTCGCCGCCGCTCCGGCGCGGCGGCTGGGATGACGATCATCGCCGCTCAGGCTCGGCGGCGGACTCGGCCGGGGGCGGCCAGCCGGCGGTCATGAAGATCGCCCGGCGCCAGGAATCGCGCTCGGGTCCCTTTGGCTCGTCACGGAACTTGTGGTCGTGCTTTCGCACGTGCTCGCGCAGGTCGTCGAGCAGTGATCGGGCCGCCTTCCGCTGCACCTGCAGGATCAACTCCCGATCCTCCGTGGTATGGGCGGCGTTCCACACGAGCTCGAAGTGTGCGAAGCACAGCCCCGGAGACGCCTCGAACGTCTCGCGGCGCGTGGCGCTCGTGGCCAGCTCGTCGAGAAGGTACTGCGCGTTGGCGCTGAGCCGCTCGTCGCGATTCGCGCACGCCGGGCACGGTGTGCGATCGAACGCCGCCCCGACGTCGAGCGACTCCAGGTCCTCGACGATGCCGGCGAACGTGTCCGCGAGCATCGTGCTGATCGCGAGCGTCGAGCGCATCCCGTCGATCTCGATCCGCCGGAGCATCTCGATGTGCGCAGCGCAGAACCCGCAGGCACGGCGCACGGCATCGATCGAGTCGCCCCGGTCGGCGCCCTCGTCGAAGAAGTGCCAGATGTATTCCCGGTCGGCCTTGTGCGCGACGCGACACAGCGGGCACATCCCCGCTCTCAGACCCTGCCGCAGCCAGGTCGTGACCACGCTGGATGGTGAACGGCGAGGCTCCCCGCGGCGGCTCGGGCGGCCACCGCCGGAGGGCTTGGCTCGCGAACGCCAGCGCACCGCGTCAACCTGCCCCGGCAGCCGGGACCGGCACCCCCGCGAGGCATTCCCTTACGACGTCCTCGGCCTGCACGCGCTGAACCCACAGCTCGGGCCTCAGCGCGAGGCGGTGCGCCAGGGCGGGCACCGCGACGGCCTTCACGTCATCGGGCACGACGAAGTCCCGGCCGTCCAGCGCCGCCTTGACGCGGCTCAGCTTCATCAGCGCGAGCGAGCCGCGCGGGCTGGCGCCGACGTTGACGCTCGGGCTATCGCGGGTGGCGGCGACGAGCGCCACGATGTACCGGCCGACGTCTTCCGATACGTGCACGTCCTCCACAGCCCGCTGCATCGCGATCAGCTCGTCGCGGTCGACGACCGGTCGCAACTCGGCTTCGTCCTCCCGCCGCTGCAGCCGGCGCTCGAGCATGTCCCATTCGTCGTCCGGGGACGGATAGCCGACCCGCATCCGGATCAGGAACCGGTCCAGCTGAGCCTCGGGCAGGGGGTAGGTCCCCTCGTACTCGATCGGGTTCTGCGTGGCCAGCACGAGAAATGGACGCTCCAGCGCCCGCGTGCGGTCCTCGGTCGTGACCTGGCGCTCCGCCATCGCCTCGAGCAGCGCGGCCTGAGTCTTCGGCGGGGCGCGGTTGATCTCGTCGGCCAGCAGCACGTTGCTGAACACGGGTCCGGGACGGAACTCGAACTCCGCCGTGCGCTGGTTGAAGATCGATGCGCCGGTGACGTCTGAGGGCATCAGGTCCGGCGTGAACTGCACGCGCGAGAAGCGCGTGCCGGTCACGGTCGCGAACGACCGGGCCATCAGTGTCTTGGCGAGCCCCGGGTAATCCTCGATCAGAACGTGGCCGTCCGCGAGCAGCGCGCACAGCGCGAGCTCGAGCGCGGGCCGCTTTCCGATGATCGCCCGTTCGACCTCGTCGAGCACCCGGCCGGCGCGCTCGGCGACCTCGGCCAAACCGATTCGCTCGAACGTGTCGGTCACACCGGCTCCGAGCCGGCGCCGGGCGCGTCGGTGGGGGCATTGGCGGCCGGGTCGCCGGGCGGGTTTGCGGGCGGGGCGGCGGGCGCGGGGCCGCCCTCGAACACGCGCCCGTCGATCTGGGCGAGGGCTCGCGACCACGCGCTCTGCTCGTGATCGTTCGGCTCGTGCCGGTAGGCCCAGGCGTACTTGCGAGCTGTCTCACCCACCTCCCACGCGAGTATCCCGAGTCGCCCGTCGAGGTGACGCCGGGCCAGCCGACCGGCTTGCCCGTCAGGAACCTGCATCGCATGACGCACGCACAATCCGTGGCCATGCTCGTAGCGGTCGCGCGCGGTCGACACCGCCAACGCTGCCACCACGAGATCGAGCTGCGAGCGCTCGATTCCGTCGCGGGCGTTGCAGGCCGGACAGTAGGGCGTGGTCAGCAGCTCCTGGCGCACGGCGTCCAGCTCATCAACCGCCGCCCCGCGTCCGCGACGCGCCGGCTCTGGGATCTCGCCGAGCCGTGCGAGCAGCCGCTGAATCCTGCCGATCCTCGCCGCGCGCTTGTGCTCGATCGCCCGAGCGGCGAGGGCTCCGTCGGCGAACGCCAGGTCGTGGAGATGGACGGGACAGAGCTCGCCGGGGTCGTTGCGGAGCGACGGATCGTCCTGGGCGGTCCGTTCGACGTACCACCGGATGTAACGCCGCTCCGCCAAGCCGGTGGGCAGGCAGACAGGGCAGGCCTCCACCCCGAATCGAGCGCGGACCTGCTCGAGGGTCGTGCCGGCTTCCGGCGGCTCGGGCAGGCGCTGGCGCCACTGCGCCCGGCGACGAGCGTCGTGATCGGCGCTGCCGAGCATCTCGACGAGTGCCGGGTCGTCGGGCTCGGCTTCGGCCAGGCTTCTGAGAAGGCGCTCCCCGAGCGTCCCGAGCCCCGACCGCTCGAGCACCGGGACGGCGTCGAGGAAATGGACGAGGCAGATGCCACGGTGTTCGGAGTACAGGCGAGCCTGGGCCGGGGCGTTCATCCCGTCGAGCACCATCTGGCGTGCGCGCTGCGTGCCGAACGCGACCGCCTCGCACGCTGGGCACGGCCCGGGGTCGAGCTCGTCCCTCACCCGCCGGCGGGCGCCGGCCACAGCTTCTCGCATGACGATCGTCATCATGTGGCCCCCGCCGACCTCTTCGACCAGGCGGCGCGAGTGCACGGGGCACATACCCATGCTGGCGCGAAGGCGCGCCTGAACCTCGGCGACCGTGTGGCTCTCGATCTGGAGCCAGGAGAAGAAGCTCCGTTCCGCCTCGTCGACGTACCCGCACGCCGGACAGCCGGGTACGCGAAGGAGCCGCTCAAGCTCCGAGATGACGTGAGGCCGGGCCGCGCCCTGCACGGGCGGAGAAGCGGCTACGGGCTCGCTGCCCGGCGACCCCGGGCCAGCGCGTCGCCGAGACTTGAGTGGGCTCAATTCCGCCCCGCCATCTGTGTCCTGCGGTCCGTCGTTATCACCTCCTGGATACGAGCCGGCGTCCACGTGAGGGCCAGCCGTAGAAGCCATCAGCGCCAGGAGGCGCGGTCCAAGGCGAGCTTCATCGCCTGCCGCTAAGCATAGCCGTGGCCGGGAAGGGCCCGGCAGCGGGCGCCGTGCGAGACGTATCGCACTGCGCCCGAGCCGATTCGGGCCTCAGACCGGGTTCTTCACCGCGAACGACAGTGTGCGTCCGGCTCCGCGCACCGGCATAACCGTCACGCTGATCCGCAGCGTGCCCGCCTTCTTGCCGGCGGCCTTCGCCGCCAGTTGGGTCGTCACCTTCAGCGCTGGTGAGCCGATCGTGACCGTGACCGCTGCGGCCGGTGAGCCGAGCGTCACGACCAGCTGACCGCCCGTGACCTTCTCGGTCACCCTTCCGCCACCGCTCACCTTGATGCCGGTGCGGAGCTGACCGGCGGCGAAGGCGAGACCCGCCGGCAGCTTGACCTTGAATGACCTCAGCTTGGGCGCTCCAGCGTCTCGTCGATGTTCGCCGTGGTCTGACCGACGGTCACCGAAACCGGGGTAGCGGCCGTCAGGGTGGACCCGCCCGAGTAGAACTCGGTCGCAAGCGGGGACGGGTAGCTCGGGACGAACTCAACCCGATAGGTCGCGGATGGGCTCAGTCCGCTCAGCGTGTAGTCGCCGTTGCTGTCAGTGGTGGTGTAGCTCCACTGCTCGCCCGATTGGTCGACCGCCGACACGCCGACACCCGCAGCCGGTGCTCGGGTCATCCCGTCGGTCACGGTCCCGCTGATCTGACCGCCGGCGGCCAGCGCCGCGTCGATGTTGGAGGTCGTCGTTCCCGCCGTGAGCGTGACCGGCGTCGGCGGATCCTCACCGGTCGCGTCGTTGTAATACTGGGAGCCGTAGTTGCTTCCGTTCGGAACGGTGAACTGCACCTGGTACGTGCCCGTTGGCAATCCGACGACGCTCCATGAGCCGTTCGAGTCCGTCGTGCTCTGGGAGTTGGCGACGTAGCCCGGATAGTTACCGTTCAAGTCTCGGACGTAGATGGTCGCGCCAGATACGGGAGCGCCGGTGGCGGCGGCGGTGACCTTGCCGGAGATCGCCGCGCCCGTGGCCAGCGACGCGTTGATGTTCGGCGTCGTCTGCCCCGTCGTAACCGACACAGCCTGTGCGGCGGCCGAGTTCGACTTGTCAGGGTAATACTGGTAGACGTAGTTCTGGCCGGTGACCGGAAGGAACTGGACGTCGTAAGTGCCCGTCGGCAGCCCTCCCGCCATGTAGGTTCCATCGGAGGCCGAGGTCGCGTAGTAGTCGTAGCCGGTGGTCAAGCTCGTGATCGACACTTCGACGCCGGAGACCGGCTGATCGGCCGAGTTCGTGACCGTGCCACTGATGACGCCGCTGCCGGTCCCAGTGGTTGCCTGCCCGCCGCTGGTCACGCGGGCGAGCGCGAGGGACGGCGCGAGCGCGGCCAGGCCGAGCGCTCCCAGGAGCACGACGAACGTCCGCAGGGTTCGCAAACGCCGGCCGGCGACGACCAATGTCCCGCCCAGCGCGCCTGCCGCGAACGCCCCGGGCGCGCCCCAGGTCGTGCGAGCCGGTCCGGCTCCTGATGCGCTTCCCATGACTTCCTCGTCTCCTTCGATGGTTGCATTGCCCGCCGGCCGATCTGTCTCGGCACACCCGGCCGGCGTCGATCTTGGCCAATGCATCCCCCGCTGCCATCGGTCAACCGCTCATCTATTTGCACGGCGTGTTTACGCGGCCCTCAAGGCTCTTTAGAGCGGCCTCGCCGCTCTAGGGGTGAGGGCCGTTGTGTGTACGTCGTGTCAAGGCGATCCCGGCGGGGTGGATGCCGACCGCGTTTGCGGTCAAGATTGCGATGGCTTTGGAGTCGAGACCCGCAAACCCGCCGGCGACGGCGTCCACACGTCGAAGCGCGACTCACCGGCGGCGCGCGCGAGCGCTGCTCGGGCTCGTGTGCGCCGGCACGGCGGCACTTGCCGGCTGTGCCGCCACCGATCAGCCCGGCGCGGGCGTCGCGGCCACCGCTTCAGAGCCGGTGCACGTGTCCGACGTCGGAATTCACAAGATCCGACACGTGGTGATGATCGTCCAGGAGAACCGCTCGTTCGACTCGTACTTCGGCACCTACCCGGGAGCGGACGGGATTCCGGCCCGTGACGGGCACTTCACGGTCTGCCTCCCCGACCCCGCGACCGGCGGCTGCGACCGCCCGTTCCACGACGCGTCGCTCGTCAACGGCGGGGGCCCCCACGGTGAGAACGCGGTCGCCGCGGATATCGACGGCGGCCTGATGGACGGGTTCGTCCGCGAGTCCGAGACCGTCGGCGGCCGGGGCTGCGGGGGATTCTCGGGAGTGTGCAGCCCGCTGGCGCCCTCAGACGTGATGGGCTACCACGACGCGCGCGAGATCCCGAACTACTGGGCGTACGCCGAGAACTTCGTGCTCGACGACCACATGTTCCAGTCGGACGCGTCGTGGAGCCTGCCGGCCCACCTTTACGAGATCTCCGAGTGGTCGGCCCGCTGCTCCCGGCCCGGACAGCCGTCGAGCTGCGTCAACGACGACGAGCTCGGGGGCTACCAGACGGCGGACATCATCGGCGTCGGGGTGAGAGGGCGCCGGGCCGCCAAGCGCTTGGGCCAGCTGGTGCGGACGGCGCGCCGGCGGCTGCGGATGTGCCGGTTCGTGCAGCTGACCACACCCTCGGGAGGCGGCCAGTCCGCACCGCCCGGAACCGGCGTGACCACGCCGTCGGGAAGCGGCGTCACCACGCCGGGAGGGGGCGCTCCGATCGGGACGAGCGCGCGATACCGCCAGGCGGTGGCGCGATGCCGGCGGCGCGTCGACAACGAGCTGGCCAAGCGGCGCGCCACGATCTCGCGGCAGGTCTCCACCACCTACAACTATGCGTGGACGGACATCACGTATCTGCTGCACAAGTACGGCGTTAGCTGGGGCTACTTCATCACCCCCGGCGGCGAGCCCGATTGCGAGGGGGGCAACGCCAACTGCTCGAGCTCTCCGTTCAGCGTCGGAACCCCCGACATCTGGAACCCGCTCCCGTCGTTCACCGACGTCCACCAGGACGGCCAGCTGGGCAACATCCAGGACGTCTCGCACTTCCTCAGGGACGCCAGAACCGGCAACCTGCCCGAGGTCTCCTGGATCGTCCCCGATCAGCGGCACTCCGATCACCCGCCCGCGAACATCGCCACCGGCCAGGCATACGTCACCAATCTGATCAACACGATCATGCAGGGTCCCGACTGGGACTCGACCGCGATCTTCCTCGTGTGGGACGACTGGGGCGGCTTCTACGATCACGTCCTCCCGCCGGTCGTCGACCAGAACGGCTACGGGTTCCGGGTGCCGTCGCTGGTGATAAGTCCGTACGCGCGCCGCGGGTTCATCGACCATCAGACGCTCAGCTTCGACGCGATCAACAAGTTCATCGAGGACGACTTCCTCGACGGCCAGCATCTGGACCCGCGCACCGACGGCCGCCCCGACCCCCGGCCCGACGTGCGCGAGGCCAACCCCCAGCTCGGCGACTTCACCGCGGACTTCAACTTCAACCAGCCGCCGCTGCCGCCGCTGATCCTGCCGCGTTACCCGGCCCCGGGGCCGGCGTCGACGCCCGGCGGCTGAGAGCGTCGTTGACCGCCGGATCGCGGTGGGTGCGGTGACCCGGGTGGCGTTGCGCCTTAGCCCGCC
>Ga0335076_10009094_pt1 | contig 10012 bp, 3 predicted proteins | sample Lox_Sample_25_FD_206717 | JGI IMG/M metagenome (GOLD analysis project Ga0335076, IMG submission 206717) | Soil microbial communities from Loxahatchee National Wildlife Refuge, Florida, United States - Lox_Sample_2.5 | ecosystem: Environmental > Terrestrial > Soil > Wetlands | place: USA: Florida...
CCCCGTCAGGAGATACTGCTTCGCGCGTGCGGGGCCGACCGCGAGCGGCCAGATCGCGACGCCGCCGTCGCCGGCGACGAGACCGACGCGCACGTGCGGATCGCCGATCGTCGCCGTGTCCGCCATGAGGATGACGTCGCAGAGCAGCGCGACCGAGGCGCCGAGACCCATGGCGTGGCCGTTCACCGCGGCGACGATCGGCAGCTCGACGTCGAGCAGGTCCCAGATCAGCTGCTTCGCCTCGCGGCGGAGCGCCTCCATCCGTCCCGGCTCGTGCAGCTTCGGGAACCAGTTGAAATCGCCGCCGGCGCTGAAGGCACGGCCGCGGCCGGTGAGCAGGACGGCGCGGGCGCGGGTCTCGCGGCGCAGCCCGGCGAAGAGCGCGGTCAGGTCGTGGTGCAGCGCCTCGTCGACAGCGTTCAGCTCGCTCGCGGGATGGTCGATCGTCACTCGCAGGACGTCGCCTTCGCGGGCGAGACGCAGCGTGGTGAAGTCCGCGGTCTCCATATGCCTTCTTTAGAGCTGCGAGGTGTCGGTGCCGAGCCCGAGCAGCACGCGGCCGGTCAGCTCGTAGGTGGCGGGCGCGACCATGAGATGCTGGGTCACGACGTGCACGTCGCGGAAGCAGCGCTGCAGCGGGCTCGTCGCGTACACCGCCGTGCCCCCGCCCGCCGTGTACATGAGATCGACGGCCTTCGCGGCGCTGTGCGTGGCGTTGGTCGCGGCGAGCCGGACGTCGAGCCGGGCGCGCGTGCCGATGCCGCCTTCGCGGCGCGCCTCCTCCGAGGCGGCGCCGATCGCGTCATAGAGGAAGGCGCGGCCCGAGCGCAGGAGCGCCTCGGCCTCGCTGGTCTGCGCCTGCACCACCTGGCGCTCGGCGAGCACGCGGCGGCTGCCGGTCGGCGTCTTGCCGCCCGCGAGCGCAATGAGCTCCTCGATCGCGCGGCGCGCGATACCGACGGCGACCGCGGCGATGCCGAGCGCGAGGAGACCGAACACCGGAAAGGCGTAGAGCGGACCGCGCTCACGCGGCCGGTCGCGCACTAGCGAGACGGCGCGGGCGGCCGGGACGAGCAGATCGCGCACCGCGATGTCGTGGCTGCCGGTGCCGCGCAGACCGGAGACGGTCCAGGTGTCGATGATCTCCGCGTCGGCAGCGGGAAACAGCATGAGCGGGGCGTCGGGCAACCCGTTCGGCAAGAGGCGCGGCGCGCCGTTCTCGACGATGACGCTGCCGCCCATGAGCCACGAGCAGTGCTCGCAGCCGCTGCCGAACGCCCAGCGGCCGGTCACCCGGTAGCCACCGTCGACGGGCGCCGCCTTGCCGCTCGGCGCGTACACGCCGCCCGCGATGCCACGCGGGTCGCCGTATATCTGCTGCGCCGTCTCCGGCTCGAGGTAGCCGGCGACGAGGCCGCTCGTCGCGCCGATCATCGCGCACCACCCGGCGGCGCCGTCCGCTTCCGCGAGGATCTCGATCGCGCGCACCAGATCGGCCGGATCGGCCTCGACGCCGCCGACGCTGCGCGGCACGCAGGCACGGAAGACGCCGGTCTCGGCGAGCGCACCGACCAGGTCGAGCGGCAGCCGGCGGCCGCGCTCGGTCTCGTCGGCGCGGGCGCGCGCCGATGGCGCGACGCGCTCGACGGCATCGACCAGGGCGTGCTCGCTCGCGGTCCCGGCGCTCATCGCACGCTCAGGGAACGTCGCCGACGAGGATGGCAACGTTGTAGGCGAAACGGATCTGATCCTTGTGGCGATACGTGCCGAGTCCCATGCCGTCGTCCGCGATCGACGCCTCGAACATCGCGCGGATGCGCGGCGCATCGCCCGGCGCGGGGAACGACCGCTCGAGCACGCCGTCCACGTCCGTCTGCAGCTGATAGAAGGCGCGGCGACGGAGCGGCAGGCCCCCGTCGCGGAAGAGGCCCTCCAGCTCGCCGAGTGTCAGGGCGCGGGCATGCGACGGATCGCGCAGACACTCCATGCGATGGAAGGCCGCGGCCTTGCGCGGGTCGTCCGACGCGGTGAGGTCGGTGACGACGACCGTCCCGCCGGGCGCACATACCCGCCGCATCTCGGCGAGGACCTTCGCGGGCTCGAGGAAGTGATGGAAGGCGAAGCGCGAGCTGACCAGCGAGAACCTGCCGTCGGGGTACGGCAGCCGCGTCACGTCGCCGTGGTCCCAGGTGACGTTGGTCAAGCCGCGCTCGGCGGCGAGCGTACGCGCCCGGTCGAGCATGGCGGGCGTGATGTCGATGCCCGTCGCGTGGCGCACCACCCGGGCGAACGCGGCGACGACGAGTCCCGGCCCGCACGCGACGTCGAGCACGGTATCCGTCGCGGCCGCGCCGCTTTCGCGCACGAGAAGCGCCAGCGCCTCCGCGTCCTTGATGCCGGGCGCGGTCGAGAACGGGACGGCCTGGCGGGTGAACTGATCGATGATCGTCGACTGGTGCTGGGACCCGGGCATGCGACGGCCCTAGCACGTCGCCCGCGGTGACGCGACCGCGCCCGCCCGCCACCCGTGCGGGCAGCGGGCGGCGCGGACGCCCGGTGTCAGAGCCAGCCGCCGATCAGAGCGGCAGACACTGGGTGCATGCCACGCAGACCGAGAGCGGGCCGCAACCCTTCTGCGGCAGCTCACAGACCTCGCCGGGCTCGATGTTGCCGTTGCCGCAAATCGAGATCCCGAGCGGGACGCACTGCTGGCACAGGAGACACGCCGACTGCGCCGGGCAGCCGACGGCCGGCAGGTCGCAGACCTCGCCGGTCTCCACGTTGCCGTTGCCGCAGACAGGCGGCAGCGGCGTCTGCAGGCACTGGGTGCAGTTCAGGCAGATCTGGCCGTCGCCACATCCGACGGCGGGCAGCTCGCACACCTCGCCCGGCTCGATGTTGCCGTTGCCGCAGATGAAGCCGAGCTGCGGCGGGATGATGTCGGGCGGCGGGAAGCACTCCTGGCAGGCCAGGCATACCTGGCCGGGGCCGCAGCCGATCGCCGGCTCGTCGCACGCCTCGCCCGGATCGAGCTTGTTGTTCAGGCATTGCGGCAGGGTCACAGGGCACTGGCAGTTCGTGCACGTGCCCGGACACGCGCTGTCGTTCGCCGGCGCGCCATTCACACCGCCCGGATCGCACTGTTCGCCCTGGCCGATGAAGCCGTCGCCGCAGACCGGCGGACACTCGCACTGAGTGGCGGAGCCGGGCGCGCCGCACTGGCCGGGACACGCACTGTCGCTCGTGCCGTCGCACTGCTCGCCGAACTCGACCGTGTTGTTGCCGCAGGTGCGGTTGCACTTGCAGTTGCCGAGGCACTGGCCGGGGCAGTTGGAGTCGGACGCGCCGTCGCACTCCTCGGACGGCTGGTTGATGACGCCGTCGCCACAGCGCTGCACCGACGTCGTCGCCGGGAAGCGGATCGCGCCCGGACCGGGCAGACCGGCCGTGTTGTTGATTGCGGTGCCGCTCGTCGCCGGGATGCAGAAGGCCGACGCGAACTGCGGCGCCGAGGTGCTGGCGACGCCGGTACGCACGATCGGATCGAGGAAGCAGCGCCGGTTCTTGGCGACGCAGGTGCCCTGGCCGGCCGCGCAATCGCTGTTCGTCTGGCACCCGACCTCGGGCGCGAGCGAGCACGTCTGATCGACCGGACCGGCGACGCAGCGGGCCTCGCCCGGCGGATCGCCCTGCACCTGGCGGCAGAGCGGGACGCGCGAGCCCGCGGTGCCGCCGCAGTCGGCGTCGGTATCGCAGGCCTGTCCGTCGTTGCCCCCGCCGTTGCAGGCGGTCAGGCACGCCGACGGCTGCGGCTCGCTCGGACACCAGCACTGCTGGTTGGTGTGGCCGGCGCCGACGCACGCCTGGTTGCTGGCGAAGCTGACCGTGCCGGTGGTCAGCGGGTCGAAGGGGATGTCCAGGCCGCTGCCCGACACGTTGAGCGAGGAGCTCGGCGGACAGTCGTTCGACGTCGGACCGAGCGGGCCGGTGCCCTGCACGTGGCATGGCGGGTTGCCGGTGATGTCGCTGCAGGTGCCGGCGTCGCCGATCGCGCAGTCCTGCGGATTCGCCTTGCCGCAATCGCAGATCGGGCACGGGCGGGTGACCGTGTTGCCGAGATGGACGAGCGAGTTCAGATGGACGTGCAGCTCGGAGCTGCCGGTCTGGAGGTTGTACGTACCGGTGACGTCGTCCGCGAAGCGGTTGACGATGCATGCCGGCACGCCGCCCGCGGAGAGCGGCAGCGGTGGACCGAACGTCTGGATCGTGCACGTGCCCGCATTGCTGCAATCGTTGTTGCTGGTGCACGAGCGTGTCGGATCGCCGGAGCAGAAGGATCCGAGGTTGCCGAAGAAGTCGCAGATCTGGTCGTTCACGCCGTCGCAGTTGGAGATCTGGCCGGCGATCGTCGAGCCCGTCTGCACCTGCGAGTCGTGCGCGATGCCGGTCCAGCCGGTGTCGAGATCGGCGCCCGGGGCGACCGTGATCGTGAGGAAGCCGTTCGCGGGACAGGTACAGTTCGGCGAGCACTGGCCGGGACACAGCGAGTCGTCGGTGCCGTCGCACAGCTCGCCGCCCGTCCGGTGGTTGTCGCCGCAGACCGGGGCGCAGTGGCAGTCGCTCGTGCAGCTGCCGAGGCAGGCGCCGGTACCGGTACCGTCACAGTCCTCGCCCGGATCGATCTGGTTGTTGCCGCAGAACGGACCGCACGTGCAGTCCGGCTGGCACGCACTCGCCGGACACGCCCCGCCCGACGCCGCACCGTCGCATTGCTCGCTGCCGTTCACGATGCCGTCGCCGCAGAAGGCGCCGCAGGTGCAGTCGGCCTGGCAGTGGCCGGGACAGGCCGCGTCGTCGGCGCCATCGCACTGCTCGCTCGCCTCCTTCGTGCCGTTGCCGCAGACCGCCGCCGCGCAGGTGCAGTTCGCCTGGCACTGGCCGGGGCAGGCGGAGTCGTCCTGGCCGTCGCACTGCTCGCTTGGTTGGTCCACCGCGTTGTCGCCGCAGACCGGACACTGGCAGTTCGGCTGGCACTCGCCGGGACACGCGGTGTCGTGGCCGATGTCGCACTGCTCGCCGGCGTCGAGCGTCCCGTTGCCGCACTGCGCGCCGCTCTTCAACACGCGGATCGGCAACGTGATGGCGCCCGGACCCGGCAGGCCCGCGACGCTGTTCACGGAGCTGCTCGTGGTCGGCGGAATGCAGAAGGTCGCGGCGAGGACCGCGTTCTGCGTGCCCGGCGCGCCGGTCCGCACGATCGGATCGAGGAAGCAGTTGCGGAAGCCGCCGCCGCACGTCTGGTTCGGCTTGCAGCTCTGACAGCTGCCCGCCGGCGGCGGCTGGCAGTCGGCGTCGGAAGCGCAGCCGCGGAACGTCTCGATCGTGCAGAAGCGATCGAGCGGGCCGCTGGCGCAGACGCCGTCGTTCGGGTCCGGATCGCTCGCGTCGGGCGAGCACGTCGTGTCGTCGCACTGATTCGGCGCGGTCGCCTGGCCGCTCCGACTGCACGCGCCGCCCGGACACTCGGACGCCCCGGTGCATGGATGACCGGCGTTGCTGCCGTTGATGCAGCGTTTTGCGCCGCAGGTGACACCGGCCGGACAATCGCTGTCGCCGTTGCACGGCTCGGCGGCCACGTCGGCGCACGTATCGCAGAAGCAGTTCACGCCGGTGAAGCCCGGGGCCGTGCACTTGGGGCCGCTGGCGAGCGTCGTCGTTCCGGTCGTCGCGGTATTGAACGTGATGTTGAGGTTCCCGATGTTCGCGGCGCGCACCGGCTGGCAGTCGAGGCTGACCTCGCCGAAGAGCTGGTTGTCGCCCTGCACGTCGCACGGCTGGCCGTCGCGCACGCCGCCGGTGCACGTGCCGCCCTTCACGCCGTCGCGCGGCGTCGGGTCGCCGTCGCACGTCGGACAAGGCTGCTGGACCGCGATGCCGTTGTAGACGGCCGCCTCGAGGTGGACGAGCGCCGAGCCCTCGCCCGCGTGCAGGCCGCTGTTGGCGACGTTCGCCGTGCCCGTGATGCTCGAGGTGTAACGGTTCACGATGCAGACGGGGACGGCACCCGACGTGATCGGCAGCGGCGGCCCGTAGTAGCACTGGCACGACTCGGCGCCGCTGCAGCTCGACGGCATCTCGGGATCGCACTGCGCGAGGCTGCTCGAGTCACGGCTGCTGAGGTTCGTACAGACGCAGTTCTTCGCCGGGCCCGGAAAGACGACCGGCCCGTCGAGGTCGCACTGGCCGCATGTCGGCGACGAGGTGCTGGTGTCGCAGTTCTGCAGATGCGCGGCCGTGAGCGGCGCATTGTCGTCGGTGAGGACGTCGTGCGCGTTGCCGGTCCAGCCCGTGTCGAGGTCGGTACCCGGCTTGCCGACGAAGCTGATGACTTCCGGCAGCGGGTTCGGCAGGACGCACGGTCCACCCGGCGTCGGCGTCGGCCCGCCCGGCGTGGCGGTGCGCGCCGGGGTCGGCGTCGCGCCGGAGCCCGGGGTCGCGGTGCGGGTCGCCGTGGCGCCCGGACCGGCCGTCGCAGTCGGGGTGGGCCCGCCGCTGCCGCCGCACTCCGGCGGATAGCTCTTCACCCCTGGTGCCGCGAGCGCGTCGAGACAGTCCGCCTTGAACTCCGTCACGCAATCCACGCAGTCCACCAACTGCGTCAGCGTCGTCACCGGCCCGCCGCACGCCGGCCCGCCGTTCGGCACCGTCACCGCCGGACACGTGGCCGGGAACCCGATCGTCGACGGCAGGAGATCGTCCCCGCCGCCGCACAGCCGGTCGAGCCCGCCGCACGTCTTGCAAATCCCCGCCCGCTTCTTCGACTCCGCCTTCGCGATCGTCGGCGCCGCCTTCGCCGCGTCGGGACACGCCCCGCTGATCTGGCCCAGGAGCTTCTTGTCCTCGCACTTCTGCAGCGCCTTCGACTTCGCCGCGAAGAACTTCGCCGTGTACTTGCCGATCGCCTGCTGGCACTTCTGCACGTCGGGCGAGGTCGTCCCGGTATTGGCGCTCCCGTAGTACAGCGTCATCGCCTGATCGACGGCCGCGTTGTCGACGCACGAGAGGCACTCGCTCACCCCGTTGCAGTCGGCGATCGCGTTGCTGCAGCTCCCGCTCTCGAAGTTCGGACAGCTGCTCCCCCACCCGACCGTGTTGAGCGCGGTGTCGTCGCCGCCGGTGCCGCACGAGCGGTCGTTCCCGCCGCAGCCCTTGCTGACGGCCGCCCGCAGCTTGCTCTGCGCCTGCGCGATCTTCGCGCTCGCGGTGCCGTCCGGACACGGCCCCGCCGTCGTGTGCCGCACGATGCCGTCGTCGCACTTCTGCAGCGCCTTCATCTTCGCTTGCGCGAACTGCGCCGACGCCTTCGCCACCGCCCGCTGGCAGCTCAGCGCGTCGGCGTGGGCGGCGCGCGGCGCCGCTCCAACCAGGACGGCGCTGATCCCGAGCGTCGCGACGGCGACGAGGGCGAGCGACACGAAGGATGAACGGGATCCCCGGCACGAGCGGTCTGAACGCATAAGGCTCCTCGCGGAAAGCGGGCTACGGCACCCGGTGAGTGCGTCCAGGGTACGGGCGCTGTCAGGAAACCGTCAATTACGGTCGTTGGGTGAAAGTCCTCCCGAGATCGGGGAGACGTCGGCCCCGGATGACGTGAGGAATCGGGCGCGCAGGACGCGGTTGCCATGCGCATCGCGATCGGCGCCGCCGAGGACGCGCACGGCGTCCCCGGCGGACCTCATCACGATCGGACGGTTGTCACGGAACGCACTGCTGGCATGCCGCGCACACCTGCAGCGGACCGCAGCCTTTCGCCGGGAGCTCACATGCCTCGCCCGGCTCGATGTTGCCGTTGCCGCAGATCGAGATGCCGATGTCCACGCACTGCTGACACAGCAAGCATGCCTGCTGCGGCCCGCAGCCCTGGGCGGGCAGCTCGCAGACCTCGCCCGGCTCGAGACTCGTGTTGCCGCAGACCGGCGGCAGGTTCGTCGGCACGCACTGCGTGCAGTCGAGGCAGATGTTGCCCGGCGGGCAGCCGACGGACGGCAGCTCGCAGACCTCGGTCGGCTCGATGTTGCCGTTGCCGCAGATGAAGCCGAGCTGCGGTGGGATGATGTTGGCCGGCGGGAAGCAGGTCTGACATGCCAGGCAAGCCTGCAGCGGGCCGCAGCCGATAGCGGGCTCGTCGCAGACCTCGCCCGGATCGAGCTTCTGGTTCAGGCAGGTGATCGCCGGCACCGGGCACTGGCACTGCACGCACGTGCCCGGACACGCCGCATCGTTCGCCGGCGCGCCGTTGACGCCGCCCGGATCGCACACCTCGCCCGGCCCGACGAAGCCGTCGCCGCAGACCGGCGGGCAGGTACACTCGTTCGGCTGTCCCGGAGCGATGCACTGGCCTGGACAGGCGGATGAGCTCGTCCCGTCGCACTGCTCGCCGAACTCGACGGTGTTGTTGCCGCAGGTGCGCTGGCACTTGCAGTTGGCCTGGCAATGACCCGGGCAGTTGGCGTCGGACGTTCCGTCGCACTCCTCCTGGTTCTGGTTGATGACGTTGTCACCGCACATCTGGACGGAGAGCGTGGTCGGGAGCCGGAGTGCGCCCGGACCCGGGAGACCGGCGGTCTGGTTGATCGCCGACGCGCTCGTCGCCGGGATGCAGAAGGTCGCGACGCCGGTGCTCGTCTGCGTGCCGGCGACGCCGGTGCGGACGATCGGATCCATGAAGCAGCGGCGCAGGTTGGCCACGCATGGGCCCTTGCCCGTCGGGCAGCCGCCGTTGTCGGTGCAGCCGATCTCCGGCGCGCCCTGGCAGGTCTGATCGGCCGGGCCGACGACGCAGCGGCCCTCGCCCGCCGCGGCGCCCGGTGTCGGGTCCTGACGGCAGAGCGGCACGCAGCTGCCGCTCGGACAGTCGCCGTCCGTGTCGCAAGGCTGGCCGTCCTTGCTGCCGCCGTTGCAGCCGTTGGAGCACGAGTTCGGCTGCGGCTGGCTGTCGCACCAGCAGCTCTTGTCGGTGAAGCCGGTACCCGTGCACGGCTGATTCGAGGCGAAGCTCACCGTGCCGGTCTCGAGCGGATCGAACGGGATGACGAGGCCGCCGCCCGAGACGTTGAGCGACGAGCTCGGCGGACAATCGTTCGACGTCGGGCCGAACGGGCCGTTGCCCTGCACGTGGCACGCCGGGCTGCCGACGATGCCGGTACAGGTGCCGCTCGCGCCGATCGCGCAGGTGGTCGGGTCGGCGTTGCCGCAGTCACAGATCGGGCACGGCTGGCTCACCTGGCTGCCGAGGTGCACGAGCGCGTTGATCGTCGTGTGCAGCTCGGAGGCGCCGGTCTGCAAGTTGTAGGTGCCGGTCACGTCGGTCTGGAACCGGTCGATGATGCACGCCGGCACGCCGCCAGCGGAGAGCGGCAGCGGCGGACCGAAGGTGTTGATGATGCACGTGCCCGCGCCGTTGCACGCGCTGTTGTCGGTACAGAGGCGACTCGGATCGCCGCTGCAGCGCGACCCCAGGTTGCCGAAGAAATCGCAGATCTGATCGGTCACACCGTCGCAGTTCGAGAGCTCGCCGGTGATGGTCGAGCCCGTCTGCACCCGGAAGTTGTGCGCGATGCCGGTCCAGCCGGTGTCGAGGTCGGCGCCCGGCGTGACGGTGAAGGTGAGGTGGCCGTTCGCCGGGCAGGTGCAGTTCGCCGAGCACTGGCCCGGACAGAGCGAGTCGTCGGTGCCGTCGCACAGCTCACCGGCCTGGCGATGGTTGTCGCCGCACACCGGCGAGCAGGTGCAATCGCCCTGGCACGTGCCGAGACACGCGCCGGTGCCGTTGCCGTCGCACTCCTCGCCCGGATCGATCTGATTGTTGCCGCAGAATGGGCCGCACGTGCAGTTCGCCTGACACGCGCTCGCGGGGCACGCGCCGCCCGGCGCCGCGCCGTCGCACTGCTCGCTGCCGTTCACGACGCCGTCGCCGCAGAACGGGCCGCAGGTGCAATCGCCCTGGCAGTGA
>Ga0335076_10009095_pt1 | contig 10011 bp, 7 predicted proteins | sample Lox_Sample_25_FD_206717 | JGI IMG/M metagenome (GOLD analysis project Ga0335076, IMG submission 206717) | Soil microbial communities from Loxahatchee National Wildlife Refuge, Florida, United States - Lox_Sample_2.5 | ecosystem: Environmental > Terrestrial > Soil > Wetlands | place: USA: Florida...
GAAACGCAATTGCTTCCGGAGGCGCGGGCGCACGTGCACCACGCGGTGGTGTATATCCGTCCGCCGAATTCGAAGTGGCTGCAGCACGCGCCGGCCGGAAAGGCATTCACCGCGGCGACGCTGACAGATCCGGAGGACCGGCGGGGAGCACACTGGACGGATGCAGATATCTTGATCGTGTACGCGCCGGGAAGTTCGCCGGGCGAATATCCCGCTGGAGCGGCGAAATTCATTCCCGCGGGATCGGACCTGGTGTTTCAAATGCATTACACGACGAATGGAAAGCCCGCCGAGGATGAGTCGCGCATCGGGATCATTTTCGCAAAGCACAAGCCGAAGGAGCGGGTGCTGACTCTGCAGCTTACCAACGATCATTTCGTGATTCCGCCGGGCGATCCCGATTACCGCGTGGAGGCGAGAGGCACCTTGCCGAACGGCGCGACACTGCTCAGTTTTTTCCCGCACTTGCATCTCCGGGGGAAGACCTTCGAATACAACATCATTCATCACAACAAGCTGGCGGATTCCGGGGCGATCCCGGAGCAGCTGGAAATCGAGCCCCTGCTGCTCGTGCATTACAACTTTTGCTGGCAGATGAGCTATATCCTGGCGAAGCCGCTGCAACTAAAAGCAGGAACGGAATTGCAGGCGGTGGCGTATTTCGACAACTCCAGTGGCAATCCGCACAATCCCGATCCCACAGCTGCGGTGCGATGGGGAGACCAGACCTACGACGAAATGATGGTGGGATTTTTCGATGTCGCCGTGCCCGCCTGGATGAACAAACAGAGATTTTTCGAGCGGCCAGTCGAAAACAAATAGCCAAAAAGCCCGCCCGCTCCCGAGACTCGGGATGTGCACGCTCATTCCAAGACCGCAACCCTGCCGCCTGGCGTTCGAAGCCTCGGGATGCAGAACGGGGGATCGCCAATTCAGAGCAAAATGTTTCGCCAATGGTATTTGCAGTTTGAGAACGGAAGCGCGCGCATTTCCCCCGGCGCGAAAACGCTGTGCTAAAGTGCGAGATTGGCGCACTCGCGGCAGAGAGAAACGTGACCACACAGACTCCCAGCGATCCACACCGTTCCCAGGGCCCAGCCAAGGTTCCCAGGGTTGAGGTCTATTGGAAAACCATCACCTACAAAACGGTGGCAATCTATATCATCCTGCTCGCGGCGCTGATCGTCGCGGGGATGTATGCGATTTCGCCCAATTGGTATTCGGCGGCGATGGACAAGATCAATCGGGCGGTTAGCGACAACGGCGCCGATGGGATGACGCTGGCGCAGACGCAGGCGAAGTTCGTGAACCTGGACGGCAAGGTGCAGGTGAAGAAAGTGAATTCGGTGCAGTGGGTGGACGCGGACTACCGCACGACGCTGGACAAAGGAGACTTGATTCAGACGGGCAGCGACGGCGCGGCGCGCATCACCTTCGCGGACGCGACCTCCTACACGATCAAGCCGGACACCCTGGTGACGGTGGAAGAGAACATCGTCACGAAGGAACAGGCCTCGACGGCAGTGCGCATCAACGTGGGTTCCGTGGACCTTTCCACGCCGAACTGGACCTCTCCGAATTCAAAAGCGGCTGTGAACGTGGAAGACACCGTCGCGCAGATCCATGCGAACAGCCGTGCGACGGTGAACGCCGATCCTGATACCAAGCAGGGCGAGATCACCATGACCGGCGGCAGCGCGGAAGTGGACCGCGGAGGAGAAAAGATCGAGCTGGCGCAATGGCAAAAGGCCACGATCCCGCAGAGCGGCCCTATTACGAAGACCAACGTTCTCGCCCCGCCCGATCTGGTTGAGCCGCTGAACCTCGCGCCAATCATGGCGGAGAAACCGCGCGACGCCACAATTCACTTTGAATGGAAGGCGGTGCCGGACGCGGTCCTGTACACGCTGCGGATCAGTTCGACGAACATGTTCACGAAACTCGTGAAGGAAGTGAAGGTGACGGGCACGTCGGCGGAGGTGACCGGACTGGACGCGGGGGAGTATTTCTGGAACGTGATTGCCACCGATTCGAAGAAGCAATCGAGCCAGGTGAGCGAAACATTCAAGTACACCATCTTCACGCAAGGGAAGGCCCAGGAGATGCGGCTCGAGATCCTGGGAACGCAAATGCACGGGCGCGTCGCGGAAATTTATGGAAAGACGGAGCCGGGAGCAGCGCTGATGGTGAACGGGCAGGAAATCCCGAATATCGGCGCGGACGGAACATACCGCTATTTCACGGACCCCCTGCAGCCCGGCGAGCACACCATCGTCATCATCGGGCAGAACCGCCGCGGAGGAACGGCGCGGCAACAGGTCACGTTCGTGGTTCCGAAGTAAGGATTTTGAAGCCGGCACCCGCGCCGTTTTGCGCTGGCCGCCTCTTCCGGGGACAATAGAAGTTTTGGAGGGTGCGGAGTCTGCTCCGCCCGAAGGACTGGGGGAATGAACAAGAACGGTTACAGCATGAGGTCGGTGTTCAGTCTGTTCTCGTCCGACCTGGCGATTGACTTGGGGACAGCAAACACGCTGGTGTTTTCGCACGGCAAAGGGATCGTGGTGAACGAGCCATCCATCGTTGCCATCAACAAGGTGACGGGCGAAGTGGTGGCGGTGGGCCGCGAAGCGAAAGAGATGCTGGGAAGGACGCCGGGAAACGTCGTGGCCATCAAGCCGATGAAGGACGGAGTGATCGCGGACTTCAAAGTCACGGAAAAGATGCTGACGTACTTCATCCAGAAGGCGCACAACCGGCGCGTTCTGGTGCATCCGCGCATCGTGATCGGAGTGCCGAGCGAGATCACGCCGGTGGAAAAACGCGCTGTTCAGGATTCGGCGTACCGGGCGCGGGCGAGCGAAGTTTACCTCGTGGAGCAGGCCATGGCGGCGGCGATTGGAGCGGGGCTGCCGATCGAAGAGCCTAGCGGAAACATGGTGGTGGACATCGGCGGCGGCACGACGGACATCGCGGTGATCTCGATGAGCGGCATCGTCTACTCGCGCTCGGTGCGCGTGGCCGGGAACGAGATGGACGAAGCGGTCATGCAATATTTGAAGCGGAAGTACAACCTGCTGGTCGGCGAGCGCACCGCGGAGCAGATCAAGATGGAGATCGGCTCGGCGTACCCGCTGGAAAAGCCGCTGACCATGGAAGTGAAGGGCCGCAACCTGATCGAAGGCGTGCCGCGAACGGTGACGATTGACGACAGCGAAATCCGCGAAGCACTGAGCGAATGCGTGGCGACGATCGTGAACGCCGTGCGCGTGGCGCTGGAGCGCACACCTCCGGAACTTTCCGCGGACATCAGCGACCGCGGCATCGTGCTGACGGGCGGCGGAGCGCTGCTGAAAAATTTGGATAAGAGGATTCGCGAGGAAACGGGATTGCCGGTTTCGATTGCGGACGATCCGCTGGCGTCGGTGGTGCTGGGAACGGGAAAAATGCTGAGCGATTTCAAGCTGCTGCGGCAAGTGTGCATTGATTGACAAAGAGAGACCAGCGATTCGTCCCACACAAATGTCAGAAGAATCGAATGCAGAACTCGCGATCGCTTCCTCCAGTCCAGGCGATCCAAAGGAATTGAACGTTTCGCCGTAAAGAGCCAAGTGTGAACTTGCCATGGTAGCGATTCCCTCTCGCCACAAATCGTTGGTGCTGCTGGCGGCCGTTGTTCTGGCGCAGGTGCTGGCGCTGGCGGTGCAGATCAAGGCCACGGACTCCCAGGGAGACAAGCAAAGCTTGATTCGCGGTTGGACGGTGGGAGCGGTGTCGCCGTTCGAACGGGCCGGCGCTTGGGGCGTGGACAAAATTCGCGGCACTTGGCGGCACTACTTTGCGCTGAGCGCTACGGCGAGGGAAAACGACAAGCTTCGCCAGGAAAACAACGACTTGAAATTGAAATTGAACGAGCTGCAAACCAAAGCGGAAGAAGCCGGGCGCTTGGCGGCGCTGCTGCATTTCCGGGAAGCGCACCAGGACGTGAAGATGATTCCGGCGCGGGTGATAGGAACGAGCGCGGACACCAGCAGCGAAGTGATCTATGTGGACCGGGGTGCGCGGGACGGGCTGAAGCGGAACATGGGCGTGATCACGCCGGATGGCGTGGTGGGTAAAGTGATTGAAGTGTATGGCGACACGGCGCAGGTGCTGCTGCTGACGGACAAAGACAGCGGCGTGGGCGCGATGCTGGCAGATTCGCGGATTCAAAGTCCGGTGGGAGGAATGGGCGAACCGCTGCTGAACATGAAGTACGTAGCGGGAGATGACGAGGTGAAGGTCGGCGAAAACGTGGTGACCAGCGGCATGGACCGGATTTTCCCGAAGGACCTTCCTGTCGGCACGGTCGTGAGCGTCAAGCCGGGCATGCCGTTCAAGCAGATTCGCGTGAGTCCCGCGGCGAAACTTGAGCGGCTGGAGGAGGTGCTGATTCTGCCGACGCTCGAACCGCTGCAGATGAAGGTCGCAACGGAAACCGATACGGCGCAGCGCGCGGCGGAGTCAGCCGCTGAGAATACGGCGGCGAAGAAGCCGGCCGAAAAGCCGATCGAAAAACCAATTGGAGAACGGACAAAGAGCAAGCCGGCAAAGGAAGTTCCGGCAAAGACTCAAGAAAAAACTCCGGAAAAAACAAATCCCACGCCGCCCACGGATCATCCGCAATGAACGTGAACGACGCATTCGATATTCGCAGCGCGGAAACGCACATCGAGGTGTATAAGTTCCGTGGCGGGAGCATCGTCATCGCCACTGTGGTTGCCCTGATTTTGCAGGCGCTGCTGCCGGTGTATTTGCCGCGGACGGCGATGATGGATTTTCCGCTGCTGATCACCGTGTACTTCGGATTGAGCCGAAGGAATCCTTCGACGGGGCTGCTGCTGGGAACGGTGATCGGGCTGCTTCAAGACAGCTTGAGCAAAGCTCCTCTGGGGCTCTACGGAATCGCGAAAACGGTGATCGGCTATCTCGCGTCCTCAATCGGAGCGCGGCTGGATACGGAGCATCCGGCAGCGCGATTCGCGCTGACGGCCATGTTCTTCGTGGTGCAGCAATTTATCGTGGTGTTGACCGAGCGATTGCTGCTTGCGAAGCCGGGGACATGGTTCAACATGCATCTGGCGATTGCCGCGGGAGTGAACGGCGTTGTGGGAATGTTCCTGTTCATTCTGCTCGATCGGCTGCGCAAGTCGTAGGCCGAACCCAAACAAAATCATCGGCAGGGAGACTTGCGCGGAGCTAGGCAAGAGAGATTCAGTAGGTGAGCAGAAACTGCTTGAAGTCGTCGTAGTGCGAGGAAATGGGGAGAGAAAGCTTCGGGCGCTGAAGATAGGCGGCGAGGCGATCGGGGAGCGGCGGAGCGGAGCCGATCGCTTTGACGACGACGTCAGCAAACTTGGCGGCGTGGGCCGTGGCCAGCACGAGGCCCTGAGCGGGCTCGGGATGCTCGCGTTTATAGGCTTCCCACGCGATGAGGCCGACGGCGGTGTGCGGATCGGCGATGTAGCGGTAGCGTTCCCAGACGGATCTCATTTCCTGCAATGTTTCCTCATCGGTGGCGGAGTGCCCCCAGATTTCCTTCTGCACAAGTTCAAGCCTTCCGCGGCAGAGATCGAGCAGGCGCGGAAAATTATTGGGATCGCCGACGTCCATCGCGTTGGAGAGAGTGGCTCGCGCGGGGCGAGGACGGAATTCGCCGGTGAGGAGATATTGGGAAACGACATCGTTGGCGTTGGTGGCGGCAATGAACCGGGCGACCGGTAGGCCAATGCGCTTGGCAAATAGGCCGGCAGTAAGATTACCGAAATTGCCGCTGGGAACGGAGACGACCAGCGGCGTGGAGGCGACCGGAAGCTGGCGGTACGCGGCCACGTGATAGAACATCTGCGGCAGGAGGCGGCCAACGTTGATCGAATTCGCGGAGGTGAGAAAAGCGCGCTTGTTGAGAGCTTCATCCGCGAAGGCTTGCTTAACCAGGCGCTGGCAATCGTCGAACGCGCCCGCGACTTCAAGAGCGGCGATGTTTTCCCCGAGCGTGGTGAACTGCTTTTCCTGGGCTTCGCTGATGCGCTTCGAGGGATAGAGAATCACCACGCGAATGCCGGGCACGCCGAGAAAGCCGTGAGCGACGGCGCTGCCTGTGTCGCCGGAAGTGGCGACGAGCACCGTAAGCGGACGCGATTCTCCGCGGACGAGATAACCCATCAGACGCGCCATGAAGCGCGCGCCAAAATCTTTAAAAGCCAGCGTGGGGCCGTGGAAAAGTTCAAGAACATGCAGACCCGGCGAAAGCGAAACGAGTTTCACGGGAAAATTGATCGCTTCGCTGACGATCTGCCAGAGAATTTCCTCGGGAACGTCTGGCGTAGCAAATGGGCGCACGACGCGGAAGCACACTTCCGTGAACGGGAGCGAGCGAAATTCCTCGAGTTCTTCCGGTGAGTGGCGCGCGATTTCCGCGGGCATGTACAGGCCGCCGTCAGGGGCGAGCCCGCGGAGAACCGCGCCACGAAGTGAAGTCAGTGGGGCCTTGCGATTGGTGCTGCGGTATCTCACGAGGCGCGATCCTGCTGGGCGCGAATTTCCGCGAGGAAAGCCTCCGCGTCGAGAGAAGCTTCGCGCAAAGCGGCGAACGGAAGCGTGAGATGAGCAAGAGCCTCATAGCTCTGGCGCCGAGCGGCGACAAGGGCGGGATAGCTGCGCGCCACGGTCTCTTGGGGCGATTCGCCGGACTTCGGCTGGAAAGCGCCGCGCCACAGAACGGGCTTGGGATCGGCCAGATAGCGTTCGATGAGAAGCTGCTGTTCATCCGGTGAAGCGGCGAGATAGACGACGGTCAGCAATTTTCTGAGCCGCAAAAGATGATGGTTGCCGGCGTAGATGACGCTTCCCGTGGTATCGAGCACCAGGGATTGTTGCGGCGATTGTTGGAGAGTGGTTAGGATTTCATCCAGCGTGGCGATCTCTTCGCTCAGGTACTGCGCTTCGCGTTCCGCATACTTTGGGCTGTCCGGCCATCCCATCCAGGCCGCGACGCCGTTGATTCCGGAGAAACCGCCGGCTGACAGGCGCCGCGCCAGCCTGGCCTCAATCACATCATCGCAGGAGATCACCTTGTAGCCCGCCGTAGCAAGGCGCCTGGCCCAAAATGTTTTCCCGGCGCCGGACATGCCGATGAGCGCAAGGCGCAGAGGCTTGATAGACCTGGCATCCATGGGTGAACAAGAATTGTAGCTCTGATTCGAGCCAAAGGTTGACGATGCTGAAACCTGACCTTCAGGACGGCTTGCCGGTGCCATTCCCGGATGTTAGGTTTAGAAAGGCTTTTTCCGCGCGACCAGCGGATAAGCCGCGAGCGGCCTGCCCGTCGGCAGGCGGGCCTGTCCGCCAACGGGCGGATTCGGGAACTCCGCCGGAATTTTTTCGACAGTTTGCTGGGCGAAAATATTTTCAACGGAAATTCTGAAGCACCCGCTGAGTAGAAGGAAGAACGCGAGAGAAAAAACGTCTCGCGCGCGGGGAATACGTGTCGTACTGGTTTGGCAACGACAACCGGTTGCCGCAAGCGCGGCTGGCAGTAGCCTCCTACGTAATCGTGGGCATGGTCGGGGTGTTGCTGCTCGGGTTCTGGAAGCTCCAGGTCATTGACGCGGACAAGTACACGCAATTGGCCGAACGCAATCGCGTGCGCATGATCCCGGTGATCGCTCCGCGCGGAAGAATGCTGGACCGCGATGGCCGCGTGCTGGTGGATAACCGGCCGTCGTTCAGCGTCCTGCTCCTGAGGGACGATCCCGATCAATTGCAGAAATATCTCCCCACAGTTGCGGATGGCCTGGGAATTTCTCTGCAGGACTTGCAGGATCAGCTGGACAGCGCCAAGGATCTGCCGAAATTTCAACCCATCGTGATCAAGCCGGAAGCGACCCCCGCGGACGTGGCCTACATCGAATCGCACCGCGCGGACGTGCCAGTGCTGGAAATGTTGTCTGTCTCCCGGCGGCGGTATTTGCCGGGAAGTTTTCTGGCGCACGTGACCGGTTACGTGGGTGAAGTCAGCGAGCAACAGATTGAAGCGAGCAACGGCAAATTGCGCCCGGGCGACTTCGCGGGCAAGAACGGTCTGGAGCGCGAATACAACGACAGCCTGATGGGCACGGACGGCATGCGCCGCGTGATCGTCAACAGCGTGGGCAAGGAGATGGGCCACCTTTCCGAGCAGGAGGCAATTCCCGGAAAACAGATTCAACTGACGATTGATTACGACCTGCAACAGGTCGCGGAACAATCCCTGGGGCCGCGCGACGGGGCGGTCGTGGCACTCGATCCACGGTCAGGCGAGGTGCTGGCCATGGTGAGCCACCCGGCGCCCGACCCGAACGATTTCGCCATACGCATTTCGCGGGAAGAGTGGAAGAAGTTGAATGACGATCCTGATCATCCCCTGCTGAACCGCGCGATTCAGGCGCAGCTGGCGCCGGGTTCCGTCTTCAAGATCATCATGGCGGTGGCCATGCTTCAGGACCACGTTCCTGCTTTGAACTTCACGGCTTATTGCCCCGGCTACGCCACGTTTTACGGGCGTCAATTCAAATGCTGGGTGTATGGCAAGGAAAAGGGCGGCCACGGTCTGGTGGATTTGCACAAGGCCATCATGGAGTCCTGCGACGTATTTTTCTACAATGTGGGGCAGAAGCTCGGAATCGATCGCATTTCCTACTACGCAAAACTCTTGGGCCTGGGTAAGAAAACTGGAATTGATCTGCCTTCCGAGGAAAGCGGACTGGTTCCCAGCGAAGAGTGGGTCGAGCGCGTCTACCACCGCAAATGGTATCCTGGAGAAACCATTTCCGTGGCCATCGGACAGGGCGCGGTCACGGTGACCCCCTTGCAACTCGCCTACACCATCGGCGGCATCGCCATGGGCGGGACTTTCATGCAGCCGCACATGCTCAAAGGAGCGCAGAGCGTTCAGGTGAAGCACGTTGACCTTTCCGATGACACCGTGCAACGCGTGACCGACGCCATGTACGACGTCGTGAACGGTGATGGAGGCACGGCAAGGAACGTTCAGTTGAAGGGCATTGACTTCAGCGGCAAAACCGGCACCGCGCAGATCATCAATTATGACTTGCGCAGCCGCCTCGGAAAAACCAAGGAGTTCAAGGACAATTCTTGGTTTGTAGGCTACGCGCCGCGTCGCAACCCCGAAATCGTGGTCTGCGCGCTGGTGCAAGGTGGAGGCCACGGTAGCGAAGCGGCGGCTCCGGTCGTGCGTGACGTCGTGAAGGCTTATTACGACAAGAAAGCGAAAAAGACGGAAGGGCAGATGACCGCGCAAAAATCAGCAACCGGTAGTCGCCCACCGGCTGCCACTTTTGCGGCGACTGCTGCTGCGGGACAATCGGCTTCCGGCGATCATCCGAAGGGCGGAACGGAACAACAGTAGGCCTAGCATGAATCTGGGGCAGGACCTGACGAGTTAAAAAATGAAAGACGCACCGGGAACACGCGATTACGATTGGTGGCTGCTGGCCATCCTGGCGGCGATTTGCGCGCTGGGCGTGTTGGAGATTTATTCGGCCACCAAAGCGAGCCCGCTGGCGGGTATGCAAATCAAGCAGATGAAATGGCTGGTGGTGGGCTTTGTCCTGATGTTCATTGTTTCCCGGATTGACTACCACTTGATTTTGGACCAGGCGCTGGTGTTCTACATCATTGGAATCGCGGCTTTGGTTGCCGTGCTGTTCGTGGGGCACACCCGTTTTGGGGCCAAACGATGGATCCCCCTGATGGGCCAATTTCTTCAGGTGTCAGAACTCGTAAAGTTGATTATAATCATTGTGTTGGCTCGCTTCTTTGCGGAGGTCCGCTCGGACGAGCTCTCCCTGCCGGATTTGATCAAGGCAGGACTGATTGTGGGTTTGCCGCTGGGGCTGATTCTGATGCAGCCCGACTTGGGGACGGCGCTGGTGTTGATTCCCCTACTGGTTGTAGGGGCTTTTCTAGCCGGCC
>Ga0335076_10009096_pt1 | contig 10011 bp, 9 predicted proteins | sample Lox_Sample_25_FD_206717 | JGI IMG/M metagenome (GOLD analysis project Ga0335076, IMG submission 206717) | Soil microbial communities from Loxahatchee National Wildlife Refuge, Florida, United States - Lox_Sample_2.5 | ecosystem: Environmental > Terrestrial > Soil > Wetlands | place: USA: Florida...
CTCGGCGAAGCGGCCGTTGGCCTCGAGCACCCGCAGCTTCGCGTCGACGACGACGAGCCCGTCCGGCAGGCGCTCGAAGACCATCGCGGTCAACCGCCTCTCCGACTCCGCGCGCTGAACCGCCTGATTGAGCGCCCCCTTCATCCGCTGCATCGCGGCGCCGAGCAGCTGCACCTCCTCGCCGCCGGCCGTCGGCAGATCGCGGGCGAAATCGCCGGCGGCGACCGCGGACGCCGCGCGCGTCAGCTCCGCGACCGGCTCGGAGAAGCGCCGGGACGCGCCGGCGCCGATCAGGAAGAGCAGCAGGCACACCGCGAAGGTCGCGAGGCGCATCGTCCACAGGTAGCCGGACTCCACCTGCTGGAGCCGCGCCTGGGAGATCGCGAGGCGCAGGACGCCGCCGTCGGGCAGGCGCCTCGCGACGTAGAGCATGGGTCTCTGCTCGGTCGGCGAGACGCGCTGCGAGGAGCCCGTGCCCGAGGCGAGCGCCTCGCGCACCTCGGGCCGGCGGGCATGATTCTCCATGGTCGGGACGTCCGCCGGCAGGAGGTCGGTGTCGTGGCGGACGCGCCCGTCGGGGGCGATGTCGGTGATGCGGCACTCGAGCTCCGCGGCGGATCGGCGCAGGAACGCGTCGAGGCTCTCGGCGTCGAGCGGCGCCCGCGCGAGGTCGGACGTCAGGTGCTCGAGCTCGCGGCGGAAGCGCTCGGCGACGCGGTCGTGGACCGCGCGGCGAAGGGTCGCGTCGGAGACGGCCACGAGGAATATCCCCGCGAGCGCCGCGAGCGCCGCGAACAGAAAGGTGAAGCGGGAGCGAAGCCTCATGCAGACGAGCCGGCAGACCGCCGAGGGTCGACGGCGGGCACCAGCCTACTTCGCCGGCGCCGCCTCGCGGTAGCGATATCCCAATCCGACGACCGTCTCGATGCGGGCGTCGCCGAGCTTGCGCCGGAGCGCGCGGATGTGGACGTCGACCGTCCGCGTCTCGACGTCGGCGTCGTAGTCCCAGAGCCGGGCGAGGATCGCGTCGCGGGTCACGACCCGGTTCCGGTTCCGGATCAGGAGCCAGAGCAGGTCGAACTCCTTCTTCGTCAGGTGCACGCGCGCCCCGTTCAGCGTGACCTCGAACCGGGCGCGGTCGACGACGAGCTCGCCGTCGCGGAAGATCTCCTCCTCCGAGGTCTCGAACGCGGCGACACGACGCAGGTGCGCGTTCACGCGCGCCAGCAGCTCGCGCATCGAGAAGGGCTTGGTGATGTAGTCGTCCGCGCCGATCTCGAAGCCCAGCAGCTTGTCGCGCTCCTCGACGCGCGCGGTGAGCATGATGATCGGCACCTTGCGCGTCTCGTCGGCGCGCCGCAGCTCCCGGCAGAGCGCGAGCCCGTCGATGTCGGGCAGGTTCAGGTCGAGGATGACGAGGTCGAACGGCTTCTCCTGCACGGCGGCGAGCGCCGCGAGACCGGAGATGTAATGCTCGACCTGGTAGCGCTTCTCCTTCCGCAGGTTCAGTCGGATCGTGTAGGCGATGTCGGCGTCGTCCTCGATGAGCGCGATCCGCTTCATCGCGCCCGTGTGGGCCTCGCCCCGCGCCGCCCCGCCGTCCTTACCCTTGGTCGCCACGGCTTTCATTTTCCTTCCGCTCCTTCTAACCGAAACGGCCCGTGATGTAGTCCTCGGTGATCTTCTGGCCCGGGTTCGTGAACAGCTTCTCGGTCCGGTCGTGTTCGACCAGCCGGCCGAGCATGAAGAACGCCGTGAACTCGGAGACGCGCGCCGCCTGCTGCATGTTGTGGGTCACGATCACGATGGTGAAGTCGCGCTTGAGCTCGTGGATGAGCTCCTCGACCTTGCCGGTGGCGATCGGGTCGAGCGCCGAGCAAGGCTCGTCCATCAGGAGGACCTCCGGCTCGACCGCCACCGCCCGCGCGATGCAGAGGCGCTGCTGCTGGCCGCCGGAGAGGCCCATCGCGGACGTGTCCAGGCGGTCCTTCACCTCGTCCCAGAGCGCCGCCCGCCGGAGCGCCTTCTCGACCCTCTCGGGCATCTCCCCGCGCGGCGCCAGGCCGTTGATCTTCAGACCGTAGGCGACGTTCTCGAAGATCGACTTCGGGAACGGGTTCGACTTCTGGAACACCATGCCGACCCGGCGGCGCAGGTCGACGATGTCCGTCCCGGGACCGTAGACGTCGTTGCCGTCGAGGAGCACGTCGCCCTCGACGCGCGTGTCCGGGATGATGTCGTTCATCCGGTTGAGGCACCGCAGGAACGTCGACTTGCCGCAGCCCGACGGCCCGATGAAGGCGGTCACCGTCTTCTCCGGGATCTGCAGCGAGATGTCCCACAGCGCCTGCTTCGGGCCGTAGTGGAAGTTGAGCCTCGTCGACTCCATGCGGATCCGGCGTCCCGCCATGGACGGAATGGCCGGAGCCGTGGCGGGGACGCTCGCGGGCTCGCCCTGCGGCAGGGGAGATCCGGCTCGTGTTTCCATTTCGCTCACCACCGTTTCCGTCATGTGCGGTGCATCCTTTCGAGCCTGCGGGTCACCACACGAGCGAGCACCGAGAAGGTGAAGACGAATCCGACCAGGACGAGCGCTCCCGCCCAGGCCTGGCGGTGCCAGTCCTCGTACGGCGAGACCGCGTACGTATAGATCTGGACGGGCAGCGATGAGATCGGCTGAAGGAGGCTGGTCGTCATGAAGCGGTTGTTGAAGGCCGTGAACAGCAGCGGCGCGGTCTCGCCGGCGATGCGCGCGAGCGCCACGAGGACGCCGGTCATGATCCCGGGCAGCGCCGCGGGCACCATCACGGAGAACGCCGCCCGGGCGCGCGTGGCACCGAGCGCGAGCGCCCCTTCGCGGAGGGTGCCGGGAACCAGGTTCAGGAGCTCCTCGGTCGTGCGCGTGATGATCGGAATCATCATGAACCCGAGCGCCAGCCCGCCGGCGAGCGCCGAGAAGTGCTTCACGGGGAGGACCGCCAGGCCGTACGCGAAGATGCCGATGACGATCGACGGCACGCCGTTCAGGACGTCGGCGGTGAACCGCACGAGCGACCCGAACGACTTCTTGCCGTACTCGGAGAGGTACACGCCGGCGATCACGCCGACGGGGATGGCGAAGGCGCCGGCGACCAGGATCAGGTAGACCGTCCCGAGCATCGCGTTCGCCATGCCGCCGCCCGTCTCACCGACCGGCTTCGGCATCTTCGTGAAGAAGTTCCAGTTGAGCGACGAGAAGCCCCTCTGGATGACGTAGCCGAAGACGAAAAAGAGCGGGACGAGCGCGAGCACGACGGCCGCGCCGCAGAGGAAAACGACGAGTCCGGAGAGGGCCTTCCGGCGGCGGGTCCGGTTCACTTCCCGCCTCCGGTCGGCGCGGCGTAGGCGATCGTCGGGACGGGTTTCGACGCCCTCGCCTTGACTTCCCGGGTCACGCTCCAGATGAGGAGGCGCGAGATGGCGTTGATGATGACCGTGATGACGAACAGGACGAGCCCGATCTCGATGAGGGCGGAGAGATAGAGGTTGTCGGCGGCCTCGGTGAACTCGTTGGCGATGACGGACGCCATCGAGTACTGGGGCGCATAGAGCGACCAGGAGATCTGCGGGTTGTTCCCGATGACCATCGTGACCGCCATCGTCTCGCCCACGGCTCGGCCGAAGCCGAGGATGACGGCGCCGATGATGCCCGTGCGGCCGAAGCGGAGCGCCGCCAGGATCGCCTCCCAGCGGGTCGCGCCGAGCGCGTACGCCGCCTCGCGCTGGCTCGCGGGCACGGCCTTCAGCACCTCGCGCGCGACCGAGGACGTGAACGGAATCACCATCACCGCGAGGATCAGCCCGGCCGAGAGCATGCCGACGCCGAGCGGCGGACCGGAGAAGAGCGGCACCTTCTTCAGCCAGGCCGGCGTCGCGACCTGGAGCTTCCGCACGATCGGCACGAGCACGAAGACGCCCCACAGGCCGTACACGATCGACGGCACCGCGGCGAGCAGCTCGGTGAGAAACGCGAGCGGCGTCCGAAGGCGGCGGGGCGAGAGCTCGGAGAGAAAGATGGCGATGCCGAGGGCGATCGGCGTCGAGATCAGCATCGCGAGGATCGAGGAATAGAGCGTGCCCCAGATGAAAGGACTCGCGCCGAACTCCCCCGAGACCGGATCCCAGGTCTTTGCGGTCCAGAACCGCAGCCCGAACTTCGAGAGCGAGAGGTGCGACGTCCGGTAGAGCTCGAAGAAGATTCCGGCGACGAGCAGGACGACCAGGAGCGCGAAAAACCCCGTCCCCAGGCGGAAGCCGCGGTCGTCGGTGCTTCGGCGAAAGGACGGGGTCTGCATGGCGCGCCTCTTAGAGCTTGATCTTCTTCAGGGCTTCCATCTCGAGCGCCACGACCTCCTTCGGCAGCGGCGAGTACCCGAGCTCGGCGCAATACTTCTGGCCGTCCGTGAGCGCCCACTTCATGAAGTCGACCATGACCTTCGCCTTCGGCTTGTCGGTCGGATTCTCGTAGAAGAGCATCCAGGTGAACGAGGAGATCGGGTAGGCGCCCTTGCCCGGAGAGTTCGTGATCGAGACCCGGAAGTCCGCCGGCATCGACTTCGCCGCTCCCGCGGCCGCCGCGGTGACCGACTCGAGCGAGGCCTGCAGGAACTCGCCGTCGGCGCTCTGGACCGAACCGTACGGGATCTTGTTCTGGAGCGCGTAGATGAGCTCGACGTAGCCGATCGTGCCGGGCGTCTGCTTGACGAGGCCGGCGACGCCCTCGTTGCCCTTGCCGCCGACGCCGGCGGGCCAGTTGACCGAGGTGTTGACGCCGACCTTCTGCTTGAACTCGGGAGAGACCCTGGAGAGGTAGTCGACGAAGATGTAGGTCGTGCCCGAGCCGTCGGAGCGGTGCGCGACCGTGATGTCCTCCGCCGGGAGCTTGACGCCGGGGTTCAACGCCGCGATCGCGGCGTCGTTCCACCTGGTGACCTTGCCGAGGATGATGTCGGCGAGGACCTTTCCGTTGAATCTCAAGGTAGCGGTGACGCCGGGGACGTTGTACACGGGCACGACCCCGCCGAGGACCGTCGGGAAGTGGAGGATCGGGCCGGGGGCGCCCTTCAGCTGCTCGTCCGTCATCGGGCCGTCGCTCGCGCCGAAGAACACCGTCTGCGCGCTCAGCTGCCGGATGCCGCCGCCCGAGCCGATCGACTGATAGTTGATCTGGACGTCCGGATGGACCTTGCCGTACTCCGAGAACCACTTCGTGTAGATCGGGTACGGGAAACTCGCCCCGGCTCCGTTGATCTGAGTCTGCCCGGTCGCGACGAGCGCCGCGAGGAGCCCGAGCGCGAGTGCGAGGAAGAACTTCGTCGACTTCATACCACTCTCCTTCGGCCCGGGAAGATGAAGTTCGAGCGTTAAGTTCCCGTGAAACTGCTGTTAAACGTGCCCGCCCGATCGCCCGGAGCCTGAGGGAAAAGCAAAAGGCGGCGAAGGCCCGCGCCCTCGCCGCCTCCCGGCGTGGCCGATTCGCTCAGAACGAGCCTTGGATCTCCAGCACGAAGCGGTTGTAGTCCTCGAGCACCTGATGCCCGGTCGGCTCCGCCCTCGGGAAGACCCTCTCGTACATCGGAACGATCTTGAAGTTCTGGCCGAACACGTAGTAGTTGAACCCGAAGCCGGCGCGCTGCGCGGCCTTGAGATCGTTGATCACATTCTCCGTGTATTTCAGGAACTCGTAGCGCACGAAGGGCTGCAGCTTGAGCTGGCAGAAGTAGTAGCCGGCATTCGAATAGACCGAGTACTGCTCGGGCAGCGTGTTGTTCGTCCCGTTGTCGTTGAAGATCTGATTGTGGCCGTCGTAGTGCATGTAGTCGCCCTCGACCGTGACCGCGTCCCCGTCCATCACGGGCCAATCCCAGAACACGTCTCCGCCCCAGCCCTTGTACGAGTTCTGGGCCTGGTACCAGCCGGCGAAAGCGAGCATCTTCTTCTTGCCGAGGTTGGTGCCCGGGTACGAGTACGCGTACTCCGTGTCGAAGACGTCGTACTGGACGCGGCCCGCGAACATCAGCGAGTTGCGGGCGCCGGCGGCGGGAGGGACGGCGGGCTGGCGATAGCCTTCGAAGACGCCGGTGCGGTACGTCAGGTGGTCGCCGAGGAGCGCGCCGTTTAAGCCGACGCCGTAGTCTCGTCCGCCGGTCTCCTCGAGGATCGTCCCCTGCTGATTCGGCCAGGTCGGAAGATCCAGAGCGAGGAACGTGGCAACGCTCGTCAGGATCTGGCGGTCCGACGGCACGAGAAAGAGTCCGGCCTGGAGCGCCGCGGCGTGCCCGAGGAAGTTCCACTGCGCGTAGAAATCCTGGATCTGAAAGCCCGTGTTGATGTTCTTCTGACCCGTGGTGCTGGAATAGCCCACGCGCGGATCGTCGGTCTGGAAGAAGAGCGAAATGTTCTCGGGCAGGTTGGCCGTGACGTTGAACCGGGCGCGCCGCAGGTACATGTTCTGCGAGTAGCCGGTGCTCACCTGGTCCTGCAGCGCCTCATAGGTGGCCTGGACGATTCCGCCGAAGCGGAACATCACGTTGTCCGAGATCTTCAGGACCGCCCACGGCGGCGTCACCATCTGCGTGTTCGGGTTCGGCTGCTGCAGCAGCGCCTGGAACGACTTCGAGAGCGAGGCCTTGTAGACGCCGGGCTTCTCGAGGTTCATGTCGTCCGGCGCCTGGTACGCGTTGGCCTTCGCGGCCTCGGCGGCCTGCGCCGCGGCGTTCGCGGCGGCTTCGGTCTGCTTCGCGGCCGCCTCGGTCTGCTTGGCGGCGGCCTCGGTCTGCTTCAGCTGGTCCTGGACCTGCTTCTGCTGATCCTCGACCTGCTTCTGCATTTCCTGCAGCGCCTTGTCGCGCTCGGCCGCCTCCTGCTTCAGCTTCTCGAGCTGCTTCTGCTGCGCCTCGAGCGCGCGCTTCATCTCCTCGAGCTGAGCGGGTGTCGGTGCGGGATCCTTGCTGGTGCCTGACGCATCCTGTGCCGATGCGTTGCCCGCGACGAGCGCGAGCGCGAGTGCCAGTATCGCCAGTCTCTTCATCGCCTCTCCTCCGAATCCAACGATCGTTTCAATTCGCCTGGCCAGGGAAGGGGTTGTCGGGGGGAACCGTAGGTTTCTCACGTAAAGACGGCAAGAAGGTGCGGTCAACTATTGGTGAATCGCGCCGCCGGGAGCCCGGCAAAAAAAAGGCCCCGATCGCTCGGGGCGGAAGGAAGGGACGCGAGACGCAGTCGGGTCGAAGGTTGACGATGCGCCGTGAAGGCGCGAGCGGCGGATCGTAAATTTCGTGTAAACATCGCCTCTCGGAAGTTCCTCTCGCTTCGCTTCCCTGCCGGGCCCGGTGAAACCGGCGGCAAGCTTACCGGAGATCGAACCTCGCACGACGCCGGCGCGCGCTTCACGCGATCCTCGCGTCCCGGCGGGACGATCGAGAGGCACTGTGAGACGGATCGAGCGACATTTTGCCGCGGCGCGGCATTCTCCCGCCGGGGGAGCCTGACGTGTCCGGATCCGCTCGCCCGTGGATCCTCCTTGCCGTCTCGGCGCTCTTCGAAGTCGCCTGGATCGTCAGCCTGAAGCTGACGGAAGGGTTCACCCGGATCCTTCCCCTGGCCGGCTATCTCGCGTCGGGGCTCGGCGCGGCGGTCTTTCTGTCGATGGCGATGCGGACGATCCCGATGGGCACCGCGTACGCGGTCTGGATGGGCGTGTCGCTCGTCGGCGCGCTCGGCGTCGACGTCGCCCTCTTCGAGGAGCCGCTGGACGCATTCCGGGTCGCCTGCGCGTTGCTGATCGTCGCCGGGGTCCTGGGTCTGCGCCTCGCGGCGAGGGGCTGAGGGCGCACCGCCGGGGAGCGCGATAGCATGCGCGGCATGGCCACGGACCCGGTCGTGCGCCGGCTCCTGGCGCCGCCGCGGCGTCCCGCGGGACGCAAGCTCGCGATGCGGCGCTCCGCGACGCTGCGGGAATCGGTGCTGCTCGCCTTCTCGCGAACGATTCGCTATGCGCGTGCGGTGGCACGGCGAGCCGCCGTGGAACCGGAGGAATCCGTCCACGAGTACCGGAAGTCCGTCCGGCGCGTGCGCGCGGTGGTCTCGCTGCTCCGGCCGGCGCTCGGCCGGAAGACCGCGCGCGGCTTCTCGCGCGAGCTGCGCCGCGCCTTCGCCGAGACCGGCGCGCTGCGCGACGCGGACGTCCTCCTGGCCTCGCTCCGGCTCGTCCCTCCCGGAAGCGATCCGGAGCGCGCGGAGATCGAGTCCGCGCTCGAGCGCGAGAGCGGCGAGGACCGCGAAGCGGCGCGGCGGGCGCTCGAGAAAGGCAGCGAGATCCTCCAGCCGCTCCCCGCGGCGTTGCGGGTCGTGCTCCCGGAGACCTTCTCGATGGAGGACCTCGACCGCGGGCTCACGCGGAGCGCCCGGCGCGTCCGGGCGACCCTCGAGCGCGCGATCGAGACGCGCACCGACGCCGATTTCCACGAGTGGCGCAAGCGCGTCAAGGAGCTGCGCTACCAGGTCGAGATGCTCGCGTCTTCGGGAAGCCCCGCGCTGCGCCGGCGCGAGAAGAAGCTCTCCGCGCTCGCCGAGGACCTCGGCGAGACCACGGACCTCATCCTGCTCGAGGCGGCGCTCCAGGCGCGGATCGCCCGCGGCGCGATCCCGGACGCGCCGGCGCTGACCGCGGCGATCCACTCGACGATCGCCGAGCGGTCGCGCGAGCTCCTCCTTCGCGGCCAGGAGATGTTCGCGCCGCCGGCGGGAGACTTCGCTCGCGAGGTGCTGGCGGAGCGGGGATAGGACCGCGGTCTCACGCGGCGGCGAGCCGCCGCATCCAGGCCCGGGCGCTCTCGAGCTCGTCGACGATCACGCATCCGCCGGGGGGACGGCTGCGCCGGGCGCCCCCTCCCCCGACCAGAACGGGAATCGCGGCTGGAACGGCGCGCCGGAGCTCCGCCAGGCGGTCCCGCGACGTGGCGCCCCCCGTCGAAACCGAGATGCTGATGCCCACGGCGGCGGGACGGCGCGCGCGGACGGCGGCGACGATCTCCGCGAGCGGCGTGTCGGCGCCGAGCACGTGGGCCTCGAGGCCCGCGGTCGCCGCGAGAAACGCGGCGATCTGGAGGCCGAGTCCGTGCGTCTCCCCCGGGAACGCCGCGAGCACGAGGCGAGGGCCGCCGGGGCTCCGCTCGAACGGCAGCCGGAGCGAACGGAGGACGTCCGACAGCCGCTCGGAGAAGAAGTGCTCGTGCGCGATGCCGAGCTCGCCGCGCGCCCACGCGTCGCCGACGGCCTCGATCATCGGCGCCACGCAGTCCCGGACGAATCCGAGCGGACCCAGCCGCCCCGCCTCCGCGAGAAGCGCCGCGCCGAGCTCCGCGCCCGCGTGCTCGCGCACGAAGGACATCAGATCGGCGAGCGGCGCGGGGGGCGCCGCGCTCGAGGCGCGAGCCGCGGATTCGTGCAGCAGCGACTCGAGCCGCGGCTCGGAGAGCGGCACGACCTGACCCGGCCGGTGCCCGCGCGCGAGGGCTTCCGCGATGCGGCGCAGGCGCCGCACGTCGTCGGTCGAATACAGACGATGCCCGGAGTCCTTTCGCTGCGGCACGGGGAATCCGTAGCGCTTCTGCCAGACCCGGAGCGTGTCCGGCGACAGCCCGGTGGCACGCGCCACCGCTCCGATCGAAATGAGCCGTTCGGCGGCGGCGGCGTTCTGGCGGGTCTCCACAACTGTAGGATATGTCGAATTTCAAATCTTGACAATTCCAGATAGATTGCCCCCATGGTACGGATCGGCTGAACGAGCCTTAAACATCAGAAGTGCAAATATTTGTACCCCGTTCACCCCCCAGCGGAGTGTTCAATGAAATTGCCTCGACACAGGTTTGGCAGGAGGACGGACCCGACCCCGCTGACTTCACATGGGGGAACGGCCTCGGTGGTAACTTGCGGGTCGCTTTTTCGTTCGCAGACTGAGGAGTCATGAGC
>Ga0335076_10009097_pt1 | contig 10010 bp, 7 predicted proteins | sample Lox_Sample_25_FD_206717 | JGI IMG/M metagenome (GOLD analysis project Ga0335076, IMG submission 206717) | Soil microbial communities from Loxahatchee National Wildlife Refuge, Florida, United States - Lox_Sample_2.5 | ecosystem: Environmental > Terrestrial > Soil > Wetlands | place: USA: Florida...
CGCAATCCGAGGCCGCCGACCAGGGCACTGCCGAGAAGGAAGGAGGGTATGGCGATGCAAATGCCCAGGAAGACGAGCGTCAGCTTGAGGTAGCCGCGGCCTTCCTCCGCGGGGACGCGCTGCCGGGAGTAGTCATCCAGCAGATCGCCCAGCATCGCGGGTTGCGGTTTGCCCTGGTCGCCCATCAAAACGCTGCTCCCTAGCTCCCGTCAGCGGAATCAAGCTGTCCCATATGTCGGGACAATTGTTCCACTAAAGGGGACAATTGGTATACTCTTTTGTGGGGCGGGTCAAGACATTTTTTTGAATTGCGGCCAACGGTGATTCCGTTGCCCGCACTGCCTGATTCCAGCCCCCGCTTGATTCTTCGCCGGAGGCCTGAGGTGCAAACACCGGGCAGAGCAATGGCTGGGCAGCATGGCATGGTTTCGAGCGGCCATCCGCTCGCTACTCTCGCTGGACTCGAAGTGTTGCGCGGTGGCGGCAGCGCGGTGGATGCCGCGATCGCCGCGGGCACAACATCGTGCGTGGTCCTGCCGCACGCCTGCGGCGTAGGCGGCGACATCTTCGCCGTGGGATATGACGCCGCCAGCGCGCGCCTTTGGGCAATCAACGGCAGCGGCAAGGCCCCGCAAACCGCCACGCTCGCGCACTTCCCTCATGGAATGCGCGAAGACGAAATTACTTCTTCAACCATCCCCGGGGCGGTCCACGGCTGGGCGGAGATGTGCGCGCGCTATGGCCGCAAGCGCTTGCCAGAATTGCTCGCGGCTGCTGAACGCTGGGCGGCGGAGGGCTTTCTCGTCGATCCCACGCTGGCGATGTTGCTCGCCGCCAACGACGCCAAACTGCGCAAGCACCCGGCGACTGCGCAGGTTTTCACGTCCGGCGACGGTTCTCTAAAGCCCGGCGATGTGCTGCGCCAGCCCGATCTGGCGCGCACGCTGCGCCGCATCGCCTCTTCGCCGGAAGATTTCTATCGCGGTGAAGTCGCCAGCCGTCTGGCGCATTCGGTCGCGCAGCAGGGCGGACTGTTTGCCTCCGCGGACCTGGCGGCGCACGCCTCGCGCTGGGAAGAGCCCATCGCCACCAACTATCGCGGCTACTCCATCCATGTGTCGCCGCCGAACTCAATCGGAATTTTGCTGCTGGTGCAGCTCGCATTGCTTGACGCCGACGCGCTCACCCGCATGGGCCACAACTCGGCCGCATATATTAAGGAGCTGATCGGCGCCAAGCGCGCCGCCTTCGCGCATGTTCTTCCGCTGCTATGCGACCCGGATGCGCTGCCCGTAAGCGTTTCCACAATTCTCTCGCAGGAGTTCATTCGCAACCTGCGGCGCGCCCCTGTTGCAATGGCCGGCCGCGAAGTTGCAGACACGACCGCGATCATCGCCGCCGATGCTGACGGCAATGTGGTCACCCTCATCCAGAGCCTGTACTTCCACTTCGGCTGCGGAGTTGTCGCCGGCGACACCGGCGTGATGCTGAACAACCGCATGATGGGCTTTTCCACGATGCCGGGCAGCTCGAATGTCGTCACCGGCGGAAGAAGGCCGGCCCACACGCTTACGCCGACGGTGGTCATGCGAGACACGCTGCCCGCCCTCGCGATCGCCACGCCGGGCGCCTTCGCGCAGACGCAGTCGCTCTGCCAGTTGCTGAACAATATTCTTGTGTTCGGCCTGGAGCTGCAGCAGGCGATCGAAGCGCCGCGCTGGTTCGATGACGTCGATAACAGCACGCTTATCGAAAAGCGAATTTCGCCGGAGACCATCGCCGATCTCGAAAGCCCGGGGTACGACGTGAAGGTGGGCTCTGATTGGGAAGCGAAAACCGGAAACGTGCAGGCCATCAAAATCGAGCACACGGCGAAGGGCCGCATCCTCTATGGAGCGGCGGACCTCCGCAGAAACGGGCTCGCCCTCGGATGGTAAGCGCGCTCTTCTTACCAAGCCTCATAACCATCGATTGAGGAGGAAACGTGGGCTCCATCGATCCGATTACGGTAGAAGTGATCCGCTATCTTTTCATCTCCGCCGCTGAAGAGATGAAGATCAACCTGGCGCGCAGCGGTTACAACCCGGTGGTCTTCGAGATGCTCGACTTCGCCGTCGGAGTCTTCGATGAAGAAGCCAACATGGTCGCCCAGGCGCCTGGCCTTCCGGTTTTTCTTGGCACGCTGCGGGAAAACATCAAGACCATCGTGGAAGACATCGGCGGCGCGGGCAAGCTGCAGCCCGGCGACGTATACGTGCTGAACGATCCTTACTCCGGCGGCACGCACTTGCTCGACGTGACCTGCGTGATGCCTGTCTTCGTCGCCGACGAACTGCTGGGCTTCAGCGTCGCCAAGATGCATTGGGTGGATATCGGCGGCAAGGATGCCGGCAGCTATTCGAACGACACCACCAACATTTATCAGGAAGGCCTTCGCCTTCGCTCCATCAAGCTCTACGACGCCGGCCGTCCGGTACAGCCGGTGCTGGACATCATCCGGCAGAACGTGCGCCTGAACCACAGCGTGATGGGCGATCTGCGCGCGCAACTCGCCGCGTGCCGCACCGGCGAAAAGCGCTTCCAGAGCATCGTTTCGCTCTATGGAAAAGAAACCGTGCGCCAGGCGAAAGAGGAATTCATGAACCACGCGGAAAAGATGGCGCGTCTCGCCATCGCCGCCATCCCCAATGGCAGCTATGAAGCCGAAGGCTGGTTGGACAACGACAGCCTGAATCTTCGGGGCGAGCACCTGCCCATCCACGTGGCGGTCACCATCAAAGGCACGGAAATGAAGGTGGACCTTACCGGCAGCCACGCGCAAAATTTCGGGCCGGTTAACTGCGGCCTAGCCGCAACCACGTCTGCAGTGCGCGTGGGCTTCAAGTGCGTGACCACGCCGCACGTACCCATCAATGAAGGAAGTTTTCGCCCGCTGTCTGTGGTCGTGCCCGATGATTCCATGTACAACGCGAAATATCCCGCACCCTGCTGCCAATTCGGCAGGCATTTGCTGTCGATGATCGACACGTTTCTTAAGGCGATGGCGCCGGCGTTGCCGGGACGGATTCCCGCCGGCCACTACTGCGACCTCGGTATCCTTTCCATGTCGGGCACCGATCCGCGCACGAGCCACGAATTCATCCACGTCGATTCTTCGAGCGGCGGCTGGGGCGGCTGCGAAGGCAAGGACGGCGAGAGCACGCTGATCGCGATCCAGGACGGCGACAGCAAGAACGTGCCCGTCGAACTCATGGAGCATCGCTATCCGCTGCGGATGCGGCAGTTCGTGCTGCGCCAGGATAGCTGCGGCGCCGGACTGTTCCGCGGCGGCCTTGGCCACGTGCGCGATTTCGAGATCCTGTCGGACGACTTACGGCTGCTCACCAGCGTCGAGCGCCACGGCTACAGGCCGTGGGGCGTCTTCGGCGGAGAAGATGGGCTCTCGAACGACGCAATCTTGCAGAACGGCGCGAAGCGCCCGCGCCAGGTCAGAAAGGTCACGAACTATCGCCTGCGTTACGGAAACGTGCTAAGCATGGTCTCCGGCGGAGGTGGCGGTTACGGGCCCGCGGAAAAACGCGACCCAGCGCGCGTGCTGGCGGACGTGATCGATGGATACATTTCTCCTTCCCACGCGCGCGAACACTACAAAGTGGTCATTCGCCGGAAACGCTCCGGCTTCGCCCTCGACGCCGCCGCAACCCAGTCGCTGCGCAACGGCTCGTCGGGACGTGCGCGAACCGCCGGGCACGGGCCTGGCTGATGCTCGGCGCGACGCGCTTCGAGCGGCCGTGAAGCGCGGGTGAAGCTCTCGATAAACGGTTCGCCAAGGGCGATGGCGCACGGCCCAGTGCCTTCGATCTGAGCTGTTGTGCTGTCGCAGACGATGATCAGGATCCTTCGCAATACCCGTATAGAAACATTTTCCGGAGTTACTCCAGAGGACGTACACGAAATAAGGCTTGTTTGAGACGCGAGACATGAAACGCCTTTGCCAACGGAAAGCAAAGAGCGGCTTCCCGAGCCGATTTCACTTGTTCGCCTACTCTGCTATGATAAGCGTGCGGGGTGGAGCAGTCTGGTAGCTCGTTGGGCTCATAACCCAAAGGTCGGTGGTTCAAATCCACCCCCCGCAACCAAACCTCTGCGGGTTTATCCCTTCAGTTTCTGCCGCTCACAGGCTTCAACCACTTTGCTCGGGTCGACGGCATCGGTGTCGACTTGCTCCTCGACAACTTTTCCCGACTTGTCGATTAGAAAAGTTGCGCGCCGTGCTGAGATCATCTTGACGCCGCCCGGAGAATACTCCTTCTCGAGACCATATTCTTTCGTGACCGCGCCGTCGCGATCGCTCAAGAGCGGGAAGGAAATGCCATTTTGCTGTGCGAAGTTGAAGTTGGCGAAGGGGCTGTCCATGCTTACACCCAGCACCTGGGTGTCGGCGGCTTCCAGCTTGCCGATGTTCTGCTGGAAGGCCTTCATCTCCTTGGTTCAACCGCCGGTGAACGCGAACACGTAAAACGCCAGGGCAACGTTCTTCTTGCCGCGGAAGTCCTGCAGCGAGACTTTCTTCAGCTCTTTGCCGTCGAAGGCCAGCAGGGTGAAATTCGGCGCCGTGTCGCCGACTTTGATCTTCATGGGCGCGGGCTTTTCATCGGGTGAAGCGGCCACGCCCGCGGTCGCGAGCAGGGCGAGCGCAAGCGCGCAGCCCATCACTGTTCTTCGCATGAGAAACCTCGGAGGAGGGATTCCGGCTTGGCATCAACCGGGCGGCAGAACTATATCATCGCGGCTGGCGGCAACTCTCGCGCTGTGTGACACTTTGGAGACATTGCCTCCGCGCCTGATTCCGCGTACATTGGGGCACGCTCTCGGGGAACCAGCCCGCCGGCAAACGGGCGCACGAAAATCGTAAATGAACCAGACCATCAACGACATTTTCTTTTCCGTCGTCGAGCGCAACCTCGACCAGGCGATGCTCTACAAGCAGACCGTCAAGTGGATCCCCATCTCGTCGCGCGAGCTGTATCGCGACGTGGTGGGCACGGCGCGCACGCTGGCGAAGTGGGGCATCGCCAAGGGCGATCGCGTCGCCATCCTCAGCGAAAACCGTCCGGAGTGGCAGGTCGCCGACTTCGCCAGCATGCTGCTCGGCGCCGTCGATGTGCCTATCTATCCCACGCTCACGGGCGAGCAGACGGCGGCGCTGCTCAAGGACTCCGGTGCCCGCGTGATCTTCGTCTCTACCGTCGAGCACCTCAAGAAGGTGCTGTCCGTCAAATCGCAGACCGCGCTGGAAAAAGTCGTGGTGATGGATTACGTCGGCATCCCGGAAGGCATTCCCATGCACCGCATGATGATGCCCGAAGCCGGCGGAACCCGCTCGGCCGCGGATTGGCGCGATCCCGAGATGGAAGCGCGCGCCAAAGCCATTGCTCCGGACGATCTCGCCACCATTATTTATACGTCCGGCACCACCGGCGAGCCCAAAGGCGTGATGCTGACGCATGGCAACCTGGCCTCGAACCTCGCCTACTCGCTCGACGGGTTTGATCTGAAGGTGGGGCAACGCAGCGTCTCGTTCCTGCCGCTCGCGCACGTCACCGCGCGGCACGTGGACTACGCGTTGCTCAAGCATGGCATCGCCATTGCCTACTGCCCCAGTTTCCAGATGCTGCCGCACTTTCTGGCGGAAGTGCAGCCGACGATTTTTGTCGGCGTACCGCGCGTCTACGAAAAGATTCGCGACACCGTGCGCCGCCAGGCGCGCAAGGGGGTCAAACACGCCGTGTTCGAATGGGCCATGGGCGTGGGCCGCAAGCATCGCGACGAGACCCTCGCTGGCCGGCATCCCGGCTCGCTCCCCTGGAAGCTGGCCGATTCCCTGCTGTTCTCCAAGATCCGTGCCGCCATCGGCGGCAAGGTCGAGGTCTTCATCTCCGGCGGCGCGCCGCTGGGACGCGAGCTTGCCGAGTGGTTTGCCGACGCCGGCATCCGCATATTCGAAGGCTACGGGCTCACGGAGACCGCGCCCGTAGTCGCGCTCAATATTCCGCAGGCGCACCGGCTCGGCACCGTCGGCAAGCCGCTCAAGAACGTGGAATGCAAGATCGCATCTGATGGCGAAGTCCTGGTGCGCGGAGCATCCGTTTTCAAAGGCTACTGGAACAAGCCCGCCGATACGCAGCGCGCTTTCGAGGACGGATGGTTCAGAACCGGGGATATCGGCGCGCTCGATGCCGAGGGCTTCCTCAGCATCACCGACCGCAAGAAAGATTTGCAGAAGACCGCCGGCGGAAAGTTCATCGCGCCGCAGCCCATCGAGTTGGCGCTGAAGGCGAGCCCGCTGGTGGCCTATGCGGCGGTGTTCGCCGACCGCCGCAAGTTCGCGGCCGTGCTGATCGCGCCGGAATTCGGAGCGCTCGAAGAGTGGGCGCGCTCGCAGAACATCGGCGCGACCGAACGCCACCAGCTCATTGCCGATCCGAGAGTGGTGGCGCTGTACGAGGGCATCATCGCCAAGGTGAACGAGAACCTGGCGCAGTTCGAGACCATCAAGAAATTCCTGCTGATTGCCGACGAATTCACCATCGCCGACGGCCAGCTCACGGCCTCGATGAAGATGCGCCGCCGCGCCGTCGAAGAGCGCTACCGTCCGCAGATCGAAGCGCTGTTCGCAACGCACTCAGAAATCGTGGGCGTTAGCTGAGAGCCGCTTTTGCCAAGGGTGGGGATTTCAAATCCTCAACCTGCTCCGCCGCCTTCGACTTCACGCGAAAGCGCGCCGGCGGCGAGCCGAACTCACGCTTGAAGGCGCGGTTGAACGCCGGCTCGGATTCGTACCCGACTTCCGCCGCGATCTGCGCCACGCTGCGGCTGGTGGAAGCGAGCATTTGCGCGCCCAGTTGCAGCCGCCAGCGCGTGAGGTAGGCCATCGGCGGCACGCCCAGGAAATGCCGGAAGCGCTCGGCCAGCACCGAGCGCGAAACTCCTACTTGCCGGGCGAGGGCGGCGATAGTCCAAGGGTCACCGGGCTGGCGATGCACCAGAGCCAGCGCGTTGCCGACATCAGGGTCACGCGCTCCGGCGAGCCACCCGGTCTGTCCTGGTGGTAAGTGTTCCACGTAGCGCCGCAGGGTTTCCACGAACAGCGCTTCGGAGAGCTTTGCGACCACGATTTCGCTGCCGGTCTGCGAAGCCACGGCTTGCTCGACGGCATATCGAATCGAGTTCTCCAGCCACTGGCCGGAGCCGTCGTTGCTGATGTTGACCTTGAAGATGGGCGGCAGTCCGCCCAGGAAAGCCTTGCACAGTTGCGGATCGCACGCCAGATATCCGCAAACGAATCTGGTGATCTCGCCGCCGCCGCCCATGCGCGCCAGCTTTAGACCCTGCGCCAGAATTTCCTGAAGCATTCGGCCATTGTCGCGCGGCTCGACATCGCGGCCATTTCCCATGAGGTGCGGATCGCCGTGGGGAAAAACCACAATGTCGCCCGCCGCCAGCGAGACTCGCGGGCCGTTTTCGACCTGAGCGTAAGCCCGCCCATGCGTGAGCAGGTGATAGATGATCACGTGCCTGGACTTCGCCGTCAGGTAGGGCGCCACTTGGCAGGAGGGCGGCGAACGAAAACTCCATGGCGCCGAAAACTCGGCGTTGAAGAACATGGCGCCTTCGAGTCTCACTGTCTTGAGGACTGTCGAAAGAACATCCATCCGGTTCCCCCTGCGATTGCCTGAACTCCTGGCAAAGCCAGCCGGACGCTCGGTCAAGTGAGTGACATGGTATAACGTCGCGGGCAAGAGAGCCAGACGCGCGAGCAAGTGCGATCGGCTCCCTCGGCGCATCCAATCTCCCATCAAATGCAATGGAGGATGATGTCATGGCAGTCGACATGGATAAGCTCAACAACTTCATTGGCCAGTTCGTCGGTGACCTCGGCGCGGCCGTACACGCGGGCATGGTGGTCATCGGCGAACGGCTCGGTCTCTACAAGGCGCTCGCCGCTCAGCCGATGACCTCGGCCGAACTCGCGGCCCAAACCAAAACCGACGAGCGCTACGTGCGCGAGTGGCTGTCGTCGCAAGCCGCCGGCGGCTATGTTTCGTACGATCAGCAAACCAAGAAATTCAGCCTGAATGAAGAGCAGGCCTTCACCCTGGCGAACGAAAGCAGCCCCGCGTATCTGCCGGGCGCCTTCCAGCTTGCGCTGGGATCGCTCACCGCCGTGCCGCGCATCGCCGAGTGCTTCCGCACCGGCGCCGGCATGGGCTGGCACGAACACGATGACGGCGTCTTCCACGGGTGCGAGAAGTTCTTCCGTCCCGGCTACGCCGCCAATCTGGTGAGCTCGTGGATTCCCGCTCTCAAAGACGTCAAAGAGAAGCTCGAAGCCGGAGCGCGCGTCGCCGACGTGGGCTGCGGCAAGGGCGCTTCGACATTGCTCATGGCCAAGGCGTTCCCCAAGTCGCAGTTCTACGGCTTCGACTATCACGACAAATCGATCGAATCGGCGCGCGAATCCGCCAAGCATGAAGGCGTGGCCGATCGCGTCACCTTCGGCGTCGCCAAGGCGAAGGAATTCCCGGGAAAAGACTACGACTTCGTCGCCGTTTTCGATTGCCTGCACGATATGGGGGACCCAATCGGAGCGGCCACGCACGTCCGCCAGTCGCTCAGCAAGGACGGCACCTGGATGATCGTTGAGCCTTTCGCCAATGACGAGCTGAAAGACAATCTCAACCCCGTTGGCCGCGTCTACTACTCGTTCTCCACGCTCCTGTGCACGCCGTGCTCGCGCTCCCAGGAGGTCGGGCTCTGCCTGGGCGCGCAGTCCGGGGAAAGCCGGATTCGCGAGGTGGTGACCTCGGCCGGCTTCGGCCGCTTCCGCCGCGCCACGGAAACGCCGTTCAACATCGTCTACGAAGCCCGGCCGTAAAAACTCCTGAGGGTGCCCCACCCAGGCTTTTTGCTTGGGTGGGGATTTTTGTGTCGATCTCCCTTCCTTACGCATCTCTGTAGAGGAGGAGAGTTCCCGCAACCCTCTCATTCACCTTTCACACTCGAGCCGCGAGAAAAGGAGCACTAATCCATGAAGGACCAGAATTCCGCGACAGCACTGCAAGAGAGCCCGTTGCAAACCGCGAAAACCTACACCGCGAAAGCCTACGCGGCCCGCAGCGCGACATCGCCGCTTACGCCGACTACGATCCAGCGCCGGCATCCGCGCCCGCAGGACGTGCAAATCGAAATTCTCTACTGTGGCGTCTGCCACTCGGACCTGCACCAGACGCGCAACCAATGGGAGGCGTTTTCGCCCACCGTTTACCCCTGCACGCCCGGCCACGAGATCGTCGGCCGCGTGGTGAAAGCCGGCAGCGCGGTCAAGAAGTTCAAAGAAGGCGACATCGCCGCCGTCGGCTGCATGGTGGATTCCGACCGCACCTGCCCCAACTGCCGCGAAGGCCTCGAGCAGTTCTGCGAAGGCGGCGCGACCTTGACCTACAACTCCGAAGACAAGTTCATCGGCGGCGTCACCTATGGCGGCTACTCCCAGAGCATCGTGGTCGATGAGGCCTTTGCCCTGCGCGTCTCGGACAAGCTCGATCTCGCCGCCGCCGCGCCGCTGCTGTGCGCCGGCATCACTACTTATTCGCCGCTGCGCCACTGGAACGTCCGCAAGGGACAGAAAGTCGGTGTGGTCGGCCTCGGCGGCCTCGGCCACATGGGCGTAAAGTTTGCCAGCGCCTTCGGAGCGAACGTGGTGCTGTTCACCACTTCGCCCGGCAAAACCAAAGACGCGCTGCGCCTCGGCGCCAAAGAAGTGGTCATCTCCAGGAACGAAGCCGAGATGCAGAAGCACGAGGGCACGTTCGACTTCATCCTCGATACCGTCTCCGCCCAGCACGACTTGAATGCCTACCTCAAGCTGCTGAAAGTCAACGGAACGCTCGTGCTGGTGGGCGCGCCCGAGCAGCCGCTGCCCGTCTCGTCCTTCAATCTGCTGACCA
>Ga0335076_10009101_pt1 | contig 10008 bp, 7 predicted proteins | sample Lox_Sample_25_FD_206717 | JGI IMG/M metagenome (GOLD analysis project Ga0335076, IMG submission 206717) | Soil microbial communities from Loxahatchee National Wildlife Refuge, Florida, United States - Lox_Sample_2.5 | ecosystem: Environmental > Terrestrial > Soil > Wetlands | place: USA: Florida...
AGAGTCATTGCGGCCGAACTCGTGAAGGTTATGCGGCGCCTCAGCGTTTGACATTTTCGCTCCTCCCTTCCAGCCGCTCTCGAAGCAGCTTCATTCCGCGGTGCAGATTGACGCGCACGGAGGCGGGCGCCAGTCCCGTGCGTGCGGCGATTTCCGGGCCGGTCATTCCTTCCACCAGCCGCAGGACCAAGGTTTCGCGGTAAGCCTCGGGAAGCTGGCGCACTGCCGCCAGCGCCGCTGCCGCTTCCGCCTGTGCCGCCGGGTTGCCGGGGCCGCTGAGTTCCAGCGGCAGTTCCGCCGTTTCCCGGAACTTGCGGAAGTGGTCACGGACGCGGTTCCGCGCTATGGCCGCGAGCCAGCCGCCGAATGCGGCGGCGTCGCGCAGGCGCGGCAGTTGCCTGTAGGCCTGCAGGAAGACATCCTGCAGCAGGTCGTCCACCGCGTCGCGCGGCGCGCGGGCCAGCAAGATGCCGTGCACCATGCGCGCGTAGTTCTGGTACAGCGCCTGGAACGCGCCTGCATCGCCGCCGCGCGCGGCGGCGACCAGTGCTGCATCCGCTGTTTCCGGCGGCATGGTGCGAGTTTCGCTCCGCGGTCCGCGCCGATACGCGCGCGCTACTTCATGGAAAAGATCGTGATCGTACCGGGCTGGTGCTTCGGATCGTCGTCGAGCGCGCCGTTCGATACGATGATCTGCCTGCGGCCGTCACCCAGCAAGCCGGCCACGGCGATTCCTGCCCATCCGGTCTGCACGTCCAGGCCGGCCGTGTGGAATCGTCCCTCTTTTTCGCCCAGAAACAACATCACGCGATGATTCAGGCCGCAAGTCACGGCAATGTCGGCCACTCCGTCTCCATTGACGTCGCCCACGGCAACGCGATCCGGTCCACGGCATCCCGCCAGTGAGAAGGGCGAACCGCGCATCTTGGCGAAGGCGCCGCGGCCGTCTCCAAGCAGAACGGTCACGCCGACCTGTGCGGGGGCCCGAACGTCGGGTTCATAAGGGAGGATTGCGAGATCGGGTATGCCGTCGCCGTTGATGTCTCCGATGGCGAGGGACCACGGCGCTGCACCAGCGGAAAACGGCGAGCCGGGAGTTTCCGTCAAGCTACCGTTCCCATCGCCGAGCAGAATCGTCACGGCGTTTTGTCCGAGGTCCGTGGTTACCGCATCGGGCTTTCCATCGCCGTTAAAGTCGGCGGAGCGCACGCGTTGGTAGGGCCTTTTGCCTGTGTGTAAGGCCGTGCCGGGCAGAATCAGGTTGCCGCTGCCGTCGCTCGGGATCATCAGAATCTCGTCATCTTGCCAACTGTCGGTCAGAACGGCGGGCCTGCCGTTTCCCAGAAAGTCCGCCGCGGCCACTCCGTGGACGTGCGGGTGAGACTGGGTGGCAAACGGCGAATGCGGCGACGGCGCAAACCAGCCGCGGCCATCCCCGAGCAGAATCGTGAGGTAGGGCGTTCCTGTGTTCGCGATAACCAGGTCCGGAATGCCGTCCCCATTCATGTCGGCCACGGCGATGTCGTTCGGGGCCTCGCCGCAGGGGAAAGGCGAGCCGGGCGCGGCCGAAAAGCGGAGCCGTCCGTCACCCAGCAGAACGCTGACGGTCCCGTCTTCGGTGTTCGCGACCACGATGTCGGGGTTGCCATCGCGATTCACATCAGCCACCACGATAGACCCGGGCCGTCCACCCACCGGCACGACGGTTCGACGGAAGACATCCGCTTCCGGTGGATTCGCTCCGGGCGTGGCCAGGCGGGTGGCCAGCAGAGCTACGCCGGGAACACAGGCCATCGAGAGCACGAGGCACTTAAGGGCGCTTGGCAATTTCGGATCGGCCTTCTTCTTCCCAAGTCTGGACCGCGCCTTCGCGGCGCCTGGCCCATGACGAGGACGCGGGAATGACTCACCTGTTAGCGCAGGCAGGGCAATTTATGGCCGGACGGGGTGGCGTGATAACGTTCCGTAGCGCTTGTTTCACGACTACACGTTGCGTAGAATTCGCTTTCTTATTGAAAGGGGAGTGGTTTGCAGCCTTCTTCCAACGGAACCGGCAAGAGAATCCCGGCAAAGATCTCCGGCGTGGCGGGGTACGCCCCGCCGAGGGTCATGACCAACCGCGATCTTGAGAAGATTGTGGAGACTAACGACGAGTGGATCCGGACGCGCACGGGAATTCGCGAGCGCCATGTGGTCGAGCCGGGAACGGCGACGTCGCATCTGGCCACCGAAGCCGCGCGCCGCGTGCTGGCCCAAACTGGAACGGCTCCCGAGGAAATCGAGCTGATCGTCGTCGCGAGCGTCACACCGGACATGATGTTCCCGGCCACGGCGTGCCTGGTTCAGGAGAGGCTGGGAGCGACGAAGGCCTGGGGCTTCGACCTCTCGGCGGCGTGCAGCGGGTTCGTTTACGCGCTGACCGTGGGAGCGCAGTTTGTGGGTGCAGGGTCACACAAGAAGGCCCTGATCATCGGCAGCGACGTGATGACCTCGATTCTCGACTACAAGGACCGGGCCACCTGCGTGTTGTTTGGAGACGGAGCGGGTGCCGTCATCCTGGAGCCGGCCACCAGCGCGAACGAGGGTTTCCTCGACTTTACCCACGACATTGATGGCTCGGGTGGTCCCAGCCTGTACATGCCTGGGGGCGGTTCCCTGAATCCACCGTCGCACGAGACGGTGGAGAAGCGCATGCACTACGTCCATCAGGACGGCAGCCAGGTGTTCAAGTATGCGGTTAGGCGCATGGCGGACATGGCCGAAGGGCTGCTGGCGCGCAACGGATTCACAATAGATGATCTCGCCCTGGTTGTACCGCACCAGGCGAATCTGCGCATCATCCGCGCCATGCAAGAACGGCTGGGAGTGGACGACTCGAAGGTGATGGTGAACATCGACCGTTACGGCAACACGACCGCAGCGACGATTCCGCTGGGCTTGTGCGACGCCGTGGCGCAGGGCCGCCTGCACAAAGGCGACCTGGTGATGGTCGTCTCCGTCGGTGCCGGATACACGTCGGGGTCGATGCTTCTTCGATGGGCGTACTAGCCGGGAATCTCAGCTCGACAGGTCAGTAAGAGCGCATTTCCGCAGCCGCGTTCGCTGTGCGCGCGAGGCGCTGGTCGAGCAACACGGCGGCGAACTGGGAGCAGAGCGTCTGCTCGCTTTCCGCCCAACCGCGCAGAGCGGGGACAAACCCGTTGATCACGTTAATCACGGTGGAGAGGGTGCGGTAGTACACGCGGGCGGCGCGCAAGCCGCGGGCGTCCGTGCCTACCTCAGGGCAGAGCTTCTGAAGCTGTACCAGCAAGGGGAAGTCATCCGAGCGCAGCGGGCGGGTCGGAAACCCTTCAATTTGTTGGACATAGCCGGTCAGGGGCTGAGCCGCAACAGAGGCTAGAACGGCTCGGAAATAGAACACCCCGAACTGGCCAAGGGCCGCAACCGACAGCACGAGAATAAGAGCGCCTAACACGCTTCCCTCATCGTGGTGAGTATGCCGGGGGAGCCTGGGAGGCTCAATGGCGCTATCGTACTAGCCGGTCGGACACTGTACCCTAAGGCAGTTTTTATGTTTTGGCAGCCCTGGGCCGGGGTGCCGGAGCGGGGGCATGACGATGAGAAGAATAGTGAAGGCGCTGACGATCGGGTTGGGGCTGTTGTCAGCGATGCTCTGGTGGCCGCAGCTGGCTCCCGCGGACGCAGGGTTCCAGGGCGGCGCCACGCGGGCAGCAACGCACGGCGTAGATGACGCCGCGCAGATTCGTGGCGTGCTCACCGCCCAGCAAGAGGCGTGGAATCGCGGCGACGTCGACGCCTTCCTTGACGGCTACTGGCACTCCGACAAGACCGCTTTCGCCGGCACGCAGGGAATCGTGCGCGGATGGGAAGGGTTGCGAGAGCGCTACCGCAAATCCTATCCGGGTCGCCGCGAGATGGGCACGCTCGCGTTCTCCGAACTGGAGGTCACGCCTCTGTGCGCCGATGCCGCGCTCGCGCTTGGCCACTGGCACCTCGATCGCGAAGCGGGGCCGGTGGGCGGCGTCTTCAGCCTCGTGCTTCGCCGCTTTCCGGAAGGATGGCGAATCATCGCCGATCACACAAGCGCCGTCGCAGAAACCGGCAAATAGCAAGGCGGCATTTCCCTTCGCGAGGCTTTTCCTGAATAATGTTGGGCCGCATGACTACGGATCAGTCCCAGTCACTTCCGTTCTCCCGGACCGCTGCCCTGCTGATCCTGCTGGGCCTCTCATTTGTCATTTATTTGGGCACTGCAGCGCAGCCCGCCGTGCTGGATGACGCCGATGGCGGCCATGCCGTCGCCGCCCGGGAAATCCTGGAGACCGGCGACTGGGCGGTGATGCACATCAACGGAATCCGGTGGCTGGAGAAGGCGCCGCTGCACTATTGGGCGGTGGCGGTGAGCTACCGGCTCTTTGGCGAGAACGCATTTACTACGCGCCTGCCGCTCGAGTTGTCGGTGGCTGGATTGGTGATCATGGTGTACGTCTTCGGCCGCCGATTCTTTGGCGACCGCAGCGGCTTCTATGCGGGCCTGGTGATGTGCACGAGCGTGGGCACCTACATGTTCACGCGCATCATGATCCCGGAGGCGATTTACGCGCTGGAATTTACCGCTATCTTCTATCTGTTCCTTTGCTCTTGGACCGGAGTGATCTCCCTGCGCGCGGGCTTCTGGGGAGCGGCGGCGCTCTCCGCGGCGGCCGTGCTGACGCGCGCAATGATTGGAATCCTGTTTCCCGTAGCGATCCTGGTGCTCTTCGTCCTCATCACGGGAATGCGCTACCGCTGGCGCGAGCTCCCGATTCTCTCGAGCCTGCTGATTTTCGTGGCCATCGCCGCGCCCTGGCACATCATCGCGGGCGTACGGGCCTCGCGACCTGACGCGCCGGGCTTCTTCTGGTTCTACTTCATCAACGAGCAGGTCTTACGGGCGCTTGGCTCGCGCTACCCGCACGATTTTTCGGCGGTGCCGCTGCCGCTGTGGCTTTCCGCACATCTGGTGTGGTTCTTCCCGTGGAGCATTTTCCTGCCGCTGGCCTTTCGGCACTTACCCCGCTGGCGCGAGCGGCTCTCGCTGGATTCGTCCGGTCTGGCCCTGACGCTCGTGTGTATCTGGGCCGGTTTCATCATCTCCTTCTTTTCGCTCACAGCGAGCCGCATGGAGTACTACAGCTTCAGCGCGTGGCCGGCGGTGGCGCTGCTGCTGGGTCGCGGAATCGCGCTGGCCGAACAGGAATTGCCCAAGTGGATGCGGCGTCTTCAGGCGGGTGTCGCCCTGGCTGGCGCGCTGGCGGCGGGTTGTCTGGCATGGATGGTCTGGGCCTCGCGGAACGTGGCAGTGAAAGGCGACATCAGCAGCTTGCTGGTGCTCAAGGATCTGGACTTCTACAAGGTAGCGATGGCCAGCCTCTTCGACCTGACCACCAGGGCATTTGCCGTGCTGCGCGCCCCCGCGCTGCTGGCCGCGGCCCTGTTCCTTTTCGGCTTCACCGCCGTTTACTGGATGCGGCGCCGCGGCGCGGCCGTGGCGGCGAACATTGCGCTCGCGGTAGTGATGGGAGGGTTCTTTTTTGCAGCCAATCTCGCGTTCGAGGTTTTTGAGCCGCACATGTCGTCGAAGCCGCTGGCCGACGATTTGCTGCGTTACCTGAAGCCCGACGATGTGGTGGTGATGTACGGTGAATACTACGGAGGCTGTTCGCTTCCGTTCTACATTCACCGCAAGGTCTATCTCTACAACGGGCAGTATCAGGGGCTGGAGTTCGGCTCGTACTATCCGGATGCGCCGAAGGTCTTTCTGGACGACCACACGTTTCCGGCGCTGTGGAACGGACCGAAGCGCGTGTTTCTGTTCGCGCCGAAGGACATGACGCAGGACGTGTTCGTGCGGCTGCCGCGCGGGACGAGTTACCTGCTTTCCGCCCGGGGCGGCAAGGCGATTTTTGTGAATCAGCCGCTGACGCCGGAGCAGCCGTCGCTTGCACAGCTTCAGAAGAGCGATTCGCTGCCGCAGGTGTTGCACCCCTGAAGTCCGCGGTCGCCGCGGCACGCACCGGGAAAACCAGCGGGCCGCGATTGCGTTAATATGGATCTCGCATGGCTACGCCCCCATCTGCTGCGCCTGCTGATCACCACCACCTGCCTGGTTGGCTTCGCGAGACGGCCTACGCAATCCTGCTGCTGATTGCGATTGCGGTGGGCGCCTCCGTTGGAGTGCTGTTTGTTTACAGCAGTGAGCTTCCGGAAGTGCGCGCGCTCGAAGACTACCAGCCGGACACGGTGACGGAGCTCTACGCCGGCGACGGACAGCTCATTGGCAGCTTCGCACTGCAGCGGCGCATCCTGTTGACATACGATCAGATTCCCAAGGTCCTGCGGGATGCCCTGATCGTGACCGAGGACCAGCACTTCGAAGACCACTGGGGCGTGGACTTGCCCCGGGTGTTCCAGGCCGCGTGGCATAACGTGGAGAGTGGTCGCATCCGCCAGGGTGCGAGCACGCTCACCATGCAGCTTGCAGGAACGCTGTTCCTCAACCGCGCGGACCGCAGCTTCCGGCGCAAGATTCAGGAGACGTTGCTGGCCATCCAGATTGAGCGGTACTACACGAAGCGCCAGATCTTCACCATGTACTGCAACCAGGTGTACCTGCACCACGGGAACTACGGGTTCGAGGCGGCGTCGGAGTTTTATTTCGGCAAATCCGTGAAGGACGTAACTTTGCCGGAAGCGGCGCTGCTGGTGGGGATCGTTCCGGGGCCGAAGTTCTCTCCGCTTCTGCATCCACAAGCGGCGCTGGGCCGGAGGAATCTGGTGCTTGGCCGCATGATGGCGGAAGGAAAAATCACGCGCGAAGCCGGTGAGACGGCCGAGAAACTCCCGCTCGGGCTGCACACGCAGTATCCACGAAACGATCTCGCCCCATATTTCGTGGAAGAAATCCGCAAATATCTGGAGCACAACTACGGTACGGAAGCGGTGCACGAACACGGGCTGCGTGTGTACACCACGCTCGACGTGGGAATGCAGAAAGCCGCGAACCGGGCCCTGCGCGACGGGCTGCTGGCCTACACACGGCGCCACGGGTGGAAGGGCGGGCTCACAAACATTCTGGAGGAGCATCTCGGCACACTGGAGAAGTACGAGGCGGAGGAGTGGCGCCGTCCCATGGCGAAAGACGATTGCGTGACCGGGCTGGTGCTGGAGTCGAACGACAACTCGGCCACCCTGCGCGTGGGGCCATACCGTGCCACCCTGATGCCTTCAGACATGGCGTGGACCGGGCAGAAGCACCCGTCCAAGCTCCTGAAGGCCGGCGATCTGGCGCTGGTGCGGTTGCGCGAGATCAGCGGAACCACGGCGCGAGTGGACCTCGAGCAGAAACCCACGGCCCAAGCGGCGTTTGTGGCCATTGATAACGCCAGCGGCGAGATCAAGGCAATGATCGGCGGCTGGAGCTTCGAGGAGTCGAAGTTCAACCGCGCCACGCAGGCCACGCGCCAGGTGGGCAGCTCGTTCAAGCCGTACCTCTACGCGACGGCGCTGGAGCAGGGTCACGATCCCTTCGAGACCATCGTGGATGCGCCGATCACTTTCTCCAGCGGCGGCCAGGAGTATTCGCCGCATAACTATGACGGGAAGTTCGAGGGGCGGATTACGCTGCGGCGCGCGCTGGCTGGGTCGCGCAACGTTCCAGCCGTGAAGCTGGGCGCGGAGGTCGGCATCCCGAATGTGATCGAGATGGCGAAGCGGTTCGGCGTGACGGCGAACCTTCAGCCGTACCTGCCGCTGGTGCTGGGCGCGGCGGAGATTACGCTGCTCGAACACACATCGTCGTTCACGGTTTTTCCTAACGACGGTATTCGCATTGAGCCACACATGATCCGGCGAGTAACGGCCTACGACGGCGCGGTGCTGGAGGAGGCGCGGCCGAAGGTCTACGACGTGCTGAAGCCGGAGGTGGCGCGCACCATGACGGCAATGCTCGAGGAAGTGGTGCAGTTCGGCACGGCCGCGAAGGCGAAGGAACTAAAGCGCCCGCTGGCCGGAAAAACCGGCACGACCAGCGATTTCACAGATGCGTGGTTCATGGGCTTCTCGCCGTCCCTCACGGCGGGCGTGTGGGTGGGCAACGACGACAACAGCGTGCCCCTCGGCAATAAGGAGACGGGGGCGAAGGCGGCGCTGCCGATCTGGATGGAGTTCATGAAAGAGGTGTACGACGGGAAGCCAGTGGAGGACTTCGCGAACGTCGTACCGCTCGAGAAACTCGCCGGCGCGCACCCGGTGCTGGTGGACACACCCGACTCCGCGCCTACGGAGGACGCTGAGGAGCACGGCATCCGCCAGAAGAAGCTGGCGCCCGCAACGCCACCCGCGCCCGGAGCGCAGGTGCGGCCGACGGCCACATCTCCACAGCAGTAACAGCTCTCACGCCGCGTTTCTTTACTGCCTGTTTCCCTCGCGGGCTACAGCTTTCCACCGATGCGCACACGTGGACGAGCGACCCTGACCCGGAACTGGCCCTTCGTACAGTTGTTGGCGCCTTTCCCGGGTGCGATGCTGGCGTTGCGTCCGCAGGCGAAGTGATCGCCGTGGAACAACAAGCACGACCCGGCTTCTCTGCCGCTTCGCAAGGAAGTGTTCCCACGACTGCGCTCTTCCTGCCTCCGGGATCCTCTTTACAAGTTCCTCGACGCACCGCCTCGCTGGAAGGCAGCGGAGCCGGGCCTGTGTCGCCGGCGCCAGAAACGCCCACGCGCGGAGCATGTGACGCGCCAGAGGAGGGTGATTGCAAGTCGCCGTGATCGCCGCGCTAGGGGCGGCGCGTACGCCGTACCTGCCCACTGGATACTGCTACCAGTGGGATTCGTCGCTCGTGTCTCTCGACGCGATTTCGAGTCTTTTGATCGGCGCCGCCTTCAGCAGCATCCCGGTGGCCGCGCTGTGGATCATCAAGAAGCGTCGCGACGTGCCATTCCAGGGCGTGATCCTGTGGTTCAGCGCGTTCCTGGTGGCATGCGCCGCCACGCGCTTTCTCGACGCGTGGAACTTGTGGCACCAGGACTACTGGCTGGCCGTGGCGGTAAAGGCGGTGGCGGCCATCACTGCCGCGGCCACGACGGGCTACCTGTTTCATCTGGTTCCGAGAGCGATCAAGCTGCCGAGCCCGCGGCAGATGGAAATTGCCAACGAGCGCTTGGCGCACGAGATTGCCGCGCGAGAGCGGGTGATGAGCCAGCTTAAGACGCTGAACGAAGAGCTGGAAAGCCGCGTTCGCCACCGTACGGAGGAGCTGGAGGCTGCGCTGCGCGACATGCAGAAGGAAGTGGGTGAGCGCCGGCGCGTCGAGGCGGCGCTGCGGCGCTGGGAGGCGACGTTCGCGCACGCCGGCTGGGGCGTGGCGCTCACGAACCCCGAAGGGCGCCTGGACGCGGTGAATCCTTCCTTCGCATCGATCCACGGATGGACAGTCGAGGAGCTTGCTGGCAAGTCGCTGGCGGACGTCGCAGCTCCCGAGTGGCGGCCGAAGCTCGCGGAGCTGGCGCGCGTAAGCGACGAGATGGGCCACAACATTTATGAAGCGGAACACGTGCGCAAGGACGGCACCCGGTTCCCGGTGCTGATCGACGTCGTTGCCTTCAAGGATTCCGACGGGCGCGTGTTGTATCGCGCCGCAAACTTCCAGGACATTACCGACCGCAAGCGCGCAGAGGCGGAGCGCCAGCAGGCCAACGAGCGCCTGACCAACCTGCTGCGCGAAACGGAAGAGAAGAGCCACCAGTCGGCCCTGATCAAGCAGATGAGCACGCTCTTGCAGACGTGTGCGAACACGCAGGAAGCGTTCCAGGTGGTGCATGAGTTCGCCTCGCGGCTGTTCCCGAAGGATTCGGGCGCGCTGTGCCTGTTGAACGCGTCGGTGGCGCTGATGGAAGCGGCGGTGATCTGGGGCAAGGAGCCGCAGCGCGAGACGCTGTTCGGCCC
>Ga0335076_10009102_pt1 | contig 10008 bp, 7 predicted proteins | sample Lox_Sample_25_FD_206717 | JGI IMG/M metagenome (GOLD analysis project Ga0335076, IMG submission 206717) | Soil microbial communities from Loxahatchee National Wildlife Refuge, Florida, United States - Lox_Sample_2.5 | ecosystem: Environmental > Terrestrial > Soil > Wetlands | place: USA: Florida...
AACGACGCGACGGTCAAGGGCGGCACCTATTATCCGATCACGGTGAAGAAGCACCTGCGTGCGCAGGAGATCGCGCGCGAGAACAACCTGCCGTGCATCTACCTCGTCGATTCCGGGGGCGCCAACCTGCCCAACCAGACCGATGTGTTTCCCGACCGCGGGCACTTCGGCCGCATTTTCTACAACCAGGCGACGCTATCGGCCGCGGGCATTCCGCAAATCGCGGTGGTGATGGGCTCGTGCACGGCGGGCGGCGCCTACGTTCCCGCGATGTCGGACGAGTCGATCATCGTGCGCGAACAGGGAACGATCTTCCTCGGCGGCCCGCCGCTGGTGAAGGCGGCCACCGGCGAGATCGTGACCGCCGAGGAGCTCGGTGGCGCGGACGTGCATACTCGAATCTCCGGCGTCGCCGATCATTTCGCCAGCGACGACTACCACGCGCTCGCGATCGCGCGCCGGATCGTCGGCCACTTGAACCGGCCCATGCGCGCGCGGCTCGAGCGCTCCGAGCCGGTATCGCCGCGGTATGCGCCGGATGAGATCTACGGCGTGATCAATGCCGACATCCGCAAGCCCTACGACGTGCGCGAGGTGATCGCTCGCATCGTCGACGCTTCCGATCTCGACGAATTCAAGGCGCGCTATGGGACGACGCTGGTAACCGGGTTTGCGCGCCTGTGGGGGTACCCGGTCGGCATCGTCGCCAACAATGGCGTGCTGTACTCGGAGTCGGCGCTCAAGGGCGCGCACTTCGTCGAGCTGTGCGCGCAGCGCGGCATCCCGCTCGTGTTCCTGCAGAACATCACGGGCTTCATGGTCGGTCGCAAGTACGAAGCGGGCGGGATCGCCAAGGACGGCGCGAAGATGGTCACGGCGGTGTCCTGTGCTCGCGTTCCGAAGTTCACCGTCATCATCGGCGGCAGCTACGGCGCGGGCAACTACGCCATGTGCGGTCGGGCATTCGATCCGCGCTTCCTGTGGATGTGGCCCAACGCACGGATCTCGGTGATGGGCGGAGAGCAGGCCGCGACCGTGCTCGCGACCCTCCGCGGCGACGCGGTCGCGGCGAAAGGCGGTCAGTGGACCGCCGACGACGAGGAGAAATTCAAGTCGCCGATCCGCGTGCAATACGAGCGCGAAGGTCACCCGTATTACGCGAGTGCGCGGCTGTGGGACGACGGTGTGATCGATCCTGCCGACACGCGTCGCGTCCTCGCACTGGCGGTGTCGGCGGCGCTCAACCAGCCGATCGAATCGACCACCTTCGGCGTTTTCAGGATGTGACGATGGCGATTTCCCGCAACTCCACCCGCCGACCCGCGCGGCGCGCGACCCGCCGGCACCATCCCACGCTTCCGGCGCAGCTGCAAACGGTTGCGATCGGGCGCAGGGCCGGGGTCGCGATCGTGACGCTGGTTCGTCCCGAGATGCACAACGCGTTCGACGATATGCTGATCGCCGAGCTCACCAGGGTCGTCGCAGCGCTGGATGCCGACGATGCGGTTCGTGCGATCGTTCTCGCCGGCGAAGGACCGAGCTTCTGCGCGGGCGCCGACCTCAACTGGATGCGGCGCATGGCGGAGTACGGGCGCGCCGAGAATCTCGCCGACGCGAAGGCGCTCGCGCGCATGTTTTCCACGCTGTACCGGTGCACCAGGCCGACGATCGCACGCGTGCACGGCAACGCATTCGGTGGCGGCGTCGGGCTGCTGGCGTGCTGCGACATCGCCATCGCGGCGCAAGGCGCGCGCTTCGCGTTCGCCGAGTCGCGGCTCGGCCTCATTCCGGCGACCATCTCGCCGTACGTCGTCGAGGCAATCGGCGCGCGGATGGCGCGCCGCTACTTCCTGACCGGCGAGCGCTTCGGCGCGGCGGAAGCGCTGCGCATCGGCCTCGTGCACGAGATCGTCGAGGCGACCGCGCTGGATTCGCGTGTCGACGAGGTGCTCGCGGAGCTGCTGCGCGCCGGTCCGCATGCGCAACGCGAAAGCAAGGCGCTGATCCGCAACGTCGCGCGCGGGCCGATCGATGCGCGGATGCTCGCGTCGACCGCCGAGCACATCGCCGCCGTGCGCGCGTCGGCTGAAGGCAAGGAGGGCGTCGCGGCGTTCCTCGCGAAGCGACCGCCGGCATGGGCGGAAAAGAACGGGAAGCTGTAGATGGTCGATGGCAGTTCGTGGTGTGTGAGCACAGACCTATTGCGAACCGGATCTCGAAGTGCGCCTCGACACGTTTCGAACGGAACGTTGTCGGTCTCGGCACACTGAGCTCGGGCACACCACCTATCGTCTAGGCACTGCTTTTTTCAGCCACCGAGCTACGCCAGCACGCCGACGCTACGCACTACCATGGACTCCCTCGACACCTGGCAACTGATCGCGCTCGCCTCGGCGCTTGGGCTCGCGAGCGGCGTGCGCCTGTACGCGGTACTGTTCGTCGTGGGCGCGGTCGGGGCGCTGCACTGGGCCGAGCTGCCGACCGGGCTGCACTTGCTCGAGCACCCGCTGGTGCTCGCCGCATCGGGCTTCATGTGTTTCGTCGAGCTCTTCGCAGACAAGATCCCCGGACTCGACTCCCTGTGGGACGTTGTCCATACGTTCATCCGCATTCCGGCCGGCGCGGCCTTGGCGGCAAGCGTGTTCGGCGACCAGTCGGGTGCGACCGTGCTCGCCGCCGCGATTCTCGGCGGAACGCTCGCAGCCGGAGCGCATTTCGCGAAGTCGGGGACTCGCGCGCTGATCAACACCTCGCCCGAGCCGTTTTCCAACTGGGCGGCTTCGCTTTCCGAGGACTTCGCCGTCGGCGCCTTGTTGTGGGTTGCATTCGCCCATCCCCTCGTCGCGCTGATCGTCGTCGCGCTGCTGGTCGCGTTCCTGCTCTGGCTCATTCCGAGAATCTGGCGCGCCGGGCGCCGTATCATCGCCGGCGTGTCGGGATCGCTGGCCCGCCTGCGACGCGCGGGCGTCCCGCGCGATTCGCACTGATGCGGACCTGAGACACGTGTTCGCGAAGATCCTCATCGCCAACCGCGGGGAAATCGCATGCCGCGTCGCGCGCACCGCGCGCCGGCTCGGTGTGCGCACCGTCGCGGTGTTCAGCGACGCCGATGCACATGCGATGCACGTGCAAGCCTGCGACGAGGCGTATCGCATCGGTCCCGCGCCGGCACGTGAAAGCTATCTGGACGGTGCGATGATCATCGCGGTTGCGCGGCGCAGCGGTGCGGAGGCGATCCATCCGGGTTATGGCTTCCTGTCGGAGAACGAAGCGTTCGCAGAGCAATGCGCTGCCTCCGGCATCGCGTTCATCGGGCCGCCGCCGGCCGCGATCGCGGCGATGGGCTCGAAATCCGCGGCCAAGCGGATCATGGCGCAGGCGAGCGTCCCGGTCGTGCCGGGGTATCACGGAGACGACCAGGACTTGCGCGTGCTCGCGCGCGAGGCCGAGAACATAGGCTATCCGGTGCTGATCAAGGCGACCGCCGGAGGCGGCGGCAAGGGCATGAAGATCGTCGAGCGCGCCGAGGACTTCGCGAGCGCCCTCGCGTCCGCGCAGCGCCAGGCGAAGGCGGCGTTCGCCGACGACCGCGTCCTGCTCGAGAAGTACCTGACATCGCCGCGGCACATCGAGATCCAGGTGTTCGCCGACGCGCACGGGAATGCAGTGCACCTGTTCGAGCGCGACTGCTCGGTGCAGCGTCGTCACCAGAAAGTGCTCGAGGAAGCGCCAGCGCCGGGCATGGGCCCGGAGAAGCGCGTCCGGATCGGCGCTACTGCCGTGGCCGCTGCGAAGGCGATCGGCTACGTGGGGGCGGGAACTGTCGAATTCATCGTGGCCGACTCGTTCGCGCGCGACGGGCGCTTCTGGTTCATGGAGATGAACACCCGCCTGCAGGTCGAGCATCCGGTGACCGAGATGATCACCGGCCTCGACCTCGTGGAATGGCAGCTGCGCGTTGCGGCCGGCGAGCCGCTGCCCCTTCGGCAGGACGAGATCGCGCTGCACGGACACGCGATCGAAGCGCGCCTCTACGCCGAGGATCCGGCGCGCCGCTTCCTCCCGTCGATCGGACACATCGACTTCTGGCGCATGCCGGAGCCGACGTCGCGCCTTCGCGTCGACACGGGCTTCCGCGCCGGTGACGACGTGACGCCGTACTACGATCCGATGCTCGCCAAGGTGATCGCATGGGGCGAGGACCGCGATACGGCGCGGCGCGAACTGGCCGACGCCCTGCGCCGATCCCTCGTCGTCGGCGTCGCGACCAACGCGGCGCTGCTGGTACGTATCCTGGAGAACGAATCGTTCGCGTCCGGCGAGGTCGATACCGGGCTCATCGAACGGCATCGCAGCGCATTGTTCGCACGACCGCGGCCGGCGCCGCCACTCGCGTGGATCGCCGCCGCCGCATTCGAGCATGCGCGCATCGTCGATGCATCGGCGGCTCGGGCGCAATCCTCCGGCGACGCGCATTCGCCCTGGCATCTGTGCGATGGCTGGACCAACGGGAGCGCGGCGTTGCCGCTGGCGCTGCGCTACCGCGACGACGACCGCGAGCAGACGGTCGAGTGCCGCAGCTCCAACGGCGGCCTGCAAATGCAGATCGGCGATGCGTCGATCCAGGTCAGCTACGAAAGATCGGGCCACGAAGTGCAGATTTACGCGAGTGGCGAGCGCGCGAGTGCGACGGTCGTACCCGAAGGCGAAGTCAGGCACATCGTCCTGCCGGAAGGACGCTTTCGCCTCGCGTTCGTCGACTTGCTCGCGCACGTCAGCGAGGCCGAGGAACACGCCGGTCACCTGATGGCGCCGATGTCGGGGACCGTCGTCGCGGTGATGGTGAAACCGGGCGACAAGGTCGCCAAGGGCGCCGCGCTCGTCTTGCTCGAAGCGATGAAGATGGAGCACACCATCGCCGCACCTGCGGCCGCGATGGTGGTCGCGGTGAATTGCGCGGTCGGCGACCGCGTCGCCGAAGGTGCCGACCTGGTCGATCTCTCCGACCCGGGATCGGCCTAGCGAGCGTGGCGCTGCGCGTGCTGCTTGCGATTCGCGGCGACGACCTCGCCGCCTGGCGCGACGCCTTCGTCGCGCAGCTGCCCGATGCGACGTTCTTCTCGCCCGAGAATGCGCCTGCCGAAGTCGACTTCGTGATGGCGTGGCGGCCACCCGAGCATGCGTTCGCGCGGACGCGGGTGATGCGAGCGATCTTCAACCTCGGCGCTGGCGTCGACGCACTGCTCGCGTCGCCGTCGCTACCGCGCGAGGTTCCCATCTACCGGCTCGAGGACGCGGGCATGGCGATCCAGATGGCCGAGTACGTGCTCTACGCGGTGCTGCGTGCGTATCGCGAGTTCGACGCGTACGCCGCGGCGCAGCGCGAGAGCCTTTGGCGTCGCCGTCCGCGTATCGCGAAGGAAGCATTCGGCGTCGGCTTCCTGGGCGTGGGCGTCCTCGGGCAAGCGGTCGCCCGCGCGCTGGCACCGCTCGGGTTCCCGCTGCTGGGTTATGCACGCACGCCGCGACAGGTGCGCGGAGTCCGGATGTTCATCGGGGCCGCGATGCTGGGACCGTTCCTGCGGGAGAGCAGGGTGCTCGTGTGCCTGCTGCCTTCCACGTCCGAAACGCGCAACCTGCTGTCGCGCGAGCTGCTGGCGCAACTTCCGCGCGGCGCGCATGTCGTGAACATTGCGCGAGGGGAAATTCTGTGCGACGACGACCTGCTCGCGCTGCTCGACGAGGGGCACCTGGGCGGTGCGACGCTCGACGTGTTTGCCGAAGAGCCGCTGCCGCGCGACCATCGCTTCTGGCATCATCCGGGGATCACGTTGACGCCGCACGTGGCCGCGGTGACGCTGGTGCCGGAATCGGTCGAGCAGGTCGCCGCGAAACTGCGGTCGATCGAGCGCGGCGTCGAGCCTGCCGGTCGCGTCGATCGGCGCCGCGGCTACTGAGCCTTCAATGTCGAACGACGTCCGACTGCCCAAGCGCGTGCGCCTCGTCGAGGTCGGCCCGCGCGATGGCCTGCAGAACGAGCAGGGGCAGGTTCCGACCGAGGTCAAGGTCAGGCTTATCGACATGCTGACCGCCGCGGGCTTGCCTGCGATCGAGGCGACATCGTTCGTGTCGCCCAAGTGGGTACCGCAGCTCGCCGATGCACCCGAGGTGATGGCGCGCATCGCGCGCAAGCCCGGCGTTCGCTACCCGGTGCTTACGCCGAACCTGAAGGGCTTCGACGCCGCGCTGGCCGCAGGTGCCGACGAGGTTGCGGTATTCGTCGCGGCGACCGAGGCGTTCTCGCGCAGGAACATCAACTGCTCGATCGCCGAAAGCCTCGAACGCGCGGCGCCCATCTTCGACGCGGCGGCGCCCCACGGCGTGCGCGTGCGCGGCTACATCTCGGTCACGCTGGGGTGTCCATACCAAGGCGAGGTTGCACCGCAAGCGGTCGCCGACGTGGCCGATGCGTTGTACCGCGCGGGTGCCTACGAGATCTCCCTCGCCGATACGATCGGCACCGGAACGGCGGGCAAGACCAAACGGATGCTGCGCGAAGTCGCGCGCCGCGTTCCGGTTGCTGCGCTCGCCGGCCATTTCCACGACACCTACGGCCAGGCTCTCACCAACGTCTATGCTGCGCTGGAGCTCGGCGTGAGCACTTTCGACAGCTCCATCGCGGGATTGGGCGGATGTCCGTACGCGAAAGGCGCCACCGGCAACGTCGCGACCGAGGACCTGCTCTACCTCCTCGACGGGCTGGGGATCGAGACCGGCGTCGACATGGCTGCCCTGCGGCGTGCTGCGCATTTCATCTGCCATGCGTTGCAGCGCGAGTCCGTGTCACGGGTCTCCCGCGCGCTCGACGCGAAATCGCCGCTGGCCGATGCCGCCTAATCGACCCGTCGACGAGGTACCGGTCGCTTCGCCATGCGTCAACGTATGCGTCGTCGACCCGCGTGGAAGCGGCATCTGCGTCGGCTGCGGCCGCACGCTCGACGAGATCGCCGCGTGGGTCAGTCTCGGCAATGCTCAGCGCCGGCAAGTCCTCGAACGGCTGCCGCAACGGCTCGCCGCGCTGCGAGCGCGCACGGCCGGACGTGTTGCCTAGACGACCCCGGGCGGTGCAAGTGGTCAAGCCCCTGCACCGCGCGCGATTCTTCGTCCAGTTTCGGGCGGGCGTCCGACGGGCCGCAGCCCCAACGACGGCCGCATGATTCACGATTCGCCACACCCGGCGCAACGCCGAAAGCGCAAATGGCACTGAATCCCCGAGCGCTGTTTGCGTCGAGGTGATGCATGGCCATCGCCGACTGGTACTTCGACTTCATTTCGCCGTTCGCGTACCTGCAAAGCGAGTTGCTCGCGCGCGACGCGCCGAAGCTCAACCTGCGGCCGCGTCCCGTGCTGTTCGCGGGCCTGCTGGCGGCGAATGCGCACAAGGGACCCGCCGAAATTCCGGCGAAGCGCGCGTTCACGTATCGCTTCGTCGTGTGGCAGGCGCGCAACGCCGGCATTGCGCTGCGCTTCCCGCACGAGCATCCGTTCAATCCGCTACCTCTCCTGCGACTTGCGCTCGCCTGCGACAACGACCTCGAGTCGGTACGCCGCATCTTCCGCTTCGTCTGGCGCGATGGCCGCCTGCCGGATCTTCCGATCGAGTGGGCCGAGCTCGCAGCCGAGCTCGGCATTCCCGACGCCGAGGCGCGCATCGCCGATCCCGAGATCAAGGCCGCGTTGCGCCGCAACACCGACGAAGCGGTCGAGCGCGGCGTGTTCGGCGTCCCGACGCTCGCGATCGACGGCGAGCTCTTCTGGGGCGCGGATGCGACGCGCATGGCCCTCGATTACATCGCGGCCGGATGTCGGTACGCGGATCCGGAGTACGCGCGGGTCAGCGCCTTGCCGAGCGGTGCCACGCGATCGATCGCAAGCGCGCCAGCAACCTCCCCGAAGCGCCGCACGCGGATCGTCGGCAGCGCGAGCTGACGGCGCGAGTCGCCGCTTCGGGTGTTCCGCCTGCGCGAGTTCGCGCGTGCGCTGTGCGGGAATCGAGACCGCTGCTTCAGGCGCAGCGCGTGATGGTCACGCTTGCAGAATCGCGTGCTCGGCGAGAAGTGCGTCGATCGACAGCGTGGAAAGTCCGGCCTCGCGCAGGACTTCGACACTGTGCTCGCCTTGCGCGGGCGGCTCGCGTTCGACGCGGAACGTCGGATTCGACAGCGCGAACGGCGGTCCGAATTGCTTCGTGCCGTCGCCTCCTGCGACGAATATTCCACGCGCTTCGAACTGCGGATCGTACAGCGCCTCCTCCAGCGTCGCGACCGGCCCGACGCATGCGTCGATGTCGCCGAAGCGATCGAGCCACTCCCGCAGTGTGGCCGACGCGAAGATCGCTTCGAGCTCGCGTCTTGCGCGAGCGCCGTCGGCACCGCGCGCGAGACGCAGCGGAACGAGATCCGGACGACCTACGACGCCGCATAGCGCCTCCCAGAATTTCGCCTCCAGCGCGCCGACCGCGAGCCAGCGATGGTCGCCCGTTTCGTACACGCCGTAGCACGGAACGCCGCCGGTCAGCAGGTCGCTGCCGCGTTCGGCAACCGTTCCGTCGCGCTGCAGCGCGTGCATCGTGAAGACATTGTGCGCGAGCGCGCCGTCGGCCATCGCGACGTCGACATGGCGACCGAAGCCGGTGCGCATCGCGCCGATCATCGCGGCGAGCATTCCGATCGCCGCGGGCGCGGCGCCGCCCAGCAGGTCGGCGAGCTGAACGTTGCCGAGCGCCGGCGGCCCGTTGCGGCAGCCGGTCTGATCGAGCACGCCGGCGTAGCCCAGGTAGTTGATGTCGTGTCCTGCGCGCAATGCGCGGGGTCCCGACTGGCCGTAGCCGCTGAGCGAGACGTACACGAGGCGCGGCTGGATCGTTTCGAGGGTCGCGTAGTCGAGCCCGAGGTTCCCCATCACGCCGGGACGAAACCCCTCGATCAAAGCGTCCGCCGTGCGCACCAGCGCAAGCAAGGCGTCGCGTCCGCGCGGGTTCTTGAGATCGATCGACAGCGAGCGCTTGTTGCGGTTGACCAAGCGATAGAACGCGCTCGGCTTGTCGCCCGATGCATCCATGGCGCGCGCGTAGTCGCCGGCACCGGTGTCCTCGACCTTGATCACGTCGGCGCCGAGGTCGGCGAGATACAGCGTGCACATCGGACCGGGCAGAAGTCGGGTGAGGTCGAGCACGCGCAGCCCGTCGAGCGGACCCTTCGAGGGCACGGGCGCGCTCCTCATGCGCCAGGTGGGAGCGCGAGCTCGTCGGCGCCAGGGATGCCAAGCGCCTGCTTGATCGCCGCCGCCGTGCCGAGCGCTTCGTCGACCGTGCCACCGAGACAGGTGACGTGGCCCATCTTCCGGCCGCGGCGCGCCTGCGCCTTGCCGTACAGGTGCAGCTTGGCGCGCGGATGCTCGAGCACCTTCGACCAGTCCGGCTCGCGCATCGCGCGACCGTCGAACCAGACGTCGCCCAGAAGATTGACCATCACCGCCGGAGTGTGCTGCACCGTGTCGCCGAGCGGCAACCCGGCGAGGACGCGCGCCTGCTGCTCGAACTGCGACGTGACGCACGCATCGATGGTGTAGTGCCCGCTGTTGTGCGGACGCGGCGCGATCTCGTTCACCAGAAGCTCGCCCGCGGCCGACACGAACATTTCCACGCACAGGACGCCACGGTATTCGAGCGAGCGCGCGACCCGCGTCGCCACGTCACGCGCACGCTGCTGAAGCGGTGCGGGTACCCGCGCCGGCGCGATCGATACGTCGAGGATGCCGTTGCGATGGCGATTCTCGCTGACCGGCCAGGTAAGCGTCGTTCCATCGTCGGTGCGCGCGACGACGACCGACACCTCGCAGGCGAGGTCGATGAGACGCTCGAGCACGCAGGGCTTGCGCCCCATCGCGTCGAACGCCTGCGCGACGTCCTCGATCGACGCGACGCGGATCTGGCCCTTGCCGTCGTAG